>ERZ1740068.129-NODE-129-length-48321-cov-7.508909_pt1 | contig 48321 bp, 40 predicted proteins | sample MGYA00581735_ERZ1740068 | MGnify/ENA primary metagenome ERZ1740068 (study PRJEB43018, sample SAMN04849740) | marine metagenome | isolation source: floating plastic debris | place: Pacific Ocean | collected 2008-08-30 | study: EMG produced TPA metagenomics assembly...
CAAGGGCTTACAAACACAAAACCCCGCGAGTGCGGGGAGTGTGTTAGATGGTGCAGGCGGTAATTGTCCTGCGTGGTGGAGTCGGAGGGATTCGAACCCTCGTCCAAACAAGGAAAGTCCGTGCCTTCTACATGCTTAGCTCATTCTTCGTTTTCGACCCAGGCCTGGCAACAAGCGACCCAGCAAGGGCTTAGTTCCTTAAATTTCGCCGAAAGACCAGAACTTTCTTTCGACTAGTCCAAACGTTTGATACCCCGTATACGGAAGAATGTCAGACAAACCCTTCCGCGGGATACTCGTTCTGTCCTACTGTACTTCAAACAGAATTAAGCTTACCTGCCTTGGGCAGGATTAAGCTGCGAGTGCGTAGTTATTATCGCCTGTTATAAGGCTTGCACCAGAGATTTACGAGCTACGGTACCACGCTCGACATGCTTACACGACCAGTCATCTCGCTGTCAAAACCAGTCGACCCCAAAGAACAGGCTACAAAGATACCGTTTCTGGCGAACGGGGGCGTGCAAAGACCCATTTTCCGTTGATCTGCTTCTGACGGCAGTTGGCCAACAACCAGCATCCGTTGCCCAAAAATCAAAATCAGGAGCGGGAAAAAGTGACAACTTCAAAAGGAACTGACCACCAGACGATGTTCGATTGCCCCTTCCATTGTCACCCTCAAAACCCAAAATATGAACTCCCACCTTTTTCCACGCCCCTTTCTTTGTCTGGTCCTATGGACTGTGCTGATCTTTCCTGTGCAATCTCAACCTGTTTCTGCAGTCGATAGTCTAACGGCCCAACTGTGGCGCCCTTTAGACGATACCGTTAGAGTACAGGTGTTGCTGCGCTTGTGCGAACACCATGCGCAGCAATTGGATGCGGCCCAGCGATACGGCGAAGAAGCCTTGCGGCTGGCCCAACGGCATCACCTCACGGAAGCGCGGGTAGCCGCCCACCGCTATTTGGGTAAGGCCTACGGCAACCGTGGTGCAGTAGAATCATCACGGGCGCATTACTTGTTGGCCATCGAAATACTCCGGCAAGAAGAAGCGGAGGCCCAGGTCGGTTGGCTCTTCCACCAATTGGGCAGCATGTATGCTTCGGTAGGCGATTTGGTCGAGGCGCTACGCTACTACCAGCTGGCCCTGGAAAGTGGGGAGCAGTCCAGGGAAAACGCTATAGTGGCTCAGGCTTACCAACACCTGGGCAATATTTTGCGCGACCAGGGAAAGTATACGGAAGCCCGGGAGCACTTTGTTCACGCGTTCCACATTCGCCGAAACCTCGGTGATCCGAAGCGCGCAGTCTTGTTATTCAACCTGAGCTCGGTATACCTCAAACAACAGCAATGGGATTCTGCTTTGTGGGCCATTGACAGTGGCAGGGCGTTGGCCGAGCTACTGGACCAGGAGATGCTGTTGCGACAACTCAACATTAATCGTGCGGTGGTAATGGCTCAAAGGGGCCAACTAAACCAAGCTGCTATCACCCTTGAAAATGCTTTTAAATGGATGGAGCAAAGCGGAAATACCTGGAACCAGGTGGAGTGTGGACATCATCTGGTTGCGGTTTACCTGAAGCAAAACCGCTATCCAATGGCCCAGGTAGTGTTGCAAAAATGTAAATCGATCAATCGGCATTTAAAGCACCCCCAACAGGTACAGACCCAACTGGAACTGTGTCTGCAGCTGTACGAGCAAACCGGAGCACTTGGGAAATCCCTTGACGCTGCCCGGCAGCTGTTGTCCATAAAAGATGCTACGATAGCCAACCTGAAGGCCAAACACTTCGATGCAGTGGCGTTTCAACCCAATGTGGTGGAAAAAGAACAAAGCATTGACCAATTGGAAGCGGAACATGCGCAGTTAGAAGCCCAGACCGCCAAAGCCGCTCGGGTGGTAGGACTGGGAGGAGCCATTGTATTGCTTTTGATATTGCTTGGGAAGTGGCAACACCGGAGTAAAAGAAACCTGTTGGAGAGGCATCCAATTTTCGAAACCGTGGTCCAACGGGCAAATCCTACGGCATCGGGATCAGCGACTGGCTTGGAGCCTACCCGGTTTTCGGCCATCTCAGCACTGAGGCTCACCCGCCGGGAACTGGAAATCCTTGAACTCATCGCTCAAGGAAAAACCAACAAATCCATTGCTTCGGAACTCTACATCTCTCAAAATACTACCAAAACACACCTGAGTAATATTTATTCGAAGCTGGCAGTGGCCAACCGCACCCAGGCAGCAGAAAAAGCCCGATTCCTGCAATTGGTGTAGCCCCAACCGAGGGGAGCACAGGGTTACAGCGTTACATCCACCCACCCAACTGAAGCGCGCAAGATCACCCGAAACTCACCCAGAAGCATGAGGAGAAATCCCCATGGTGGAAGCACCTTGGCGGTGACAAATTTATTCTTCCACCAAAACCCAAACTGTTATGTTTAAAAATTGGAAATGGCTACCCTTCTTACTGTTGCTGGTGAGCTTTTCACTAAGTCAAAATGTAAAATCGCAGATCGTCTTAGAAAACAAGACCAATTGCGATTACATCGTTAAAGTCAATACCATTCCCACAGTGCCGGTGTTGCACTGCTTTGTCAACGGTATGGGACCAGCGTATTATGTACCCGCCTCGGTAACCCTCACGGTGCCTGGTCCCTCTTCCGGATTATGGACACCAGCCTTTGGCTGTGAAGAAGCCTTGCCTCGGGTGTTGTCCAGGCACATTGTGGGAGAGCCTCTCCCTTTGTGCGGTACCTACCCGCAGGTATTTGGACCTTACGGTTCTTGCCTGGCTACTTTCGAGTACATCAACCAAAATCATTTGTTGATTCGTCCGTGAGTTAGCCCGACAGTCCCCTACTTATCAACCGCTTCCGGACCTTTTGGTGAGGAAGCGGTTTTTATTTTTCATCACAGCACCACAAGCAAGCAAAAATGGGTGGGCGAGTAGGAAGTACTAAACCATGCCATCTTTCGGGAATTCACCCGAAACTCACCCTTTGGGATGAAAAATTAGTGCCTGATTCCGGCCAACTTGCCATCAATTATTCACCAAAATATTTTCAAATGATAAAGAAACTCAGCTTACTTCCAGTAATGGTATTGTTCGTCGGATTGCTCGTGAGCCTTTCGACGGAAGCACAAATCGTTTTAGAAAACAAAACCAATTGCGACTACAAGGTAAAAGTGAATACGCTTCCGCATGGGGTTTGCCATGTTAACGGAGCCGGGCCAGTATACATCGTTCCGGCCGGTACCACGATTGTAGTGCCCAGCCCACCGCCTCATTTGTGGGTGCCAGCCTTTGGGTTCAATGAAGTGGTTGCTATGGTATTGCCACCTTTCATTGTGGGCGATCCGGGTTGTGGGGTGTATCCCGCCATTTTTGGGCCCTACGGATCCTGCGTATCTACCGCCGTATATATGAATCCGCATCACCTATTGATCTATTAAATTGGGGTAGTGGGTTAAGCCCAGTGTGCCTTGCTGGCGCACCAAGAAGCAGGTTCCGAGGGGTCGGGCCTGCTTTTTTGTTTGGGACAATTGCAGGAAGACCTTGGCCTTTCTGGTGGCGAGAAGGGAATGGCCTGTGCCAACAAGACGGATTTTTTACATTTGTGGCCCTATCAGTCTGCCAACCGTTGAAAAAACTACGTCAATTTCTCAGCAACTTTCTGAAAGTAAGCCTGCCCACCCTGGTAGTGCTGTGGTTGCTGTTGGAATTGTTTTTCCGGTGGGGCATCTCGGCCAGCGAGCGGCCCGATGGCGATTTTGATGCGGACCACCTGTTGGTGAAGTTTGATTCAACGGCAGGGGAGGGGACCTACACCATTGGGCCTTTTGCCGGGCAACAAGGCCGTTGGCACATCAACAACCGGGGGTGGAATAACCTGCGCCATTACCAACTTGGGAAAAGCAACAAAACCCGCATTGCCATCATCGGCGATTCGTTTGTAGAATCGTTTCAGGTGGATGTGGACAAGAGCTTCCACCATTTGATGGCGCAGCAATTGGGAGACGGCTACGAGTGCTATTCTTTTGGGTGGTCGGGCAGCCCGCTTTCGCACTACCTGCACGTGGGCCGCTATGTGAAGGATACCTACCAGCCTGATATTGTGGTGGTGAACTTGGTGCACAACGATTTTGTGCAGAGCCTGGCGGAGTACAACCCCTACCGGGGCATTTTCAAAACCTTGGACGTGGGCGAAAACATTGATGAGGTAGATCCCGTTCCCTACCACTTGCCGTGGATGAAGCAGGTGCTTAAAAACAGCGCGGTGTTTCGCTACCTGCATTACAACCTGAAGTTCGAAACGCAATTCCGAATGCTGTTTGACCGCGAAGCTTTGGTCCACGATAGTTTGGCTTACATGAAACTGATGGACCAGGAGGAGGAACGCATCCATAGGGCGGCCACCTATTCCATCGAAGGGTTGCGCGAGGTATTTGCTGACCAACGGTTGATCTTTGTGATGGATTGTCCGCGGCCTTCGGTGTATGCCGGGAAGATGGAAAAAGATTGGCAATACCGCTACAACCAACTCGCCCGGGAGCTGGTGACCGCCACCGGAGCCGAGTTCATCGATTTGGCCGACACCATGAAGGAAGATTTTGCGAAAAATCAGCAGCCCTTCAACACCGAACTCGATTTGCATTGGAACGAATATGGCCATGAGGTAGTCGCCCGGCGGCTCTTGCAACAATTGCAATTGGCACCCTGAGTTCCGGTGCGCATTAAGGCGCAATTTCTACCTTTGCGCGAATTCAATCAGCACACCATGAGCACCTTACGTCTCGGCATCATTCGGGAAGGCAAAACGCCACCCGATAAGCGGGTTCCGCTTACGCCCAAGCAATGCAAAAGCCTTTCGGCCACCTATCCTAATTTGCACATTGCCGTGCAGAAAAGTCCAATACGGGCTTTTGTAGACGATCGCTATGCCGCCGAAGGGTTTGATCCGGTAGACGAGGTGAACGACTGTGAGGTGTTGATAGGCGTGAAGGAAGTACCGCTGGACATGTTGCTGCCCAACAAAACTTACTTCTTTTTTTCGCACACCATCAAAGAGCAGCCCTACAACGCCGAGTTGTTGCGCACTGTTCTGCAACGCAACATCCGCTTGATTGATTACGAAACCTTGACGGCCGCCTCAGGCCGGCGGCTCATTGGGTTTGGTCGCTATGCGGGTATCGTGGGCGCCTACAACGGATTTTTAGCCTACGGAGCGCGCAGCGGAGACTATCAACTCAAGCCCGCTCACCAATGCGAAGACCGGGTAGAGTTGGAGGCAGAATTAAAGAAGGTAGTGCTGCCCAACATTAAGATTGCCCTCACTGGCGGAGGTAGAGTAGCCAAAGGCGCCAAAGAAATTTTAGAAGCCTTGCAGATTCGCGAAGTGAGTGTGACGGAATACCTGAACCAGGAATTTGAGGAGCCCGTATTTGTGCAGTTGGCGGTGACCGACTACAACCGCAAGAAGGATGGCAGCGACACCAATATGCAAGAGTTTTTTGAGCATCCCGAGCGTTTCGATTCCGATTTCTTTCGATTTGCCAAAACTACCGACCTCTACATTGCCGGCCATTATTGGGAAAGTGGATCGCCCTACCTCTTCACCCGCCAAGACATTCGCCAACCCGAATTTCGCATAAAAGTGGTAGCCGACATCAGTTGCGACATCGACGGGCCGGTGGCCAGCACCTTGAGGCCTTCCACCATCGAAGACTCGCTCTATGGCTACGACCCACAATCGGAGCAAGAAACTGCGTTTGGTAACGAAGCAGGTATCACGGTAATGGCTGTAGACAACCTGCCTTGCGAGTTGCCCAAAGATGCCTCCGAAGATTTTGGAAACGAGTTCATGCAACACATTTTACCGGCTCTCATAGGCAACGATCCCGACGACATCATCGGTCGGGCGACCATTGCTGCCAATGGAGCGCTTACCGAGCACTACGCCTATTTACAGAACTACGTAGACGGAAAGTAGGCCAACACCTTTTCCATTTTTGAGATGACGAGTGTTGCGTGGCATTGCTTTGCGCAACATGAACTTCCTGTTCGAATTGTTTGTTGCGTGCCATTTCTACGCGCAACATTTTGTTGAGCTACGGATTTTGTTGCGTTGAATTTTTGCACGCAACACCAACCGCCTTTTTGAATTTATGTTGCGCGGGATTTTCTTGCGCAACACGTTGGTGTTGGCGGGAAGGCTTCCGCTTGGTGGTTGGGCAAACTGTCGTATTGGATTTTTCTACCTAACAAGGTGGTGTGCGGCTTCGATCTGCTCTTGACGCGATGCCATTCAATCGTGGACGGAATCAACCGAAGTGACAGACTGTATTCGTTAGGGAAAGGTGTACCAGGAGCAGGGGAGGGTTCCCCAACTGTTACACCCGCTTCAACTCCGCAATGGTAGCCACCGGATCTTCCGAGCGAAATACGAAGCTCCCTGCTACCAGTACATCGGCTCCCGCATCGATGAGTTGGCGGGCATTGTTGGCTTTTACACCACCATCAATTTCAATTTTGGTGTTGCAGCCCCGTTCGTCAATCATCTTGCGCAGTTGCTCCACCTTGCGGTAGGTGCCTTCAATAAACGACTGCCCACCAAAGCCCGGATTTACCGACATAAGGCAAACCAGGTCAATGTCTTCCAAGGTATCGGCCAGCAGGCTCACCGATGTGTGTGGGTTGAGGGCCACGCCGGCTTGCATGCCCAAGCCTCGTATGGATTGCAAACTGCGGTGCAGGTGCGTACTGGCTTCGTAATGCACCGTCAGCACGTCGGCACCCACTTCTTTGAAGGTTTCCAGGTAGCGTTCGGGCTGCACAATCATCAGGTGTACATCAATGGTTTTTTTGGCGTGCTTGGAAATGGCCTGGATTACCGGCATGCCAAAGCTGATGTTGGGCACAAACACACCATCCATCACATCGAGGTGAAACCAATCGGCTTCACTTTGGTTGACCATCTCACAGTCGCGTTGGAGGTTGGCAAAATCAGCGGCAAGAATGGAGGGAGCAATAAGTGCAGGCATGAGCAACGGAATTTTGGGCAAAAGTAAATGAAATCTTTGGCCCAAAAGGGGAAGCAGGGGAACAGCTTGGCACAAAAAAAGACCGCCCGATGAGGCGGCCTTTTAAAGAGGTGAAAAGGATTAGAGAGCTTAGCCCAAATACGATTTCAAAATTTTACTTCGGCTGGTGTGCTTCAGCCGTCGGATAGCTTTTTCTTTGATTTGCCGCACCCGTTCCCGGGTAAGGTCAAATTTTTCGCCTATTTCTTCCAAAGTCATGGCGTGCTGACCGGCCAGCCCAAAGTAGAGTTTCACTACATCTGCCTCACGCGCAGTGAGGGTAGACAGCGAACGCTCAATTTCTCTGCGCAGCGATTCGTGCAGCAATCCTTCTTCAGGATTAGGGCTGTCTTCGCCGGTCATGGTGTCGTACATGTTCCGGCTTTCGTTTTCCCCGCTCACAATGGGCGCATCCATAGAGACATGACGGGCCGAATTTTTCATCGACTCCCGCACATCGTTCATGGGCAGATCGAGCACTGCGGCAATCTCGTCCATCGAAGGCTCGCGTTCATATTCCTGCTCCAACTTCGAAAAGGCTTTGTTGATCTTGTTGATCGAGCCAATCTTGTTGAGCGGCAAACGAACAATGCGCGATTGTTCGGCCAGTGCCTGCAAGATGGATTGGCGAATCCACCAAACGGCATAAGAAATGAATTTAAACCCACGGGTTTCATCAAAACGTTGGGCGGCTTTGATGAGTCCCAGGTTGCCTTCATTAATCAAGTCAGGCAAGCTTAAACCTTGGTTTTGGTATTGCTTGGATACGGAAACAACGAAGCGAAGGTTGGCCTTCGTCAGTTTCTCAAGGGCGAGTTGATCGCCATCTCGAATCTTTTGGGCCAGTAATACTTCTTCTTCGGCGGTGATGAGATCGACCTTGCCGATCTCTTGCAGATACTTGTCCAGCGAGGCGGTCTCGCGGTTGGTGATCTGCTTGGTGATTTTTAGCTGTCTCATGGCGGGTCTAGGGGTTAGCTACAAGGATATAAACGGAGCTATATCATTGTAGGTTACAGCCAATGGCCGGATGGAGTTAAAAGTTACTCCATATTTCCTAGTTCCCGAACAAGAGTTCAGAAAAAAGATTTCACACCGAAGTGTCGGTTTGGATCAACTGTTCTGCTCGCCGTCAGAATTCCGCGGTTCTCTTGGGGGGCGATTCCCGTGAGGTCTGCGATCGCGGTCTCCTTGTGGCTTGCGCTCAGGTCGTGGAAGCAACGCTTTGCGAGAGAGACGTAGTTTACCGGATTTTTCATCGATTTCGATGAGTTTTACCTCAACTTCGTCACCTTCTTTGAGCACTTCCTCTACCGATTCCAGTCGTCTCCAATCGATTTCCGATATGTGGAGCAGTCCGTCCCGGCCGGGCAGTATCTCGATAAACGCACCGAAAGGCATAATATTTTTCACTTTGCCTTTATATACCTCACCCGCTTCAGGAACGGCGGTGATGGCACGGATGCGCGCCAAAGCTCCGTCGATGGAGGCCTTGTCGTCAGACATAATGTCTACGATACCATTGCGGTCGTCCTCGTCGATAGAGATGGTCGTGTTGGTTTCCTTTTGAATTTCCTGAATGATTTTACCACCGGGTCCAATCACTGCACCAATCATATCTTTTGGAATAAAGATTTGTACGATGCGTGGTGCGTGGTCTTTGTAGTCTTCACGTGGCTCAGAGATCACTTTGTTCATCTCTTCGAGAATGTGGAGACGACCCTCGCGTGCTTGTTCCAGTGCTTCTTTCAAAATATCTGCCGAAAGGCCGTCTACTTTGATGTCCATCTGGCATGCGGTAATACCATCTGCGGTACCGGTTACTTTAAAGTCCATATCACCGAGGTGATCTTCATCACCCAGGATGTCGGAAAGTACCGAGTAGTTTTTTGTTTCAGGATCCATGGCCAATCCCATAGCGATTCCCGAAACAGGTTTTTTGATTTTCACACCAGCGTCCATCATCGCCATCGAACCGGCACAAACGGTAGCCATCGAAGACGATCCGTTCGACTCCAGAATGTCGGATACTACCCGTACAGTATAAGGGTTCGACTCGTCGGAGGGTACCACTTGCTTGAGGGCGCGCAGTGCGAGGTTTCCGTGTCCGATCTCACGACGGCTGGTGCTCCGAATAGGACGGGCTTCACCGGTAGAGAAAGGCGGGAAGTTATAGTGCAATAAGAATTTTTCGCTGCCTTCGTGGAAAGCACCGTCAATACTCTGCTCGTTCATTTTGTTACCCAAGGTCACGGTAGTGAGCGATTGGGTTTCACCACGGGTAAAGATAGAAGAACCGTGAGGGCCGGGCAGGTAACCGACTTCGCCCCAGATCGGACGAATTTCGTTGAGCTTACGACCATCGAGACGCATTTTGTCTTCGATCATCATTTTGCGCACGGCCGCTTTCTCTACTTTGTAAAAATAAGTTTTGATCAGGTGGCCTTTTTCTTCCAATACTTCTTCGCTCAAGGTAGAAGTATATTCTTCCAATACCGCTTTAAAAGCTTCTTTGCGGCCTTTTTTGTTGGCAATTTGTTGCTTGGCTACTTCGTAAGATTTGTCGAAAGTAGCTGCTTTCACCTGCTCGTAAAGCTCTTCATCGTGTTCTTCGTGGCTGTATTCGCGTTTTACGCCAGCACCTTTCACACGGGAAGCGAGGGTCATTTGTACGCCTACTTGATTTTTAATGGCTTCGTGCCCAATTTGAATGGCTTCCACCATGTCCGCTTCAGAAACTTCTTTCATTTCGCCTTCCAACATCATAATGTTGTGCAGGGTGGCGGCCAACATAATGTCGATGTCGGCATCGGCCATTTCCGAGAGTTTTGGATTAACGCGCCATTCTCCGTTGATACGGGCTACCCGTACTTCAGAAACCGGTCCGGCAAATGGAAGGTCGGAAACTGCGATGGCAGCGGAGGCTGCCAAACAGGCCAAAGAATCTGGTTGAGTGTCTTTATCAGACGAAACCAGGCTGATCATCACTTGAGTATCGCTGTGGTAGTCTGACGGGAAAAGTGGGCGTAAGGCCCGGTCAATTAAACGGGCAGTAAGAATTTCTGAGTCGGCTGGGCGCGCTTCGCGCTTGATAAAACCACCAGGGAATTTACCGGTGGAGGCATATTTTTCGCGGTATTCAACGGTAAGCGGGAGGAAATCGATGCCTTCTTTGGCTTCCTCATTAGATACAACAGTGGCCAAGAGCATGGTTTTTCCTTGTTTTACAACAACGGAGCCGTGTGCTTGCTTGGCCAACTTACCGGTTTCAATTATAATTTCTTGACCATCCGCCATTGTGATGGTCTCTTGAATTCCAATGTTCATGTGTTTGGTAAAATGGTGTGTCCTGAAAAAAGCTTACATACTAAAAAAGGGCAATCAATGTTGCCCTTTTTGGTATAAGCTTATTTCCGAAGATTCAGTTCTTTAATGATTGCGCGGTAACGCGCAATGTCTTTGCGCTTGAGGTAGTCTAATAAACCTCGTCTTTTACCTACCATCGCAACGAGCGATTTCTGGGTAACGAAATCTTTGCGATTTTGCTTAAGGTGGTTGGTCAGGTGGTTGATGCGGTGGGTAAACAACGCAATTTGTCCTTCAGCCGTACCGGTATCGCTCTCCGTTTTAGAGTGCTTCCGGAAGATTTCCTTCTTGGTTTCAGGCGTTAAGTACATGCTTCTTCGTTCGAAATGTTATAGTCTCTTCTTAAATCAAGGTGCAAATATAGATTTTTTTTCTTACCTGCAATCTTGTGAAAAACCCTAATGTTTAAAGAGTTTTAGCGAAAGGGCCAGCTTCGATTTGAGTTCTTTACGGGCCACAATGTAATCGAGGAAACCGTGCTCCAACAAAAACTCTGAAGTTTGAAAGCCTTCTGGCAAGTCTTTGCCAATGGTTTCTTTCACTACCCGAGGACCGGCAAAACCAATGAGTGCTCCCGGCTCGGCAATGTTCAGGTCGCCCAACATGGCGAAGGAAGCAGTGATGCCACCGGTGGTCGGATCTGTCAATATAGAGATATAAGGAATTTTGGCTTTGGCCAACATCGAGAGCTTGGCCGATGTTTTGGCCATCTGCATGAGCGAGAACGCGGCTTCCATCATTCGGGCTCCCCCGGATTTACTGATGCTGATGAAAGGCACATTGTGTTTCAACGAGTGGTCGATTCCTCGTGCCAATTTCTCACCTACTACCGAGCCCATCGAGCCACCAATGAAAGAAAAGTCCATGGCACCGATCACCACCTCTTGCTCGTTGAGCAAGCCGGTAGCAATGCGCACTGCGTCTTTCAATCCGGTTTTCTTGCGCGAAGCTTCCAGGCGGTCTACGTAGTTTTTCGTGTCCCGAAATTTCAGAGGATCACCTGAAATCAGATCCGAAGCCAACTCAACGTATTCCCGGTTGTCGAATAAAAAGGAGAAATATTCATAAGACCCGATGCGCTCGTGATAGCCACAATTTTCGCACACCCAAAGGTTAGCGCTGTGGTCTTCAGAAGACATCACGTGCTTGCACTTTGGACATTTGTACCAAAGGCCTTCAGGGGTTTCCCGTTTTTCACGGGTAGGCGTCTTAATGTTTTCTTTGATCCGTTTGAACCAACCCATAGGTATAAGATTTAGGGTTGTACCTCAGCGGTTCGGTTATGCAATGGTCACCGAATCGTCGAGATAAACGTTTTGAACTGCATTGAGAATTTCTACACCCTCTTTCATCGGGCGTTGGAACGCTTTGCGACCAAGGATCAACCCCTGGCCTCCAGCCCGTTTGTTGATCACTGCTGTAGTTACCGCTTCTGCCATGTCGGAAGCGCCAGAAGAAGCCCCGCCAGAGTTGATCAAACCGATGCGGCCCATGTAGCAGTTGGCTACCTGGTAGCGGCACAAATCAATCGGGTGGTCCGAAGAAAGCTCCGAATACACTTTCGGGTGGGTTTTGCCAAAGTTCACCGCATTGTAGCCACCGTTGTTGGTCGGCAATTTTTGCTTGATGATATCGGCCTGAATGGTAACCCCAAGGTGGTTGGCTTGCCCGGTAAGGTCGGCCGAGGTGTGGTAGTCAACACCATTGGTTTTAAAAGCCGAGTTGCGGGTGTAGCACCACAAGATAGTAGCCATGCCCAATTCGTGCGCACGCTCAAAAGCTTGTGCAATTTGTACAATTTGATGGTTGCTGCCTTCAGAACCAAAATAAATGGTGGCACCAATTGCTGCCGCGCCCAGGTTCCAGGCCTCGTCTACACTGCCAAATTCAATTTGATCGTAAGTAGAAGGATGGCTCAAAAATTCGTTGTGGTTAATTTTTACCACGAATGGAATCTTGTGCGCATACTTGCGCGAACAACTGGCCAATACCCCGAAGGTGGAGGCTACTGCATTGCAGTCTGCTTCCAAGGCCAGTTTAATAATGTTTTCTGGGTCGAAATAAATCGGATTGGGCGAAAAGGAAGCTCCGGCAGAGTGCTCGATGCCTTGGTCAACCGGCAAAATAGAAAGGTAACCACTCTTGCCCAATCGCCCATGGTTGTAGAGCGAAGCCAGGCTGCGCAACACCTGTGGGCTGCGGTTGGTGCTTTCGAAAATGCGGGACACGAAGTCAGAGCCCGGAAGGTGGATATTGCTCTGGTCAATGGTATTGCATTGATGCTCCAGAAGGTAAGACGCCTGATCTTGCAGAATGTCTTCGGTCTTGCTCACGCTTGCGGTGGTCATAGTGCTGTCGAAGGATTAAAGTTAATTTGATCCCGGGTGAAGCGACAAAACTAATTATTTATGTCATTGGGTGAATAGGCTACTTCAAAAATGCTGTAGTGCCCCACTCAGAAAGGATAGCCAATTCCTAAATTGATAGAGCCCTGTGGAAACTGATAAGGGGCGAACCCCCTTTCGTTGCGCATAGCATTCAATTGGTCTTTCGATTGAAACACCCAGCGTTCTCCTCTGGGAAAACTGGGATCTTTCATTTGTATCGCTCCATCGATGCGGAGAATGAAAAAGCTAAAATCGAAACGTACGCCCAGGCCGGTGCCAATGGCCAACTCGTTGTAAAACCGGTCCGAACGAATTTCGGCTCCGGGCAAATCGGGATTTTCGTTCAAATTCCAAATGTTGCCGATGTCTACAAAAGCCGCTCCTTCGAGTAGTTCAATAATGTCGAAACGGTACTCGATGTTGCCCTCCAATTGTACTTCGCCGATTTTGTCGATTCCAGTGCGCAAGGTATCCGGGAGCGCACCAGGCCCCAATGATCTGGCCCTCCAGGCACGCATAAAGTTTGCACCCCCACCAAAGTAACTCTTCTCAAAAGGTAACACATCCAGGTTGTCCACCGGATTGCCAAGGCCCGTGAAGGTGCGGTATACAAATTCGGTAGTTCGGGTAAAACTCACCTTGCGTTTCACCTCCAGGTCTACCTTAAAGTAATTGGCAAAACGAATGTTGTCGATCCGGTAGCTGCCGTCTTCGGTTTCGGCTCCGGCTAATCGGAAGGCCTGGTAGAGCGAAAAACCAGCCAACTCAAGCCTTGGCCTCAGGTACCAGGTGTTGCTGCGCGGCTTGTTGGGATTGTAGTTATTATAGGTATACTGAAAACGACCCGCCGGGATAAAGTGGTCGTTGTAGCTCGCCGAAAGCTGGCTGTTGTTCAAGGCATCGAGCAAAGCCCTGAAATCATCGTCGGCACTGATTTGGATCAAGCTGATGTCTACCGGATAGATCGAAAAGCTGTGAAAGTCTTTGTAATTCAGTTTCCAACCATAGTTGATCTCCGCAATGGTGCGCGAAAAAGTGGGCCGGTTTTGAAAGTTGTAAACCACGTTGATCTCGGTGCGCGGTTGCGTGTAGGCCAGCTTAGTGAGGTATCTCTTGGCCAGAAAGAGGTCGGGAATCGCCAGCTTTATCTCACTACCAATTTCAATGGTGTTGAAAGGAGTAAATTCTTCTACCGTGCGTTCTACGGTGCCTTCGTCGGTATTGGCATCGTCTTCGGGCAAAGGCTCGTCGTCGTTGGCAATTTGCTGTGCCTCCAAACCGCCCTTGAGGCGAAACTCTAAGGCTTCTGCACCTTTGAAAGAATTCTTATTTAAATAGATGGCACTACCGGCAATACCGAGGTTGCCTTGCTGGTTGGTGCCCTCTGCCTCCAGCGTTACCGCCTGCCGGGGCGATGGGGTGAGGCGAATGATGCAATCCAATTGATTCTCTCCCACCCGTTCGTAGCGGATGTTGATGAACTTAAAGGTGCGTAACTCGGCCAGCCTGCGGTTGGTGAGCTGGTGGTTGGTGAGGCTGTAGCGTTCGCCTTCCCGCAGAAATACCGCTTTTAAAATCACCTCCGGTCGAAACCTCGGCGATTGGCTGTAAACAAAGCTGTAGCCCTCTACTTCTAAGGTATCGGTCGTAATCACCTGATTGGTAGCCAACGCATCTCTTTCTTTGGCCCGTAAGGCCAGGTCTTGCTGGTTGTAGTCGGTTTGTATGTAGACGTTGGAGATATAATAGGGCCGGTGTTTTTCGGTAATGAGGGTGTCTTTTCCATTGGGCAAGGTCTGCAGCCGGGTAGGGTTTCTTACGATCGTGTTCACTGCTACCTTAAAAGGTGCGTTGGGCAGGGCAGTATCTACCTCGTAGCTCAGGTACTGTTTGTCGAAATAGAAATACCCAAGGTTTTTTAAGTGATTGGTAAAAGCAGTACGGTCGGCCTCAAAAGCATCCACGTCAAAGTTGTCGCCATATTTCAACAGGGTTTTCTTCGATGCACTGATGACCTGCGGTATAAATGAAGAGTCTTTAGGGTCGTAATCGATGCTGCTAAGGGTATAGGCAGGCCCAGCCTTGATGGTATAGACCACCTTGGTTTTTTTCGGATTACGGGGGCTCACCCAAACACTGTCGGTTACCGTGGCCCTGAAATACCCCTTGTTGCGCATATAGATGGTCAGCTGGTTGGCCGATTTTTGGGTAAGCACCGAATTGAGCACCACCGGTTCCTCGCCAACCGTGTTCATCAACCAATCGTTGACCCGGTTGCGCTTTTTGCGCTTGCCATAATTATAAACGTGCAGGTAAGGACGCCAAAAACCCAGCAGGTTTCGGTTGGGTTGTTGTTTTAGGATAGAGCTAAGTTCGTCCTTATCTACGTTGGGATTGTCTACCACGATGGTATTGCGCAAGAGCAGCCGCTCATCTTCGGCCAGGTGCTTGGTGGGGTTGCAGCCCCATAACCAACACAGACACAAAAACAGTAGCCCAAAAGGATATGTGGAAAAACGCTTTGTCAAGGCCTTGAATTCAGCAGAAGGAAAGTGTTTTTTTGCGTCACAAAACTAACCATTATATAGCGGTAGCACTTCGGAGTATGTTTTCTAAAAACCAGGTGAAGCGGATAAAAGCCTTGGCGCGTAAGAAAGTACGGCAGGAATCGGGCCAATTTGTGGTAGAAGGACACAAACTGGTGACCGAGCTATTGCAAAGCGAGCTTCGGGTACTAGAGGTATGGGCCTTGCCCGAGTGGATCGAAAATGCCAGCTTACCCTTGGCCCACCAGCCTGAAGTGAAGGTTTTTCCGGTAAAACCCAACGAAATGGAACGCCTCACTTTGTTGAACAGTCCCTCTCCGGTATTGGCCATATTGGCCATACCCGAACCACAAAAAGCCGACATTAATCCACGAGGCTTAACCTTGGTGTTGGACCGCATCAACGATCCGGGAAATTTGGGAACGCTTATTCGGATAGCCGACTGGTTTGGCGTGCAACAATTGGTCTGCTCCTCCGATACGGTAGACGCCTACAATCCGAAGGTGGTACAGGCCACCATGGGATCATTGGCCCGGGTATACCTTATATATACCGATTTGGTGTCATGGCTACACACCTCTAAGGCACAGTTCCCTGAAATTCCTATTTGTGGGGCAGTTATGAACGGTGAAAACCTCTACCAAAGTGAGTTAAAGGCACCCGCAGTGGTGGTGATGGGCAGCGAAAGCCATGGAATCGATTCCAATTTACTTCCGCTTTTGTCGCATCAGCTTACCATCCCTGTTTATGGTGGAGCCGAGTCGCTAAATGTTGCTGCTGCAGCCGCGATAATGTGCGCTGAATTTAGGCGCAGGCGTTGAATTTCGTGCTTCATTCCGCTACTACAGCCCTATTTATGAAAAATAAGGCAACCTTAAAATACCTAAGGTTAGGTATTGGTCAAACTTAAGGTGGCGGGTACATTTGCGCTGCAATTTAGAATTAGTCTAAATAAGATCTAAACAAATGAATTATTCTTCCTTCTTTAAGTATTCACGCTACGCTGTAGCGGCTGCCTTGGTACTAACACTTGGTGCTTGTGGCAATGACGATGATGGTGACGATGATCCCGCACCAGATAACAGTTATACAGTTCCAGAAACGTATAACTTCGAAAATGTAAAGTATACCGGTCAAACCGAGCGTTTGGACATGTTGGCTGAAATGACCACCTACATGAAAACCGGTAACACGCAGGGCACCACCTTGGATGCTCAGATTTTGAAAGACAAGTTTGCTAACGTCAATGGTCAATTTTCTACCACGTATAGCAAAAACCTGGAAAGCAAAACTTTTGCTCCTGATGTAGCCATGTTTCAGGGATTTATGGATGACATTGCTACTGCAAGTCAATCAGCCACTCCAGGATCTGACGGTACCGCCGGTGTTGTAACCAGTATCGATGGTGCTAAGTCTTACTTATTGAACGAAGACGGAGTAGAGTACACCCAGCTGATCGAAAAAGGTTTGATGGGCGCTACTTTCTATTACCAAGCTACCGCTGTTTACCTCTCTGATGATCGTATTGGTGACGCTGTGGACAACACTACTGTTGTTCCTGGTGAAGGTACCGATATGGAGCACCACTGGGATGAAGCTTTCGGATACTTTGGAGTTGAGAAAGATTTCCCAACCAACACTGACGTTCGTTTCTGGGGTAACTACTGCAACGGTCGCGATGGTGTTTTGGGTACCAACAGCCGTTTGATGGATGCCCTTCTCAAAGGTCGTGCTGCCATCAGCAACAACGACAAAGACGCCAAATTGGAAGCTCGTACCGAAGTAAGCAAGGTGTGGGAAGAAGTAGTAGCGGGAACCGCTATTCACTACATTAATGGTGGTCTTGAAGATTTTAACGATGATGCGCTGCGCTGCCACCAATTGAGTGAAGCTTGGGCTTTCATCCTCTCTCTGAAATACAACTCTAACGGAACTTTGAGCGCTTCTCAAGTAGATGCTTTGCTCGCTCAATTGGGTGCTGACTTCTACGACATTACCGTAGCTGACCTGAATGCTTTGAAAGATAGCATGGCTGCCACCTTCGGTTTGGAGTCGGTAAAAGACCAACTTTAATTTCTACTTAACTTAAGTTGAAATGCAAAGGATAGTAATGATCGGTCGAACCATTACTCGTTATTCATGGATGCTACTGCTTACAATCGCAGTAGCATCCTGCGTTAATGACGATGATGGGGATGACCCCGAAGTTAATTTCGATCAAGGAGCCATGCTTACCACTATTGGTAATAATGTGATTGTTCCTTCCTTCGAAACCTTGAATAATGAAGCGGCAACCTTGGAAACTGAGGTAAGTGCTTTCGTAGGAAGCCCTACTGAATCGGGGCTGGCATCCGTTCGCGCCCAATACATCAAAGCCGATAAGGCATGGCAACGCTGCGCTGCCTTTAATTTCGGCCCGTCTGCTACCTTCGCTACCCAATCTGTTCTCAATACCTGGCCTACGAATCCGACCAAGATTGAGGACAACATTACCAACGGAGGCTACAACCTTCAAACTTCTAGTAACCTCACTGCTTCTGGTTTTCCAGCGTTGGATTACTTGCTTTACGGTTCGGCTGCTGATGAGGCGGCTATCGTTAACCGGTTTTCGCAAGAACAAGCACTGAAAGATTACCTGGTAGATGTAGTAGACATCATTGTTTCGGTTTCCGGAACTACGTATGATGGATGGTTGGCTTCTTCCAGCACCAATTACCTGGAAACCTTCGTTCAAACGACGGGTACTGATATTGGTAGTTCCATCGGTTTGATGGTCAACGAATTCAGCAAGGAAATTGAATTGGTGAAAAACGCCCGAGTAGGTATTCCACTTGGTAAAAAATCACTCAACGTCACCCGCCCGGATCAGGTAGAAGCTTTGTATTCAGGCATGTCAGTGGAGTTCTCCGTTGAAAACATGAAAGGGCTCAAAGCGCTGTTCATGGGCTTGGGAGAAACCAGTTCTACAGCCAATGGCCTGTTCAACTACTTAGAAGCTATCAATGCCCAAGAAGGCGATGGGTTGCTGTCCAATGCCATTCGGGATCAATTCGATTTGATCGATACGCGCTTAAACGATATTCAGGGTAACCTCTTTGATGCAGTAGACAATGACTTTGCCACGGTAGATGCCGCTTACACTGAAATTCAGCGTTTGGTGGTATTGGTGAAAACCGACATGACTTCTGCCATGGGAGTTCAAATTACCTACCAGGACAACGACGGTGATTGATCGGATTCGCCCTCTTTTCACAACACTCTCTACGGAAGATTCGGCAGCCCCTTTAGCGGGCTTCCGAATCTTTTTTGGTTTCATGATGTTGGTTAGCGTAGTGCGTTTCGCAGCCTACGGTTGGATCAACACTGTTTATATTGAACCTGATTTTCACTTTACTTACTTCGGCTTTGCTTGGGTAAAGCCCTTTGGCGAAATAGGCATGTACCTGGTTTTTATTGCCATGGCCTTAGCGGCAATCTGCATCATGCTGGGTTTTCTTTACCGCCTGTCCACCGTGGCTTTCTTCTTGCTTTTTACTTACGTAGAACTGCTCGATAAAACCACTTATCTCAACCATTACTACTTCGTTAGCCTGGTAGCCTTCATCCTTATCTGGTTGCCGGCCAACCGCGCCTGGTCCATAGACGCCTGGCGCAGCCCCAAACGCTTTCAGGCCACGGTTCCCCGTTGGACCATTCGTATTCTTCAGCTGCAATTGGCCATTGTGTACGTTTATGCAGGCATCGCCAAGATCAATCCTGATTGGATGTTAGAGGCCATGCCCTTGAGGATGTGGTTGCCGGCCCACTCCGATTTGCCCCTTATCGGCTCATACTTTACCAAAACCTGGGTAGCCTACCTCTTCAGTTGGTTTGGCATGGTCTACGATCTTACCATTCCTTTCTTTCTGCTTTACCGCCCTACTCGGCTCTGGGCTTATGCAGCGGTAGTCGTTTTCCACGTGCTCACTTGGGTATTGTTTCCGATTGGCATGTTTCCGTTCATCATGATCGGAGCCACTCTTATTTTCTTTTCTCCTCAATGGCACATGCGCTGGCTCAACCGCCTTTGGCCTGCAATATGGAAACCCGAACCCAGCATTCAACCCACTACGCGATTTCGCATGCCAACGCTTGGCCTTTATGGAATTGGGCTATTCTTAGTTTTCCAACTTTTATTTCCTTTTCGATACCTCGCTTATCCAGGAGAACTTTTTTGGACCGAAGAAGGTTATCGTTTCAGCTGGCGTGTCATGTTGATTGAAAAGGCAGGCTACGTCACCTTTAAGGTGAAAGATCCTGCAACCGGCCGGGAAGGCGAAGTATGGCCTTCCGATTACCTCACCAAGTTCCAGGAAAAGCAAATGAGTACTCAGCCAGATATGATTTTGGAGTTCGCCCATTTCATTGCTGCGGAATACCAGGAGCTGGGCATTGAATCCCCTGAAGTTCGGGCAGAAGCCTACGTGACCCTCAATGGCCATCGGAGCAGATTGCTGATCGATCCTGAAGTGGATTTAGTCAAGGAGAAAGACAGTTTTGCTCCCAAGACCTGGATACTTCCATTTGAAAAATCAAATGCTTTTGCAAACTCTCAATAAATACCTGTTTTTACTCGGGTTGCTCCTGCTACCCAGTGTTTTGTTGGCCGCTTCGCTTACTGGCGTGGTGAAAGACGGCGAAACGGGCGAAAAGCTTTTTGGTGCTGAAGTGCTGTTGCAAAACACCTTTTTCAAAGCGACTACCGACGAGAATGGTCGTTTTGTTTTCAAAGGTGTACCGGAAGGAAAACACGTACTCCAGGTGTATCTTTTTGGCTTTGCGGCCTACCAGCAGGAAGTGATCATGACCAATGAAGATCAGACGATTGAAACGGTGTTGAACCCCCTACAGCAGTCGCTGGACGAAGTGGTTGTAGAAGCAGAGAAAGACAATTCTTTTGGCATTACCCGCTTGCGTGCCATTGAAGGAACTGCCATTTATGCCTCCAAGAAAAACGAGGTGGTAGTACTTGAAGACCTCAACGCTAACCTGGCGCAAAATAACGGCCGTCAGGTCTATGCCCGTGTTGCTGGCCTAAACATTTGGGAGAGCGATCCCGGTGGACTGCAACTGGGGGTAGGAGGCCGTGGTTTGAGTCCCAACCGCACCTCAAATTTCAATACCCGCCAAAACGGGTACGACATTAGTGCCGATCCTTTGGGCTATCCCGAAAGCTATTACACCCCGCCTACTGAAGCGGTGAGACGTATTGAAGTGGTGCGTGGTGCGGCTTCGCTCCAGTATGGACCTCAGTTTGGGGGCATGATCAACTTTTCGCTCAAAGAGGGGCCGCGAGACAAGCCCATTGAAGTGGTTACCCGGCAAACCGTGGGTAGCTTTGGTTTCTTCAACTCCTTCAACAGTGTTGGCGGAACCCACGGAAAAATCAATTACTACGGCTACCTGCAATACAAACAAGGAGACGGCTGGCGGCCCAACTCCAATTTTGAATCTACCTCCGGGTATGGCGCTTTGCGCTATAAAGCTAATAAGCGCATGGAGCTGGTGTTCGAGTTCACGCACCTCAACTACCTGGCCAAGCAACCCGGCGGGCTCACCGATGCTCAATTTGAGCGCGATGCCCAACAATCGAACCGGGAGCGCAATTGGTTTGCAATTGATTGGAACATTGCCTCGGCCACCGTCAATTACAACCTCACCGAAAAAACCAGGATCAACAGCCGCTTCTTTGGCCTTTCAGCCAAACGGGAAGCTTTGGGCAATTTGGACCGTATCGACCGTGCCGACGATCCTACCGCTAACCGCGATTTGATTTACGGTGACTTCAACAACTTCGGCAACGAAACCCGATTCATCCATCAATACCGCATCAAAGGCCTTAATGCCGCACTGCTCACCGGAGTGCGCTATTTTCAGGGACAAACGGTGAGCCAGCAAGGGGAAGCCGACAATGGGAGCAATGCATCTTTCAACTTCATCAATCCCGATGGATGGCTGCAATCGGATTACGAATTCCCGAGCCGCAACATTGCTTTTTTCGCCGAGCATTTATTTACCCTCGCCCCGCGTTGGACCCTTACGCCAGGTTTCCGTTTCGAGTACCTCTACACCGAAGCCAATGGCTACTACCGGCAAACCAACCTCCATCCGCTTACCGGGGAAATTCTGCTGGATGTGTTGAATGAAGAAACCAATTCGCGCACCCGTAGCTTCTTCTTAGGTGGTTTGGGTACCAGCTACCGGCCCTTGGAAAGTGTAGAAGTGTATGGCAATTTTTCACAAAATTATCGGCCGATCAACTTCAACGATATTCGAATCATCAACCCCAACCAGGTTGTAGATCCCAACATTAAAGATGAGCGGGGTTTTAGTTTAGACCTTGGTTTCCGGGGCAACGTGAAAAGGGCTTTGAACTTTGATGTGAGCTTCTTTATGCTGGCCTACAAAGACCGTATTGGTACTTTCCTCACCACGGTGCCCGATCCGGCCCTCATCGAAAGAGTGGTGCGGTTGCGCACCAACATTGCCAACTCGCGTTCGATAGGCGTAGAGGCTTTTGGAGAGTTAGACCTGTGGCGGGTGGTGCGTGGCGATTCGGCCAAGAGCTCGCTGGCATTGTTTGTGAATGTTTCGCATGTGAATGCCCGGTATATCTCTTCCGACGAAGCGGCCTTTGATGGCCGAAAAGTTGAATTGGTTCCGGAATACACCACCCGAAGTGGACTTACTTTCCGGCGAAAAAATTGGAGCCTTAGCTACCAGTTTTCCTGGATCGCAGAGCAATTCTCCGATGCGACCAACGCCGAGTTCTATCCTACAGCAGTAGCAGGCATCATTCCGGCCTACCATGTTTCTGATTTGAGTGGCTTCTACCGTTGGAAACGTTTCCGTGTGGAAGCAGGCATCAACAACCTGACCGACGAGCGCTATTTCACCCGACGAGCGACCGGATATCCTGGTCCGGGTATTCTCCCGTCAGAAGCGCGCAGCTTTTACACCACGCTTCAAATTACGATCTAAGTATAGCTTCTGCCATTTTGCGGGCACACCGTTGCCCGTCCATGGCCGCAGAAACAATTCCCCCTGCATATCCGCCTCCTTCTCCGCAAGGGTACAAACCGGGTACTTGAGGGTGTTGCAAGCTTTCGGGATCGCGTGGAATGCGCACCGGTGAAGAAGTGCGGCTTTCTACGCCTACTACAACCGCTTCAGGGTGCATGTAGCCACGCATCTTTTTGCCAAAGGCCTTGAAGGCCCGTTGTAACCTGCGGTTGACAAATGGGGGAAGTACCTCACCCAGTTTAGCCGGGGCAACCCCGGGAAAATAGGAAGTTTTGGGCAGTTCATGCGAAGCGCGGTTGGCCACAAAATCCACCAATCGCTGGGCCGGGGCGACCTGGCTGCGGCCACCTGCTTCCCAAGCCAACTTTTCGATGTTCTGCTGAAAACGCAATCCCGAAAGGGGATCGTTTGCAGTAGCTTGATAATCTTTTGGATCAACCGAGACTACGATGCCCGAATTGGCGTAGGGAGTGTTGCGCTGGGAAGGCGACCAACCGTTGGTCACTACCTCGCCAGGAGAAGTAGCACACGGAGCGATGATGCCTCCCGGGCACATGCAAAACGAAAACACACCACGGCCATCTACTTGATGCACCAGGCTGTAGGAGGCAGCCGGAAGCCACTCTCCCCGTTGGGGCTGGTGGTATTGAATTTGATCAATGAGGCTTTGGGGATGCTCTACCCGTACCCCAAGGGCAAAAGGCTTAGCCTCCAGGGCAATGGATTTAGCGTGTAGCAACTCAAAAATATCCCGGGCCGAATGCCCGGTAGCCAACAAAACGGCTGCCCCTAAAAAAGTCTTACCCTGTGCCGTACTCACCCCGGTAAGTCGACCATTTTCGCGATGAAAATCGGTTACCTGTTGCCCAAAATGCACTTCTCCACCGCATTGTTGAATGTACTTGCGCATGGTGCCAATAATACCGGGCAGCTTGTTGGAGCCAATGTGTGGATGGGCATCGACCAAAATTGATTTTGGGGCACCAAAGCGCACCAAGGTTTCCAAAATCTCGCGTACATCGCCTCTTTTGGTGGATCGGGTATAGAGTTTACCATCAGAATAGGTACCTGCTCCGCCTTCGCCAAAACAATAATTACTGTTGGGGTCCACCACATGCTGTCGACTGATGGCGGCTAAATCTTTCAAACGGGAACGAACGTCTTTGCCCCGTTCCACCAACACCGGCTTCAGGCCCTTTTCGATCAGGGTAAGGCAAGCGAATAAGCCGGCGGGCCCTGCTCCAACGATAACTACCGGGGGCGCATGATCGACCGATTGTACTTCAGGTGCCCTGAATTCGGTCAACTGCGGTGCGGCTCCGAGGTAGGCGGCCACCTTCAAGCGAATCTTTACCCGTTTCGAGCGGGCATCGATCGATCTGCGCAATGGCTCTACGTGTGCAATGGTTTTGGCATCGACCGAAAGTTCTCTGGCCACCCGATTTTTCAATCGATCAGGATTGCCGGCAGTTTCAGGACTAATGAGCAACAATACCTCTTCGCGCATGGCGGCAAAGGTAGGGTTTAGCCTTCGAAGTGAAAGGAGAGCACAAAGATGCGCGACCGCAGGCTGGAAATGGGGTCGGAAAGTGGAGTATTGTCGTTGATGATCAAGTTGTTGATGCCCTGAACGAATTTTAGTTCCGGCGAAAACTTGAAATAGGTTAGAAAAAAGTCAAAACCCACACCCACTTCCGCCGAATAACTATTCCGCGCCAGTTTGATCACAATCTCATTAGGGTCGTTAAACTGGTTGTCGGTGTTTTCTTGCGAGGCAAAATCAAAACTGTATCGGCCGCCAACAATAAAATAAGAGGCAAAATTGTTGAGCCGGAAGGAGCGGTATTTTAGACTTAAGGGAAGGTTGAGCCAGGTGGATTCTACTTTTTTCACCAGGAGTGAGGCGGTACCATCCGACCTTAAGAAGCTGTATTCGAGGTTGCGCTGACCGAAACTGAGGTCGGGTGTAAAACGCAATCCTAAAGTGGGGCTAAGGTGCAAATCGGAGATAATACCGATGTTGAATCCGCTTTGTTGTACGCTTTGAATCCCGGCCAGAGAATCGCTCAGGCTCAGGTCCGATTCCATGGCAAAGTCGGCGGTATTGATGCCCAACGTAAATCCAAAATGAATTTTCTTGTTGTCGAAATCGTTCAGGTTCTTCACCTTGTCTCTCTGTGCCCAGGCCGATGCGGCATTCAACAACAGCAGACCCAAAACGAAATATCGAAACGATTGCATCGTGGTATCAAACGGAATGGAACTCAAAAAATTGAGCGCGTTTCGGGCAAAGGTAGAAGAATTCTCAATTGCCGGTTTTGCTTCCCATGTAAAGGGTGGCAATGCCAAAGGTGAGGGCATAGGCCTTCATTTCCTTGAAGCCAGCCTGGTGCATACGGCCAATGAAATCTTCCCCGTCGGGAAACGCCTGCACCGATTCGGGCAAGTAAGAATAAGCGCGGGCATCTTTGGAAAACCACCGACCAATAGCCGGAAGAATTTTGAGGAAATAGAAGAAGTACAGTTGTTTGACGGGAAATTTGCGCGGCCGCGAAAACTCAATGATTGCCGCTTTGCCACCAGGGCGCAACACCCGGTGCATTTCCGATAGGCCCTTGTCGAGGTTTTCGAAGTTGCGCACACCAAACGCTACTGTGATGGCGTCAAAACTATTGTCTTCAAATTGCAGGTTTTCGGAATCTCCCGACCGCATGTCAATGAGATTTTCCAGGCTTTTGCGCACCATTTTCTTGCGCCCAACTTCCAGCATCTCATGGCTGATGTCAACCCCCACAATTTTGTTGGGCTTTAGGCGACTGGCCTCCACGGCAAAATCACCCGTGCCGGTAGCAATGTCGAGAATTGCTTTGGGTTGGATAGAGCGCAATTTGCGAATCGCTTTGCGCCTCCAGGTAATGTCGATGCCCAACGATAAAAAATGGTTGAGAAAGTCGTAGCGCCCCGCAATGTTGTCGAACATTTCGGCTACCTGCTCTTTCTTGCCGGAGGACTTATCGTGATAAGGTGTTACGGTGCTTGGATCCTGTGCCATAATCGGGGGCAAAGTTGCGAAATAATGCACCATTTGAACATCAGCCTACCAGGATATGTTCATCGGGATATTTGTATTGTGCGCTCACGGTTTTGCTGAGGGCAAATGCAATGGTCAAGGTGCCCAGGCGACCGATGTACATCGACAAGATCAACACGATCTTTCCCGCGGTGCTAAGGTCACTCGTAATGCCTGTAGACAGGCCACAAGTAGAAAAAGCCGAAACTTCTTCGAAGATCAGATCGGCCAGGTTGCGGCCGGGCATCTCCAAAATGTGTGCTTCGGTGATGCTCAGAACAAAAATTCCGGTAAGGATACCACCAATGCTAAAGAGCAATACCGAATACGCTTTCAACAGATCGTCTTGCGGAAGAGTTCGTCGAAAAAGCTCGATGTTGCGCTTGCCGCGAATGGTGCTCCACACCGAAAGCAGAATAAGGGCAAATGTGGAGGTTTTGATTCCTCCGGCAGTAGAGTAGGAGTTGCCCCCAACAAACATTAAAAATACCAGAAGAATAATGGTGGGCACCGCCAGTGCATGCACATCTACGGTGTTGAGTCCGGCCGACCGGGCTGAGATAGACTGAAAAGCGGCAGTAATGAGGCCCTCTACCACATTTTGTCCCTCAAGGGTATTTCGATATTCTAAAAGGTAGAAAGCCGCCATTCCAATGACGGCCAAACCTATATAAACGTACAAGGCGATCCTGGTGCTGAGCATCGGACGTTTCCAAGGGTTTTTTAGCCGGTCGCGGAGCTTTTTCCAACTTCCCAGATCAAACATGGTGGTGAAGCCCAGCGCCCCCACAAACATCAAAACGGTGACGAAGAAATGAAACAGGTAAGCCGACTGCATCACCTCGTTGTACATGCCGTTGGTGAACGTGGAAAATCCCGCATTGTTGAAGGCCGAAACCGAATGGAACACTGCAAAAAATACCTTGTCGCCAACCGTATCAAGTTCCCAGCTCGGTTCAATCACCACATAAACGGCCAAACAACCGATGAATTCGATGATGAGGCTCAAGCCGAGAATACGCGAAAACAAACCCTTGGAACCGAAGATGGAATCGCGGGTAATGAGGTCTTCGAGAATGCTGTGGTGCTGCACCCCCACGCCCCATTTGTTGAGAAAAGCTAGCAAAGCGGCAAAAGCAACGATGTTGAGACCACCCAATTTCATCAACAGCAGGATGATGAAATGCCCCTTGAAGGTGAAATAGGTGCCAGTGTCTACCACAATGAGTCCGGTAACGCAGCTGGCAGAGGTAGACGTGAAAAGCGCATCCACAAAACCCATACCTCCCGGCTCTACGGTCATTTCTGGCAACATGAGCATGCCGGTGCCGAAAGTGATCAGCACGCCAAAGGAAATCATGAACAAACGAGCCGGGTGAATTTTGAAATTGGGAATGATGTTCGTGGATTTCCCGATTTCAACCCCAACTACGATCAGTAGGATCAGTTGAATGATGAGTGTGGAAAAAGCCGGGAAACTCCGGATGCCGATTCCCACGAAAAACGACTCGATCAACAGCACATCAAAAAGGTTGTAACTCAGCCCCTCTACAATGAGCAGTACCATCAATGTGCCTTCAAACCACGTCCGCCGGATAAATTTTAGGGGCGCAAAATCGTAGAAAATGCGAAGGAGGTATTGAAGAACGTAGAATATGAAGGAGCCTTGAATAACGCGCAACGACCAATCTGCCGAGCCTTGCAATCGTGGGAAACCGTAGTAATAGACCAAGGTGCCCAACGCCAACAAAGAAATGAGAAAGCTTATGATCCGAAGGACCCGAAGCACCTTGGGCTTGCTGTCGTAAATCAGCAAGTTGATACGTTCACGTAGTGCCCTCAGCGACATTTTAGTTGTTTTCTGCCAGCAAAAGCAAGGCCTCAGATCGAAGCTTATCCCGGTCGATGGGCACTACGCCCACTTCCTCGCAAACCAGGCCACCCGCAAGGTTGGCCAATTGCGCCCAAAAACCAGGGTCGAGGTTCAAAGCCAGACCAAGTGCGGCTACACTGATCACTGTATCACCAGCGCCAGAAACATCGGCGATAGAGCGCAAATGCGCTGGGAAAATTTGAGCTTCTGCATTGGCAGCAACAAAAACACCCCGTTCCGATAAGGTAATGAGCGACATCTCGTGGGCCAACTGCAAACGAAGTTGCGCGTTGGCGTGCTGGAGGTTTTCCAGATTGGGTTGATCCAGATCGATTTTTAAGCCTTCGCGCAGTTCTTTGAGGTTGGGCTTAAATAAAGTGACGCCAGCATATTCAGTGAAATTTCGGCGTTTGGGGTCTACTGCCACCGGAATTTTCCGTGTTTGGCAAGCATGCACCACCCGTTGTATCAGCTGCGCACTGATGACTCCTTTATCGTAGTCTTCAAAAATGACCACGTCCACCTTTTCAGCGTCCAGCAAGTGCTCAATACGATCGCCCAGCTTTTGAGACGTATCCGCATCCAGCTCATTGGTCACTTCTTCGTCTACCCGCAACATTTGTTGGCTGTCGCTAATGATTCGGGTTTTAACTGTAGTAGGTCGATTAACGTTGGTGATAATCCCTGCCGTACTCATGCCTTCTTGTTGCAAAAGCTTACTGAAGGTAGTACCGTGGTCGTCATCGCCAACGGTAGCGCATAAAATGGGCTTGGCTCCCAATGCTTTTATATTCAAGGCCACGTTGGCCGCGCCACCCAGCCGTTGATCTTTGCTCACGACCGAAACAATCGGTACCGGAGCTTCTGGCGAAATCCGGCTTACCTTACCATAGTAGTAAGCATCGATCATCACGTCACCGATGATCAGGACCCGCAGTTGCCCAAAGGCTTCAAAAACTCGGGTTATCTCTTCTTGGCTCAAAACTCTTGGAATTGGCTGGCCCAATTTCAGACCAGCGGTTCAAGGCGATCGATGGCCTTTTTAATTCGTTGCATGGCTTCCCGAATTTGGTCGTCAGATGCCGCGTAGGAAATGCGCAGGTAGCCGGGCGAACCAAATGCCTCGCCAGGAACTACCGCTACGTGGGCCTCGTTGAGCAAATACATGCAGAGGTCGGTAGCGTTGTGTATCTCAGTGTCACCAAATCGGGTGTTGAGGTTGGCCGAAACATCCGGGAAAAGGTAAAAAGCTCCAATGGGTTGGTTCACTTTCCAACTGGGAATTGCTTTGGCCAGTTCGAGGATCAGTCCCCGGCGGTTGCGAAAAGCTTCTACCATCGAATCACACACCGAAGGATCAGCAGCAACCGCGGCTTTGGCCGCTTTTTGCGCAATACTGCAAGTTCCGGAAGTTACCTGGCCCTGCATTTTGGTGCAGGCATCGGCAATCCATTGTGCCGCTCCTAAATAACCGATCCGCCAACCGGTCATGGCAAATGCTTTCGAAACACCGTTTACGGTGATCACCCGATCGCGAATGGCTTCAAAACTGGCCAGACTTACGTGCGTTCCTTCAAAACGAATGTGCTCGTAGATTTCATCGCAAATCACATAAACATCTGGATACTTCTCCAGTACCTGAGCCATGGCCGCCAACTCTTCACCGGAATAGGCGGAGCCCGTCGGGTTGCAGGGACTCGAAAAAATGATCATGCGGGTGTTGCCTCCAATCGCAGCATCTAACTGCTCGGCCGTAACCTTGAAATCATTTTCCAGGTTGGTGGAGACCACCACCGGTGTGCCCTCTGCCAATTTCACGATTTCGCGGTAGCTCACCCAAAATGGAGCGGGCAACAGCACCTCCTCGCCAGGGTTCACCAGGCTCAACACCACATTGGTGATGGATTGCTTGGCTCCGGTAGACACCACAATCTGACTGGCCTTGAAATCGAGGCCGTTGTCGCGCTTGAACTTGTGTGCAATCGCTTCTCGCAAATCCAAAAAGCCCGGCACCGGCATGTAATGCGTGAAATTATCGGCAATGGCCTGATTGGCCGCAGCTTTCGCAAAGTCGGGCGTATCGAAATCTGGTTCGCCAAGGCTGAGGTTGATCACATCAATGCCTTGTGCCCGAAGCTCACGGCTTTTTTGCGACATGGCAATGGTTTGCGATTCGCTGAGGTTTTGAATCCGATCGGATAGCTTCATTCTTTGCCTTAATAAGGTGTCAAAACTAAGAAAAATGCCCCAAGTCAAGCGTTGTAGGCTCGGTGGGAAGATTGATCCTAAGGAGCGGAAAAATTACGATATTTGGGCCTTCTCCAAAACCAGGAACATGGAAATTCTATCGAACCTCATTTTGATTATTGTGCCTTCGGGAGTGGTTTTTCTTACCACCTTCTACATCCTGAAAAAGTTTTTCGAAAATGAGGAGAAGAAGCGCATGGTGGAATTGAGCAAGGTAAATTCGGCTACCCTAACGCCCATCCGGCTGCAATCTTACGAACGCCTGGTGCTCTACATGGAGCGCATTACTCCCGACAACCTGGTGATGCGCACGTATCGCAAAGGAATGAATGCCCAAAAATTGCGGGAAGACCTCCTGGCTACCATCCGTACGGAGTTTGAACACAACTTGTCGCAGCAGATTTATGTTTCCAAGGCAGGTTGGGAGTTGGTAAAAGCAGCCAAAGAAGAAGTGATTCAACTCATCAATGTGGCCGCTACTAAAGTGCAGGAAAATGATTCGGGGATCGAATTGAGCAAGGTGGTGGTTACCATGACCTCGCACCTCGACCGGGTGCCAACCCAGGTCGCCATCGATTACCTCAAAAAAGAGGTAGGCCAAAGCTTCTAACTTTTCCGGTAAACTTGAAACAGCTGACTGGCAGCTGAAAAGCTACTCAGTTTGCCTTCGCGCACTTCTTTTTCCAGGGCTTTCAAGGCTTCAGCTACTTCTGCTTTTTGGTAGAACGAATCGTTGAGGCGGTTGCCGATTTCTTCACGCATCCAATAGATGGACTGTTCTTCGCGCTTGCGCTGAAAAAAGCCGTTAGAGCGCGTAGTATCCAGGTAGGAGTGAACGGTTTCCCAAATTTGATCCATCCCCGATTTTTGCATGGCCGAACAGGTCAACACTTGCGGGCTCCATCCGCTGGCATTGGGAGGAAAAAGGTGCAAGGCGCTTTTGTATTGTGCCCGGGCACGTTTGGCTGGTGTTAAATTATCACCATCGGCTTTGTTGATGACCAAGGTGTCCGCCATTTCCATGATGCCGCGCTTAATGCCTTGAAGCTCATCGCCGGCACCTGCCAACATCAATAAAAGGAAAAAATCGACCATACCGTGCACGGCAGTTTCTGATTGCCCTACACCAACGGTTTCAATGAAAATGGTATCGAAGCCAGCGGCTTCACAAAGTAGGGTGGTTTCGCGGGTAGCCCGGGCAACCCCTCCAAGCGAACCTCCTGAAGGGGAGGGGCGGATGTAAGCATTGGGATCGGAGGCCAAATGCTCCATGCGGGTTTTGTCTCCAAGAATGCTTCCGCGGCTGCGTTGGCTGGTTGGGTCTACGGCCAACACGGCCAGCCGATGACCTTGGTTGGTGAGCCATTTTCCCATGGCTTCTATAAAGGTGCTTTTGCCTACTCCCGGTACACCAGTGATGCCAATGCGGATGGCGTTACCACTGTGCGGCAGACATTGGTCGATGATGCGCTCGGCTAATTTTCGATGATTGGGGCGTGTGCTTTCGACCAGGGTAATGGCTTGACTGAGTAAGGTTCGGTTGCCCGCTAAAATACCTTCTACATAAACCGCCGGGGAATGCAGAGGAGATTTGCGCAATTGCAGTGGGCGAACCGATCGGGGACTCATGAATGCAAAATAAGGATTTCCGCTTAGGTACTTTTCTTACGATAGAGGTAAACCACTGCTGCAGCTAAAACCGTCAATTCGATGAAGCCAACCCATAAATTTTTCCATACGAAAAAGGTGAGGGCAAGGGTGGGAAGAAAAAACAAAATGAGTAAGTGCCCCTTGCCGTTGAGGCCCGACTTAGGCGCCATTGTCAGCATTTCTGTTGCGCATGGTTTTTACCTGCCAAATGATGATAGCGACTACTGGTAGGGCGGCTATTAGGGCTGTGATGGTCCGTTGCTGAGACCATGCCGTGTAGGCGATGTAGGCAAAAAATAGCACCAAAAAGTTGCGTAGAAAGCCCGTCAGAAATTTTTTAGCAGAAGGACTCAAGGTGTTTTATTGAACCGAAAAATCACTGTCGAAAGACACCACCACCGGTTGGCAGGAACCGGAATTGATTTCGCTCACCGTACCCAGGTAGACATTGCCCACTTTAATGCGCCTTTTGTCGATCATTTCCTGGGTCACTTCTTCGGTGATGAAGTCGGAAAGGTCTTGTGTTTCCATGGCCAGCGTGCTGACATTGAATTCCAACTTTACGGCAATTTTTCCGTCGTCACCGGTGGCGATTTCACTCACTGTCGCCTGAAAGGGAGTTTGCTTGTAGTCGCACGGACCGCCGGTTTTTGACCCACCTTGGCAGGCTGCAAAAAAGAAGACCAGCGCAAAAAACGCTGGTCGTAAAATTCGATTCATGTATGTTGTGTGGTTCAATTGAAGAATTTGCTGTTCCAAACGTTGGAACTAAAATCGCGGATGGTTAGTATTCCGATGATCAAACCGGTAACAAAAAACATCCCTGACATAATGAATGTGGCAAAAAACTTAAAATAAACAACCCGAGCAGTAGAAATAGCGCCCAAAGATTCACTTAGGAACGCTTCTCCTGGCACCATTAGGGCTACTATCAGACCCAATAGAGTAGCAGTCATGGCCAAAGTAAAAATACTTCGATAAGGGAAGTAGGCTAATTTGCGATACCATGCGAGGTCGTCTCCCCATTGGTGCAACAAATAGTATTGGCCATTGCCCAATGCTGCAAACAACAAAGGGTCACTCGTAGCATCTTTCAATCGAAAACGACTGGCCGGGGCCATGATCTTAAACGTTTCCGCTTCAAAGCCATATTCCGCTTCGAAATTCTTCACTTGCTGAAGTGCTTCATAGGGGATTTCTCCCTTGAAGAGCGGAATTTCAAGAAAGCGCAGTCGGAAGTTGGTACACACCGATTGAATCATTTCTTCGGTATACACCCGATCCGAGTTGGGTACTTTCTTTTCTAATTTGGGGCTTGCCCCTGAATTTTTTTGGTAGAGACGATCGACCAGTTGTTGATCCTTATCCGCTGATTCGGCTAAGATCGTATTCACAGTGTCCATCAACGAAGCTTCAGTCTTTGCGCGCTTCTCCTTATCTAACTCATCCTGTAGGTTCACTGAATCAAAAAGCATGTATCAAGATTTAATTCGCTAAAAATACAAATCGATCGGTGTATAGTTGACATGATTGTCAACTTTCTTGGCTGTTATTGATTTTCTTTTGGGCTTCCATTCTCTTTCGGTCAGCTCTTGATTTTTTGAGGAATGTGAAGACCACAAACCCTCCAAGGGCAAAAAACGCTAATACAAAGAGAAGAATGGCGATTTCTCCTCCACCCAAATTACTGGTCATGACAGTGTAAGATAACAGTTTTTATGGCAGATTGTTGGCTTGCCAGTCCAAAATTCCTGAACCAAGTGCTAAGGCCAACAAAATGAGAAAGATGGCAACCACCCGGTGCAACCATTCGAGGGTAACTTTTTTGAGGAGTTGGCGCCCCAAATAGGCACCTAAAAAAGCGGCTCCTGTAGCCATAGCTAAAATGGGCCATTCTTTTACCATGTTTTGCAATTCCGCATTTCGGAAATAAATGGAAATCCGAGTTACATCGATGAAACAGGCAATGGATACGCCACAGGCAATGAAAGCATTTTTTGAAAGTCCGTAACGAACCAAAAACGCTGTACGCAGCGCCCCTTGGTGTCCTGACAGGCCCCCGAAAAAACCGCTGATAAAGCCTCCCGGAATCAACCATTGGGAATTGAATTTGAAGTTGGCCAACCTTGGAATGAGGTCGTAGATGGAAAACAAAATGATAAGCAAGGCCAACACGCCATTGAGGGCGGTTACCCGAAAGGCAGAACCGAAGAGGTTATAGGTTAGCCAAACCGTATCCGTTGATAGACCTTCTAAAGTCCATGCTCCAAGGGCTGCTCCTGCCACTCCTGGTAGCCCAAAAACCAAAACTACTTTCCAAACAATGCTCCGACCAATCAACCCTAATTTGAAAAGGTTGTTGAGCAAATGAACGATAGCGGTGAGGGTAATGGCCGTCTCACCTGGAAAAAAAATCCAGAACACCGGGGTGAGAATGGTACCCAGTCCAAAGCCTGAAAAAAAGGTGAGTAGCGAAGCAAATCCTGCTGCCAAAGCAACTACAACAAATTCCATCGGATCGAAAATAGCGATTTTGCCCCCATACCTATCGAGGTTTGATTACGTTCTTAAAGGAAGGCCAATGGAGGGACGAAACACTCTGATGTTGAGTTTTTTGTAAATTTCTTTTTGGGAGAGACAACCTTGGATGGAAATTCGGTATCTACCCTCCAACACCGCGAGAAGCAAACTAAACCGTGAAACTAATCTACCGCAAAGAGACCAAAGACCTGGTGAAAGGCTGTAAGGCCGGAAACGCCGAATGTCAGCGTCAGCTCTATGAGCGCTATGTGGACAAGATGTATATGGTTTGTATGCGCTATGCGCGGGACGAAATGGAAGCGCAAGACATGTTGCAAGACGGTTTTGTGCGCGTATTCAATAAAATCAACACATTTAAAGGAGAGGGTTCGCTCGAAGGGTGGATCAGGCGAGTGATTGTGAATGTGGCCATCCGGCATTGCCAAAACCGGAACCGTCACAACCAGTTGATGAGCATCAACGATGTGGAAGAGAAGATTAGTGTGCCGACCAGTGAGATCGATTTTGATTACGAAGACTTGATAAAAATGGTAAGAAGCCTTCCGGATGGTTACCAAACGGTTTTCAACCTGTATGCCATCGAAGGTTTTTCACATAAGGAAATAGCGGCCAAGCTGGGCATCTCTGAAGGAACCAGCAAATCCCAAGTGGCCCGTGCGCGTCAGCAACTGACCCGGATGGTAAACCGCTACCGGTATTTTCATGGAAAAGTGAAAGGGGAACAAAGTGCAGGATAACCCAATTGATGAATTATTCCGGGATGGATTAAATTCACCACGTGTAGCGCCTTCAGAGGCCATGTGGTCGAACATTTCCGGAACGCTTGCTGCCCAAAAGCAACGCAAACGCATGTTGTGGTGGCGGTGGTCGGCCGCGGCATTGCTGCTTTTTGCCTTTGGTGCTGGCGGTGTTTGGGTAGGAAGTACCTTTTTGGGAGATACTCAAACCGTAGTGATAACTGTACCAGCTACTCCTAATACTACAGTTGACAACTCGGTTTCTGGTGCTCCTTGGGTTGCTACGCAGCCTTCCGTTTATCCACCTATGGGAACGGCAGCCAGTGCCGAAGCGTCTTTGGCATCAGTAGTGCCCAATCAAAATACAGTAGTACTCTCTGCGCCACCACCTACTCCTTCGACTTCGGCAATTGGTACGGCTGCCGCTTCTAAAAAAGCATTTCCTGAAATGGAAAGTGAAGCGATGGCGGTGCATGCTACTACTCCTGATGGTTTGAATACCGAATCTGGAAATTCGCGCTCTATTGCTTCCTTGGCCGGTTTGATGGGGTCTTCTACCTCATCTGAAAACGTTTCAATGGCCGCTTCTTCTGAAAGTGTTGATGCGGTTGATCCTGAGTTGAACAGCAAAACTTCTGCCACCACCTCTCCCAATTTGACTTTACGCAGTGCCAACCTGCCTGCCAAGTCGGTATGGGGATCTGATAAAAACTTAGAGACTCCGGTGAAGCGCGAACAGGCTATTTTAGAATATGAGCAAGCTATCGACGATGAACTTGGATTGATTGCCTTAAAAATTCAGCGCAGGTCTGCCTGGAAAAATGCTCCACGTTGGACGGTTGGAGGTTATTATGATATAGGGTCTACCAACGCTTGTTTGGATGGTTTTGCGACCGGGCCGTTTGATCATTATTACAACTCCAACTACCGTATTTCTAACGTAAGTGAAACGGGAAGTAGTGCTTCTCCCCATACTGTTAATGGCTATGGTGCCGAACTACGCTACCGACTCAACCGCCGTTGGGTGGTGGGCACCGGTTTTGGAACGGAGTATTGGGATGGTTGGGCACAAACCGTTACGGAGAAAGAATCGGAAACGGTAGTACGCGACAGCATTCGCATTGAGGCCAGTATTATCGGAGGTTCCGGTGGTGGCTTCGGCGGGATTTATCAGTATTTCAACGATACGAGTTATTCCTACAGCTACGATACCACGCAAATCAAGTATCACGCACAATGGCTCGAAGTTCCTTTAACCCTACAGTACAATGTTTGGGATCGGCGGGTGCGTTATTATGTCGGTACTGGTGTTACTGCTTCTTTGTTGTGGAAGCTACAATCAAATGCTACCTATTCTACCAACGAGATTTCTCGTCAAATGGAAAACCGGGTTTATGGCGGTGCAGAGTTGCACCAATTGAACCTTTTGCTTTCTGCCGGGGTAGAAATTCCGCTCTGGCAGCAAAACCTAAGCTTCCGGTTTGAGCCCATGCTACGGCACGGAGTCTACGTTCCTGAGAAGTCTATCCTCCAAAAATCGGCTACCACGGTTAGTGCCCGTATGGGACTTAACCTACATTTCTGATTGCGGTAGCATTTTCCACTTATTTTCTTGAGGCCAATAGTTGTGGACTTTTAAGCGTACCAATCGGCTCACGCTTCGCAGATACTTTTGTTCTAAGCGCTTTTAATTAGCTGGAAAAGGACTTGTGCTAACCCGAAGGATAATTGTCTGCTTTCCAAGAAAAGAAATAGGTGGAGAAAAAGAAAGGTTCCTGAGGGCACTTTACTGTTCCAAGTATTTCCTCGAATCCCTTATCATATTTTTATGCACGTGATAGCCACCGCGCCAAACCAATTTTTAATCCAGGTGGGTAGGCACCGGACTGTTGGCTTTTTCAGAATTCCAAAGCAGGTTGGCGATCCACCAACGGCCTTCAAAATATAAGAGTTGAAAACAAGCTACCCCGTTGGTACGGTTGGGTTGGCTGCGGTTCTGGAAATAGGTGGTAGCGTAATAGGAGCTAAAAACCTGGGCCATGTGTCCGTAGTACTGTACCTGATTGGTGACCTCGCGAGGATAATAATCGGACCTACGGAAAAAAGCATCGGAATTTCGGATGTAATCTTCTAAGGAACCCATGCGTGAAATGGCACGTCCTTCCTTGGAATAGTTGACGGCATCTATGCGCGCACTGGGCAGGAATAGCGACCGAAAGCGGGTCCAATCGCGCGCTCCGGCTTCCCCTTGCAGCACTTGATAGTAGGCAGAGATAATGCCATCGATGGAATTGACATCGGCGGTATCTGGAGCGGCTGCTTTTAGTTGTGCATGGTTGGTTTGAGCCGAAAGTTGCAGCGCAACCAACACGAAAAAGAAAGAAAGCATTCTAATTTTCATGGCTCAAGGATTAAAGGGTATGGAAAGGTTGAACATCACCCTTACCGGTTGTCCATTGAGTCGGCCCGGTTGCCAATCGGGCAGCGTAGAAAGGGCTTTGAGCTGGGCCAAAGAAAGGGGCTCAGTAGCACCAACCACTTGAAATTGCTCTACTTTGCCTTCTTGGTTCACAATGAATTGAACATTGATCCAGGTGGAACCGTCGGGCCGGCGAAAGTAAGATTCGCCCGAAGGCTTGAGGTGTTTTTTTAAATCGTTTTTGAGGGCGGCTTCTCCACCGGGATAGCGCGGAGGCAGATCGATTTCGCCTGGTTTGTAGAGGTAAGCTCCGGGAGCTGCTTTTTGGGTCGGTTGAGTAGGAGGAGTAGACGCTTTGGTTTTGGGAACAACAGCAGGAGCACTATTCGATTTTGGTGGGAGGTGTTCTTCTGGCAGGGGATCGAAAGGCGATTCCACATTCCAGAACACGTGTAAGAATTGCCAACCACTACTGGTGCGGATCAGCTGAAAGCTGTAAACGCCACGTTCTTCGAATTTTTCGGCATTGCCGGCTAAGGTGTAGCTGGCTTGGTAGGTGCTGAAGATTTGGGCAATGTTGCCGTAGATCTGTGTCTTCCGTTTGATTTCCCGAATCTCGAAACCATTTTTCTCGAAGAAGGGCCCGGCATTGTTGATGTAATTGTCGATCGTACCGATCAATGGGCTCGGGCTTCCGTCTTCAGCGTAGGTTACGGCATTGAATTGGGCGTCTGCGGCACAATAGCCACGGAGTTTTTCCCAATCGCGCGGCCCGGCAGGGCCACTCAATAACTGGTAAAACGTAACGATGGTGGCATCCAGTGAAGTAGATGCCTGTGTAGGAGCCTGGAAGCAACTAAGCAGTAGGATGAAAAGAAGTGCTCGTATCATTGGCTGGCCTCCAAACTAACAAACATTGTGCCGGTTGGGTTTTACATCAAACCTGGCATCATTCCTTTGGCGGCTCCTTGCATTTCGGCTTCGTTTACCTGGTCTGCTTTTGCCAGGGCACTGTTCACAGCCATTACCAAAAAGTCTTCCAGCTGTTCCTTGTCTTCTTGCAACAGCTCTTCCGCTACTTGAATATCGGTAACCTTCCGGTTGCCGGTAACGGTCACTTTTACTTTACCACCGGGAGCTTCACCGTCTACGGTGATGGTGTCGAGGCGTTGTTTGATGTTGTCCATTTCCTGCTTCATTTGCTGAAGCTTGCCCATCATGTCTCCAAACATAGTTCGTGTTTTTAGTGGAGCAAAAGTAGGGAAAAGGCAGGCGTTGGAAGCCATGTCATCGCTTATCGATAACCAGCAATCGGACTTTGGGGGTCAATCCATTGGGCCACCTGTTTCCAGGGAAGCAAAATCTCCACATTGGGGTACCAGGTATCGCCCGATTGTCGACTATCCACAATGCTAAACCATATTCCTTTTTCCGAAAGGTACCATTCTACCGATGCGCTCTCAATCAAGGCATCGGGTTGACTGCAATCGATTTCATAACGTTCTTCCGAATGCAGGGTATCATTTAGCCGCCCGAGATTTTCCACGCACCAGCGGCTGAATTGGGAAACAAAACCCTCCATAAAAAGCTCGGAAAGCTGCACCTGGCGCATATTATTCTGTTCGAAGGTGAAGGTTTCATAGGTCTCGCTCACATCGTGGTAGCGCCTCCAGGTGGTTTCCTTGTAGTTGAAAAATGAAACAGTAGTGGCCGTAAAGCTTTGGATTTGAGCACTACGGTATTCTTCGGAGTAGTAGTAATTATGATCGTACATCCAGCTGATGCGTAGGTTTTCATCTACCTCCCGATTCACAAAATAAACCTGAGCCTCCCAATCCCGCCATTCCGATAATCGATCGGAGTGCAGAATGCTTTCCGTGGAAGAAGCTGTTTCAGCAATCGCCTCTATCCACTGTTGCAAGAGGTAGTGATTGATGGGGCGCTTTCTCCAATCGGGCCAGGATTTGGGCCAGGAAATAGACTTTTCTTCATCCAACTGTCCTTCTGCGATGGAAAGTAGTTTGAAATCATTATCCACGAAAGTGGGAAGTAAATCTGCTTGCATCGCCTGGTACAAGGGCAAAGGGTAGGCTTTGTTTTGATTGGGTTGATCCAGGAAAAAAAGGTGCAAACTATCACTGGTTTTTCCCAGTACAAGTTGATGCTGAATGGCGATCAAATTCTCGAATTGCAACGGGATTACTTCTTTTCCACGAACGTTCAACAAGCCCGTTCCCTGGCTGTTTTTTGCCAACAGATAAGGAGATTCGTATTCATCCAGGTTTTCTTCATCGGTCCACCAGTCGAGGTATTCATAGATGAATGGCACTAAGGTATCTCCTTTGCTGGCAATAAGCCCCGAAAAACCATCGGTGGTATTGATGGAAGCCTCATCACCAGAAGGCAACAGGAGCCAATCGCTGGGCTGAGCAAAGGCAGTGTCTATGATCAAGCCATTTTCGGGAGACCACACCCCCCAGGTGTTTTCCTGAAACCCGCCCACCCAATAGCACGGTTGAAAAAGCGAATCGAAAAAAGCCGGATAATTGAGTACCCCTCCAAAAAGTGTATCCACCAGCAATCCGCCGTTGAGGTCCCAGATGCCAGCTTTTTGGTTGCTTCCCCGCACCCAACTGGCCGAAGGAAAATAAATCTCAGCATAGCTGTCGATCTCCGGGTGAACCGGTAGGCCGAAGGCGGTAAACTTTTCGGAAGGGATGCTCCACTTTAGTGTAGGAGACAACAGGCCCTGTTTTTCAGAACCTGGTTCTTTTACCATAAAGTAGCCTTTATCGGAGCGCTGGATGTCTTGGGCGGAAGGTGGGAGACCTAATGTGCCTTCATCGGATACAATGCCTTTCATTCGGTCTCCAAAAATGGCGGTACTCCGCTCAAATGAAAAGTGCTTTTTCCATTCGTAGCCCACCTTCGGATTGATTACTTTTTGCTGCACCGGGTTGATGACGAACACGGTATCGTTTCGCATTCCAAAAGCCAGTTCTCTGCGGTATTCGTTTCTCCAGACAATAGCATCAAAACGGGGTAGGGTGCGCCAACTCCCGTCTGCATCAATGATTCCCCAGTACCCGCCCTGTTTCGCGCTCCGATAGATATACCGATCAGGGGAACCTCGTTTAAACGGAGTGATCGCGTCAAACTGCGGTGGGCATACCCAGGCTCCGACGGAGTTGATTAAGCCAAATTGTTTTCCTTTTTTAGCGATAGCAGTTATGCCCGCATAGGTGGAGTAAACGCGGTTAAATTTTTGCTTTCCGATGCGTTTTCCGTTTACATCTATTAAAAAGACTTTGCCCTTTTGGGGAAGAATATAAGGCCCGGGACGATTATAATATAGCGCTTGAATGCGCTCGTATTTGTATGGAACAATGATTTTTCCGGTAGTGTCCACCATGCCTTCGAGTTGGGTTTCCGGCCATTCTACGGCAATAAGATCGTTGTGATCCACGCCAAAATTGGCGTTGGCGGTAGGAGGTACAATGGTATCTCCGTTGTAATGGATCAATCCACGATGATAGATGCCCTCAGCAGAAGCGGTAGAAATTTCCACCAACTGTCCCCAAATGTTGATGATGCCTTCGTATTGGGGTGAAAGCAAGGTTTTACCAGGAATAAACAGCCCATATTTTCCATCTTGGTGCAAGCGCATGGCCCGTTGACTTTGGGCAACCATGCTGATTTGGTCGTATTCCAACGGAAGAATTACCTGACTGTTGGTATCGATCACGCCACAACGCCCTCGTTCCGATTGCAGTTGGTAGTATTTTCCGGTAAGTGCATCCAGGCGAAAGTGAACGGCTGGAATTAACTCCCGTCCATTCCGATCAATCACACCAAAAAGACCGGCCTCCACCACTATGTAACCGTTCCAAACTTCTTCCATCGACTCGTAGCGGGGAGAAACTTTCCAGTTGCCCTCCTCGTCCAGCAGACCATAAAGGCAAGAAGCATTGTCTTTGGTGATGTAGCTATCCTGCCCCAAGGCAGGGAGCATCACCATCCAATAGAAAAACATCGCAAATCCGTAACGCAACATAAAGTCAAATGTAGGGTAGTCAAAAAGTACGTTGGATGAAGAACTATTATTCGTTTGAAATAATTGAGGATTCGTTGGGGGAGTGAAACAGGGATCAATGGTCCTGAGCTATTAGGAATCTTCGCGCCACCAAGTCCAGAATTTATTTTGTTGCGTGCTTCCGTTGCGCGCAACGTTGCGTTGGATTTTACCGCGCAACACTTTTTATAGGATGGGTCATGAGCAGGTTAGGCCACATCACACGGGGCCATAGCGGTTTATCATTTTGTTGCGTGCTTCCGTTGCGCGCAACGTTGCGTTGGATTTTACCGCGCAACACTTTTTGTCTGATGGGTCGTGAGCAGGTTAGACTAAATCGTTTGGGACCATATCGGTTTATCATTTTGTTGCGCGCTTCCGTTGCGCGCAACGTTGCGTCCGTTTTTATCACGCAACAATTTTTCCCAAATCGATTCGTGACAGGAAAGTACACCTGATTATGCGTAAGGCTTCCCGCACCTACTTCAAGTATCAATAGAAAAAGGAAAGTTGGTTGATGGAAGTCCTTAACCTTTGTAGACCACTCCATCCTTCATCACGAAGGCCACATTCATCAGCACCGATACATCTTGTAAGGGATCGCCATCCACGGCGATGATGTCGGCCACTTTTCCGGTTTCAAGTGTGCCATAATCGGCTTCGATGCCCAACAGTTGCGCACTGTACAAGGTGGCGCAACGAATGGTTTCCATGGCAGGCATGCCGGCCTCCACCATGTATTGAAATTCGAGGGCATTCAGTCCGTGTTTGAATACGCCCGCATCGGTGCCAAAGGCAATTTTTACGCCTCGTTTGTAAGCCACGCCAAAAGTATTTTGGATTTGTGGACCAACCTTTAGCGCTTTAGGAACTACTACCTTTGGGTAATACCCCATGATCTTCGCTGAATCGGCTACAGCACGACCCGCGGTGATGGTAGGCACATACCAGGTACCCCGCTCAATCATCAGTTTCATGGTTTCCTCATCCATGTAGGTGCCGTGCTCAATGGAGGTAACGCCTGCCCGAACGGCTCGTTTCATGCCCTCCGCACCGTGGCAATGGGCCGCGATTCGCATGCCGAGATCGTTGGCGGTTTCTACAATGGCACCCATTTCAATTTCGGTGAAGTGAGGACCGGTACCGTCTTTTGCCACACTTAACACGCCTCCGGTGGCCGTGATTTTAATGAGGTCAGTTCCATTTTTGTAGCGTTGTCGCACTGCTTTCCTGCAATCATCAGTGCCGTTGACCACCCCTTCCTGTGGACCGGGATCGCCCATCAAAGTTTGATTCCATCCGTTGGTGGGATCGGCATGGCCGCCGGTGATGGCAATGGCTTTTCCGGCGGTGAAAATGCGTGGTCCGATCACCGTACCTCGGTTGATGGCATTGCGCAAAGCAATGTTAACCCCAGTGCCACCCAAGTCGCGCACGGTAGTGAAACCGGCCATTAAGGTAGTTTTCGCATAGTTTACTGACTCAAAAGCGTAATCAGCATCGTTCCAACGAAAAGATTTACTGTATCCATCGGGGCTGGTTTCGTGGTCCATGTGCACGTGCATGTCCATGAGACCGGGAAGCACCGTACGGTTCTTGTGATCGATCAAAGTTGCGCCTTGAGGAACCTCCAAATAGCCTTTTTGGATGGAAGTGATGCGACCATCTTGTACAATAATGGTCATTTCGGTTTGCACCTTTTCGCTGCTACCGTCAATCACTTTGCCGCAATGCAGGTAGGTGAGTGCCTGGCCGAAAACTGTGGGTGAAAGTAAGAGTGCGAAGAGGCCTGCTAAAATGCTTTTCCGCCCGAAAACACTATTCTTCATGTGCGCTGAGAAGTATTTTGAGAATTTCGATGGCTGCTTCGCTAATGATGGTACCAGGGCCAAAAACGCCGACTGCACCGGCATCGAACAGGTAGTCGTAGTCTTGCGCGGGTATCACACCACCCACAATCACCAGCATGTCTTCCCGACCTTGCTTCTTCAACTCTCCAATTACCTGAGGTACTAAGGTTTTATGACCAGCGGCCAGGGAAGAAACGCCGAGGATATGCACATCGTTTTCCACGGCCTGCTGGGCCGTTTCTTCCGGAGTTTGAAAAAGTGGACCAATGTCTACATCAAAGCCGATGTCGGCAAAGCTGGTAGCAATCACTTTAGCACCACGGTCGTGGCCGTCCTGACCCATTTTGGCCACCATGATGCGGGGCCGGCGGCCCTCCAATTCAGCGTAGCGGTCGGCCAATTCCCGGGCTTTGATAAAGTTGTCGTCTTGCATGGCTTCTGCGGAATAAACGCCCGAAACAGAATTGATGACCGCTTGATAGCGGCCAAACTCTTGTTCCATGGCCATGGAGATCTCGCCCAGCGAGGCGCGCTTGCGAGCGGCATCCACGGCCAAGGCCAGTAGGTTCCCTTCGCCAGAGCGGGCCGCATCTGAAATGGCCTTTAATGCTGCTTCCACCGCGGCATTGTCGCGGTTTTCTTTCAGTTGCTTCAGGCGCTCGAGTTGCGCTTCGCGCACTTTGGCATTGTCTACTTCCAGAATGTCAATTTCGCTTTCTTCCTCTACCTGATAGCGGTTCACCCCAACAATCACATCTTTTCCGGAATCGATTCGGGCTTGTTTACGAGCCGCAGCTTCTTCAATGCGCAATTTGGGCAAACCGGTTTCAATGGCTTTGGCCATGCCGCCCAATTCTTCCACTTCCTGAATCAGTTCCCAAGCCCGATGGGCCAACTCATGGGTGAGGCGTTCTACGTAATACGAACCTGCCCACGGGTCTACTGCTTTGGTAATATCGGTTTCCTCCTGAAGGTAAATCTGTGTATTTCGGGCAATGCGTGCTGAAAAGTCGGTCGGCAGTGCAATGGCTTCATCGAGGGCATTGGTATGCAAACTCTGGGTACCGCCCAATGCGGCCGCCATCGCTTCCACGCAAGTACGGGCCACGTTGTTGAACGGGTCTTGCTCCGTGAGGCTCCAACCCGAGGTTTGGCAGTGGGTACGGAGCGCCATCGACTTTGGATTTTCCGGATGGAATTGCTTGATGAGTTTGGCCCACAACATGCGGGCTGCGCGCATTTTGGCAATCTCCATGAAATGGTTCATCCCGATGGCCCAGAAAAATGAAAGCCGGGGAGCAAAATCGTCGATCTTCAAGCCGGCTTTTAATCCGGTGCGCACATACTCCAAACCATCGGCCAGCGTGTAGGCCAATTCGATGTCTGCGGTAGCTCCGGCCTCCTGCATGTGGTAGCCCGAAATGCTGATGGAGTTGAACCGAGGCATCTTTTGAGAAGTGTACTCAAAAATGTCGGCAATAATGCGCATGGACGGTTGAGGCGGATAGATGTAAGTATTCCGCACCATGAATTCTTTGAGAATGTCGTTTTGAATGGTGCCAGATAGTTGCTCGGGTTTCACGCCTTGTTCTTCGGCCGCTACGATGTAAAAGGCCATGATGGGAATCACGGCTCCGTTCATGGTCATCGATACCGACATTTTATCCAGCGGAATTTGATCGAACAGGATTTTCATGTCGAGAATCGAGTCGATGGCCACACCGGCTTTGCCCACATCTCCCACTACACGAGGGTGATCGGAATCGTAGCCCCGGTGGGTGGCCAAATCAAAAGCTACCGACAATCCTTTTTGGCCTGCGGCCAGGTTTCTCCGGTAAAAGGCGTTGGATTCTTCGGCCGTGCTAAAACCTGCGTATTGCCGAATGGTCCAGGGCCGGATGGCATACATGGTGGAATAGGGACCACGCAAAAAAGGTGGAAGACCTGAAGCAAATTGCAAATGCTCCAAACCTTTGAGATCGGAAGGACCATAAGCCGCTTTGAGGGCGATTTTTTCTGGAGTCACCCAGTCGGTTTCCATCCCATGGGCTTCTGCCCAGTCGGCAAAAGAAGTATCAGAAGCAGGTGCGCTTTTTCGAAAATCGATCTTGGTAAAATCAGGAGACATGTGCGTTTTCGATTGAAGGTGCTTTGGGCGGTGGTTGCAGCTTTTGGTACCAGGCTTGAAGCACGAACATTACCCCTATAAACAGGGCGGTCCAAACAAATATGGCAATTTTTGGGGCCAGCCCAAAGAGCTGACTTAGCAGGTTTTGATCGTTGAATATGCCTTGGCTCCATTTGGTAGCCAGGTAGCCAAATACGGGAAACATTTCTTCGCTTGGGATGGCGTAGAGCACGGTAGCCTTTGCCAGGAGTGCGCAAATCAAGCCAAAACCGGCTGCGCCCAATAGCACAATGGCCGGTGTTTTTTGCCTTTGAAGCAGCCGCAAGCCTTCATAAAGTAACAACACTGCTGGTGCAGCCATGTGTCGCGGGCCGTAGCTCCAACCTCCCCACCAAATGGCGTGTGTAGAAATGAGCAGAAAATGACAGGCTAAAAATCCCCACAAATACCAATCGGAACGTTGCCACGCCTGCCAGGTTTTGTGCCGAACCACTACCCACAAAACGGGTAGCAATGCGGGAACGAAAAAGAGCAGGCCACGGTATTGGCCCATAATGAGGCCCCACAAAGCACTCGGGTGGGGGTACTGAAATCCAATCGTATCGCTCAGGCGTGCGAAATCTTCGTGAGCCACCATCTGGTATAGAAAGGTGAAGGGGGAACCTGTGAAATGGGCATTGTAGAAGGCAATGAATAGCAAGGCTGGTGCAAAACCGCCCAAAAATTGAAGCATCGACTTCCAACCTCCTCGATTTACCCAAAGTACGACCAACCAAACCGGCAGCAGCAATCCCATTGGAAATTCGGTGAGGAAAGCCATGCCTGCGAGCAAACCGCCTGCCCAAAACTGTTTTCGATAGCGCATCAACAGGTAGGCGGAAAGCACGAAACACGCCGAAAGCACGTGGTTGTAGAAGGTGCCGGCAAAGATGAATAAGAAACTGCCGAAAAGAGGGAGCGTAGCCCACCAGATCAGGAGTTTTTCGCGCCCTTGTTGCTGAAGCCCACGCAACAGCAACAGCGCAAGGAGCGCAAACGGTAGGCTGGCGCAAAAAAATGAACCCAACAGGTAAATAGGGCGGTGAAGCAAAGGTTGATAGTTGCCAGCGAGCCCCAAGGATTTTAGCGTTCCATAAATGGGTAAAACAAGCATGCTGGGAAGCGGGGCCTTGTCCGAATAGTAGTGTCCCTCCACCACGCTCTTGTCCATCGTTTGTTCGTGGTAGGCATCGATACAAAAGGTGCCTTGCTCAAACCAGGCCACAATGGGCAATACCCTCGAAGTTGTGTTGGGGCTCAGGTTGGTGTCGAGGTACACCCCGGTAAACCCAAGCACCACCAGAAAAAATATGACATAGAAAAACCGCACCTGCGCGCTTATTCTTTGGCAAAACGTTCCTGTTCAAGCGCTTCGGCTCCACGAAACGAAGGCAAAGGAACAATAGCTCCGGAAGGAGCCGCCTCTTCGGTCGGTAGTGCAGTAAGTTGTTCGCTCAGGCGCTCCGCTTGATTGGGGTGCTTGTTGACGCCCAATAGCGTGGTTTCTCCGGAGGCAATAGCTGCTTTTTTTTGTGCTGCCACTTGTGCGATTTCCCCTTGGAGCCATCCTGATTGTAATGCTGGTAGAATACCGCCTTGTGCCTCAATGCTTTGAAAAAAGCCCCAAGCCTTTTCGGCCAGTTGATCGGTGAGGTATTCCAGGTAATAAGAGCCAGCCGCCGGGTCTACAATGCGATCCAGGTAACTCTCTTCTTTCAACATCAGTTGGAGGTTGCGCGCGATGCGCAACGCAAACCCATCGGGCAATTCCACCGGTGTGGTGTAAGGCAAAACCGTAATGTAATTTACCCCACCAAGTGCTGCCGACATGGTTTCGGTGGTGGCTCGAAGCAAATTGGTGTTGGCATCGTAGGCCGTTTGATTCCAGGGAGAAGTAGTGGCCCGCAGCTCGGGTGCCACAAGGGCAGGTTGAGGTTGATAAGCATCTACCACCCGATTCCAGAGTTGGCGGAAAGCACGAAACTTGGCCAATTCGGGAAAGTAGGAACTGCCGGTTCCAAAACTGAAACGCATTTGATTGGCGGCCTCAGCAGCCGTGTGTCCCTTTGCAGTGAGGTAGGAGAGGTAAGCGTTGCCATGTGCTAAGGCCCAACCCAATTCCTGGATGCGGTTGGCACCCGCACTGTGTACTACAAGCGTGTCTACTTCCAATACCCGAAAGGGACTTTCACTGGATTTTGACCGCTGCACCAATTGGTGCAACAATTCAAAATCATCGTTTTCAGAAATCCACCAATTGCCCGTTGATGCCAATTTTGCCAAGGGATCATAGCCCAGGCAACCGCGAATTTTCGAAGCTTTCTCTTTCCACAGCGTTGACCATGCTTGGAAAACCTCCAAGGCCCGGGCATCGGTTCGAAAGTCTACCGGAGCGTATTCGGGTAAAATGTCTTTGCACAGCCGAGCTACGGCAGCTCCGGCCATTGGGGTGGTGAAGGCCACACAGGTAGCACCGGAATTAAGGGCTTCTAAAGAAGCTTTGTTGGCTTTTTCAGGTGCGTCATCAGCAATGACTTCCCGAATTTCCCAGTGGTTGTTGTCTGTTTTTCCACCTCTACGGTAGGGAGCCTGCCCAGGATTTCCAGCAGTTGCTTCCGCTGGATGATTTCGAAGAAAGGGTGGAACTTCCAACCCATCTTCAGTATTCCACAGAAGGGTAGCGTCAAAGTCTTTGCCTTTGAGGTCTTTGAGAATCCGGGCTTGCCATTCTTCGTCAGAAACGGCCGAAAAATCAGAAAAAAGCGATTGGGATGTACCAGACATGAAGTAGCGTGTGAGGCTACTAAAGTAGGAAAACTAAGGCAAGAGGAGGTGCGGGAAGCGTTAAGACTCAGGTTCTTCTACAATGACGAAAATGACTTCATCGTCTTTTTTCATCAAGTATTTTTCCCGGGCAAACTTTTCCAGTTTGGCATCATCGCCGAGCAGTTCCTGTAAACGGTCGTTGGTTTCTTCAATGGCTTGCTCGTAATAGGTCCTACGTTCTTCGAGGTCACGTAGTTGGCGACTGAGCTTCCATTGGGATATGAAATCGTTTTGATCGATGGCCAACATCCAGATCAGAAAACCGATGGTAGTGAGGCTATAGCGGTTTTTCAACCAAGAAGGTACCCGATCCCAATATTGCTTGAACATATCAATTACAAAAATAGGGGAGGCTCCAGCTTCGTGTAAGAGAGCCACCGGATATTTTTAACACTTCGACTGTGGAAACCTTATAAATAGCTGATCAAAGCT
>ERZ1740068.130-NODE-130-length-48114-cov-6.171810_pt1 | contig 48114 bp, 52 predicted proteins | sample MGYA00581735_ERZ1740068 | MGnify/ENA primary metagenome ERZ1740068 (study PRJEB43018, sample SAMN04849740) | marine metagenome | isolation source: floating plastic debris | place: Pacific Ocean | collected 2008-08-30 | study: EMG produced TPA metagenomics assembly...
CGGCCCTCCAGGGTTCGCGGAAATGTCCGCCTTCTGGATGCGGGGAGAGACCCAGCGCGTCAATGATCTCTGCTGCCGTCATCAGCCCTTGAGGATGGAGGTACCGGCGTATTGCGCGGTGTCTCCCAGCGCCTCTTCGATGCGGATCAGCTGGTTGTACTTGGCCAACCGGTCAGATCGCGCCAGCGAGCCGGTCTTGATCTGCCCGCAATTGGTGGCCACGGCGAGATCGGCGATTGTGGCGTCTTCGGTCTCACCTGACCGGTGCGACATCACATTGGTCATGCTGGCGCGATGGGCCATGTCGACCGCGCGCAGGGTTTCGGTGAGCGTACCGATCTGGTTGACCTTGACGAGCATCGAGTTGGCAGCGCCGTTATCAATACCCTCCGCGAGCCGTGCCGGATTGGTGACAAAGAGGTCATCGCCCACCAGCTGCACCTTGTCCCCGATGGCTTGGGTGAGTGCGACCCAACCATCCCAGTCATCCTCGCTCATCCCGTCTTCGATGGAGATTATCGGGTAGTCATTGACCAGTGCCTTTAGGTAGTCGGCATTTTCCTCAGGGCTCAGCGAAAGTCCCTCGCCCGAAATCTCATATTTGCCGTCTTTGAAGTACTCGGTCGCAGCGCAGTCGAGCGCGAGATAGATATCCTCGCCGGGCTTGTAGCCTGCCTTCTCAATCGAGCTTAGAATGAAATCCAGCGCAGCACGGGTGGAGCTGATGTCGGGGGCAAAGCCACCCTCGTCGCCGATGCCAGTCGACAGACCCGCCGCAGACAGCTCTTTCTTCAGGGTATGGAACACTTCCGCGCCCATGCGCACGCCGTCGCGGATGTTGGTCGCGCTGACCGGCATGATCATGAATTCCTGAATGTCGATCGGGTTATCGGCGTGTTCTCCACCATTGATGATGTTCATCATCGGCACGGGCAGCACCCGCGCAGAGGTTCCGCCGACATAGCGAAAGAGCGGCTGCGTGGTGTAATCAGCGGCTGCTTTGGCCGTGGCCAGAGAAACGCCAAGGATCGCATTGGCGCCCAAGCGGCCTTTGTTGGGCGTGCCATCAAGCTCGATCATCGCCTCATCGATAGAAACCTGTTCTGTCGCATCCATGCCCGCAAGCGCCTCGGCAATTTCCCCATTCACGGACGCACAGGCCTCAAGCACGCCTTTGCCCATGTAGCGGGCTTTGTCACCGTCGCGCTTTTCCACGGCCTCATGCGCGCCAGTAGAGGCCCCAGACGGCACAGCAGCGCGCCCCATCGTGCCGTCTTCAAGAACGACATCAACCTCGACGGTGGGGTTGCCCCGGCTGTCTAGGATTTCGCGGGCGTGAATATCGATGATGAGGCTCATAAGGATCTCCGTTACTGGTCACGCGCTGATTAGCAAGTTTCCGCACGGATGCAACTGCAGCAATGACGGCCCAAGATTGCTTTGCATTGCTATCGCAGCGCCAGGAACCCGAAATCTTTGAAAGATTTCGCACCGCATTCTTTCAAAGAATGCGCGCCCTAGTACAAATGGTCCGTGGCAAAGGCGCGGTGTGCTCCTGGGCTTGCGGCGTCGCTGGGGCTTAGCCCGTCCTGTTGGTTTTTCTTTGAGAGGGGCAAGGCCTAGCTGGTCTCTGAGCACCCGCGGGCGGATCTCTTCGACCTCACCTGGTTTCAATTGCGCCAGTTGAAATGGCCCGTAGGACACACGAATGAGGCGGTTGACCATCAGACCCACCGCGTCCATCGCGCGGCGTATTTCGCGGTTTCGCCCTTCCCTAAGCGCGACGGTTAGCCAAGCATTTGCGCCGGTTTGGCGATCGAGCGTCACGGTCATCGGCTGAAAGCGCTCTCCGTCAAGCTCCAAGCCTTGGCGCAGCGGCTCCAGCGTGGCGTCTTGCGGCCTGCCTTTGACGCGCACGCGATACCGCCTGAGCCAACCCGTCGACGGCAGCTCCAGCTTGCGTTTGACGCCGCCATCATTGGTCAGCAACAGCAGGCCTTCCGAGTTTAGATCGAGCCGCCCCACGCTCATGACACGCGGCATATCCTCGGGCAGATCGTCAAAGACCGTCGCTCGGCCCTGTTCATCCTTGGCCGTGGTCACCAACCCCGTGGGCTTATGATAAAGCCAAAGGCGGGCCGGTTCCGGCGCACTGATCGCGACACCATCGACCTCAATGTGATCTTTTTCGGTGACATTGAGCGCCGCCCGCTCCACAAGCTTGCCATTGAGCGTGACCTTGCCGGCCTCAATCAGTCTTTCCGCCTCGCGCCGGCTGGCCCGGCCCGAGCGCGCGATGACCTTGGCGATGCGATCTCCTTTGGGAGGGGTCTTTTGGGGTGGCTGCGTCATACCCCGCCGCTTACCCGATATCCCACGCTTGCGAAAGCTCTCCAAACGCGGCAAGCAGCGCCATGACGTTTCTGTCTTTCATGGATGCAGCCCTTGAAGAGGCGCGACAGGCCGGGGACCGCGGCGAGGTGCCCGTGGGCGCGGTCGTGGTGAATGGCAAGGGCCGGGTCATCGCGCGCGCAGGCAATGAAACGCGGGCACTCAACGACCCGACCGCCCATGCCGAAATGCTGGCTATTCGCGCCGCTTGCGAGGTTCTGGGGGTGGAACGGCTGATCGGCCACGACCTCTACGTCACGTTGGAGCCCTGCCCCATGTGCGCCGGTGCCATTGCTGCGGCGCGCATCAACCGTCTGTATTTCGGTGCGGCGGACCCAAAATCGGGTGGCGTTCTGCATGGCGCGCGGGTGTTTGAGCACCCGCAATGCCACCACAGCCCGGAGATCTATGATGGCATTGCCGCAGAGGAATGCGAGGCTTTGCTGAAAGCGTTCTTTGCCAACCGCCGGTGACAAAGTTTTGTGCCCCGGCGGTTCTGGTAGACCGGGGTATTTGCGAAAAGGCGGAGCCGATCGGGCTTAGATCTCAATGGCTTCCATGACCTCAGGCTCGATTACATTGACGCCCGGCAGACCTGCGACGAGGGCGTCCGCAGATTGCTCCAGGATAGGGAAGGTCCTGTAATGGCACGGGATCACTGTCTTGAAATCAAAGAAGGTTTTGGCGGCATAGGCGGCGCGTTTCATGTCCATCGTGAAGTGCCCGCCAGCGCAGAGAATGCCGATATCGGGCGCGTGCAGATCGTTGAAGATCTTCATATCCGCCATCACATCGGTGTCCCCGCTGGCGTAAATCGTATGCCCCTCACCGGCGATAATAAACCCGCATTCCGTGCCCGGCACGTTGGGCCCGTTTTCCGTGCCGAAACTCGTAGAATGAACCGCGTGCACCATCGTCACGTGTACCCCGCCAAGATCCACCGTGCCGCCTTTGTTAAAGCCCACGGTGGCGATGCCTTCATGCTCTTCCCAATAGGACATCAAATCATACTGCCCGACCACGGGAACGTCGAGCCTGCGCGACAGATCCAGCGTATCGGCCACATGGTCGAAATGCGCATGCGTCAGGAGGATATGGGTGGCACCAGCCACGGCGGCATCATGGCTTACCTCCGGCAACATGGGGTTTCCAGTGAGCCATGGATCAAGCAGCAATACCTGTTCACCAATCTCAATCCGAAATGACCCATGTCCAAGCCAAGTGATTTTCATCCTATCCTCCCTATCTTTGGCCATGACCCTAATGCATTCGACCAAAAACCTAAATCACAGCTTTTGGCCGCATGCAGCGCGCCGTATGAACATAGCGCGCCCGGACTTTATCTGACGTCTCTGGGTAAAAGCCGGACGCTTTATCAAGCTTGACCCAGGAAGAAAGCGAAGACCTCATGGAATGGACTGAAAGCGTCGATATCTATTGTGAACGGCTCGATCCCAGCTACTGGGCAGAACCAATCAACGCGCTGACCAATGCCGCATTCCTGTTTGCTGCCGCTTTTATGGCCTACCGGTTGCGCGACACGTCGCTGCCGATTGCCTGGGCTTTGGTGTTTGTCCTCGCGGGCATCGGCGTGGGCAGTTTTCTCTTTCACACCCATGCCAACGGGTGGTCGGGTTTGGCAGATGTGGGCGCGATTTTGCTCTTTATCCTGCTCTATCTTTTTGCCGCCAGCCGCGATTACCTCGGCCTTTCCTCTCTTTGGTCCGGTGCATCCGTGCTGGCGTTTTTCCCGTTTGCGGCGCTTGTGACGCCAGTGTTCTCATATTTGCCACTTCTCGGCGTATCTGCCTCCTACCTGTCGGTCGCGCTGCTCATTGCGCTTTACGGTGTTTTCCTGCTGCGCAAACACCCGGCAACGGCAAAAGGTCTGCTCATTGGCGTGGCCATACTGATGGTGTCGATCACCATGCGGTCCCTGGACCAACCGCTCTGCGAGACGATCCCATTAGGCACTCATTTCGCCTGGCACATTCTCAACGCGATCATGCTGGGCTGGATGATTGAGGTTTACCGCCGTCACATGCTTGCGCGCATCCCGACGCAGGGCTAAACGAACGCAACATCAGGACGACGCCAAGAGATAAGGCCAAAATCAGGAGCACGCCGATGTCCATTGACACCCAAACCGCCGCCCGCGTGGCGAAGCTGGCCCGCATCGAAGTGGATGATGCCGATCTTCCCGTATTGGCGGAAGAGTTCAATGCGATCTTGGGGTTCATAGAACAATTGGGCGAGGTCGATATTGACGGTGTAGAGCCCATGACCTCGGTCACGCCCATGCGCCTGAAGCGCCGGGATGATGAGGTAAGCGACGGCGATCAGCAATCCAAGGTGCTTAAGAATGCCCCCGATGCCCGTGAGGGCTTTTTTGCCGTGCCCAAAGTGGTGGAATGAGCGATGAGTGAGCTAAACACCCTGACCATATCCGAGGCCCGCGATCGGCTGCGCTCGGGCGAGATTACGGCCACGGAACTGACCGAGGCCTGCCTGAAGGCAGTGGAGGACGCGGGCGCGCTGAACGCGTTCGTGCATCACACGCCCGAGATCGCGATGGAACAGGCCAAAGCCGCCGAGACGCGACTGCAAGGGAGCGAAGAGGCCCCCGCCATGTGCGGCGTACCAATCGGTATCAAGGACCTTTTCTGCACCAAAGGCGTGCCCAGCCAGGCCGCCAGCGCGATCCTCAGTGGCTTCAAACCCGAATATGAAAGCACGGTGAGCCAGAACCTTTTTGATGCAGGCGCGATCATGCTGGGCAAGCTCAACATGGATGAGTTCGCCATGGGCTCCTCAAATGAGACCTCAACCTATGGCAATGCCGTCAACCCTTGGCGCCGGGGAAATGATGACGCCGCGTTGACGCCGGGCGGCTCGTCAGGCGGGTCAGCAAGCGCCGTGGCGGCCGATCTCTGTTTGGCGGCCACCGGCACAGACACCGGTGGCTCCATCCGTCAGCCTGCGGCCTTCACCGGCATCACAGGCATCAAACCCACCTATGGGCGATGCTCTCGTTGGGGCATTGTCGCCTTTGCCTCGTCTTTGGATCAGGCGGGCCCGATGACAAAATCCGTGCGCGACGCGGCCATCATGCTAGAGGCAATGTGCGGCCACGACCTCAAGGACAGCACTTCGGCCGATCTGCCCGTGCCGAATTTTGAGGCTATGCTGACAGGCGACGTCAAAGGCAAAACCATTGGTATTCCAAAGGAATATCGCATGGATGGCATGCCAGATGAAATCGAAGCACTCTGGCAATCGGGTACAGAGATGCTGCGCGATGCAGGCGCTGAGATCCGGGATATCTCGCTCAAACACACCAAATACGCCCTGCCCGCCTATTACGTGTTGGCACCCGCCGAGGCCTCATCAAACCTCGCGCGCTATGACGGCGTGCGCTATGGCCATCGCGCGCAACTGGCGCAAGGCGACGGCATCACCGAGATGTATGAAAAAACCCGCGCCGAAGGCTTCGGGGCCGAGGTCAAACGCCGCGTGATGATCGGAACATATGTCCTCTCAGCCGGCTTTTATGACGCCTATTACAACCGCGCGCGCAAAGTTCGGGCGCTGATCAAAAAGGACTTTGACGACGTTTTTGCAGAAGGCGTCGATGCCATCCTGACCCCCGCCACACCCTCGGCCGCCTTCGGATTGGGCGAGATGGCAGACGTGGATCCGGTGGCCATGTATCTCAACGATGTCTTCACGGTCACGGTCAATCTCGCGGGTTTGCCGGGCATTTCTGTGCCCGCGGGCGTTGACGCACAGGGGTTGCCTCTTGGCCTGCAGCTGATTGGCCGCCCTTGGGAAGAAGGCGATTTGCTGAACACCGCTTACACGCTGGAGACGGCCGCTGGATTTCTGGCCAAACCGTCAAAATGGTGGTAATATCTCTGCAAAATTAAAATTGGCACAGCAGCAGACAGAGAAGCCACCCATGCGCATCGCAACGTTTCCATTGGCCTTTTTGGCCATTTCAGCGTGTTCGCCAAACATTCCTGACAGCGCTGCAGGCGTTGGTTTTGGGGACTACAACGAATATCAGGCCCAGCAAGCAGCACAGGCACGCGCCGCTAACACAGTGTCGCCCCTGCCGCCCGCATCTGCTTTGTCCGAAGAGTCCCTGACCAGCGCGACAGTCGGAACGCCCCTCTCTGCCATTGATGAACAGCAAACCATTGCCGATGCGACAACGGCCACATTGGCGGCCACGCGCTCAAGCTCTGGAACACAGCCACTGCAGGCGAACCCTTCAAACCCTGCGCCGCAGACTGTGGAAAGCGCGGCGGGGATCTCTGTTGAAAACGATTTTGAAGCGGTCGACAATGTACGCTCAATCGAAAGCGATGCCGCTCTCATTGAACAAAATAGAGCGCAGTATCAGGTGGTGCAGCCCACGGCCCTGCCCGATCGCGTCGACGATCCAAGGCCCAATATCGTGGCATATGCCCTGTCGACCACGCATCCGGTGGGCACTCGCATCTACAAGCGTGTGGGCATCAATCAAGACGCCCGGTTTGCCAGAAATTGCGCTGAATACGGCTCTCCGGATCGCGCGCAACAGGATTTCCTCGAACGGGGCGGACCGGATCGCGACAGGCTCGGTCTTGACCCTGATGGCGATGGATTTGCCTGCAACTGGAACCCTGCCCCGTTTCGTAACGCCACAAACGGCTGACCGCGCGTGAGCCTCAATATCCGCTGGCACCCATCACCGAATTTTGGGGAACGGCGGAACGGTTTGCAACCAGAGCTCATCGTGCTTCACTACACAGAAATGGCGTCTTGTGACGAGGCTTTGCAACGGCTTTGCGACCCGGACGCGGAAGTGTCGGCGCATTACCTTATCTCTGATCAGGGTGAACTGCTGCAACTCGTGAAAGAAGACTGCAGGGCCTGGCATGCAGGGCAAGGCTCGTGGCGAGGCCAATCTGACGTCAATTCCCGCTCCATCGGGATCGAGCTTTCCAACCGTGGCACGACGCCCTTTTCCGCGCCTCAGATGGATGCCTTGGAGGCTCTGCTACCGCAGATCATGAAGAGGTGGGCCATTCCCAAACACGGGGTCATCGCGCACTCCGATTTTGCCCCCACGCGCAAGGCCGACCCGGGCCGTCGCTTTGATTGGCGAAGGCTGGCCTTGGCGGGCCTCTCGGTTTGGCCTGATAGCTCAACACAAAGCACGGCAGACTTCCTGACCAGCGCGTCGACATTTGGCTACCCCACAGATGAAGGCGAAGCGGTCGTTTTGGACGCTTTTCGGCAGAGGTTTCGCCCAATGAACGCGGGGGCGACATCTGGGCCTGACGTAGTGGACAAGGCCATGATGGCCAACCTGGCGCACCGCTTCGGGATTGACGGAACCATGTGATCGGCGTAGGCCAGCCCCGCGCGGAGAACTGGATGGCCGCGTGTTTGGCACTGCCAGATGCGAGGAAAGTCCGGACTCCACAAGGCAACGGTGCCGGGTAACGCCCGGCCGGGGCAACCCGAGGGAAAGCGCCACAGAAATCAAACCGCCCCGCGCATCGCTGACGCGACACGCTTGGGTAAGGGTGAAACGGTGGGGTAAGAGCCCACCGCGGGACGGGCAACCGGACCGGCATGGCAAGCCCCACCGGGAGCAATGCCGAATAGGAACCGCATGCGGGCCAGCCTTGGCCCAGCGGTTCGGGTTGGCAGCTAGAGCGCGCAGGCAACCGCGCGCGCAGATGAATGGTCATCCATGGGGGCGACCCCAGGACAGAATCCGGCTTACAGGTTCTCCGCGCTTGACCATCGGCCACGTTGGCAGCACCTTCGCGTCATGGATACACTGACCCAAACCCAAGACATGCTGGGCGATCTGATTGCCTATCCCACGATATCAAGCGACAGCAATCTCGACATTATCGCCTATCTCGCGCAACGCTTGGAAGATGCTGGTGCAAGCGTCAAGATTTTCCATGATGAGACAGGAAAAAAAGCCAATCTTTTTGGCACATTAGGGCCGGAAGTTGATGGCGGCATCGTGCTCTCTGGTCACACAGATGTGGTGCCCGTGCAAGATCAGGTTTGGGCGTCTGATCCCTTTTCTATGACGCAGAAAGATACCCGGCTTTTCGGCCGCGGATCGTGTGACATGAAAGGGTTTGTGGCCGCCGCCACGGTGACGGCGCAACATTGCGCCGCGCAGGTCAAGGACCGCCCCAATCACGTCGCCTATACCTATGACGAAGAAACCGGGTGTTTTGGGGCCCAAAAGCTTGTGAAAAGCCTCGAACAGCTGGGCGTCGCCCCGTCGCTTGCCATTGTTGGTGAACCCACGCTCATGCAAGTCATCGACGGGCACAAAGGCTGTTATGAATACACAACCTATTTCACCGGGTTGGCCGGGCATGGATCTGCCCCTGATCTGGGCGTGAATGCGGTGGAGTATGCGGCCCAGTTTGTAAATAAAATCATCGCATTGAAAGCTGAGCTGCGCGCCCGTGTGCCTCAAGGGTCAAACTTCACCCCGCCCTGGACCACGCTGAGCACTGGATCGCTTATTGGTGGTGTCGCCCACAATGTGATCCCGGATCGCGCCACCGTGGCGTGGGACATGCGACCGGTACACCCATCAGATGCGGCCTTCGTGCATGACGCGCTGAATAAGCTGTGTCAGGACATCTTGCTGCCAGCGATGCGCGACGTGGATCCCGATGCCACGATCACCACCGAAGTCCTCGCCGAAGTGGAAGGGTTGCTGCCTACGGTAGAGAATGAAGCGCGGGATCTGGTGATGGAGCTGACCGGCGCAAACGGGACGGACCTGGTGGCCTTCGGCACCGAAGCCGGGCTTTTTCAACAAGCCGGCATGTCCGTGGCGATTTGCGGCCCTGGGTCGATTGAACAGGCGCACAAGGCCGATGAATACGTGGAAATCGACCAGCTCGCTTTGTGTCTCAGCATGTTGGAGCGGCTTGGCAATCGCCTTTGACCGCAATCGGGCCGGTCCCAGTTGCATAAAAGCGCGGTAGGTCTGCCCTTAGTCTTTGAAAAACGTCAGATAATGCGGCACGCGCGCTTCCCGCACGGCTTTGGCTTCGTACCGCGTGCGGGTCCAATCCGGCCAGGCCACGCGCCAGTCTTGCGGCCGTTCCGCAGCCCATGAAAACCCGTGTCTTGGAACCTCTTCCAAGGCTTGGCGCACGTAGTCAGGAATGTCGGTCGCCACGCGAAACTCTGCCCCTTGCTGCAATACGCGCGACAACGGCTCCAGATACTCGCGCGTCACAAAACGCCGCCGATGGTGCCGCTTTTTTGGCCACGGATCAGGATACAGCAGGAAAGCCTTCGCGATGGATGCGTCTGGCAGCACATCAAAGAGATCACGTACATCTCCGGGGTGTATGCGGATGTTGTCGCACTCCGCCTCGCGGATTTTGCCCAAAAGCATGGCCACGCCGTTGATGTAAGGCTCACACCCGATGATCCCCACCTTGGGCGACAGGGCGGCCTGGTGCACCATGTGCTCACCGCCGCCAAAGCCAATCTCCAGCCACACATCGCGGCCATCGAAACCATCTTTGAGGTCAAGCGGCTGGCGATCTGGGTTGATGTCCCAATCCACCGGCCCGGGCGAAAGCTTGGCCAGATCCTCATCCAGATAGATCTCTTGCGACTTTCGCAGAGTCTTGCCTTTGGTGCGCCCATAAAAGTTACGCCAGGGCGCACCAGAAGGATGAGTTCGCTTGGTCATGCCAGCAAGAAAACGATGTGAAAGCCAAATTTATCCACAGTTAACCTGCAATTCATGGACAAAAGCCGATGCTAAATTGACTTCTTCAAAGCATCGACGAGATCTGTCCTTTCCCAGGAAAATCCGCCATCCGCTTCCGGCTCACGCCCAAAGTGCCCGTACGCCGCGGTGCGCTGGTAGACAGGTTTGTTGAGCTCCAGATGCTCTCGAATACCACGTGGCGTCAGATCCATAGAGGCCGCGACGGCTTTCTCAATGTCAGCCGGGGCGACATCACCCGTGCCATGCGTGTCTGCGTAGATCGACAACGGCTTGGCCACACCGATCGCGTATGACAGCTGGATCGTGCAGCGCTCCGCCATGCCCGCAGCCACCACGTTTTTCGCTAGATACCGTGCAGCGTAGGCAGCAGACCGGTCCACTTTGGTCGGGTCTTTGCCAGAGAACGCACCGCCTCCATGCGGGGCCGCACCGCCATAGGTGTCCACAATGATCTTGCGCCCTGTCAGGCCCGCGTCGCCGTCGGGCCCACCGATCACGAACTTCCCGGTTGGGTTCACATGCCATTCGGTGCCATCGGTCAGCCATCCATCGGGCAGAACCTCACGGATGTAAGGCTCAACAAGCGCACGAATATCATCGCTGGTCAGTGCCTCATCCAAGTGTTGTGTCGACAAAACAACCGAAGACACGCCCGTCGGAACACCGTCTTTGTACACCACTGACAGCTGCGACTTTGCGTCCGGTCCGCGCGCCGGCTCCGCACCCGATTTGCGCACTTCGGCCAAGCGGCGCAGGATCGCATGAGAGTACTGAATGGGCGCTGGCATGAGCGCGTCCGTCTCTGTCGTGGCATAGCCAAACATGATGCCCTGATCGCCCGCGCCTTCGTCGCGATTGCCCTCGCCCGTCACGCCCTGCGCGATATGCGCCGATTGTTCGTGCAAAAGATTGGTAACCTTACAGGTCTGCCAATGAAACTTCTCTTGCTCATATCCGATGTCTTTGATGCAGGCGCGCGCGATCTCATCGATGCGGCCCATGTATTCGTGCAGCTTTTCCTGATCTCTCAGGCCGACCTCACCACCGATCACAACGCGATTGGTCGTGGCAAACGTCTCGCAAGCCACGCGGGCCAGTTCGTCCTCAGCGAGGAAGGCATCGAGCACGGCATCTGAAATTCGGTCGCAGACCTTATCAGGGTGGCCCTCTGACACGGATTCAGAGGTGAAAGTGTAGTTTTTGCGAGACATGAAAAGCGCTCCAGTAGGTAAAATCCGTCACGTCAGGAAGCCGTTGTGACAGTCACGCGTGCTTAGGCGCAGGGGATGGTCGCGTCAACTCCAAAGTCGGGCGCGAAACCAGCCCAGTGCGACAATGACAAACGCCATCGCAGCAATGGGCCAATCGCCCATACGAGAGTAGGCGGTCGCGGGCAAAGCAGGCGGAAGTGGCGCATCGATCCAACCCGCCTCATCTAAGCCCATTTGATGTGTAATCCGCCCGGTTGCATCAATCATGGCCGAGATGCCCGTATTCGCCGACCGTATCATCGGAAGGCCCTGCTCCGCGCTGCGCAGCCTGGCTTGGGCGAGGTGTTGATAGGGGCCCGAAATCTCACCAAACCACGCATCATTGGTGATCAGCATAAGGAAATCAGGCCGTTTGTCGTAGCCGCCCGCATCCTGCGGAAAAACGCCCTCATAGCAGATGAGAGGCAGCGCCGTCCCAAGCCCCTCAATGTCTAGAACCTGCGGCCCCGGGCCCGGTTGGTAGCCCCCGCCGGTGGTGTCAGACAGCCCGAAGATGCCAAACTTTGCAAAAGTATCACCAAAGGGAAGGTACTCTCCAAACGGGACCAGATGGTGCTTGTCATAGATCGCAGCAACGTCACCTTCACCGTCCAATTTGATGAGAGAATTGAAAAATCCATCTCCGTCAAAGCGCTGTAACCCCGCAATCACGGGCGCACCATTTGCATCCTGTGCGATAGCATCAAGCGCAGTCTGCGCCCGCTCGAGCAAAACAGGGATCGAGGTTTCAGGCCAGACAATCAGCGCCGGTGGCGGCCCTGTGTCATCGCCGGCCGTGAACTCCAATTTGCGCTCAAAGTTGACCGGGATTTTGTCAGGATCCCACCGGTCTTGTTGCATCTCATTGGTGTGGACGATGCGAATGATCGGGCTTTGATCTGTAGCGCCCGCTTTGGGGGTCAGACCAACAGAGGCGCCAAAAAGGCACGCCAAAACTCCAAACATGACTGCAAAGAACAGCCATTTACCGTCGATAAGGCCAGTCACGCCGATCGCGCCCAAAAGGACCAGCGCCGTCAACCCCAAAGACCCCGCATAAGAGGCCAGATGAAGCCATGCCGTATCGATCAATACATGGCCCAGCTGCGCCCATGGAAAGCCCGTGAGGGCATAGCCCCTTACGAACTCCGCAAAAATAAATGCTCCAACAAAAGCAGCGGCTTGCCCTTTGGTCTTGAATGTGACCCAGCCGACAAAAGCCCAAAAAAGCCCAAATCCAACGCTCACACCCAAAAGCGCGAAAGGCGCCATCCAACCGTGTCGCGCGAGATCCACCAAGAACGGCTCAACAATCCAGGAGAGTGCGACAGCGAAATAGCCCGCACCGGCAATCCAGCCGACGCCCAGGGCCTGTTTTCCCGACGCCGCTTTGCGGATCAGTGCAAAGATGAGGCCCAGAGCGCAAATCGTGGCCGGCCACAGGCCAAGTGGTTCCTGGCCCAAGGCCGCGATCGCGCCAATTGCTGCAATGATCGGCCACTGGCTCAGTCTGCGCCGGGCCAAAATGCTGTCCAGCCCCGCTGACACCACGCGCTATGTGTCCTTGTGTCCGGGCAAGCGCACACGCAACCGCTTGATCCGCCGCGGATCTGCGTCGATCACCTCAAAAACCGTGCCACCGGGATGCTCCACCATTTCTCCACGCACGGGCACACGGCCCAGCAACATGAACAAAAGGCCACCCAAAGTGTCGATCTCTTCTTCGTCAATCTCATCCTCAGAGGTCAGGGAGATACCGATCTCCGCCTCAAAGTCTTTCAATGGTGTTTTCGCTAAAGCGACATATGCACCGGACTTATCCACAGAAAAATGGGTATCATCTTCAGCATCATGCTCATCGGCGATATCGCCCACAACTTGTTCGATGAGATCCTCAATCGTCACCAATCCGTCCACGCCGCCATATTCATCGATCACCAGCGCCATGTGCCGACGCTCATTTTGCATCTTCTGCAACAGCACGCCGATGGGCATAGACGCCGGCACGTAAAGCAGCGGGCGCAGCAGTTTTTTGAGCGAGAACCGCCCCCCATTGCCGTTGAACCCATGTTTCAGAGCGAAATCCTTGAGATGCGCAAAGCCCATCGGGGTATCAAGCGTGCCCTCATAGACCGGCAGACGCGTCAAACCGCTTTCGCGAAATGTCGTGACCAGTTCTTCTTTGTTGGACTCAATCGGAACGGCGACAATGTCGGATCTGGGGATCGCCACATCTTCAACGGCGAGTGTCCGTAGGTTGAGCATACCCACGGCGGCGGGCGCAGGTTTTTCCTCGACATCCTCCGAAGGGGTTGCTTCGTTAAGGGAAAGAGCGCCGAACATCTTACGGAAAAAACCGCTTTGTTCCGTGCTGGATTCTTCAATTGTGTCCTGACTGTCCGCCTGCGCGCTCCGCGCTGCGATAGAAGATCCGCCAGTAGACCCGTCCGTGCTGTCGCCCATTGTCCTCATCCGAAAGTAACAGGGCCCTAATATGGGTTAGGAACACCCAGTTTGCCAAGTATTTCTATCTCAAGTGCTTCCATGACGGTGGCATCTTCGTCACGCTCATGATCATGCCCCAAAAGATGCAAAACCGCGTGCACCATCAGATGTGTCGCGTGCTCTGCCAAGGAAAGACCAGCCGCGTCCGCCTCACGCAGGCAAGTGTCATATGAAATCGCGATATCGCCAAGCTCCGCGTCCTGCGGCGTGATCGTCGCGCCACCCGGCACGCGCGCGCCCCGCTCTTCAGATGGCCAGGACAGCACATTGGTCGGCTGTGCTTTTCGGCGGAAATCATCATTCAGCGCGGAAATGCGGGCGTCATCGCAGGCCAAAACACTGATCTTCCATGGGCCGTCATCAAGGCAATGGGAAAGCGTCGCTTTCGCGGCGGCCTCGGCAAGGGTCTTGAACCCCATATCGGCCCACCGATCATCCTCAAAAACGATCTCAGTGATCATCAGCTGTCTGCGTCGTACGCCTCAATGATCGCCGCGACGAGCGGATGGCGCACCACGTCCTTCGCGGTGAAATAGTTGAACGATATGTTAGAGATAGACTTTAAGAGGCGTTCGGCATCATGCAACCCGCTGGTGACGCCACGCGGCAGGTCAACCTGGCTGCGATCGCCTGTGATCACCATCCGGCTCCCCTCGCCCAGACGGGTGAGAAACATTTTCATCTGCATAGAGGTGGCATTCTGCGCCTCATCAAGCACCACAAAAGCGTTGGACAAGGTGCGTCCGCGCATAAACGCCAGCGGGGCGATCTCTATGCGCTTTTCCTCGATGAGTTTGGCCACTTGTTTTGACGGAAGAAAGTCATTCAGCGCGTCATAAAGCGGCTGCATGTAGGGATCGACCTTGTCTTTCATATCGCCTGGGAGATACCCCAGCTTTTCGCCCGCCTCGACCGCGGGCCGCGACAGGATGATGCGATCCACTTTTCCTTCGATGAACATCGACACGCCCGCCGCCACGGCGAGATAGGTCTTCCCCGTCCCGGCGGGCCCAATACCAAACGCCAGCTCATGCTTAAAAAGAGACATTACATAGGCTTTTTGCGCGTCTGTGCGCGGCTCAACCAGCCTCTTGCGGGTTTTGATCTCAACGGTACCGCCGCGAAACATCTCAAGCTGCTCGCCCGCGTAACTGTCCGGGGCAGGCTCTGATGCGCCCATGCGAAGTTCGCGGTCCACATCAGCGGCTTCGACGCTACGGCCTGCCTCCAAACGGGAGTAAAGTGCATTCAACGCCGAGGTTGCGGCCTGCGCACTGCCCTTTTCACCGATGACCGAGAGCTGATTCCCACGCCGCATGATCTGAACACCCAGCTGACGCTCTATCTCAGCCAGATTGCGATCATGCTCACCACACAGATCTATCAGCAGAAAATTGTCAGGAAATTCAAGGACCTCCTCGTGCAGAGCGGTGAGATCATCTGTCGGGGGTAAGGCTTCTATGGCCAAACGTGTCTCCTGTTGCGCATGTTCCCAAAGATAGCGTGCCAACAGGAACGGACAACTTCAAGACCTCGCAGACAATAAGCCGTCATCCCACAAAAAATGCCGCGGCAGAACACCACCGCGGCACGCTTTAAAATCACACCGGTCAGATCGGGTCAGGCACCGGAGAGCCCGACTTGAAAGCGCCGGTGGCCGTGTTGGGCGGCGCGGTGCCAGAACAGACAGGCTTACCATATGGGTCAAGCCGTTGTGACAGATACCCCTCCGCACCGTCATCGATAATCCAATGGTCGCAGCCATTGGGATCGACCCAGATGCCCGCTTGCAATTGGCTCAGATGCTTGCTGTCGATGCCGCGGTCAACGGTCTTGTCAATTTTCGTGCCACAGGCTGCGACGGCGACGACCGCAGGCAGCAAGATCGATAGTTTGAGAAATTTCATTTTGTCCCCCTAGCGAATGCAGATGATTTCAACGCGGCGGTTCTTCTGCATCCCCGCAGCTGTGTTATTGGACGCTTTTGGCTGGCGCTCTCCATAGCCACGCACATCTGCAATCCGTGCGCCATTGGCGGCGGCGATCGAGGCAACGGCGGTGGCGCGGCGAAAGGACAAATCAAGATTGTATTGATCTGAGGCGCGGCTGTCTGTGTGGCCCGTGATGATGTAGGAAATCGCACCCGTCGTCTGGAAGAATTTAGCCAGATGTTTGCGCCCTGACGCACTGATATTGGCACTGTTTGTGGCAAAGAGCTGATCAGAGTGCATTTCGCCACACACGTTTCCACGGCGGCACACAGGGATGCCCTGGCGATTGACGTGAGGTGTCATATACCCCTCCCAGCCGTCATCCATCACCCAGTGTTCGCATCCGTCCGGGTCGACCCAAATGGTTGGAATATATGTTTCGCCGATAACGACGCGTTGTCCGCTGCTTTGCGCGGCCGCCTCACCGACGATTAAAGTGGCGCCCAAAGCGATGGCAGCCAAACCGCCCAGAACACCGCCAATGACACCGCGAACAGACTTCGCATTACATTCGTGCACAGCCCCTATCCTTTTCATTGATCCCTCGTACCGCCTGAGGGACCGAGCAGAGGACCTCGAGCGACACAAATTATCTTGTGACTGTAACAAGTTTGGACCCCTTGTGAAGGCCAAATGACCGCGGATCCACCGATGATGGGAGCTAACCTGAGTCCAATTTCAATGCAACTTTGGCATTCAAAGCATCCGCAGAAGACCCGGCAATGTATCCACCGGCGATCTACAAGAGGAGCTGGGGGATCCTCGAATCAGGCCGCTTTGATGCGCCCGGCCAGAGAATTGGCGGCGCTGTCGGTGATCTCAACGCGGGCGATATCGCCGGTTTCCACTTGGGCATCGGCCACATGCACGGCATGAAGATAGTCCGATTTACCAACCATCTGACCATCGAAACGCCCAGGTTTTTCAAAGAGAACATTGACTATTTTGCCGACCATCGCGTCTTGGATTTCACGTTGCTGTCGCGTGATAAGGGATTGCAAACGTTGCAATCTTTCGGATTTTTCATCCTCATCCACCTGCGCGCGCTCAGCCGCAGGCGTGCCTGGACGTGTGGAATACTTGAAGGAATAGGCGTAGCCATATTTGACCTCTTCTACCAAGTCCAAAGTGGCCTGAAAGTCCTCTTCACTCTCTTCGGGAAAGCCCACGATGAAATCACCTGACATCAGGATATCGGGGCGCGCTTCGCGGATCTTTTGTATGAGCCGGAGATAGCTTTCTGCCGTGTGTTTGCGGTTCATGCGCTTCAGTATGTGGTCACTGCCCGACTGCACCGGCAAGTGCAGATACGGCATCAGCTTTTCGCACGTCCCGTGCGCCTCAATCAAATCCTCGCTCATATCGTTGGGGTGGGATGTGGTAAACCGGATCCGCTCCAGCCCGTCGATATCGTTGAGCGCCCAGATCAGCTCTGCCAAGCTCCATGCATTTCCACCGGGGCCAGCCCCGTGATAGGCGTTCACATTCTGCCCCAGAAGGGTGATCTCCCGCACGCCACGCTCCACGAGGTTTTGCGCCTCGTCCAGAATGCGCGGGGCCGGACGGCTCACCTCGGCACCACGCGTATAAGGCACCACGCAGAAGGCACAGAACTTGTCGCAGCCTTCTTGAACGGTCAGAAAGGCCGCAGGCGCGCGCTTGGCCTTTGGGCGTTTCTTCAGGATCTCGAATTTGTCCTCAATCGGGAAATCCGTATCGAGCGCTTTTTCCCCGCTGCGGGCTTTGGCTTCGAGCTGCGGCAGTTTGTGATAGCTCTGCGGCCCCACCACCAGATCAACAAGCGGCTGGCGGCGCATAATCTCTTCGCCTTCGGCTTGCGCCACACAGCCCGCCACACCGATTTTCAGGTCCGGGTTTTCGTTTTTCAGCTTCCGGAACCGGCCAAGCTCAGAATAAACCTTCTCGGCGGCCTTTTCCCGAATGTGGCAGGTGTTGAGCAGGATCATATCCGCATCATCGGGGGATTTCGTCTCGACATACCCGGCACCGCCCATGGCTTCGGCCATACGCTCACTGTCGTAGACGTTCATCTGACAGCCATAGGTCTTGATAAAGAGTTTCTTAGGCTCCGGTTTCGAGTTGGCCATAGTGTCCCTGCTCTGGATCGCGCGCGTTAACGAGATGTAGATCCAAGGAGTACACGATCCCATGGCCCACTTGCAATGAAAGACGAAAACCACGTAACTGGGCGCACAGCAGTCAAACAATGCCGAAAACAGCGATGAATTTCTCCGATGTGAATGCCCTTTTATCCAGCGGACAGGCGCTTTTGGCCAAGGGCCCTATCGCACTGATTTTTGTCGAGGATGAGGTGGAGGTTAACAGCACGCTACGCCACCACGTGGATCTGAAATTCCAACAGGTTTTTGCGTTCATGCCACCGGAGTTTATCCTGGCACCGGATGTTGCAGACCATGTCCACCGCGTGAATTTTGATGTGGCACAAGGCTCTAGCTACATTGACACAGTTAACCGACTGATTGCTGCCCTGCCTGACATCTGGCTCTACTACTGCTTCAACGCGGAATATCTGTTTTTCCCGTTTTGCGAGTCGCGCTCCGTGGGGGAGCTTGTGACCTTTCATAGCGAAGAACGCCGTGACGCAATGCTCGCATATGTTATTGATATATATGCGAAAGATCTGAATTCTAATGACAATGGCGTATCGCTCGAAGATGCGCATCTAGATCGCTCTGGATATTATGCATTGGCGCGAAAAAAACGCGCGAGCAGTGACGATCCAAGAGAACGGCAGTTGGATTTCTTTGGCGGTCTGAGATGGCGCTACGAAGAACACGTGCCCCCAAACAAACGCAAGATTGACCGCATCGCGCTTTTCCGTGCCAAGGCCGATCTCAAACTACGGGAAAACCACACGTTTTCCGACGAAGAATACAACACCTACGCATGTCCGTGGCACAACAACCTGACAGCAGCCATCATGTCATTCCGCACAGCCAAAGCGCTCAAGACAAATCCCGGGTCTACGTTTGATATTCACAATTTCTGTTGGCACAACACAGCGCCTTTTGAGTGGCATTCACGACAATTGCTGGATCTTGGGCTGATGGAACCCGGGCAGTGGTTCTAAAGCGTTTCGAAAAAACTTGACTCACACCTGTTCTCGAAACGCAGTCTAACGTTCGTAAGGTGCAAGCGTTTCGACTTTCGTTGATGTCTTAAGATAAAGTCGAACCGCTTTAGGCTTTGCTTGAGGCGCGAGCAAAGCCCTTTAGCGGTTGTCCAGGAACCACTGCGTGATCCCATTGTACTTCCCTTGCACCGTCGAATCTGAGGATGAAGACAAGAAGTTTTGCACGAAATTCCGGGTTTCATGGGCACCGCCCCAGATATCCTTGCTCACGGCCGCCACAACGAACATGCCGTCATGAACCGGCGGGGCAAGTTCGCGATGCTGCCACACGGCAAAAAGACCTAGTGCTGCGGTGAACCAGAGCATCTTTCGCGCCCAACGCTGTGCCGCGCCAGCGCGAGATTGATAGGCCTGTTGACGGCCAACATATTTGCTCTCGTTCATAATATCCATGCCAACTGCGTAGAACGCCAAAACGGCATCAGCGCGATGGCATCAGGGCAAATTTATGTCAAAGATGCTCGGCTTGCGGCATTCCCAGGACATGAAAACCGCCATCTACGCGAATGATTTCACCCGTGGTGCACGCCCCAGACGGCGATGCCAGGTACACGGCCGTTCCGCCAACCGCGTCCAACGTTGCATTTGACCGCAACGGGGCGTTTTCTTCGGTATGGCGAAAGGTCTTGCGCGCGCCCCCGATGGCCGCACCAGCTAGGGTTTTCATGGGACCCGGCGAGATTGCATTCACGCGGATCTTATCAGGCCCCAGATCATTGGCCAGATAGCGCGTCGTGGCCTCTAACGCGGCTTTGGCCACGCCCATCACGTTGTAATTCGGCGCGACCCTCGATGAGCCCTGATAGGTCAAGGTCAACAACGTGCCCCCATTGTCTTTCATCAAAGGATAGGCCCGCCGCGCCACCTCAATGAATGAATAGCATGAGATATCCATCGAGTTTTTGAAGTTCTGGCGCGAGGTGTTCAGAAACCGGCCCGTCAGCTCAGATTTGTCAGAATAAGCAATGGCATGGACGACAAAGTCAATCGTCGGCCATGTCTGCTTTAGGGTAGCAAATCCCTTTTCAACAGACGCTTCATTGGTCACGTCCATGTCCAAAAGCAACGTAGAGCCAACAGACGCGGCCAACGGCTCCACCCGCTTTCCGAAGGCATCCCCCTGATACGAGAAAGCAAGCTCGGCACCGGCCTCATGCATGGCCTTGGCAATGCCCCAAGCGATGGATCGGTCATTGGCCACGCCCATGACCAAACCGCGCAGGCCCGTCATTGATTTGTTCATGTAAGTGTCATCCAGTCAGTTTGCTCATCAGCATCGACCCGTTCGTGCCGCCAAAGCCGAATGAGTTTGTCATCACCGTATCGAGGCCCGCGCCTTCCACAAGCGTGGTCGCCACCTCGTCGGAATTGATGCCAGGATCCAGATTTTCAACATTTATCGAAGGAATGATGAAATCACCGTCGAGCGCCAGCAGGGAAAAGATCGCCTCCATCGCCCCTGCCGCGCCTTGTGCATGGCCCGTCATTGACTTGGTCGAACTGATCGGCGGCACATGGCCTTCGCCAAAGATACGGCGCACGGCTTCGACCTCGCCCACATCGCCCACAGGAGTGGAGGTGCCGTGCGCATTGATGTAGCCGACTTTGCGTTCGTTGCCCAATTGGCCCAGGGCCAGACGCATGGCACGTTCGCCCCCCTCCCCCGACGGGGCAACCATGTCATGGCCATCAGAAGTGGCCGCGTAGCCTGTAACCTCGGCGTAGATTTTGGCGCCGCGGGCCTGAGCGCGATCAAGCTCTTCAAGCACCACGATCCCGCCACCTCCTGAGATCACAAACCCGTCCCGATCCACATCAAATGCCCGAGAGGCTCTCTCCGGAGTGTCGTTATACTTGGAAGACATCGCCCCCATCGCGTCAAACAGGCACGACAAGGTCCAGTCCAGCTCTTCGCCGCCACCGGCGAACATAACATCTTGCTTTCCCATCATAATCTGCGCTGCGGCATTGCTAATGCAATGCAACGAAGTAGAACAGGCCGTGGGGATGGAATAGTTGATGCCTTTGATTTTGAACGCCGTCGACAGGTTCGCCGAAATCGTCGAACACATGGTCTTGGGCACGGCAAAGGGTCCAATTCGCTTGGTCGCGCCGGTTCGCAGCACGGTCTGATGCGCGGTCAGCATGGCGGAGGTGGACGGCCCACCAGATCCGGCCACCAAACCGGTGCGTGGGGCAGAGATCTCGGCCTCCGTCAGCCCGGCATCGGCAATCGCCTGTTCCATGGCCAAAAAGGCATAGCCTGCCCCCGGCCCCATGAACCGCAAGGTTCGCTTGTCGATATGCTGGCTGAGATCAATGTCAGGGGTGCCGGCAACTTGGCTGCGAAACCCGTGTTCAGCCATATCCTCATTGGAGGAGATGCCAGAACGGCCCGCTTTCAAAGAGGCCGTGACCTCTTGTGCGGAATTTCCGATGCTTGAGATGATTCCCAGCCCCGTGACAACGACGCGACGCATCTTGGCTCCCCCTTTTCGCCGGGATCTTTCTGTCGACCGCCTTAGCTTTCCGACAGGGCGACTTTCATATCCTTGACCTGATAGATCACCTCACCATCGGCCTCAACCCGGCCGTCCGCAACCCCCATTGTCAAGCGCCGTGTTTGCACAGCTTTGGTAAAATCCACAAAATAGGTGAGCATTTTGCGGTCGGGCCGCACCATCCCGGTGAGTTTGACCTCTCCCACTCCCAGCGCATAGCCGCGTCCCGCCCAACCACGCCAGCCAAGGTTGAATCCGGTGAGCTGCCAAAGACCATCAAGCCCCAAACAGCCCGGCATGATTGGGTTTCCTGGGAAGTGACAGTCAAAAAACCATAGATCCGGAGTAATATCGAATTCGGCCACCACGTGTCCCTTGCCGTGAGGGCCACCGTCGCCGGAAATGTCGGTGATGCGATCCATCATCAGCATGGGAGGTTCTGGCAATTGCGCATTTCCAGGGCCGAAAAGCTCCCCACGCGCGCATTTCAGCAGGTCTTCGCGGGCAAAATGGCTTGGATAATCAGCCATAAACGCGGCCCCTTTCGATTAAAATCCCGTGTCTTGGCCCCTCTAGCACCCGTGCAAAGGCGCATGCAAGCCCGACGCGAAGACGCAACGCACTCTCCGGATTGCGAAATGTGATTGAAATCACACGGGTAGAAAGACTATATAGTGTCTATTGCAAAGGACGCATCATGACAGACACGCTCGCAATAACTCGTGGAACACAATGGCTGACATCGGCAGATCTTCGGCCCACGCGCCAGCGCGTTGCTTTGGCTGCGCTGTTGGTGGGTGATGGCAAAGACCGGCATTTCACGGCCGAAAGCCTTTTTGCGTCGGCCAAAGAGCGCGGAGAAGCTGTGTCTCTTGCAACCGTGTACAACACCGTGCGGGCCTTTTGTGATGCAGGGCTCGTTCAAGAGGTGACCGTCGAAGGATCCAAAAGCTACTTTGACACAAACACCCATGACCACCCCCACTTCTTCTGGGAAGACGACCAAGTTCTCACCGACGCACCCGCCGAAGAGCTTGAGATCACGCGCATCCCGGCGGCTCCGGAAGGAGCTGAGATTGCCAGCGTCGATGTGGTGATACGCTTGCGCAAAACCGAACGCCAATAGCTCTTACGAGGTCCGCGATGCGCGCCATCTGCTATGACAGGTTTGGCGATGCAGCAGACGTGCTCAGCATCAAAGAGTTCGCAGCCCAAGCGCCCGAGGCGGGCAATGTCCTCGTCCGGCTGTCTTTTTCTGGGGTGAACCCGTCTGATGCCAAGGCGCGCGCGGGGCTTCGGCCAGGCGTCACAAAGCCGGCATATCCGAACACAATCCCCCATTCCGATGGTGCTGGTGTCATCGAAGCCGTGGGATCGGGCGTTGATCCGGCCCGCGTTGGTCAGCGCGTCTGGATCTATAACGGACAGTGGCAGCGCGCTTTCGGCACCGCAGCCGAGACAATCACCCTGCCGGCAACCCAGGCCGTTCCTTTGCCGGAGAGTGTCAGTGAAGACGTGGGGGCCACTCTGGGCATCCCCGGGTTGACCGCCGCACAAACCGTGTTCGGCGGTGGGGATGTCGGCGGCACGACAGTTCTGATCAGCGGTGGTGCGGGCGCGGTGGGTCACACTGCGGTGCAGCTTGCCGCATGGGGCGGTGCGCGGGTCATTTCCACCTGTTCGCCCCAGGCGCGGGAAGAGATCAGATCAGCAGGCGCAGATCACGTATTTGACTATGCCGATCCGGATCTCGCCGCCAAGATCCTTGAGGCGACCGACGGGCACGGCATAGATCGCGCCGTCGAAGTGGAGTTTGGACAGAACCTCGCTCTGCTAGGTGAGGTGATGCGCCCATTGGGCACTATTGCGACCTATGGCTCGGCCAAAGACATGACACCGACAATGCCCTTTGGCCCGCTCCTCTTCAAAGCGTTGAAAATCGACATCACACTGATCTACATCCTGCCCGATGCGCCGCGCAAAGCAGCAATCGCGCGGCTGCATGATGCGCTGGCAACGGGCGGCCTCACCCCGCGCATAGACAAGATCTTTGACTTTGAAGACTGCGCCGCGGCACAGGATGCCGTCATGACACCAGGTCGCAAAGGCGCGGTCCTTTTGCGCACAGGCTAATATCGCGGCCTTGTTCTTTTCCAAAATACCCCCGCCGGAGGCATAAATCTCCGCTTTTAAGCCGGGCGCCGCCATGCCACTCTGCTCCGCAAGATCGGAGGAGCGCCATGCCTATCACCACCTGTATTTTTGACGCCTATGGCACGCTCTTTGACGTGGCCGCCGCAGCCCGCAACGCGGCCCAAGAACCGGGACGCGAGGCCTTTGCAGCAAAGTGGCCCGCCATCGCAAACCACTGGCGTCTCAAACAACTGCAATACACCTGGCTGCGCGCGGTGATGAACACCCACACCAATTTTTGGGAGGTGACGCAGAACGGCCTTGATTGGGCGCTCGAGGCCGAAGACCTGGGCGGTGACGATGATTTGCGCGCGCGGCTTTTGCAGCTTTACTGGGAACTCGATGCCTACCCCGAAGTGCCCTTTATGCTTAAAGCTCTGAAAGACAATGGAAAAAATACAGCGATCCTTTCTAACGGCTCGCCTGACATGTTGGACGGCGCGGTCAGTTCCGCAGGCATCGAACCCGTTTTGGATGACACATTGTCGGTCGAATCTGTGGGCATTTTTAAACCTGCCAGCGTGGTCTACGACCTTGTGGGTCAGCGCTTTGGCTGCGCGAAAGACGAGGTGCTATTCGTGTCCTCGAACGGGTGGGATGCCGCGGCCGCCGCGGGCTATGGATTTCGCACCGTGTGGGTGAACCGCGCGGGCGAACCGATGGACCGTCTGCCCGCAAAACCCGACACCGTGCTCTCCGATCTCACAACGATCCCGGATCTCGCCAATGCGTGATTTCATCACCTCAGACGGCCTCCGCCTGCACTTTGAGGATGAAGGCGCGGGCCACCCAATCCTCTGTCTTGCCGGCCTCACGCGCAATAGCCGCGATTTCACCTATCTCATGCCGCATCTGAGCACATACCGCGTGATCCGGCTCGATTATCGCGGGCGTGGGCTGTCTGAGTATCCAAAGGATTTCATGAGCTACAACATCCTGCGCGAGGGGATGGATGCGGTGGAGCTTCTCGATCATCTCGGCCTCGACAAGGTCACGCTGATTGGCACCTCCCGCGGCGGGCTCATCGCCATGGCGCTCTCGGTCACGCATCCGGGGCGGCTGGCCAGCGTGGTGCTCAACGATATCGGGCCAGAAGTGACCAATGTGGGTATCACGCGCATCATGGAGTATGTGGGCAAAACACCCCCCTACGCCGATCTCGATGAGGCCGCAGTCGCCTTGCAAACCGGGCTTGGCGCGGATTTCCCCGGTGTACCGCTTGACCGTTGGCGCGAGGCTGCAGATTTCATGTGGGCTGAGGCACCTCAGGGTGGTCTCAGTTTGTGCTACGATGCGCGCCTGCGCGATGCCTTGATCGGACAGGCAGGGGTGGGCGAGGCCCCAGATTTGTGGCAGCTCTTCGACGGGCTCAAGGATCTGCCACTGGCCACGATCAAGGGCGCCAATTCCGATCTCTTTGCGCAAGAAACACTGGAAAAAATGCAGGCGCGTCACCCAGGCATGATCTCCGCCATTGTGCCCGATCGCGGCCATGTGCCCTTCCTCGACGAGCCAGAAGCGCTCTCCGCCATCCATCAACTGTTGGAGGCCACATGAGCCACATTGACCTCATCCGCTCTGCCGCAGAACGGCTGAATGGCCATGCCGTCCGCACGCCCTTGATGAATTCTCCGTTCCTCGATGAGATCGCAGGCCGCCGCGTCTATGTGAAAGCCGAGTGCCTTCAGCACACAGGAAGTTTCAAATATCGCGGCGGGCGCTCCGCCGTCTCGGCGCTGGATCCCGGCACCCGCGCCAAAGGTGTGCTGGCCTTTTCCAGCGGCAACCATGCGCAAGGCGTGGCGCGCGCGGCAGCCGAATTTGATGTGCCGTCTGTGATCATCATGCCCAATGACGCCCCGCAGCTGAAGATCGACAACACCCGGGCGCTCGGCGCAGAGGTGATCCTCTATGATCGCCCCAACGGGGAAAGCCGGGAAGCGCTTGGGGAGCAGATTCAAGCGGAACGCGGCATGACGCTGATCAAACCCTATGACGAGGATCAGGTCATCGCAGGTCAGGGCACCTGCGGTTTAGAAATTGCAGAGCAGGCCCGGGATCTGGGGATTACAGAAGCTGATGTGCTGGTCTGTTGCGGCGGCGGTGGCTTCACCTCTGGCATCGCACTTGCGCTGGAAGCAGAGGCGCCCGATCTGCGGGTTCGCCCCTGTGAGCCGGAAGGGTTCGACGACGTGACGCGCTCCCTCAAATCCGGCCATATCGAAACAAACAATCAGCAATCGGGCAATATTTGCGACGCGATCCTGACGCCTGCGCCCGGCGAGATTACCTTCCCCATCCTCAACCGGCTCTGCGGGCCCGGCATCGTGATCACCGAAGATGAGGCCCTGCGCGCCATGGCTTTGATCTTTCAAAGGTTGAAGCTTGTGGCAGAACCGGGCGGGGCAGCGGCGGTTGCAGCAGTGCTCTTTCACCCAGATGAAATTGAGGGCGACGCTGTGATCTGCACCATCTCCGGCGGCAATGTCGACGCGCCGATGTTTGCCCGCGCACTTGAGCACGCAAACACATGACCCGTTTCACCATCGCCAGTTTCAACGTCAAAAACCTGATCGGGGCAGAGAAGGAATACTACACTTTCCAACGCTACACAGCCGAGGAATATGCGTGGAAAGTGGATTGGCTGGCCGACCAAATCCTGACCATGAACGCCGATATCGTGGGCTTTCAGGAGATTTTTGAAGAAGACGCGCTCAAGGCCGTGGTCGAGGAAACCACCACCCGGGCCGAGGCCCTCAACGCGGCCAGCGTGCCCGACAAGTCAAAGCGATACCATCGCAAAGCCATCTTCCGTAAGCTCAAGGTCGAGCCCTATGGCGAGGCCGCGCTTGCCTTTGCGCCAAATGCGGCCGACACCGGCGAACCCGGCAAACGGCGCCCCGGTGTGGCGATCCTGTCGCGGTTTGGGTTCGCGGGCGCGCCGGAGATTATCCAAGATCTGCCTGAGCCGCTGCGCATTCCCTTCCAACCCCTCCGGGGGCTGGAGGGATCTGATGCGGGGCATTACGAGCTACGCCGCGTCTCCCGCCCCATTTTGAAAGCGCGCATCCCCGTGGGCGACCGCGTAATCACCGTATTCAATTGCCATCTGAAATCGAAGCTCGGGGAATTCCATTCGCCGGACGGCGCCGCCTACCCGCCTGAGGCTGACCTTACAAACTATGACCCTCTAGGCCGCGCAATGGGCAGTTTGCGCTCTGCCGTCAGGCGCATGGCCGAGGCGTGGGTGCTGCGCCGCGCCGTCGTCGAAGAGCTGATGCTTGGCCATCCTGTCATGGTCCTTGGCGACTTCAACGATGGTGAGCACTCTGTGAGCTCAGAGATCATAAGCGGTGAAACCCCCTTTCGGAACTACGCCTGGATGCTGCGCCACGATGCTGAGACGGACAGCGACCGTTACAGCAAAGAGGAAAACGATCAGATCACGCGAGATATCGAGCGGGTGCGGCTTTACTCCGCCGAGAAACTCTTCATTCGTAAATCCACGCGCGACACGGTCTACACAGCGGCCTTCGGCGGAAACTTCCAATCCATTGATCAGATTTTCCTCTCCCGGCACTTTCACCCGGAGAACCCGGACCGGCTGGGAGAGATGCGCTACTTCTCGGTCTTCAACGACCATCTGACGGACGGGTCACATCCTGAGGCGCCCTATAACAAGCTTGCCTCGGACCACGGTCAGATCATGGCCCATATGGATATCCTCTGATGCGCACCCAGGTGGCGGTCATCGGGGGCGGCCCGGCGGGGCTTTTGCTGGGGCAGCTGTTGCTCAGGCAGGGCATAGAGACGGTGGTGCTGGAACGTCGCTCTCGCGAGTACGTATTGGCCCGTATCCGCGCGGGCGTGCTGGAAACCGGCCTGACGGAGCTCGCCGCCGAGGCAGGTGTTGCCGCGCGGATGCAGGCCGAAGGGTTGGTCCATGACGGCACGCTTTTGGCCTATGATGACCGCAGCTTTCGCGTGGATTTCGAAGCCCTGACCGACAAAACTGTACTGGTCTACGGCCAAACGGAACTCACCAAAGATCTCTATGACGCCCGCGACGCCGCTGGCGGCACCACGTTTTTCAACTGCGAAGACGTGACCCTGCATGATATTGAGACCGACCGCCCAAGCGTCACCTTCACCCATGATGGGCAGTCAAAAACCCTTGTTTGCGACGTGATCGCCGGATGCGACGGGTTTCACGGCCCCTCGCGCCAGGCCATCCCCGAAGACAAACGCCGCGAGTATGAAAAGACCTATCCGTTCGGCTGGCTCGGCATCCTCTCTCGTACGCCGCCGGTGGATGAGGAACTGATCTACGCCAACTCAGCACGTGGCTTCGCGCTCTGTTCCATGCGCGGGACGGAATTGAGCCGCTACTACATTCAATGCCCGCTCTCGGACAGCCCGGATGACTGGGAAGATGCCCGCTTTTGGGACGAACTCAAACGCCGTTTGCCGGAGAAAGCCAGAGACTGCCTTATCACCGGGCCCTCCATCGACAAATCCATTGCGCCGCTGCGGTCCTTTGTCTGTGAGCCGATGCAATACGGGCGGTTGTTCCTTTGCGGAGACGCCGCGCATATCGTGCCGCCAACCGGTGCCAAAGGCCTCAACACCGCCGCAGGTGATGTGAACTACCTCTACCGCGCGCTCATGCGATTTTACAGTGACGGTGACACGCATGGCCTTGAAACCTATTCACAAATCGCCCTGCAACGCGTGTGGAAAACGCAGCGCTTCAGCTGGTGGATGACCAACCTGCTGCACCGGTTTCCCGAACAATCCGAATTTGATCTGCGCATGCAGCGAGCCGAACTGGCCTATCTGGAAACCAGTGAGGCCGCACGACGCAACCTTGCCGTCAGCTATGTAGGGGTGCCCTATTGACGGAACTCACACTTTCAGATGTCACGCTGAACTACCTCGACACCGGCGATCCGAACGGCCCGCCGGTGGTCTTTGCCAATTCGCTCGGGACGGATCTGAGCTTGTGGGACACCATGGTGGCGCATCTGCCCGCGGGTCTGCGCCTCATCCGGTACGACAAACGCGGCCACGGGCAAAGCTCTGTCCCCGCGCCCCCGTATCGCATGGGCGGGCTTGTAAGAGATGTGGAACGGTTGCTTGATTATCTGGAGGTGCGAAGCGCGGTGTTTGTGGGCCTCTCAATCGGCGGGCTCATTGGGCAAGGGCTGGCGGCCAAGCGGCTCGATCAGGTACGCGCCCTGGTCTTGTCCAACACCGCCGCCAAGATCGGCATTCGCAGCATGTGGGACGCCCGGATTGAAGCGCTTCATTCCGGTGGCCTCGAGGGCGTGGCCGATGACATCATGAAGCGCTGGTTTTCCCGCGATTTCCTGGCCAATGGGGACGTGGCGCATTGGCGGGCCATGCTGCTGTCGCAACCTCTCGATGGCTATATCGGCTGTTGTGAGGCCATCGCCGGCACGGATTTTTACGCACCCACCAGCGCATTGCGACTGCCCGTGCTGGGCATTGCCGGATCAGAGGATGGCGCGACCCCATCCGACATGGTGCGGGAAACCCTGAACCTGATCCCGGGCTCACAATTTGAGCTCATGCGCCGCGCAGGTCATTTGCCCTGCGTCGAACAACCCGAGGCCTATGCAACCTTACTCACAGGTTTTTTGAAAGAAATTGGCCACTTGCCGTCGGATAGTTAAGGTTTCCTGTGCAGCTGACCAGCGCTTACGGCTTCGCTGACCTGCCAAACAAACATTGCCCAAACGCGATGAAAGGGCTTTAGTCCCGTCATGTCCGGTCGCCTGCCCACCATCTTCATTCTGATCACCGTAATGATCGATTCCATGGGCATTGGCCTGATCCTTCCGGTCATGCCCTCTCTTCTATTAGAGGTGGGCGGTGGCAGTCTGGCCAATGCCGCGCTCTGGGGCGGCGTGCTCACCACGTCCTTTGCTGTCATGCAGTTTCTCTGCGGCCCCACGATTGGCAATCTCTCCGACAGGTTCGGCCGTCGCCCGATCTTGCTCTTGTCGCTCTTTGTGATGGCGCTCGACTATGTGGTGATGGCTGTCGCCTCCAGCATTTGGCTTTTGCTGATCGCGCGCATCATCGGCGGGATCACGGCCGCCACGCACAGCACGGCGCTCGCTTACATGGCCGACACCTCCACCCGCGAAAACCGCGCGTCAGGCTTTGGATTGGTCAGTGCCGCCTTCGGGTTGGGGTTTGTCCTTGGCCCGATCATTGGTGGCATCCTGGGCGACATGGGCACGCGCGCGCCCTTTTATGCCGCCGCGATCCTTGCCGGCGCCAACTTTGTCTTTGGCCTTCTGATCCTGCCTGAAACCGTGACCGACACGATCAGACGCCCGTTTTCCTGGGCCCGCGCCAACCCGTTCGGAGCCATCAAACACATCCGCGCCCTGCCCGGCCTCGGCGCACTCCTCGTCGTTCTGCTCCTATTTCAGATGGCCACCAACGTCTATCCCGTGATCTGGGCGTATTACACCCAAGCGCAATTTGGATGGACGCCCGCCATGATCGGGCTGTCTTTAGCGGTTTTCGGCATCTGCATGGCCGTCGTACAAGGCGGGCTCATCCGCATTGCAATCGCCCGCTTAGGCGATTTCTATACCGTCGTGCTGGGCTTTGGCTTTTCCATCGTCGCTTTCCCAGTCCTGACCTTTCTCCAAAGCGGCACATTGGCCCTGATGCTCACACCAGTTTCCGCGCTCGCGGCCATGGCAGGGCCTGCATTGCAAGCGATCATGTCGAAACGAACACCCGAAAACGCCCAAGGCGAACTGCAAGGCATCATGACGTCAGTGAGCGCCTTGGCGATGATCCTCGCCCCGCTGCTCATGACATTTGTTTTCGCCGCCGCGACAAAACCCGGGGGAGAGATCTACCTTCCCGGGGCGCCGTTTCTGGCAGCCCTTGCGCTGACGCTGGTTGCGCTCGTGATCTTCTGGGCAAAGAAACCTGCCAAAGCACCTATTTCCGCAGAATGATGCATGTGTTTTTGCCTTGCGCGGCATTTCTTTTCAGGCGCAGGGTCGCACGATACCTATGGGAAGGCGCAACATGAAACTTCGCGATCTCGACATCATCATCACAGCCCCGCCGCCTCCGGGATGGGGTGGGCGCTACTGGATCTTGGTGAAACTGACGACCGATGACGGCATCACCGGTTGGGGCGAGTGCTATGCGTCCTCCGTCGGGCCCGAGGCCATGAAACATGTCATTCGCGACGTGTTTGAGCGCCATATGGACGGCGAAAACCCTGAAAACATTGAACTTATGTTTCGCCGCGTGTTTTCTTCCGGTTTCACGGGGCGCCCGGATTTGACAGTCATGGGGGCATTTTCTGGGCTCGAGATCGCATGCTGGGACATTTTGGGCAAAGCCCGCGACCGCCCCGTTTACGCGCTTCTTGGTGGTAAAATGAACGAGCGCATTCGCGCCTACACCTATCTTTATCCCCTGCCCAAACATGACATCAATGAATTTTGGGTCTCGCCCGATATGGCAGCAGAGACGGCGCTCGATTGCGTCGATCGGGGCTACACCGCCGTGAAGTTTGACCCGGCTGGGCCCTACACGATGCGCGGAGGCCACATGCCAGCGATGTCAGACATCTCGATCTCCGTGGCGTTCTGCAAAGCCATCCGTGAGGCCGTGGGCGATCGCGCCGACCTTCTTTTCGGCACCCATGGGCAATTCACCACCGCTGGCGCGATCCGTTTGGGCCAAGCGCTTGAGCCCTATTCACCGCTCTGGTTCGAAGAGCCGATCCCGCCGGATAACATTGAACAGATGGCTATGGTCGCGTCCAAAGTCCGGATACCCGTGGCGACGGGCGAGCGTCTGACCACCAAAGCCGAATTCGCGCCCGTGCTGCGCCAGGGTGCTGCAAGTATTTTGCAACCGGCCTTGGGCCGCGCCGGTGGCATCTGGGAGATGAAAAAGGTCGCCGCCATGGCCGAAGTTTACAACGCACAGATGGCCCCGCATCTCTATGCAGGACCAGTCGAGTGGGCCGCCAACATTCACTTTGCGGCCTCTATCCCCAACATTCTGATGGCGGAAACGATTGAAAGCCCCTTCCATAACGCCTTGATCAAAAGCTCCCTGCGCGTCGAAGATGGTTTCATACCCGTGCCTGATGCGCCAGGTCTTGGCATTGAGGTGGATGAAGATCTGGCTCGTGCTCATCCTTTCGATGGCGACGGTCTGCACTTGGAGATGCAGGAAGCCCCATGTGACTATGCAAATGGCAATGCTTTCACCGGCGGCGCTCCGCCTAAAGATTGAATTTTCAACGGCTTACGGCAGTACGCTGAGCCAAATGGATGCGGTCAATATGGTCAGAACGGTCGCTGCCAAGACGGCAGTCGCGGCGACGCGTTTGGCGCGACCATACATGTTGGCAAAGATGTAGGCGTTCGCCCCAGGGGCCATTGCGGCTGTCAAAACCGCTGATCTGGTGCCCGCATCCGAAAGCCCTACCGCAAATCCCAACCCGCGCGTGACCGCGGGATGGATGATAAGGGACACAAAGCAAATCCAAAGCACGATCCGGAGGTCACCCTCCGCCTTGTAGGTCGCCAACACGCCTCCCAACCCGAAAAGAGCAGCAGGCAGAGCGGCTTGCGCGATAAGACTGAGGCCGGACTCCAGAAATGCTGGTAACGTAAGAGCCGCCAGATTGAAGGCAAATCCTAGGACGATACCCAAGATAAGAGCATTCGAGAAAATGGACTTTATGACCTTCCAGGCTGTGGCTGAGCCTGCGTTGCCACGCGCACGGACCACTTCCATGACGGTGATCCCGATCGCGTAACAAAAGAGCGAATGAATAGAAATGATCGCAAAGTTGGACGCTAGCGCATCCGGGCCGTAGGCGCGCTCTGTGATCGCTAAGCCGAGCAACACTGAGTTAGAGAAAAGACAGCAAAACCCAATGACAACAGCGTCTTCCCAATCACGGTTGAAGAAATATCGCGCGCCGAAAAGACCGCAGACAAATCCAGACAACGCGCCCGCGTAAAAGCTCAGCATCAATCGCCAATTAAAGCTCTGTGCAAGATCAAGGTTTGCGATCGCGAGAAAGAGCAGACACGGAATGGCAAAGTTCTGGGTGAACACCATCAAGCCGTCCACGTTTTCCTGTGAAAACAGATTGCGCCACACGGCCAAGTACCCTGCCCCGATCACCACAAAGACGGGGAGAGTGACTTCGAGAAGCGCCTGCAAGGGTCTATTCCTGGTATGAAATCACCATCCCGTCAAAAGCCGGGGTGATGTGATCAGGGGTTTCGTGCTGCACAGTTTGATAGTCAAGATCGATATGCATATTGGTGAGGATCGCACGACGCGGTTTCATCCGCTCAATCCACTCTAGAGATCGGGCCAAGTGCGCATGTGTCGGATGCGGATCGCGCCGCAATGCATCCAGCACCCAGCAATCAAGACCTTCCAGTGCGGGCCAGGTCTCATCCGGGATCATCGCGACATCCGGAAGGTACGCCAAATCCCCCACACGGAAGCCCAACGCATCAATTGACCCGTGATTCACCTCAAATGGGCGAAACACGATCTGGCCCCCTGCACCATCGATCGAAACATCGCCATTGATCGTGTGGATCTGCAAAATCGGTGGATAAGGTGAGCCGTCAGGTTGAATAAATGCATATCCAAATCTGCTCAAAAGTGTGTTTTGCGTCGCCCCTGTGGCCCATACCGGGACCCGCTTGCGCATATTGAACACGATCATCCGCAGATCATCCAACCCATGCACATGGTCGGCATGATCATGCGTGTAGAGAACGGCATCAAGCTCGCCCACGCCCGCGTCCAAAAGCTGAGACCGAAGATCGGGAGATGTATCTATGAGAACACGCGTGGTGCCGCCCTCCGTCTCACGCTCCACCAGCATCGAACAGCGACGACGATGATTGCGCGGGTTCTCAGGGTCACAGTCGCCCCAATTGCCGCCAAGGCGGGGCACACCACCGGAAGACCCGCATCCAAGGATGGTAAACCGTGTCTCCGCCATTACGCGGCAGCCTTCAGACTGGCTTTGGCAAACAAGCGATCAAAATTGGCCTCGCACTGTGCGGCAAACTCTGGCCATTCCATCCCAAACACCTCGGCCCCAACTTGTGCGGTGTGCACGACATAGGCCGGCTCGTTGCGTTTGCCACGATAGGGCGGCGGGGCCAGATACGGCGCGTCCGTTTCCACCAAAATACGATCGACGGACGCGGCTGCGAAGATCTCACGCAGCTCAGAGGACTTGGGAAAAGCGGCAATACCGGACATCGACAGGTAGAACCCACACTCGAGAGCCGCCCTGGCCAACGCTGCCTCGGAGGAAAAGCAATGCATCACGCAGGAGAAGGGTCTCACCTGATACTCTTCGGTCAAAATCCGGGCCATATCCTCATCAGCAGCCCGCGCATGAATGATCAAAGGCAAGCCTGTCTGCCGCGCCGCCTCAATGTGCACCAGCAGGCTGTCTTGCTGCGCGCCTGCGCTTTCAGACGTGTAATGGTAATCGAGGCCCGTCTCGCCAATGCCCACAAATTTCGGATGTGCCGCCAGTGTAACCAGCTCTTCAACCGACGCCATCGGCTCTTCCGCCACGCTCATCGGATGTGTGCCAGCGGCATAAAACACCGGCCCGTAGCGCTCTGCCAGCGCGCGCACTTGCGGCTCCAGTCTGAGCTTGGTGCAAATCGTCACCATCCGCGTCACGCCCGCCGCTACGGCGCGCTCCACCACCTCGTCCAGCTCCGGGGCGAAGGTCTCAAAATCCAGATGGCAATGACTGTCGGTGATCTCGACCAAGAGCTCGTAAACCTCAGGCTTTGGCGCAGGATTGCAGCTTCAAGACCGTATCCAGCACTAGCGCGGCGGGGTCAAGGTTCACCGCTCGCCCATGTAGGGCGCGCGCACCGATATCCTGCGCCAGTTGCGCCCAGTCACGCGCTTTGGCCGGTGTCGGCGCGAGAGCTTGAAAGGCCGCGCCCTCCCCTGTCACGGCATCCTTCGGCACCAGTCCAGACGCCCCAGATCGAGCCATCCGCGACAGCATCAAATCCGTCAGAGAAAAGAAGAGATCAAGCCGCTCTTCCGCGCCACGGGCGGCCATCAGCGTGCTGAGCTTGCCAGCACGCGCACGGTCGAGAGACGGCAAAGACCCCATGATATCAATAAGATCGCGATAAAGCGCCAATCCATCGAGGCCAATGAGCCGCACCGCTTCGCCCACCGACCCGCCAGAGAGCTCTGTCACTGACGGCGCATCCGGCCCTGCGTCAACCCCCGCTTGGATCAAAGCCTGCCCCATGTCCTCTGCGCCGAGCTCTGACAAGCGCAAATCCCGACAGCGCGATCGGATCGTCGGCAAGAGGCGCGCGGGCTGGTGGGTGATGAGCAAAAACGTCGTGCGTTCTGGCGGCTCCTCCAGCATTTTGAGAAGTGCGTTGGCCGCTTGCGGATTCATCTCATCCGCACTGTCTATGAGCACCACACGTCGCCCGCCATCCGTGCGTGACATCTGCAGGAACCGGTTCAGGTCACGCACATTTTCAGCCACGATGTCATTGCGCAAACGCCCCGTCGTTTCATTCACGCGCCGGATGATGTGGAAAAAGCCGGGCTCCGCACCAGCAATCAGCCGCCGCGCCACCGGATGCTCTAGCGATACGTCAAGCGTGTCAGGCGGTACAGGTTCTCCGAAGAGGCCGCCATCCTCATCCGGCGTGGACAGCAAGAACCGCGCGATCCGCCAGCCAAGCGTGGCTTTGCCAACACCGCGCAAACCGGAGATCAACCACGCGTGATGCAGACGTTTGGCATTGAACGCGTCCAGAAAGGTCGCCTCAGCCTCGCTTTGCCCAAAGAGCACTGCCGCATCACGGGGATGCGGCGCGCCGGGCACGCGATCGGGTTCTGATGTTTCGCTCATGTTAGGCGAGAGGTTACGATGCTCTCGATCTCTCGTGCAACGGTGTCTTCCGTGCGCGCGCCGTCAACCACGACATACCGCTTCGGAGCAGCCTGGGCCAAATCCAAAAAGCCCGCCCGCATCTGTGCCTGCAGATCGGCGCCGAACTGTTCAAACCGTTCCTCAGTACCTTGCCGCCCCAAGGCGCGCGCCAGCCCAACCTCTGGATCCATATCCACCAAGACTGTCAAATCCGGCTCTCGCACGATCATAAGGTCATGTAGCGTATCAACCTTTTGACGTAGATCGGGGCCACGCAAACCTTGATAGACGCGCGTGCTGTCGGCAAAGCGATCGCAGATCACACTCTGTCCGGCGGCCAGCGCGGGCAGGATCAAACGCTCCAGATGATCCCGTCGCGCCGCCGTAAAGAGCAACAGCTCTGTTTCAGGCGACCACCGTTCGGGGTCTCCTTCCAGAACCAATTTGCGGATTTCCTCGGCACCAGGACTGCCACCCGGCTCTCGCGTCAGAACAACCTCATGCCCCTTCTCGCGCAGCGCATCTGCCAAACGACGCGCTTGTGTCGACTTGCCAGATCCATCAATGCCTTCGAAAGAGATAAACACGCCCGGCGTGACCCATCTTAGCCTTCGGATGCCAAATCGGCATCCGGGCCGGCCTGCAACCGCGCCAGCAGGACCATTGATACGGTCTTAAGCCGGATCATGAAGCCGCCGGTGGGCACGTCTTCTGCAGCATAAAGCGGGATCTCCAGTTCGGGCAAACCTTCGGGTGTGATCACCAGCTTGGCCAACTCGTCCCCTTTCAAAACCGGCGCGTGAATAGGACCGTCATATATGATCTCAGCGGCCACTTCATCAGACGACAAGATCGGCAGCAGGGTTGTGACATTCTCCATCGCTTCAAGCGCGACAGTATCCGTCCGCCCCATCCAGACATCCGCCTCAGCCACTTTGGTGCCCTTTTTTATGACGGATTTTTCGACGAACTGGCGGAAAGCCCAGCTCAGGATGGCCTCAGACTCAATCGCTCTCTGGCGCGCTGTATCAAGGCCGTTGACAACAAACACAACCCGGCGATCGCCCAGCATGGCCGCGCCCACAAGCCCGTCCCCCGCGCGCTGCGTATGTCCTGTCTTCAAACCATCCGCGCCAATATTGAGACGCAGAAGCGGGTTTCGGTTCTGCGTGTTTTGCGGCGCGCGACCGTCAAACTCAAACTCCGTTTCGGCGAACATCGGATAGTATTCTGGGAAATCCTCAATGATGCGCCGTGCCAAAAGTGCCAGGTCGCGTGAACTCATTACATGTCCTGTCGCAGGCCACCCGCTTGAGTTCTTGAAGACCGAATTTGTCATGCCCATTTGTTGCGCGCGTTGGGTCATGTATTGCGCAAATCCTGCTTCCGTTCCGTCCGGGCTCAGGGCCTCAGCCAAAACCACACAGGCATCATTGCCGCTGAGCACGATGATCCCGCGCAGCAGATCTTCCACGCTGACCCGATCCGTTGTGTCCAGAAACATAGTCGAGCCGCCAAAGCTCATGGCGTGCTCAGACACGGGCAGTTTTTCTTCCAGCGTCAGCCGACCGTCGCGGATCGCCTCAAACGTCACATAGAGCGTCATCAGCTTGGACATCGACGCAGGCGGTTGTGGTTCGTCCGCGTTTTTATTGAGCAGAATGGTCCCGGTCGACGTATCGATCACAATCGCGCCTCGGGCTTGCGTTTCGAACGCGTGTGCGGGCACCAGGAATAAGGCCATCGAAAGAACAATCGCCAAGGGTGTAAGACTACGCAGCATGAATGATCCGGTCAGTTTGTGACAGCATAGGCGTCTTCAAAGCCCATGCCTTTGGCGCGTTTCAAAAGGTCTGCTCGTTCTGAAGACGTGTTGGCCGGCCCCACGATCACCCGCCAGAATGGCTTCCCGCTGGCCTCTTGTTCAAAGACAGTCGGTGCCATACCGTTTTGCTGCATCGCCGTTGCAGTGTTTCTCGCGTTTTGCTCGACGCTGAAGATGCCGATTTGGATGAATGGTTTGGACAGCGCTGACGCCGTGCGCACGGGCTCCTCCGCGGCCGGCTCTTCGCGTACGGGCACCCCGGCCTCGATCTGGTTTGCGGCAGTTGCGGCGTCCCATACGTCCGCGGATACGGAACCGGGCGTGGCCTCAACCTCTTCGATCGCGGCCGCGGCCCCAGCCACCGGATCAAGCGCTTGCGTTTCAACCAAACTGGCGGATGCCAGGTCTTCCGCAGGTGCGTCGACCGGCTCTTGCGTTGGCGCCTCTTCGCGCCGCAGTGCTGTGACATTCAACTGAGACGGCGACCCGGCCAGCATGCCCAAAGTCTCCGCTGCATCCGAGGACACCTGAATGCTCGGGCCCGGGGTTTGCCGCTCGCGTTTGAATAAGGCCCCGATGACGAATTTCGAATTGGCCGTGTTGCGGATGATCACGCGCTCTGGCTCTGTCACATCGGGGTGCGCCACCCAAACCCCTCCCAGAGAGGGGCGCCCGTCCCAAAGACCGCTTTCGGTCAATTGAAACACATCGGGGGCCTCTACGTCACGCTCCACCAGTTTGGTGGTGGTCGTGCGTGCCGAAACTTCCTGACTTTCATCCGATGGCTGCGTCTTTAAGAAGTCGAATGCACCGACGCCTTCCGCGCATCCCGTCAAAAGAAGAACCGCGGCCATAGGCAAAAGAGAACCGTAGCCGAACTGCCCCTTGCTCGTCGTTAATGTCACCATATCGTTCCTCTTGCCTGTAACGTCGCGCCGGTTCGCGCAAGGTGCCGGTTAACCCAGCTTTCATTGTTGCCCATGCCCCTTTTTATGGGGCTTATGTATACATATTACCCTGAGTTTATCCTTATGAAAAGGTTGCAACTCGCCCGGGGCGCAAAACCTTGCTGAATATTGGTCTCTTTCAGAATCAAATCGCAACCATTATGCGTGAATTTCCAAAGACCGGGCCCGGAGGAGTGGCAGAGTGGTCGAATGCACTGGTCTTGAAAACCAGCGAGGGTGAAAGTCCTCCGTGGGTTCGAATCCCACCTCCTCCGCCAGACACAAATTATCCTCGTCAACTTGTGATCATCTTAAGCGTTGATAAAACTTCTTTTATTGACTGCTTCGCCGGCCTGACTTTTTCTGGATTTTCTTCGATGGCTTAAGTATATTCTCGATGGGTGGTACGAAAAGTGGTATAAGCCGTGGCGCTGACCGGAAAGCTGACCAAGAAGCTGTTGGAGAATCTCGGCCCTGGGAGACACGGCGACGGCGGTGGACTGTATCTTGTCGTTGACCCCTCTGGTGCTCGGCGCTGGATTGTTCGTGTGACGGTAAAGGGCCAACGGAACCGCAAGGGAGCGCCCTTACGAACAGACTTTGGTTTGGGCGGGGCTGACTTGGTCACATTGAACCAAGCCCGGGAGCGGGCACTAGAATACCGCCGCATGGCACGTCAGGGTTTGAATCCCCGCTACAATGCTAAGCAAGACGCACCGAACTTCGAGGAGTTTGCCCAGCAGGTTCATATCGAACGCCTGCCGACATGGAAGAACGCAAAGCATGGACAGCAATGGATCAACACTCTACGTGACTATGCCTTTCCCAAAATCGGGCGCATGCCGCTCGACAGCGTTGGGCAGCCCGAAGTCCTAATGTGCCTTTCACCCATCTGGACTGAAAAGCACGAGACGGCTCGGCGGTTGGCTCAAAGAATCAAGACGGTTCTTGATGTCGCCAAAGCGAAGGGCTTCAGAGAAGGTGAAAACCCCGTGACGGCCATCAAGGACGCGGGCGTTTTGCCTAAGGTCATGAAGAAACCAAAGCATCACAAGGCTATGGACTGGCGTGATGTGCCTGCATTCTACGCGGATCTAATGACGCGCAATGCTATGGCCGCCAAGGCGTTGATGTTCACCTGTCTCACAGGTTCAAGAACCGGCGAAGTGCTCGGTATGATGTGGGAAGAGGTTGATTTTGAAGCGGCGATTTGGACCTGCCCCGCCGAGCGCATGAAGGCGAATGATGCGCATCGCGTACCTCTGACGTCGGAAATGCTGTCCATCCTTGAACCTTTGCAGGCCATGCAATCCACTTACGTGTTTGAGGGACAAAAGCGACATAACCCGCTTTCCAACATGGCTATGCTCATGTTGCTTCGGCGTATGGGCATTGAGGGCATAACTGTCCATGGGTTCCGGTCTACCTTCCGAGATTGGGTTACGGAGGCGACGAACACGCCGCGCGAGATCGCTGAGCTTAGCCTCGCACACCGAATCGGTTCGCAGGTGGAACAGGCCTACGCACGGTCTGACCTTCTGGAAAAGCGCCGCATATTGATGGAACGGTGGTCGAACTATGTGGTTGGCAGACCTGCAATCGTAAAAAATCTAAACAAATACAAATAAGTTAATGCAGAAAGGTACGCCAGTTTTTACCTTTCTGCTTTCTTATCCGAAACGTCTGCTTCTTACGTCCGTCTATTGTAATGCAGGAAGGTCCATCACATGTTACCTTTATGCGGCGCATACTTTATCCTGATTACGCCGATCGGCTCTATGACATCGTCAATGAGATGTTGGGGCCTGAGTACGCCATAAGTGTACCTCCGATTACAGGTTTAGCTGGACTTAGACCACCATTCGACACCTCCAAACCAAATCAGCATGACAGCAAAGCCGAGTTTCTTTTGGAACTTGAGGCTGTTGAAGCCTGTTTGGATGGCATTGCGTCAATGGTCGAAAAAATTGCGCCGCGTGAAGGCGAAAAAAAGCGGCAAGAAATGTTGGACCAACTCCAGTTGGTGATTGATGAAAAAATGGATGGCAACATACCAGGTCGACGCCCGGATTCTGGCTTTGCCGCCGTTCGAAACCTCGCAGCTTCAGTTGGCGGATTTTACTCAACTTTCGTTGTATTGTCGGAGTTTCGAAGCGCCCTGAAAGCGCGGCACTCAGAGCTCAAAGCTCAAGAAGCCGAGTTTTGGAGTGTCTCTCACAGGCCACCAAACTATCACGCCCGCACGATCGCCTTTCGATTGGCTGACTTGTACTTTCGGCAGACGGGAAAGAAGCCCACCCTTGGTTCTTCAGGAACAACAGGCGATCCGTCAACAGCCTACTCTATAGCCTTGAAGCAAACCTTTGAGCTGATGGAGATAGACTGCGGAGTACGCTCCCCAGCCGAATGGGCAGTCGCGAACTTGGATAGCGCCTCTGATCCCAGCCAACGCCTAAAACTAGCAAAGTTTGAAAATGAAAAATCAGATCTTGTTAAACAGCAAATCGTGCAAACCCTCTTAAAAAAAGGGCCGTAGACCTAAGGTCTTTTTGCTCCGATCTAAGCCCATTTTTACAACCGACCTCGCTAATCCGATGTTGCTCAAAACAACGGCAAAAGGTTGAACAAATGGCAAACCTATTCGAGCAGACCCGCAACTACGTCCCGGGTGATCCGGAACTGGAGATCATCGGAGACAGGACAAAGCTCGCCCAGTGGCGGCACAAAGGTACCGGCCCCGCATACTACAAGCTCGGGCGCAAAGTGATCTATCGTGGCGCGGACTTGAACGAGTGGGCGGAACGCCAACGCATAGATCCTGGCAAGTCGAGTTTGGACTGATGGGCAAACGCGTCAAATTCGCCAGGCTCAAAGCCAATCGCAGCTATGAGGTTGAAGAACTGGCAGAGCGCGTTGGCGTGACCGCGCAGACCGTGCGCGCCTGGATCAAGGACGGGATGCCCGCCCTAACGGAGAAACGCCCATATCTGATCATTGGTCAGGAGGCGAAGGTCTTTTTGAAGGCCCGCGAAGAAGCCCGCAAAGCGCCTAGAGCGAAGAAAGATTTCTACTGTCTGAGTTGCAAGGCCAGATGCAATGCCGCTTTCGGACTGACGGAAGAAGTCGTGCTGTCGAACGGTCGAAGGATGATGACGGGCTTCTGTGAGGTCTGCGAGGCACCTTGCAACAGGTTCTTGTCCGGCGAGAAGGCGGCCAAGGGGACGGTTCGGACAACAAGTGTACTGCGTACGCCTAATCGAACCATTGAAACTCACCTTAAATCATAACTTCAGACAGGAGCCGGACACATGGCCCAGTATCTAGCGGAAAATGAACGCGGGAAGCGGGAATACTTGCACTGGATGAAAGAGGCAGAAGGTAAAGATGAAAAGACCCTTGATCAGGTTGCCGCCAGCCTGCGCGACTTTGAAATCGCGCTTGGTATCAAGCCTTTCAAGTCGTTTCATCGAGACTGGGGCAAGCGATACAAAGTTCACTTGGAAAAGAGCCGCAATCTTCGAACCGGCAAGCCACTGTCATTGACAACCTGTGATGCTCGGCTGCGCCACGTCAAAGCGTTCTTCAAATGGCTGGCCTATCAACCGGGCTACAAGTCCCGGATTAACGTCGCGGATATCGAGTACTTCAACAACAATGCGAAAGATGCCAGGGCTGCTCACGCAGCTCGACCTGTTCGCTATCCCAGCCTGCAGCAATGTGACCACGCGTTCCGTCTTTCGCCGGAAGACACAGAGCGCCAAAGACGCGACAAGGCCATATTTGGCCTCCTCATGCTTACAGGTGCACGCGCTGCAGCTCTCGCCTCTCTGAGAATGGCGCATGTGGACATCGTGGAAGGATCTATCTTCCAGGATGGTCGCGAAGTGAGGACAAAAGCCGCAAAGACATTTGAGACGTGGTTCTTCCCAGTCGATCCAATGTTTCGCCAGTATCTCGAAGACTGGGTCAGATATCTGCGGGATGAGAAACTGTTCGGCCCGCAAGACGCACTCTTTCCCAAGCTGGTGATTGGTATCCAGAACGGACGCTTCTGTGTCACTGGCTTCGCGCGCGAGCCCTATGCAGGATCGCAGATGATTTCTAATGTTGTGCAAAATGCGTTCAAGACCGCAGGGTTGCACGAATTCACCCCGCACAGTTTCCGAAAAACCCTCGCTATGTTTGGCGACCAAAAGTGCCAGACGCTTGAGGCTCGAAAAGCCTGGTCACAGAACCTCGGTCATGACAGTCTCGCCACGACAGTCAACGCCTACATGCCCGTGTCACGAGAAAGGCAGGCCGAAATTATCCGCAAAATGGGGGAATTGCATGTTCAATGAGCATGCCATGGGTAGCAGAAAAACGCTCAATCCGCTTAGTGGGTCAGTCCAGCTACACGAATGAACTATTGGGTGGGACAATTCTACAAGAGTTTGAGGATGAAGTTGCATACATCCGAACAGCGACAGATCGAGGTCACGCTTGTCTCGTCCAACTGGAGCTCACGAACTGGGACATGAAAAAAACTAAGAGTTTGTTGCCTAAGCGTTCCACAGTTCCGAAACAAGTATGCGGTATCCTGCTTTGATCTCTAGTTTTTGACCCAGTGCTCCAATCAGCACGTCTCTTACGATAATCTCAGGAACACCGAGATCTACCAACCTGTTTACAACTTGCTCCGGATTACTGGTATGAACGGTCGACAAAACCATACGCCCCACCATTGCAGCGCGGCACGCGATTTCCGCGGTTTGCTCGTCTCGTATTTCTCCGACCATGATAATGTTTGGATCCTGGCGTAGAAAACTCCGCAAGGCGGACGCGAACGTCATCCCTATCTCTTCATGAACCTGAACTTGCTCGATGCCAGCGAGGTTGTATTCGATGGGGTCTTCGACGGTCAGGATCTTTCGTTCGAATTGGTTGAGATGTGCAAGAGCCGTGTAAAGCGTTGTGGTTTTTCCGGAACCGGTTGGGCCTGTTACGATAAAGAGCCCGCTCGGTCGCTCAATCATTTCAATGATTCTTGAGACCATAGGTGGTTCGAAACCCAACTTTTCCCAGCCAAGTCGCAAGGATTTGGGATCAAGAATTCGGCAAACTATGCTTTCTCCGAAGCTTGTGGGCACAGAGGACACCCGAAAGTCTACTTTTCGACCTGCTATGTTGGATGTGATACGACCGTCTTGCGGTAAGCGGCGCTCAGAAACGCTCATGTTTGCGAGAACTTTAACGCGTGCCAGAATTGAAGACGGCGCTAGTTGGTTATCTACGCGCTGTAGCTGTAACAGCCCATTAATTCGAATGCGTATGCGAAGACCGTCTTCTTGAGCTTCGAAGTGGACGTCAGATGCTCCCAAAGCAACAGCTTCATTAAATGTCTCAGCAACAAAGCGAATAACTGGCCCATCCGCACTGCTTTGCCGCAAAGCTTCCACATCAACGTCTTGTAAAGGCGAACTCGGGGGCGAGATAGGGTCATCCGTTTGCTTAGAGTGACCGAGAAGAGACCGTATAGCGCGTGTCGAAGCTACAGCTATTTTGGGCTCGACAGACAAGAAAAATCGCAGCTCCTCCTTAAGTTCAGGTTTTGAGGGATCTGTCGTCAAAATGATCTGCGAGCCGCCTTCAATACGAACGGGGCAAATGAGTTTGCTTTCGCAAAAAGGGAGGGTGAGCTTGGCGGTTCTATCCGCATCAATTTCGATATCGGTTAGATCATCAAAAAAATGATATCCGTAGACTTCAGCCATGACTGGCAATACGTCGTCCTCTTGGGCCAAACCCAAACGCATGATGGCTTGATCTAGCGATAGGTCTTCTTTTTCCACAGCAGCGTAAGCCCTTCGAAGTGCTGCATCGTCCACAACGCCTGCGTCACGCAACTTTTGCGAAAGCAACTCCAATCTCTGATTCGCCACTGCGTCCATGTTTCGTTTGGACCTTCTGATCATTCACTTGTACGCTACTATCGTTATACGGGTGAGGAACCTCTCTTGGAAAGAGCACAAGTCCTTCCATTTTTGTCACGCTTAGCGTTTTCCGGTCTGCCGAGATGGCTGGTGCTTCCAGGCATAAGACGTCGTTGGTCTAGAACGATTTTCGTAGGTCCAAATAGTGACTTTACGAAAGATCGCTTCGATATCGCTAAAGGCGAGTTGATTGACGTCGCTCTGGACCCAGCAATATGCCTGAAAAGATCCCTCTCATTTCCCAAAGCAGTTCAGCAAAACCTGGCGAAAGCCGTCGACGTTAGTGTAAAACAAACCGTCCCCGAAAACGGCAAAGACCTAGTTTGGCGCTGGAAGGTAAGGAAAAAGACAAAGTCAGAGATCCAAGTCGAAGTCTACCTTTTCAAAAAGGCTGACCTAGTGGCGGTTGGGCGGTCAATCTCCGAACAAAAAGGTATCGTCAGAACGGTTTTTGTTGATGGGCTGAAAAATTCCCCTGTTCTGATTGATAACAGACCTAAGTCAGATTTCTCGGTCAAGTTCTGGGGTGCGATCACCGTCCTAGCTGCGCTGTCCTGTTTGGCTTTTTTTGCGATTTCGGAAGCCCGACAAACCAGCGAACTGAAAAGCAATTTGGTCGAAACTGTCAGTGAACAGAGCGAACTATCGGAAAGAGCTGTCCTGCTTAGGCAAAAACTTGATCAAGAAGATGAAGCTTTCGCATTGCTGAACGGTGATCTGTCTCTTTTTGAGGCGGAGTATCAACGTCTACCTATTCTGCTAGAACTTACAGAACTCTTGGACGACAACGTCTGGATATCGGAGTTTGCTCTGATTGGCGCTAATCTGCGGCTATCAGGGTTCAGCACACAGGATGTGCCAGAGATTATGGCGGAGATCCGGGCGCTCTCTTGGGTTAGTTCCGTTAGCCTATCCGGTCAGATCAACTTCGATGCCATTTCCAGGCAAAACCGCTTCGACCTTTTGATAACGCTTGAAGCGATTAATGAGAGTTGAACCCATGATGACAAAGGCTGCAACGGCGTTGTTTTGGTTTGTGATAATCTCACTATTATTCTTTGGGTTATGGATGCCAGAGCAGGCGCGACAAGAGGCCCAAGCCGAACAGATTGCCGAATTGCAAGATGGCAATGCGGATCTCAGGATACGGATCCAAGCCTAGGCAACAAACGACGTCAACATTGAAATTCCGGACGATCTTGTGTGGCAAGCTCCTGCGAAACCTGATGCTGAGCTCGGTTTGCAAGATCAGGTTTTGAAATCAGCTGAGAGCTCCAGTCTGTCCTTGAGCGCCTTCGGCACAACCCCAATGTCGCGAGAAACCCATCACGAAACCGTCGCGGTCGATGTTGAAGGGACAGGCGCATTGGATGACTTTTATGCATTCCTATCCCAACTTGAACACCTGTCGCCGCGCGTCGCTGTTTCCGCAATAAGAGTTCGCCCCACCGCCATCCTTGAAACGGAAACGGACAGGTCTGCTGTCTACTTTCGCATGACCGTTTGGGCATATTGGAGAGAGTTGTCATAGTGGCCATTCGTAATCTCATTCCTCCACCTCTGCCTATCTTGATTGCAGGCTCACTGGCGATTTCTATGGCTTTGAGCAAAAGCCAAGATACTACCACAGGCTTACAGAAGACCTTCGCCGATAGCGCAGTTTCTCAGGATAATCAGAACATTTTGACACTAGTCGACCCGGGTCATTACTCAGCCAAAATCGCAGTCATTTCAGAGCGACCTTTGTTTTCGGAAACGCGCCGTAATCCTGAGCTCGTTTCAAGTGAAACGGACCAGGGTGCAGATTTGGGAGAAACTGCTGCGCTTGAGAAAGACGAGAATGAGTTTGAGCTCGCTGAAGAAGAGCAAATCGAAGAACCTCCAAAACCGCCTGGGTTGAGTTACTTGGGCTACATGGAACAGGATGGCACGCCTTCCGCGCTCATCAGGTTGAACGAGAAAAACGAAGAAGAGTGGGTCTATGCGGGCACAGAAATTGAGGGATGGGTTCTCAAAAGCATATCAAAAAGCCGCATTTACTTGACACAACGTAGATTTGAGCACTTTGTAGATATCAATCTATGAAGTCGAAAAGACTCAACCTATCGGGGCAGACATGCGATTTATCGCTTTTACCTTTTTTGCGGCCACTATGGCTATATCTGGTTGTACGGACACGACAACCACCAGCCCCGGCGTTATCGGAGAAGACGTGGAGGTGGAAAGAAGCTCATTTCTGGGCTTAGGCAGAGGCGCGTCTCAAGACCAGTTTGCCGGTGTGAGGCCAGGCGCAATGTCACGAGGCAACGACCAGTTCATCAACCCAGATGCAGTCGCGAGTGGCCGGTCTACAAAAGCGCTGGTCGTTCCTAGAGGAGGAGAGCTGGTCGATTTGGTATTGGTTAATGCGAGTGTTGCATCTGCGGCTAAGGCCGTGTTGGGTGATGCGCTCGACCAACAATACACAATAAGCGACAAGGTTTCTGGAACGATCACAATTCAGTCGACCAGGCCAATCGAAAAAGCGGCGCTCTTGGATTTGTTCGAAGCCGCACTTTCAGCAAACGGAGCTCGATTGGAGCGCGTTGGTGATGCCCTGCAAATCGTTCCTGGCACCAGCGGAAACCGCGCATTCAGGTTGGCTCAGGATGGCGTAGCGGATGGCTCATCTGTCATTGTTGCGCCTCTCGAATACATCTCTGCCTCTCAGATGATACGATTGTTAGAGCCTTTATCTAGTGAAGGCCTGACGGCAATTGCTGACAAGAAACGCAACCTGCTTTTGCTTTCTGGTGAGCCCGGTCAGTTAGAAGCCGCTCTAGACGCGTTAAACCTTTTTGATGTGGATGTACTGCGCGGAAAATCGATCGCTCTTGTCGAGTTAAACTCGGCTGATCCAGAAGCAATTGTCTCCGAACTGCAACTTATTTTCGAAACGGAAGAAGGCGGCAATCTCGAAGGTGTCGTCGAGTTTGTTCCTAACAAGCGGCTCGGCTCTGTTCTGGTAATCACCTCCCGTGCTGATTATCTGCCGCGCGCGCAAAAATGGATTAGAGAGCTTGACCGTTCGGCAAGCGGGGCCGGCAGATACATAGCAACTTATGAGCTCGATAATCGCGCGGCGTCTGATGTTGCACCAATACTCAAAGACCTTTTGATTGAGGCTTCTCAAAGCGATAGCCAAGGCTTGGGTGAAACACCAGCCGAGGCAGCATTGGTTGGTGGCTCACGTGTGGCAGCAGATGAAGCTAGAAACGCTCTTATTGTACGTGCTACCCGCCGCGAGCATAGACAAGTCAAATCCTTGCTCAATGAAATCGATGCGAGCCCGCGCCAAGTCTTGTTAGAAGCCACAATCGCAGAAGTCAGGCTCAATGACGAAGTCGGATTGGGTGTGCGATGGTTCTTCGAGAGCGGTAAGTTCGATTTCACATTCTCGGATGTCGCTTCTGGTGCGACGGGAAGCACGTTCCCGGGTTTCTCCGCAGTATTCGGGTCCGGCACGGCAGCGGCAGCAATCAACGCTCTAGCCAGCGTAACCGACGTAGAGATCATTTCTTCACCCACGCTTATGGTTTTGGACGAT
>ERZ1740068.131-NODE-131-length-48038-cov-27.115874_pt1 | contig 48038 bp, 40 predicted proteins | sample MGYA00581735_ERZ1740068 | MGnify/ENA primary metagenome ERZ1740068 (study PRJEB43018, sample SAMN04849740) | marine metagenome | isolation source: floating plastic debris | place: Pacific Ocean | collected 2008-08-30 | study: EMG produced TPA metagenomics...
TCGAGGGCGTCAAATAACCCTCGCTCTGGCGCGCGATCTACTGCAATAGTCATGAGAAGTGTGTTCCTCGAGCAGAGTCTTATATATTCGGCAAACTCTCTGTCTTGCGGGATACGCGAGGAGCGCGAAAGCTACCAGGGGCAGGATAACTGCTTTGGCTTTTGTTTTCGCGATCGCCCGAGAATAATAAATGGCGTTGCTGACAGAAAGTTTACGTTTCTTTACTAGGCTCTAATTATAGGGGATAGATTTCGGTTTGTGGCGCGGGCGGGCCAGTGTTGAAAAAAGTGTCGGGAAATATTCGAGCAGGGCGGGCGATCGCGTGTCGAGTTGGGAAAGCTGCACCGTAGGGCAACGGCTCTGGTGAAGGGAAGTTGGTACATTAAAGGGCGGGCTTGCTCGATGCGCTGCGGCGCAGGGAGCGTCCGACCTTGATGGCATACATATATAGGTGAGTTCGCGCGATGTACGATATCGACCTGATCGTTAAGTCAACCCCCGTGCCGCTGTCGGTGCAGCGCAAGTCGGAAGAGGACGCGCAGGCCACGTTCGCACAGATCCGCACTGCCCTGGAAACGGGCGAGCCGAAGGTGCTGTCGCTGACCTGCGAGGGGAAAACCGAAAAGCAACTGACGATCGTCACGAGCGAGCTGTCGGCAGTACAGCTTTCTCAGAAAGCTGCGGGCGCGGGCGACGGCAAGCGCACGGGCTTCTTTGCAATGGCGGCGAGTGGCGACGAGTAGCGCCGCGATGGGTTCTGAGGCAAATGAAGCAAACAGCGCGATCGCCGTTCGCGATTTGAACTTCCAGTGGCCGAACGGTAAGGCCGTGCTGAGCGACTGCTCGCTAGAGGTGCCACGCGGCGAGTTTTGGATGTTGCTGGGGACGAACGGCTGCGGTAAATCGACGCTGTTGCGGTTGCTGGCGGGGTTGCTGTCCTTGCCTGAAGGCGAGTCGGTGCGGGTTTCCGGTCGGGTCGGCTTCGTGTTTCAGAATCCCGACCACCAGCTCGTGATGCCGACGGTGGGGGCGGATGTGGCGTTCGGACTTGTCGATCGCGGTTTTTCTTATCGCGAGGTGCGCGATCGCGTTGAGGATGCCTTGGCGTTGGTAAACCTGGCACATCTGATCGAGCGCCCGATTTACGCGCTGAGCGGCGGGCAAAAGCAGCGGGTTGCGATCGCCGGGGCGATCGCCCAGGAGTGCGACGTGCTGCTGCTCGACGAGCCGACGGCGCTGCTCGATCCGGACGGTCAGATCGATCTCGTGCGGCGGGTGCGCGATATCGTTCGCGATCGCGGCATGACGGCGCTGTGGGTAACGCACCGCCTCGACGAGCTGAACTTTTGCGATGGGGCGGTGCTGCTCGAGGGTGGCCGGGCGGTCGATCGCGGCGATCCCGCTCGCCTCAAGGCGCGCTTTTTGAGCCAGCGCCAGCCGTTTTGAGCGCGACCCGACACCTCCGCGCCGTCCTCTTAAAAAAGCGGCACGGATTTACATAAAAAATTACAATAAGTCGAGTGCGGCAGTTTTTTTCTGCCGAATATCGCCCCGTCCTCCCTCGGAAGCCAAACGCTTGACTCACGCAAATGTCCTCCTCCTCCAATCTCGCCGTCTTGCTGGTAGACGGCTACAACGCGATCGGGCGTTGGCCAGAACTCCGTCGAGTTCGCGATCGCGACGGCTATGAAGACGCTCGCCGCGCGCTGACCGAGCATTTGGTTAACTACGCCTCGTTCCAGTCGATCGAGACTCATCTCGTGTTCGACGCGCAGCTCCGCGACATGCGCGCCACGCGCGAGCAGGTGACATCGACTTGTTTCGTACACTTCACTGATATGGACTGTACGGCAGATACTTACATCGAAAAATTTTGCGCGCGCCGCCGCCAGGATCGCACGCGCAGCGATCGAACGATCGTTGCGACTTCCGATCGCGCCCAGCAGCTTACGGTCATCGGCTACGGTGCGGAGTGGATGTCGGTCGAGCAGCTCGAGGCCGATGTCAGGCTTACGGCCCAGCGCGCTAGCCGCAAGCGCAAGCCCGCGTCGAAGCGCACTGCGAAAGGCTCGCTGATGCACCGCCTCAACCCCGAAGCCCAGGCCAAACTGGCAGCGATGCGTTTCGGCAACTAGCGCTACGTCGAAGCCGAAATTCAGGGCTTCAACCGGGGCATGCTGCTGTGCCCTGGGAGATTTCATCGCCCTGCCGATCGCCACACCAGCCTCGAGCTTAAAGGCGCAGTACGGGCTGCGAAAGTTGCTCGCAGCACTACGGCAAAACAGCGGCAAGACAGCGGCAAAACTAGGGCGAAGTGTGCGTATCGAGCTGGACGATCGTCCGTCCGCTGTAAGTGCGCAGCAGCTTATTAAACCGCTCGAATTCAAAGCTGCGAGGGTCGGAGCGCTCGCCACCGCGATCGACGATCGCGTGGGTGGTAATTCGCGCTTCGGGAACGCGCAGCCCGGAAATTAACCACGCCAAGGACTGATATTGCAGCTCGGTGTAGCCGCTGTGGGTCGCGCTGGCACCGAAGCCGTCGGGCGGGGACTCGAGAGAAACGTGGTAAGCGAAGTTGTTGACCGAAGAGGCGATGTCGGGGTTCGTTTGGACGGTTTCGACGACGCCATCGGGCGTGACGAACTCGGAGTTGCCCGCACCGAAGGCCCGCAGCTCCTCGGGGACGATGTAAACAACCGTGCCGTCGCGGCGGATAATGCTGTGGTAGCTGACTTGGTCTGCGTCGCGTGGGTGGTAATTCTGAAATGTCGCCAGGGCGCTGTCTGCCGTACCGACGGTTTCGTGAAGGACGACGAGCTGCGAGAAGCCGTCAGTCGAGTTGCCGTTAACGTCGATCGCCTCGCGCAGACCGTAGTTGGACGGGTCGGCGGGGACGTTTTCCGTCGGTGGCGCATAGCTGGGCAAGCGGCTGGGCAGGTTGCCGGGCGGTACGGGCAGCAGGTCGGACGCGTCGGGGCTGGGGGGAAAAGGCGGCTCTAGAAAGCTAGACAGCAGCAGTGGCGCGTCGAAAGGGTGGCGCAGTACGGTCGCGATCGCCCCTTCGAGCTGGGCGAGGCGCGTCTGGAACGGCGGCGCTGGCAGCAAAAAGAAGAAAACGAGCAGGCCACTCGCGCGCGCCACGCGATCGCGCAGCAACTGGAGACAGTTTGCCGTTACTCGTGCCTTACGGTTTGGGTGATTTGAAGTGTGGGGTGAAGCCACGGCAACAGGAAATGCAGCAGTTCCAACGGCGGAAGGCTCGATATGATGCTCTTGCGATCGAGTGCAAGATGCAGAATTCGCGGGGTCGTGACTGTATTTGGACTTCCCGAGGCTAGCGTATGCGAATATCGCGCCCGCATTCCGCTAGATCGGCTACTTCGTCGATGAATTTGCCGAATTCGACGAAATCGAGCGCGACGATCGATGTTGCCGAATCGCCCTGACGTCTGGCCGCTTTAACCCCAAGCCCAACCTGTACAATTCAGATTGCGCGATCGAAACGCCACCGCCTGTGGCTCGACGTCCGAATCGCGGACGGGCTGTCCTCGGGCTCGCGGAGCGATCGTGTCCCCACACTTGCGAGCGTGTTGTCAATTCGCGCCAGACCCTTGGTGGGGAACGCCCGATCCGGTGGAGAAGGCCGACCCCCCGAATTTCGGCGATCGTCTCATGGATGTTCCGAGCGAAATCCCGCACGTTCAGCAAATCACGCTCCAGAGCGACCTGACCTGTCTGGCCTGCTTGCAGACTTGGTTTGAAGAATTTTGCGATCGGCACGCGATACTGGTGCGCTGGGACGATACGCAGCGCTATCGCTTTAAGTTGGCGATGGTGGAAGGCTTTACAAATACCGTCCGCCACGCCCACGAGCACCTCCCGGCGGAAACGGCGATCGAGGCGGAGCTGGCCCTGGAGGCGGCGGGCGATCGCTGCGATCTGACTTTTAACCTGTGGGATCGCGGCGAGCCGTTCGACCCGACCCAGCTCGACGAGCCCGAACCGGGTACGCTACAGCTCGGCGGCTACGGCTGGTTTTTACTGCGGCGTTTGTGCGATCGGGTGACCTACAGCCGCTGCTCGGACGAGCGCAATCGCCTGACCGTGTGCAGCCAGGTGCTGACCGACGCACCTCGTTAGCCTGCTTCGGACTTTGGGAGCTCTACCAGTGCTCGGAGGGCATGACGTCGCGATTTGTGGAGAACCGCTGGAGCGGACGCGCGATGACCTGAAGCCGATCGAGCGTGTCGATCAGGCGGCGGGTCTGCTCGGGATAGAGCGCGATCGGGACGGTGGCGGGCAGACTCTCAAACAGCATTCGCGTTTGCGACAGGGTGCAGCCGGTGATGCGCGAGATGGCGTTCGCGCCCTCGAAGGACGAGTGTTTAGACTGAGTTGCCAGCACTTCGACATAGCAGGTGGGGATGCGCCGATCGCCATTTTCGATGCGGCTCAGTCCTTGGCGCGTGGCGAGGACGACCAGGCGATCGGCGATCGCCAGCAGCGTATCCGGCGACGGGAACAGCCGTTCGGGCTTGAGGTCTTGATGGTGAAGCAGCGGCACGACGCCATAGCCCTCCGAGATCTCCGAAAGCAGCAGCCCGTTGAGCGTGTCGATCGCCTCGATGCGGTACTCGGTAACGGTGACGGTCTGGCCGTACCAGCGCCAGAGGTTGAGGATTTTTTCGCCGAAGGCCGCACCCGCAAAAGCGTCGGCGGCGACGGCATGGGTGCAAAAAACGTGGGCGTCGGGAATCAGGCGCAGCAGGTCGGTTCCCAGACGGTGCTTGGAAGTGCGGATAACGATGCGCGCCTGGGGGTTGTAGCGGCGGGCCAGGAGTGCGACTTCGAGATTGAGGATGTCGTTGTTGGTGACGGCCAGGACGCTGCTGGCGCGTTCGAGTCCGGCCCGTTCCAGGGCGCGGCGGTAGTCGCGATCGGTCAGCGTTAGCAGCGGAAACTCGCTGCGCTCCGGCAGGGTCTCGCGGGAGATACCGATCGTCGGTACGTCTAGCGTCCGCAGCAGCCGCGCCACCCCCTCGCCGACGCGCCCCCAGCCGACAACGATCGCTCGATCGCCCTCCGGCAGCGTCACCAGCTTCGGCGCAAACTGAAACCGCGTCGACAGCAGCGCCTGGGTGAGTCGCGCGTAGAGCACGCCGACAAAAGCCGTACCCGCCAAGGTCAGCACCAGCGCAAAGGCGCGCAGCAGCGGCGGAACCTCTTCATTGGGCAAAATATCCCCGAACAAATCGCCGTAGCCGCCCAGCAGCAGCACGATCGTGGTGTAGAACGCTGCGCCCCAGGAGGTGGGCAAACCCAGGTAAAACAGCAGCGTCCCGATCGCCACCAGCGCCAGCACGATCGCCCCCACCGCTCCGAAAACGCTCTGCTCGTGCTGAAAAAACGAGCCGAACCACTGCCGCCACTTGATGCGCCATCGGTGGATGCGGCGGCGAGCCCCGGTGCCCGGCGCGTTTTCGCTGACTCCGTAGAAGCCGAGCGCATCGCGAATTTCAGCAAAGACCAACACGTCGCCCGAACGCAACACGCGATCGCCTTCCGGCGCGCCAAAAACGCTCAGCTCGCCCGCGATCGTCTGGTGGCTGAGGACATGGCGGTGCTTTGTGTTTAAATCGCCCAGCCGCTGGCCGCACCACTGGGGGCCGACGACGTGACTGACGATACGGATGCCGTGGTTCGCCAGCTCGAACCAGCCGAGAATTTCATCGGACAGCGCCGCCAGCGCAAAAGACGAAGCCGTTAGCTGGGTGGGCTCGAAGGCGATAAAGTTGCCGATCGTCTCTTCGAGCAGCGTATTGAGATTGTCCTGCACCGATCGCACGACGATACGCACATCGGGATTGAGGCGGCGCACCGTCAGCGCCGTTTCGATATTGACGCGTTCGTCGCTGGTGACGATCAGCACCGCGCGACAAAAATCGACGCCCGCCTCGGCCAGGACGCTCGGTTCGCGGCAGTCGCCGACGATCGTTTTGTCCAGCGCTTCGGGTAGGTCCGGCGCTTCCCAGAGATGCTGGCGCTCGAAGTCGATGCCCACTGTGGTGATGCCAAAGCCCTTGAGGACGGTGACGCAATGCTGCCCGAGGCTCCCGAGGCCACAGACGATCGCGCACTCGGCGCTAGACGGGGCGGAGAATAGCGGATCTTCTAACACGATCGTTCCGGCTAAGTGTGCGAGTGCGCGACGAGCCATACGTTCCCGACAGTAGCAAACGTCTTCTCGGTTCGAGTGAAGAGCGTCGGCGGCAAGGGGGCGAGCTGCGAAGAGCCGTGGAGATCGGTGCGATCCCTCGCCCCGATCGCAAATCAAATTGCTGACTCGATCGCGAACTAAATTGCAGATCGAATCGCGAATCAAATTGCAAATCAAATTGCAAGCTAAAAATCGCGAGACAAAAGTCGCAAGCTAAAAATCTCAAGCTAAAAATTGCAAACGAAACTGTAGCTCAAAGCGCTGCAGGACTAGAATAAGCGTACAAGATTGCGATCGAGCTTTGACTCGCGCGAAGCTATTTTTCTTAATCCAAAACTCAGAGAGTTTTACGATGCTTGCAATGATGCCTCACGGGTCGTGCTTTTTATGGAACCACGTGTTGACAAATTTACACGTCAGCTCGGATACCGTTATCGCAATTTCTTACTTCTCAATTCCGACAATGATGTTCCTCGAGCGCCATAAGATGAACGAGGACGCCCGCTCGATCGCGATATTATTTGCGTCTTTTATCTTGAGCTGCGGCCTCGGCCATCTCGTCACTGCCTGGAATATCTGGCATACCGACTACTGGCTCGAAGGCTCCATCAAGCTAGTTACGGCAACAATTAGCGCTTACACAGCGATCGAGCTTTACTCAAAAATACCGCTGTTCCTGAGCGTCCACAAAAGGTTGGAGGTCTCAGAACAAAAAGTCCAAACTGACGAGCTGACCGGGATGCCAAATCGGCGAGCACTAAACCGTGAGTTAGCCCAAATTATCGAGGATAGCAACCTGAAGGCAGAAAGCCTAGACTTCTTTGGCGATGTCGAAATTCACCACGCACTGCTGTTAGCTGACCTCGATGGATTTAAGTCGATTAATGATAATTTCGGTCATCCTATCGGCGATCTCGTCTTGCAAGAAATTGCCAAGCGCCTGCTCGATAGCACGCAGATGGGTAATATTTCAATTGCTCGCTTAGGAGGAGATGAATTTGCAGCTCTCATCAGTTTTTGCAATGAAGATAAAGTCCTCGCACTTGCCCAGGAAATCCGGACGATCGTGTGCGGCTACGCGGACTCTAACGCATATGCTGCCACCTTGGGAATCAGCATCGGGTTTCAGCTCTTTTCCCCTGGCGACCCGACAGTAAAAGCCGAAGAAATTTACGCCGCCGCCGATCGCGCCCTCTATCACGCCAAGGAGTCCGGCAAAGGAAAAATTTCTTGGACGAATCCCCACGCCGAGACGATCTACGGGGTGCGATACCAGCAGGTTTAGCGCCAGAATCGCCGTCCGCTGAAATCGATCCGCCAATCGATCGTGGTTGGCATGCCGAGCTCCCGAATCGCTCTTGGCAGCGTCACTGCCGTGCGCCCTTCCCTGACGGCACGCAGTGCCGCCGAGGAAACGCCGGACTCGGGGTCACAATTAACGCGGCACACAACTGAAAGCAGCACGAGTCGGCCGCTTCGGTGTGCTGGAAGTCGGCCCCCTCTGCGAACAGCACAAAAAAAGGGCCACCCAAAAGCGGGCAGCCCGAGCTATTACCAGGTTTTAGAGCAAAGTCATTAGGCTTGCTGAAAGTATGGCGGCCTGTCTTCAACTTCGGGGTAAACGAAGCGCGTCAACGAACCGACGAACAGCAATGCAAAGACTTAGAGAAGGCCGATCTGCGACAGAATGCCTTGACCAGTCATGATTTCAGTTGTGATGCCGATAATGAAACCGAGCATGGCCAGACGACCGTTCCAGGTTTCAGCGAATTGAGTGAAGCCGAATTTTGTTTCGTTTTCCATGATGTCTATCTACCTCTGTTGAGTAAGATTGAATGCCTCTAAACAAAAGTTAACACAGCTAGCTGCTGCGTGCAACATTTTGTAAATCAAGCTTGACGCCTTGCTGGGCCGTTGGTTCGGGCTTCTGCAATTGCAATGGTTCGGTTGTCTCTAGAGCCGTATCAGTTGCTACCCAGTGAGGCCAATTGCATGGTGAACCGTGCGACTTCTACGGTGATGTTTTGCCCGAATGGAAGGCTGTCAATCGCCATCGCCAAACACAGCAGCATTAGGTAAAAAATCGACCATTTAAATGTGTCTTTCGCGACGGTGGTGTCGTCTGGCGCTTGCAGCAGCGATCGCGCCTTGGCCAGGAACACGCAACCCAGGCCGAGCGCGGCCACGGCATAAATCGCGCCGCAGACCCCGAGCGGATATACCAGGCCCAGCGTCGCTGCCACGGTCAGCCAGGTATAAATCCAGATTTGCTTGGCGGTCTCGGCGTTACCGACGATTGTGGGCAGCATCGGCACGTTGACTTCGGCGTACTCGTCGCGGATGTAAATTGCCAGCGCCCAGAAGTGCGGCGGCGTCCACAGGAAGATGATGCCGAACAGCAGCCACGCCGCCCAGGACAGCTCGCCCGTGACCGCCGCCCAGCCCACCAGCGGCGGAATCGCGCCTGCCGCGCCGCCAATGACGATGTTTTGAGGCGTGTGGCGCTTGAGCCAGTGGGTGTAGATCAGCACGTAGGCCAGGATGCCGGACTGGGCCAGCAGCGCGGCGGTCAGGTTCGCGAAGCTGTAGAGCGTTGCAAACGAGGCGATCGCCAGCAGCGCTGCAAAGACCAGTGCGTCGCGAGGTCGGATACGTCCCGACGGAATCGGTCGCCAGCGGGTGCGCTCCATCACGCGATCGATATCGCGATCGTAGAAGCAGTTAATAACGTTGGCCGATGCCGCCGCCAGCCAGCCGCCGACCAGCGTCGCCAGCAGCAGCACCGGAGCGACCTCGCCACCGGAGGCGATAAACACCGCCGCCGCCGTTTCGATTAGCAGCAGGACGATAATGCGCGGTTTGGTGAGCTGGTAGTAGCTCGTCAACAGCTGTTTGAGGTTGTGGTGGTGGCGCAGCGTGGGGTTGAGCAAATCTTGCATAATTCTCGATGGAAGTTCGGATGCAGGGGGACGACCCCCAAGTTCTCTGAAATGCTTTCGGGTTCTGAAGTGCCTGCGGGCTCCGGGTTCGCTCGATCGCCCGCGATCTCGTTAGAACGACTCGGCTCGAATGGCTCGATCGCTAGTACTACCAGTGTCATCGGTGGCATCGGTGTCACCAGTGCCGGTCTCAGTCGCCTCGGAAGCGAGTTGAAGGAGCTCTGGCGCGCGTGCCAACCGGCGGGCGATCGTCGCAAAAGCCACCAGCGAGCCGAGCAGCGTTGCCCCGATCGTCTGGTGCGCCACCGTTAGCGGCTCGACCTGGAGATGCAGCCAGAAGGTTGCGAATCCGAGGGCGATTTGCAGCGCCACTAAGCCACCGGCGGCGTAGGCAAGACGTCGTAGCACTACAGGAAGCTGCTGCGATCGCCACGCGCCCACCACCAGCACCAGGACGGCCAGTGTCGGTGGCACGACCCCGAACAGGTGGCCGTACATAATTCGACACAGAGACGCAAAGCCGCCCAAACACTGGTGTAGCGCCCACTGGGATGACACCAGCGCTCCTAACAGACTTTGCAGGTAAATCAGCAGCGCCGCGATCGCCCCGACCCAGCCGAGGGCTTGACAGCGCGGCACGGTCGCAGAACTCTCAGTTGCCGGACTCGCGCAACTTTGCGTCCCAGAACTTTCGGCGTCGCCGTCAAGATCGACCAGTGCTACCGTCGCCGCCACAAGCACCACGAAGAACAGCAGCGCCGTTCCGAGGTGAGCCGTGACGATATCGAAGCGCAGCAGCTCGGTCACGGTGAATGCGCCGAGGCCACCCTGAACCACAACCAGCAGCAGCGCCAGCGCCGACACCGGCGCTAGCCAGCGCGGAAGCCGCGATCGCCACTGGAGGCTGCGTCCCAATAGCGCGATCGTCAGCAGCCCGATTGCCGACGCATCCATCCGATGGAACCATTCGAGAAATACTTGCAGGTTCATCTCTGCCATCGGCACGACCTTGCCGTAGCACAACGGCCAGTCCGGGCAGGCCAGTCCGGCGTTGGCCACGCGCGTCGCGCTGCCGATCGCCATCAAAATCAACGTGGCGAAAACCAGCTTCCAGAGCAAACCGCGAACGCGCGCCACTGGCGGACGCTCTGCCGCCGTAGTCTGCGAAGAAAAAAGTGGAACAACGGGATTCGTCATAGCATTACCGGAATCGTTGTGAGGCAATGCTGCAATCAAGTTCGCAGACAGCCTTACGCCTCGATTCAAACCGTAACAAACCCAGTGAGTGATTGCTTCGTTTGCCGAAAAGCCACCAAAATACACTGACAAGAAAATCCCGCAAGCCTTGATAATTCGTACTTCTAGCGAATAAGATCGAGAAAGGTTACCGTCTCGAAAGGTAGCTTTATATTCAAATAAGATAGTCGCTGTAACCCTTGCTAGCAGAGAGATAGGGCTAGATACTAGACGGACGAAAATTTCGCGAATCGCACATCAATACGTCACGTTTATTAACGAAGATGACAGCGACGTAAAGATCCCAAAGAAAACGTAAAAAAGACCGATTCTGACTGCAAGCTTCGGGCGACTGACCTAACTTAGTAGGAGCAGCTCGCTACTCGATGAAAGCCGAAGAAAAGCTTAAAAACGCGACGAAACGAGCAGGGCTTCCTTCGCGATTTGTTGTGGGCGCGTTGCCGGTAGATGCACTGCCATCTGCTCCCCCGCGATCGCAGTTTCGGACATCGTTGCCGTATCGAACTTCTGTGCCGAGTCTGAAGCCGCATCGAGCTCCGATCGGTTATCCCCAAGGCTGCCGAGACCGCTAAATCCGCCGTACCCAGCAAAGACCGCCAGCTAGAGACCGCCAGCTAAAGATCGAATATGGAACGCGTCAATAAAATCCCTCCCGCCATAAGCCTGACCATCGCCGGAACTGCGATTACGATCGCCAGCATCTGGTACGGCCAACATCACGGCTGGCTGCCGGAAGCGGCCTCCCAGAACGCCCCGATGGTGGACGAGCTCTTCAACTTGATGATGGGCATCTCTACCTGGCTCTTTCTCGCTATTCAGGGTGCGCTCGTCGTTGCCATCATCAAGTTTCGTAAGAAGCCTGGCGATGAAACTGACGGCCCGCCGATCGAGGGCAATCTCATGCTCGAGTTGGTATGGACGGCGATCCCGGTGGTTATCGTCATGGTGCTGGCGGTCTACAGCTTTGACGTGTACCAGCAGATGGGCGGGCTCGACCCGATGGCCTCCCACGACCATAGCCGTGTGGCCTCTGTGAAATCGGGCGCGGCGATTGCCGGTTCTATCGGCGAAGATGCTCCAGGCGGCGGCGATCGCGTCGCACTGGGGATCGGCGCAAACCCTGACGTCGAAGGCAATGCTGCCGATGTAACCATCGACGTGATGGGCCTGCAATACGCATGGCTGTTTACCTACCCCGGCGAGGTTGGAACGGGCGAACTGCACGTTCCCGCCGGAAAAGACATTCAGCTCAATATCAAGGCAATGGATGTGCTGCACGCCTTCTGGGTGCCGCAGTTCCGTCTGAAGCAGGATGCGATCCCCGGACGCACGACCCAACTGCGCTTCCGCCCTGAAGTGACCGGCCACTACCCGATCGTCTGTGCCGAGTTGTGTGGCCCGTTCCACGGCGCGATGCGCTCCGAGATCGTCGTCGATACGCCGGAAGACTACGAGCTGTGGCTCGCCGAACAGGTCGCTACCGCCTCCGATGATTCGCGCCTTGCCACCAACGAATCTCAGCTCGAGCTGGCAACCGAACTGCGCGATGCCGATCGCCTGATGCTGCACCCCAATATGCCGGACGTGTCGGCTGAGATGGTGGCGCAGATGTCGCACATGCACGCTCACCACCATCCCTAAAACCCTTCGTAGGGGCGCATGGCAATGCGCCCGGGATCGCTGAAACACCCCGGCGGTATCGCAGGCGCACTGCCGCGTGGCCCCTACGGACGCCGCATCTTGATTTCGCCTTACATCCGCAATTTAAAACTCCGCAATGAGCACGAGCATCCTCGAACCGACGCCACAAGCTGCGCCCGAGCCACCCGAGCCGGAGCGCCACTGGAAAGATTTTTTCGGCTTCAGCACCGACCACAAAGTCATCGCGATTCAGTACTTCGTCGTTAGCTTCGCCTTCTATATGATTGCCGGGGCGATGGCGACCACCATCCGCGTCGAGCTGGCGACCCCCGATGCCGACTTTCTCGGCTACGAGCACTACAACGGCGTGCTTACCCTCCACGGCACGATGATGATCTTCCTGTGGATCGTCCCGGCGGGTGCGGCTTTCGCGAACTATTTGATTCCGCTACAGGTGGGCGCGAAGGATATGGCCTTCCCCGTGATGAACGGGCTGGCCTTTTGGCTCGTGCCGCCCGGTGGTGCGCTGCTGCTGCTCAGTCTGCTGGCCGAAACGCCCCCGTCAGCAGGCTGGACGTCCTACCCGCCCCTAAGTCTGATGACGGGGCAGGTAGGGCAGATGATGTGGATCTTGGCGCTGCTCCTGCTCGGGACTTCGTCGATTCTCGGTGGCGTTAACTTCGTCACGACGATCCTCAAGATGCGTATCCCCGGCATGACGCTCTACGATATGCCGCTGTTTTGCTGGGCGATGCTGGCGACCTCGCTGCTGATCCTGATTTCGACACCGGTGCTGGCTGGGGCGCTGATTCTGCTCAGCTTTGACCTGCTGGCGGGTACGGCGTTCTTCAACCCCACCGGTGGCGGCGACCCAGTCGTCTACCAGCACATGTTCTGGTTTTACTCGCACCCGGCGGTGTACATCATGGTTCTGCCGGTGTTCGGCATTATCTCCGACGTGCTGCCCGTCCACGCCCGCAAGCCGGTGTTTGGTTACAAGGCGATCGCCTACTCCAGCCTCGCGATCGCCTTCCTGGGCAACATCGTCTGGGCACACCACATGTTCACCAGCGGTACTCCCGGCTGGCTGCGGATGTTCTTTATGGCAGCGACGATGGTGATCGCCGTGCCGACGGGCATCAAGGTGTTTAGCTGGGTGGCGACGATCTGGGGCGGCAAGCTGCGGCTGAATTCGGCGATGCTGTTCGCGATCGGCTTCGTGTCGATGTTTCTGGTCGGTGGCCTCAGCGGTGTGATGGTGGCGTCAGTCCCCTTCGATATCCACGTCCACGACACCTACTTCATCGTCGCCCACTTTCACTATGTGTTGTTCGGTGGGTCGGTATTCGGAATCTACTCCGGCCTCTACCACTGGTATCCGAAGATGGTCGGCCGGATGCTCGATGAGACCTGGGGCAAGGTTCACTTCGTGCTGACGTTCGTGGGATTCAACCTTTGCTTCTTCCCGATGCATATCCTCGGCCTCCAGGGTATGCCGCGCCGTGTGGTGCAGTACGACCCGGCGTTTGAGGATATCAACCGCATCTGCACGATCGGCTCGATTATCCTGGCGGTTTCGACGCTGCCGTTCCTCTACAACGCGATCCGCTCCTGGTTCTGGGGCGAGAAGGCGTCGGCGAATCCCTGGAACGCGTTGACCCTAGAGTGGCAAACCAGCTCGCCGCCGATTATCGAGAACTTCGAGGAAGAGCCGGTGCTGTGGTCGGGGCCGTATGACTACGGCATCGATAGCGAGCCGGAAGAAGACGATCGTTCTGTGGCCGAGCTGTTGGCCGAAGTCAAGGCCGAGATGTAACCGGTAGGGTGCGTTAGGCGGCGAAGTTCTGACCCAAATCGCGACATCTTCGACTCCGCCGTAACGCACCGCAGCCCTGCATTCAATAGCCCTATATTCGGCGGTGCGTTATGGCGAGGCCAGCGCGATCGGCAAGATCGAAACATCGTCATCGCCACAACACACCCTACTGACAATCGTTATTTACGTTGAGATATTTCAGATAAATGACCATGCAAACCACCGTCGATACCACCCCCGAAAACGACGCTGTAGAACACGGCCACGGCGCGCACGGCGACCATCCCGACCACCGCCTATTTGGGATGTTCGTGTTTCTGGGCGCGGAGGCGATGATCTTCCTGGGGCTGTTCGCCGCCTATCTGACGTTCCGTGCGGTTGCCGATGTGTGGCCGCCTGCGGGGACGCCGGAGCGGGAGCTGCTGCTGCCGGGGATCAACACGATTATTCTGATTTCGAGTAGCTTCATTATGAATCGTGGCAATCAGGCGATTCGGAAGAATGATGTAAAGGGGCTGCAGTTTTGGTTTGGGATTACGGCGGCGCTAGGCGCGGTTTTTCTGGTGGGTCAGGGGTATGAGTACTACACGAATACATTTGGCCTGACGGACAATCTATTTACGAGTACGTTTTACGTGCTGACGGGCTTCCACGGATTGCACGTAATGTTCGGGCTGTCGTTGATTTTGATGGTTCTGTTGCGATCGACGACGCCGGGACATTACAGCAGTGAGTCACATTTTGGGGTGGAGGCTTCGGAGCTATATTGGCACTTTGTCGATGTCGTTTGGATCGTGCTTTTCTTGATTCTTTATATCCTTTGAAATCTCCTTTCTTTAAATCGCATGCAAGGAATAGTTAATTCCTGTAAGCCTAAACAAATCTATCTATTGATAGAGGTGAGATTTTAGGGATTTTTCCCGCGGCTTCTTTAGCTGAGCTTGGTAACTACTCAGCTTTAGGGAGCTAAGGAGAGCTGATCGGACGAGAATAGCTCGACCAGAGCCGGTAAAATCCGACGCCCTTGCTGGCGAAGGGAAGAGAGAGCGCACCGGGAACGAACGCCTCAGTCATGACAAAACCGGCGGCATCGTCCGCGAAAGTCGCGGCGACACCAGCGGCGACCTGGCGAAGCTACTCGGCGCACTGAACGTACTGTTTTCGCTCGCCGATCGCGAGACCGCTAAAAGCTAGACGCAATCCGCGATCGCCCGATTGATAAACTCCGCCAGTGCCGTCCCGTCTACGCCGAGCTGCGATCGCGCCGCCGCCGCCCGCCGACCGCCCTCGGCATGCCACCAGGTCGCTGCCGCCACCGTCTCGAACAAATCCCGGCCCTGCCGTGCCGCCGCCGCCACCAGCCCGCCCATCAATCCCGTCAGCACGTCCCCCGAACCGCCCCGCGCTAAACCCGGCGTCCCCACATCGACGATCGCCAACGGTCGATCGACGGCTGAAATCACCGGGCGCGCGCCTTTGTGGACGACGATCGTGCGGTGTCGCGTCGGCGCTTTGCGAATCAGATCGAGGCTAGCGTGGGGATCGCGGTGGCCGAACAGACGGCGGAACTCGCCGGGATGGGGCGTCAGAATCGTTGGCGCTGTGCGGCTCGCGAATGCTTGTGCGGGCAGCTCGGCCAGGATATTGAGCGCGTCGGCATCGAGGAGCAGCGGGCGATCTTTGACGAGGAGCTGCTGGATTAGCGTCGTCGGCTCGGAGGTCAGGCCGCAGCCGCAGGCGATCGCGTCGAATTTTTGCCAGATACTTTCGTCGTCGAAGTCGGGCGGTAGCGTCGCGATCGCGCCAGACTCGCTCTCGTTCGCGGCCATCACCACCGCCTCGGGCAGTTGCGCCGCGACGATTGGCTTCAGCGACTTCGGCACGACGATCGACAGCATCCCGACGCCGCTCGATCGCGCTCCGAGCCCCGCCAGAATCGCCGCGCCGAGGTAGCGCTGGGAGCCACAAATCAGCAGCAGATGCCCCTCTTTGTATTTGTGGGTCAGGGGCGATCGGGGCAGACCGAGGGCGGCGATCGCGTCGGCCTGCGTCACGCGCCGCTGCGGCAAACCGCCGGGAAAGACAGTTTCGATATCCGTCGATCGCAGTCCGAACGGCAACAGCTCGACGCGCCCGATGTAGGGCCGCGCCGCATCGCGTAGCAGGCCGACTTTCCTCAGGCCGAGGCAGAGCGTCACATTGGCACGGAAGGCGACGGGCTCTGCGTCGTTTGAGTTTGCGTCACCGCCGCCGATCGCCTCGCCCGTATCGGTGTGGATGCCGCTAGGAATGTCAATCGCGATCCGTAGCGCGTCCGCCTGGTTGGCCCGCTCGATCGCCGTGGCTAGCTCGCCCGCGATCGGTCGCGTCTGCCCGAAGCCGAACAGCCCGTCGAGGATCGCGGCACTGCGATCGATCTGCGTCGCTAAGTCCGATGTCGTTTTGACGCGGGGAATTTCGAGATAGTCCGCAAAGCTGGCGTGCTGCTGGGTCAGCGGCTTGCACCTCTCAAAAGGCTGACAGCGCGTCACGTCATAGCCCCGCAGCCACAGCTCCCGGGCCACGACCAGCGTATCGCCGCCGTTGTGCCCCGGCCCCGCCAGAATCAGGATCGGCGCGTTTGGCTCGACCAGCTCCACGACGCGATCGGCGATCGCCGTGGCCGCCTTTTCCATCAGCGCCGCGACGGGCATTCCCACGTCGAACCAGCGCTGCTCGATCACCTGCATTTCCGCCGCCGTCACCAGCGCCCCGTCGATATTTGCCATCATTCGTCGAACTCTGTCAGGCTGAACTCGAACTGCGCGGCGACCTGCCAGCGCGTGCCGTCGTGTTCCAGTCGCGTCAGCTTCGGCACGACAAACTCCGCCGAAAATGGCCGATCGCGAAACTGCGGCCACGCTCGATCGAAGGCGCTGATACTCAGGTCGCGCAAGGCGATCGTCACGTGGGGCTCGAAGGTAGGGTAGCGGTTGCGGGCGGTGATGCCGAGGCGCTCTTTGAGGGTGTCGTACAGCTCCGGCTGAATCGCCAGCAAATCCGGCGTCTTCTCCACATGGACGAACAGGACTTTCGGCGGGAACGCCCCGAAGCCTTCGAGCGCGATCGGGACGGGCGCTTGGTAGGCCGCGAACTCCGATAGCACCGTATCCAGGGCGTCGGCTTCGGACGGCTCCCACTCGAACGGCGGCTGGAGCGTCACGTGGGGCGGCGAGTTGAGCGCCTTGCGGCTGTCGTAGCGGCTGGCAATTTCTTGCTTGAAGGCCGTGACGCGATCGCAGATATCGTCGGGCGGCAGCAGCGCGATGAAGTTGAGGCGCGAGGTGTCGGACATCGGTAGACGCGCGCGATGGCGAACGCGATTTCTCGTTACTGTATCCAGAGTAGTTGACCTGCCCAGTTTGCCCATGCCTTGGTTTGCCAAAATCGAACGCGGCATCGTCTCCAAAGACGAATTCGATCGCCACGTCCCCGCCCACATCGACTTCGTCCGTGAGCTGAACGCCCAAGGCCACAACGCCCGCAGCGGCTACTGGAACCGGCGCGGCGGCGGGATGCTGCTGTTCGAGGCGGAGTCGTTTCAGGCGGCACAGGCGATCGTGTAGCGCGACCCGCTGATCGCCAATGGCTGCGTGGAGTACGATCTATTTCACTGGTGTCTCGTCGCCGAGCCGGATGAGTAGCGGCGCGTCGGGCAACCCTTTAGACTATCGTTCCACCACCTCAAAGGGGTTTTCGGCTTCGCTGGGGAGCAGTGCGGCCTGCTTTTGGCGCTTTGTCATCAAGGCGGTATAGCCGACTTTTAGGAAACCTGCCGCGACAGCACCGGGAACGCCAAGCATCGAGCCGACAACTTCGATCGCAGCTTTGACAGCCTCATCGCGCGTGTCGGAGTCGGCCACTGCACGCATCCACTGCCACCACTGATTCTGTTTTTCGGACGACTGGTACAGGATCTCGTCTTTGAAGTCGCCAGACTCGCTGGTGGCGCTGAGATCGAGGTCAGCGAGTAAGGTTTTGAGGAGTTCGGCGGTTTCGGCGGGACTGGGGTTGTTGTAGGTCGTGACGTTTTTGTCGCCCGCCACATTGTCGCCGCTGCCGCCGTGGTGTTGGGTAATGCTAGTGCCGCCGTTGACGATATTGCCTCCAGCGTATTGGCCGCTGTTGTTGACTTCGTTGTAGGCTCCACCGCCAGTGTTGATCGTGCGTCCGGTGTTGGTCATGGTGTTGACTTGACTGGGGTAATTGTTAATAACAACGCTAGAGCTGAAGGGAGAGGATCGCCCAGTCGGATCGCCGTACCGATCGCGTTCTAGGCCACTGTTATCAAGCTCATCGCTCGAACTGGGCAGCATCGGCGCGGCAATATCGTCGAGCAGGCTGCGGACGTTGACCATTTTGTAGCTGATATCGCACTGCACCTCGTACTGTTTGTGTTGCAGGCGGCGGCGGAGGTTTTCCCAGGTGTAGGTGTGGGGTTCGGTGCTGTGCTTGCAGGTGTCGCAGTTACAGGGGATGTAGGTTTCGTAGTCGATGCGATCGTAGGTATTGGAGATTTGCTCCAGCTCGCGGGCGATATAGGTCAGCAGGTCGCGTTTGTGGTGGCCGGAGACGCGGATGCGGATGGTGGCTTTGTGGTAGCGGTCTTCTTCGATAATCTCGGCGCGGGCGCTGCGATCGCGCAAAATCACACCGTGTCGCCAGACGAGGCACTGACGCTCGATATATTCGTGGATGGCGACGACGAACCTCGGAAAGATGTCTTTGGGTTTGAATTCGTATTCGTAGCGCAGGATTAGGTTCTCGGTGTCGTCCCAATCGTAGTTGCAGCTCTCTTTCTCCAGCAGTTGCGGCGAGATGTAGCGGCCTTTGCAGTGGGGGATTTCGTAGCAGAGGCCGAAGTGCATCATCAGGTCGAGCAGTTCGTCGCGCATTTTGGCGGCGTCGCCTTCGTTCCAGATGGTTTCGAGATCGCGCTCGTCGAAGCGCCCAAAGTTGGCTTTGATCTCGCGGTTGTCGAGGATTTTGTAAATCGAGCCGGTCGCCCAGGTGGGGTTGAGTATTATCAGCTTTCGCAGGCCGCGTACTTTCTGGAAGTGGAGGCAAATCCCGAGGTCGTGGAGGAATTTGCTGGCGGCGAGCATGTCTTTTTCGTCATCAAAGCCGTTGTTGCGGCACAGCTCGAAGTAGCGATCGCGGGTAATAAAGTTCTGGTTTTGCGAGAGGTTTTCGAGGACGGCGCGGATGTTCGCCCAGGGGATCGAGACGTTGCTGCCGATGTGGGGCAAGTTGCAGAGATAGAACCGGACGAGGGTTTGGAGTTCTTCTAGACCGCGATTGTCTGCGAGGTTGACGGCGTGGATTTCTTTAAGGTTGGGGAATTCGGCGCGGAGGCTTCGTTCGTCGAGGTCGCACTGGCGGTCTTGTTTTTCGTTTTTGACGATGATGACGGGGCTACTGTTGCTGAGGATTTCGACGATGCTGAGCCAGTAGTAGAAGTCGGTGTTTTCTTTGCGGGTGTCGGCGACGAGGATGTAGACGGCGCGTTCGGTAAGGAAGAATTGGTGGGTGGAGTGGTAGATTTGTTGGCCGCCGAAGTCCCAGATGTTCGTGCGGAGTTTAGTTTCGGGGTCGTAGTCGATTTCCCAGCGTATAAGGTCGATGCCTTCAGTAGATTTTTCTTCGGGTTGGAGCTCATAGCCGGGGTCTTGGAGCTTGTTGGCTAGGCTAGTTTTGCCTGCGCCACTTTCACCAACAATGAGAAGCTTGGCTTCAGTAATAGATGGGGTTTCGTTGGGGGGCGTGAAAGCAAGTTGAAGTATAGTCTTGAGGTCGCCCGCTGCCCAAGGCTCACGCCCAACCAGTAGTTCAGGTGCTATGTGAATCGGATTACCAGATAGGTGGAGCGTCCTCAAACTTTTGCAGTGTTGAATGAATTCTGGCAAGATGCAAATCTGATTTCCACTGATATCAACTTCCTCAAGATTCTCAAGACTCTTGATCCAAGATGGTACTCTCGAAAGCCGATTCCTCCTTAAGTCAAGATAAGACAACTTTCTTAGGTTCCCCAGCTCAGCGGGTAATTCATACAAATTATTGCCGCTAAGGTCTAAGACTTTTATATCTTTTAGACTCCCGATCTCTTGTGGAACGAAAGATACTTCGTTGCTCCCAAGAAATAACTTCTCAAGACTTTCTAAAAGACCTATTCTCGGAGATATATTTTTGAGTCCGACCTTCCAAAGCTTCAGATTGCGAAGTTTTGACAATTCAAACAGATCGGTGGGGAGCGATTCGATTTTATTTCCGCTCAAAGTCAGAGACTCGAGCGTAGAAATATGAGATATGCCTTCTGGTATTTTCTCTAAAATATTGTAGCTGAGGCTTAGGCAAGATAAGAAATCAAGATTAGATATCTCAACTGGTATATCCTGAAGGCGATTGCCTCCAAGATCCAAGAATGAAACCTTTGGTAGAGAGAATATTTCCTTCGGGATTTCGGTAAGCCTATTTCTGTATAAGGAAAGTTCTTTAATCTCTCTACATTCAGCCAATTCGATAGGGATGCTTGTCAGGTGGTTGCATCCTATATCTAGAGATTTAAGGTTTGACATTTCTCGGATGTCTGATGAAATCCGGCTAATCTGGCTGTTGTGAATATGAAACCGCTCTAGTTTTTCTAATTCTGCTAAAAATCCAGGAATTTCTTGTATCTCATTTCTTCCAATAGACAAAGATTTTAGACCCTGACACTCCACCAGTTTCCTTGGTACTTCATTGAATCCATTATCATCAATGTCGAGATCTTGCAAAGATTCAAGCTGAGTTAGACAGTCCGGTATTGTCCCTAGGTTGTTATTCCAAAGATCGACCTCTCTGAGATTCTTCAAAGCTGAAAGACTTGAAGGGAGTTTTTGTAGACGGTTAAAAGCTACTCTTAAAATCCTGAGATTTTCCAGGCTTCCTATACTATCAGGCAGGCTTTGTAAGAAATTACCGTGATCTAGCTTTTCTTTTTCATCATATCGACCAAGGCTCAGGCATTCTAGCTCTGTTAGCCCTCCAATTTCCGGTGGTAACTCCTCGATCCCCATCCCCGATAAATCCAACTCCTTCCACCCCTCATCCTTCGCCCGCGCCAACAGCTCCAACAACTCTTTCCGCGTCGTCATCCCCAAACCCCAAACCACAACAGCCCCTATTCTAGCCAGCCCAAGGATTCACCACCTCAACCCCACACTCCTCAAAATCCTTCACATTCCGCGTCGCCAACACCGCCCCACTCACCCTACAAATCGCCGCAATCTGCCCGTCGAACTGCGTGGACGCCCCACCCGCAGCCGCTCCGCCGCAATCCGTCCGTACCACTCCGCCGCCGCCGAATCGAACGGCAAAATCTGAGCCACCAAATCCGACTGAAAAGCCTCCAACGCATTCGCCAGCAAAACATCCCGACAGCGACCCTCTGGAAGACGCCGAACCCCGAACAAAATCTCCGTTTGCGTTACGCTCGTCAGCATAGATCGCAGCCAGCTCCGGTAGCGCGTCAACCCAGCGCCTGACCCTCTCCGTTCCTTGCGGATGAATTAACTGCGAATACACATTGGTATCCAGGACGATCTTCATTCTTCATCAAACTCAGCGAACAACGTGTCATCCAGCCGAGCCGGTTCGCGCGGCGGAATATCCAGCTCGAGCGGCTCCAAATGACCAAAACGCCGATCGCACAACTCCACAAATCGCGCCTCACTCATCGTGTCCGGCTCGTGCTGCCGCTCCAAAGTTTGCAGTTCCCGATCGAGCAAAGCCCACAGCTCCCGCTTTTCCGCCTCGCTCAACTCCCGAATCGTCGGCAACAGCTCCTGTAGCGTCATCATCCTTCGCCCCATTTGATACCTTCCCCTCAGTTTAGCCAGCTCATTACTTCGCCCCGCATCACGAGCGCTCTAAACCGCATCCACTTTGATGGGCTTCGGGCGAGGCAGCACAGTGCACGATCGTGCAATTGCTATCGTAAAAACAGACCCCACCAACCCTATCCAAGACCGTGACCCTGGCTCAAGAGCGACTGGCACTGCTATACGAACGAGATCGCGCCCGCTGGCTCGAAGCGACCCTCCAGCGACTGCGCGATCGCGACTACGACAACATCGATTGGGACAACCTCCTCGAAGAACTCGACGACATGGCACGCAGCGATCGACGCGCGATAAAAAACAACACCGTCGTCATCCTCGTCCACCTGCTCAAATGGCAATACCAGCCCGAAATGCGTACCGGAAGCTGGGCTGGCAGCATCACTGAACACCGCACCCGTATCCTCGCCCTGCTCGACGACTCCCCAAGCCTCCGCAACGCCCTTCCTGATGCAGTCGAGTGGGCGTACCCCCGTGCCAAACGCCAAGCCAGCGACGAAACTGGACTGCGCCCCGATCGCTTCCCCGAAACCTGCTCCTACAAACCCGAAGACGTATACGACGACGACTTCTGGCCGGATGCAGTCTGACCGCTTCCGGCCGTTGCCGCGCGTTTCGCCCGATCGCGATGTTGACTCGGCCTTAACGCAGTGTTACTTTGTAATCCGGGTCTGAACCCATGCAATTGTGACGCCCAAATCTTGTCAGGACCGGAAGGTAGCAGCAATACGGGATGCTCGCGATAGGCGTGGACTTCGGGCCCTTTTGAGTTTTTTGTTCCAACCGCAGAGAAACCGGGTTTTTGAGAGTTTGCCGCGCTTCGATCGGCACGCTTCCAAAAAACCGGTTTCTGGTTTCAACGGTTTTACGGCAGAGGATCAGCTCTTTCCGATCGCCCGATCGATGTCGATCTGCAACACCTGAGCGAGCTGCTTGATGTAGCCTGTCACCGTCGGCAAGTCGCCATCGCGCAACGCCAGGAACACCGACTCCTGCGCGAACTCCAGATCGATCTTCAGCCCCAGCCGATCGCAGGCTTCGAGCAGAAACGATAGCTCCCGCACGAACGCCGGTCGATCGAGGTTGTCGAAGTCCTCCGGCTGGTGCGGTGCGAGCAGGTTGGCGATCGTCGTCTGGATGAAGGTCTCGATGCGGTGGCACGCCTGCGGCACGGTGAGCTTACAGTCGATGCGCTCGGCCTCCGCCGCCACTGCCGCCAGCTCGTTGAGCGCGTTGCCCCGTTCGGCGTGGCCGCGACTGAGATGGGCGACGGCGCGATTGAGGCGGTGGCGCAGGGCGACTTCAGCGGCAACCTGTAGCTCCTGCGGCACTTCGCGATCGGCGCGGCGGTAGGCGGCGATCAGGCTGTAGTTGTCGCGGTAGACCTGCGTGTAGAGCCGATCGAGTTCCGCCAGCGTGTTCTGGCTGAGCTGCTGGACGATGCGATATTCCTCTTCCTCGAAGAGGTCGTCGAGCGCGTAGGTGTCGCCCTCGAACAGGTCGTTCATGCTCAAAATCACCTGGGCGGTACTCGCGCCGGTGAGGCTGGCGAAGAGCGTGTCTTTCAGGTGACTGTAGGCGAGCCGATCGCGGAACGGCTGCACGCAGCAGTGGAAGTCCAACCCGCCCAGATGCAGCGCCGCAAAGACGAGGTGCTGCGATTCGCGCGAAATCTCCGAAGTCAGCCGCACCTGCCCGATCGCCAGGTTCAGCGACCCGAAGCGTTGGATTTGATAGTCGAGGCGATCGGCTTCGTAGCAATAGACGCGGTGCTGCTCCGGGTGCGCTGCGAACAGCGAGGCGATCGCGTAGTGCGCCGCCACTTGCCCCCAGGTCACTTTCGAGGTCGTAACGGATTGACGATAGAGATCGGCTCCGTCGGTGTATTCCGGCGCGTTGGTGGGCGCGGCGGCGAGTTGCGCGACGAACTCCGGCTCGAGATCGACGCCCGAGACGACTCCGGCCAGCTCGATCGCCCGCGCTGCGTAGCGCAAAATCTGCGTGCCTTCCGGTCGCGAAATCTCCTCGAAAAACCAGCCGCAGCTCGTGAACATCAGCAGGCTGTGGCGCTGCATTTCTAGCAGGTGTAGAGCGTCGGTGCGCTGCTCGGCGTCGAGCTCGTGGGCTTGGTGGACGCGCAGGAACTCGGCGATCGCGTCCGGCGATCGCGCCAAAATCACTTCGACAAAGGCATCCCGTGCCGCCCAGGGGTCGCGCAACACTTCGGGCGCGTGTTCTTCGTAGACGTCAATCAGCCGATCGCGCAGCCAGTTGAGTGAGTCGCGCAGCGGTTTGCGCCACTTCTGCTGAGTCTCGTCGCTGCCGCCGCAGCCGCAGTCTGTCTGCCAGCGATCGACGCCGTGGGAGCAGCTCCAGGCCGTTACGGGCTTCAGCTCGCACTCCCAGCTCGGCGGAAACTGGCTCAGATAATGGCCGAAGTTCGTCACCTGCCAGCCGCGATTGGCGAACTCCGCCCGGAAGCAGTAGGCGATGCATTTTTCTTTGCCCGCCTTATGGTGGCCGAAGGTTTCGCCATCGGTGGCGACGGAGACGATCTGCGACGGGCGATCGTCGTGGTGGACGGCCAGCGCGAGGCGATCGGCGAACGTCCCCGACCCCTGCAAAATGTCGTCGTTGAAGCCCATCTCGCCGGAGATCGGCCCATCGTAGAAAAATACGTCCAGGTAGCGTGTCTTGGCGGCATCAACGAAGCAGCGATACGGACGCGCGGGATCGATATTGCCGTCGGCCACGTCGATCCAGTCCGGCTCGCCTTCAGCGGCCAACGGGCGACAGCGCGCCACCTGGGACGGCGCGAGAATAACGAACTTAAGCCCTTCTTCGATTAGCACCTCGACGGTTTCGCGATCGATCGCCGTCTCCGCCAGCCACATGCCCCCGGGGAAGCGTCCGAACCGCTTCTGGAAGTCGGCGATGCCCCAGCGCACCTGGGTTTGCTTGTCGCGCCGATTCGCCAGGGGCATGATGATGTGGTTGTACACCTGTGCGATCGCGTTGCCGTGGCCGTCGAGACGGGCGGCGCTGCGGCGATCGGCTTCGAGAATCTTGTCGTAGGCGGCGCGATCGTGAATTTCAAGCCACGCCATCAGCGTCGGGCCGATGTTGAAGCTCATGTACTCGTAATTGTTGACCAGCTCGACCAGCTCGCCGCGATCGTTGTAGATTCGCGCGAAAGCGTTGGGGCGATAACACTCGTAGGAAATCCGCTCGTTCCAGTCGTGGAACGGCGCGGCGCTGGGCTGGCGCTCGATCGCGTCCAGGTAGGGGTTCTCGCGCGGCGGCTGATAGAAGTGGCCGTGGACGGTGATAAACGTCTGCGTGCCGGTCTCGGGAGACTGCGGTGTAGCGGGAGCAGCCGCGTCGATGAAAGAAGTATTCGTCGTCATAGGGCTCGAAAAACCGGAAAAGCGCGCGGAAGGTCGAAACCGCACGCTCGAAGCGAACGGCGATCCGTTCGCGCAAAGGAGGTCAGATCGTGGACTGTTGCCACCTGCATCCTATGGATTTCCACTTGGGGGCGGGCGATCCCGATATATGCCTTTGTCTTTTGAAATATTTCGCCGGGATTTGTTAACGCAGGATGAACGCTAGCCCTTGCCGGACTGGCCGGGACGCGGGAAGTGTTCGACCTGAGCGTAGCCGCCGAAGACCAGGTTCGAGCCCTCAGTTTCCAGGCGGTTGAGGCGCAGCGTAATGCCGTCGAGGTCGAAGCGATCGAGATCGACCATGTCGTTCAGGAGCAGCATCATCGCGTCGATCAGGGACTTTGCGTCTCTCCGATGCGCGGCGGGCACATCGTCGAGATGCAAGGTTGGCGTACCGAACTCAATCTTGCGCCGACGCTTGACGCTGACCTGGGTCGTGAACTTCAGTGGCAAGGCCGGACAATCGACACCCTTTGCGGTAGCTGCGATCGTCACGTTGGTGTCGGCTCCGAGCTTCATCGACACGTCCTCGAACGAGACGAGGCTGAGCGCCCAGTTCCCCGTCAGGCCGTCGAGATCGAGATTTTGCAGGCGCGCCTTAACCAGGTCGGCCTCGAACGATCGCGTCAGCCCAGCTTCGCTGAGCACCACGCGTGCGAGCGCTTGAGTCGGCTGCTTGAGCTTGAGCTGACCGGCTAGCACCGAGCCAGGGTCGATCGCGACGGCGTCGGTCTCGAACGACATCTCGGCGACGGGAAACTGCTGGCGGATCACCATGTTGCGACCCTGCATCTTAAAGCCGTCAATTGCGCCCTGAAGTAACTTGCTGGGCGGATTGCAGCGGATATTTACGTCAATGTGTTCGCACTCACTAAATAGACGGGCGATCGACTGACTAGCAACGGTATCGAGAAGGTTCTCGCCCCAATCGTTGCCGGACTGCCAGTTATTTCCGGAAAAGCTGCCAAACATGCTCGATGCAACCATAGGTTGAAATACCTAGGTAAAACGATTGTCCCATCCTGTTTGTAACAAAGTATAAAGATTCCTGCAATTCGTAGAACCTCACCTCTTGCGATGCCACGGGGTGTGCCGCGACGTTCCGCGATTGCTGCGAACAGTATGGAAGGCGGGAAGTATCCTTCGTTTCGCGAACCTGTGGCAAAACCACGTCGGGATTGTTCGGGTCGCACGGCGCTCTAAAATCGAGTGCGCCTTATCCCCAGGATACAGCGCTGCGTCCCCGATCCTCGCGTCGCCGCCATGATAGAAGACTGGATTGAAATCGGCAGAATCGTTGGCCCCCATGGGCTTCACGGCCAGCTCAAGGTGTACCCCAGTTCGGATTTCCCAGAGCGCTTCCTAGAGCCGGGGACGCGCTGGCTGAAGCGGCGGGGGCAGCACGAACCGGAGCCCGTCGAGCTGACGTTCGGGCGCGACGTGCCGGGGAAGAACCTATTTGCGATTGAAATCGAAGGTATTGAAGATCGCGATCGGGCAGAGGTTCTGCGGGATGCGGTGCTGTACGTGCGCGGGGACGATCGCCCAGAGCTGGAGGAGGGCGAGTTTCACGTGATGGATTTAGTCGGCCTGGAGGCGCGGATCGCGTCGAGCGGGAAGCGGATCGGGGTGGTGGCGGATGTGATGTCGTCGGGGAACGATTTACTGTCGATCGAGCTAGATGAGCCGATCGCGGCGAAGGAAACGTCGTCGAGCCGTCGGCGGTTTCGCCGCAAGCAGAAGGTGAAGCAGCCGCAGACGCACGTTTTGGTTCCGTTTGTGGAGGCGATCGTGCCGGTGGTGGATGTTGCGGGGGGATTCGTGGCGATCGTGCCGATTCCGGGGTTGTTGGACGAGCGCAGCGCCATGATTCGGGAAGACACACCCGACCCTCAGGTATAAAGACGAATCTACCCCAGAACCAGGGCTATTTCATTCTGGATTGACCGGTTCTGTGCGTTGACGAGTTCTCGTGACTCTGGCCTCCGAAGCTTTGAGTGAAAGCTCCCTGAAAGCTCGGCAGCACGTTGGTCAAGTGAAGAATGAAATAAACTTGGTCACGCAATACCTCGAGCGCAGTCGGGAGGGTTTAATAAACTCAATAGATAGGGGCCGATCGAGATGAACTGGAATGTAGCGATTGCGGCAGGTGGCGGCGCGAGTCTTGATTTCTTAGAAATTGCAGTTATCGCCTATGCCATAGCGAGATCGGGTTACCAACGCGAGGCGATCGCTGGCTGCGCAGCCGGTATATCGAGCGTAGCGATTGCTGCGGTGGCACTGGGCTCGAATATTCAGCTCGTCCCGCTCCACTGGCTACAGCTAATTACTGGGGCGGTGTTGCTTTGGTTCGGTTGGGGCTGGACGAAAAAGGCAGTGGTGCGGCAGGCGACCGGGCGGCGTGCGGGCTGGCTGGCTGACGATCCGCTAGAAGCAGAAGCAATCGCGCTAGAGGCCGCACCGCAGGGATTCAGTACGGCAAACTTTATCGTAATGGCCAAAAGTGCAGCGCTAGAAGCGTTTGAGGTCGCGGTTATCGCTGTAACGCTAGGAATCGCGTCGAGTGCTTGGGGCGAAGTTTTGGGAGCTGTGGGAGTCGCCTGTGTGGGGTCGATCGTCGTGGTGGCAGCACTCCATGCTTATCTGGCAAAAGTCCCCGATGTGTTGATTAAGTTGGGGACAGGGATCGTGCTGTTGGCGTTGGGTACGTTTTGGCTTGGGGAAGGTTCAGGCTGGGAATGGCCGGGAGACTGGGCAGTTGTGGGGTTGATTTGTCTGTATGGTTTGGTTTCCGCTTTTGCCGCGTTCTGGCTCGGCCGCAAGATGGAGAACTCGGCAGTTTGAGGAAAGAATTCAGGCCAAGCAATTGTGGAATGCCGCGCTATCTGCGAGCGAAATCGATGGCATTGAAGATCGCGATCGGGCAGAGGTTCTGCGGGATGCGGTGCTGTACGTGCGCGGGGACGATCGCCCAGAGCTGGAGGAGGGCGAGTTTCACGTGATGGATTTAGTCGGCCTGGAGGCGCGGATCGCGTCGAGCGGGAAGCGGATCGGGGTGGTGGCGGATGTGATGTCGTCGGGGAACGATTTACTGTCGATCGAGCTAGATGAGCCGATCGCGGCGAAGGAAACGTCGTCGAGCCGTCGGCGGTTTCGCCGCAAGCAGAAGGTGAAGCAGCCGCAGACGCACGTTTTGGTTCCGTTTGTGGAGGCGATCGTGCCGGTGGTGGATGTTGCGGGGGGATTCGTGGCGATCGTGCCGATTCCGGGGTTGTTGGACGAGCGCAGCGTCACGATTCAGGAAGACGAGCCCGATCCCAAGCCAGACGAAGAGCAAGGCCAATGAGTGAGACTCCCAAGCACCAGATCCGCGCGTTCTACAACGACGAAACCATCCGGGTCTATCAAGCCTACAGCGATCGAATTGCCGATTCAGCGCTCGCGAATCAAACCTTCGTCAGCCCGCCATTCAAGCTCGATCGAATGACTTGGATCAAGCCGTCTTTCCTATGGATGATGTATCGCTCTGGCTGGGGAATGAAGGACGGCAAGCCGTCGAAGATCTTGGCGATCGACATTACGCGAGCAGGATTTGAGTGGGCGCTCGACCATAGCTGCCTCAGCCGCCCGAGCAAAGATCTCTCACCGAAAGAATGGAAGCAGATGAAGCGCACGCATCCGGTACGTATCCAGTGGGATCCCGAGCGAAATCCCGATCTGGAGGCTTTGGACTACAGAGCCATCCAGATCGGGCTCTCAAATGAGGCCGTGGTGAAATATCTCAACGAATGGATTACGTGCATTACAGACATCACGCCGCTGACACGCGAGATTCATGCTCTCGTTCAGCAAAGTCGTTATGAAGAGGCAAAGCAGTCCCTCCCAAATGAGCTTGCGTATCTACTCGAAGAGAATACTCGCTTGCAAATCAACGCCGATCTTTGCCTCAATTAGCCATAAGTGAAGCTGTTTGTCTCGCATCAGTGACACGGCACAGAGCTCACGAAAAGCGTTCCCACGCAGGAGCATGGGAACGATGCGAATCAAAACGGCTTTGAGATCACAACATCTTGATAAGTCACGCCATTCTCTCGTCCAGCCCACGAGCCAAATTCGATATCGATGATTTGATGGCCTGCTGCCGCGTATATCTCGTAGATAGTGCTAATGGGGTATGCCGTGCATAACAAGGGATTTTCTTGACTGTAAGTGAAAACGCCATTTACAAAAAAGGGCAACGCTCTGTCCGTCAGACCGCACTTCATAACATACTTTGCGTACTCATCTACAATAAGCCAAGTATTAATTCCATACCCGCCTGAACCCAGCACCTTTGCTTGTTCCTTTAGAACATGCTGAATTCCTTCACGCCACATGTGAGTAAAGACTGAATGGGAAAAGACAACATCAAACTTGCCTTCGTACTCGATTGGAAGAACGGGCTCGCTTGACTTGGCTTGACTCTTACTACTTTTACCTTCTTGTATGTAGATATAGTTTTCGTCTGTCGAAATATCTTGGAAGATAAACTCGAAGTTGGGGAAACTAGAGTAGCCTGCTTTTAATGAATCGATAGCAAATTTGCTGATATCAAGCCCTAGATATAACCCCTTGCTGGAGAGATAGTTACTAGAAGCATATGCGAGGCGTCCCCAGCCACACCCATAGTCAAGGATTGATGCATCTGGGGTTAAATTAGCTTTCTCAATCAGGTAAGGTAGCTCTTTCAGACATGCAGACTCCACGTGGCCTCTGATGTACTCGGAAAGACTAGATATGGACTTGTCGTAGTTCCCATTATTTTCGGGGCTGGGAATTCGTGGGTCGATTTTCCCCAGATTAAATGCTTGTTGGAACTCCTGATAGAGCTTTGTTCGTGCATCGATCGTCATCTTTCGCTCGAGGTTAGTTCTGACCTCATGAGATTACCCCAGCTTCTCACTCTCTGAAATACTTACAGCGACTCGAACAGCGCTTCGTACTTGTCCAACGCGCTCGAAAACGCATAATTCTCCAGCGCAAACTGCCGCACGTTCGCGCTCAACCGCGCCACCTCCTCCGGATCGGCGTGCAGCTCCCGAATCGTCGCCGCCAGCTTCTCCGGGTCTTCCGGCGGGATCGTCCGACCGCCCTTGCTGTTTCGCACTGCTTGCGATGCCGTCCCGATCGCCGGAACCGACGCCACGATCGGCAACCCACTCGCCGACAGCACCTGAATCTTCGACGGCATATTGAACGCGATCACGTTGCCCTTCTGCATCACCAAACCCAGATCGGCAGCGGCCAACATCTGCGGCAACAGCTCGCGCGGCTGGAACGGCAGCAGCGTCACGTTATCTGCGCCCAGCTCGTCGCGGAGGGCTTGCAGCTCGTCGCGCGCCTTACCTTCGCCGACGATAACGATCGCGATCTCTGGTACGTCGCGCAAATGCATCGCCGCATGGATTAGCGTTTCGAGACCCTGCGTGCGGGCGATGTTGCCCGAATAGAGCACGATAAATTTTCCCGTCAGACCGTTCTCGACGCGGAACGGGTTTTCGTCTTTGTTGCTGCCGGTCGGGGCGGGCTGAATAAAGTCCGTATCGACCCAGTTGGAAATCAGCGCTAGCTTCTCGGCGGGGACGCCCTTATCGCGCAGGTTGTCCACGAAACCGTCGGCGATGACACTGATGCGATCGGCGGTTCGATAGGCGAACTTCTCCAGCCATGAAAAGATCTTAATCATGCCCTTGTTGGTCATCAGGCCGGTGTGGACGGCGGCGTCGGGCAGGATGTCCTGGAGGTTGGCGACCAGCGGGCAACGGAAAATCCACTTGAGGACGGCGGCAGGGACGGTGGCGGGCAGCGGCGGGATCGTCAGGAAAATCACGTCGGGCTTGTCGCCGTTAAGCGCCTGAAAGAAGCTGGTGGCGACGAAGCTGATTTCGAGCAGGGCGCGATCGATAAATCCGGGCTGCGGTCGAATCCAGACGTAACAGCGCTGGAGCTTGACGCCGTTGCGCTCCTCGGTCATGTAGAGCTTGCCGCGATAACCCTCGTAGATGCGCCGCTCGGGATAGTTGGGCATCCCCGTCACGACGCGCACCTCATGGCCGCGTTTGGCGAGCCCTTCAGCCAGTTCGGTCATCAGCGGCGCGATGCCGATCGGCTCGGGGTGATAGTTATAGGAGTAAATCAGGATTTTCATGCGCGGGTTCGCCGAGGATTTGCCGGGGATTTGCCGATGGTGGGAGAAACGTCTCGTGGAGGCGCATCGCTACACGTTGGGAGCTGTGCATTGAGGAAACATGCCAACGCGAAACGCCTGCCGATCGCTTCGGAGTCTTTGCGCCGCGATCGGGAAAATCGGTCGCGATCGCAGCGCGTTGCAATGCCCGCACCGACGCTTCGCCGCACAGCCGTACAATTTAGGCCGTACACTTCAAAGAGAACCGATCGCAGCGCCGTAGGCCAGCATTCGCAACCCAGGCTAACTCACGCTGCCATCCGATCGCGCCGCCTTTCGCCCCGACCGCCCCGTCCGCTATGCCTTCCGTCAAATCCCGCCGATCGCCCCTGATTTTGCTGCTGCTCGTCGCGCTCTGGAGTGCCAGCATCGGCTGGCTCGCGAGCGGGGCCTGGGCGCAGGACTCCGAGCTACCCGATGTCCCGGATGAGTTTCCGTATATCGGCACGGTCGATCCCATCCCCGAGAACAAGCGCGCCGGTCAGACGCTGTATCTAGGTAACTGCGCGGGCTGCCATATCGCGATTCCCCCGGCGCTGCTGCCGACCGAAACCTGGCGCGACAACCTCCTCGACGAAGATCACTACGGCGCGATCGTACCGGTGCTGCCCAGCCCGCAGATCGAAATTCTTTGGGACTACCTGCAATTTTTCTCGCGCCCGAATCCCAGTCAAAACGAAACTCAGGCGTTCCGGCTCGACTCCTCAACTTTTTTCACGGCGATGCATCCCGGAATGGCGATCGAGCGTCCGGTGCGCCTCGACGGCTGCGCGTCCTGCCACCCTGGCGCGAATGACTTTGACTTTCGCCGAACCCAAGAGACCCGACAGGCGATCGCGCCGCCAATCGCACCGTAGCGATAAGCCAAACTATTGTCGCCATTAAGACAAATAAAACTTTACAAAACGAAAAACGAAGTTACGCTAGAGAGTGAAGCGTAACTATGTCCGTCACATGCGTCAGTTTTTCCTTGTCGTGCCCATTGTCATTGTTTTCTTACTTGCTCTCGTGGCGACGGGTGCTCGCTCGTTCCTTCCCGGCGGTCTGGCTGAGCCTGCACCGGCTGGTATGACTCTCTTCCCAGCGAAGGCCGACCCGTTCGTCCACGTTCCTTCGCCGACGGCAAATATTGCCCTCGCCGCGCCGTCGATTGGTTAGGGATGGCAGGGTTTGCGGCGCTACCTGTCGGTTACCGGCTGCGCGTCGGCTCGCCTCTCGATCGTGCCTTGCTTTTTTCTTTTGCCCACCGCGCTTATCGCGAGGTTGATTCTGTTCGTACCGGCAATCGGCTGTCGCAAACTCTCGATCGCTACTTGAGCGCTCGCACGCCCATCTGGTGGATTGAGGCCGACGCGCCGAGTTCGGGGGCCAGTTCGGAAGGCAAATCGCCCCCTGACGCGGGATCTGGGTTGGGTGCGCGCTCGGGCGATCGCGCGGCCGCTGAGAGGCGATCGGGCCTACCGTATCTCTCGTCCGGTGAGCCGACCGGCCAGCTTCAGAATTTTCAACCCATCGCCTGTCTCTGGCTAGGAAGCGCTACAACGCCCAGTGATGCCGAGCCTCAGGCTTATGTTTTGTTGCTTTACGTTGCGCCCGAGCACCGGCGGCGCGGTCTCGCAACTCACCTGCTTCATTTGGCGGAAGCCGAGGCTGAAAGGCGGGGCGATCGTCAGCTCGGCTTGCAGGTGCAGGCGGGCAATACCGCCGCGATCGCGCTGTATGAAAAATTGGGCTACTTCACGCTGTCGCGCTGGATGGGCAAGCCGTTGGGGTGAGGGCGATTCAGGCGCGATCGGCCCGCTTCCGAGCCCACCGGACGATTGTGTTAACCTGACTAGGCTGAAACATCGCGTTACAAAAGATCGACTAGCTGTGATGAGAGACGGGGCTGAGCTTTGCTGACTGTAAACTCCGCATCCCTGGCGATTTTGCCACTCGTTTTTCGAGCCGTTTATACCTCTGCATTGAGCTTCCATGACTATTGCTACCGCTGCTCCGTTGCGCCCGCGCTGGCCGGGGATTTTCTTTAATGCCGCCCTGCACGTCGGCGCGGCTTTCGTACTGCTGCCGCAGAATTTCTCTTGGTCGGCGGTCGCACTGTTCGTTGGCCTCTGGTGGGTGACGGGCTGTCTCGGCATCACTGTCGCCTACCACCGCCTGATCGCTCACCGCAGCTTCACCGTGCCGAAATGGCTCGAGTACGTGCTGATGTTCTGCGGCACGCTGACGGCCCAGGGTGGCGTCTTGGTTTGGGTCAGCTACCACCGCGCTCACCACCGGGGTGTCGATAGCGACGGCGATCCGCATACGCCGGTCGATGGCTTCTGGTGGAGCCATATGGGCTGGTTGATGGTGCATCACCCACTCAAGGGCAAGTGCGAACGCTTTATCAAAGACATCATTGACGACCCGGTATACCGCTTCTGCGATCGCTACTTCATTGAAATCCAGGCGGCGTTCGGCGTCCTGCTCTACATGCTCGGCGGTTGGCCGTTCGTCGTGTGGGGTGTCTTCTTCCGACTGGTGTTCGTGACCCACGTAACCTGTATGGTCAACAGCGTCACCCACACTTTTGGCTACCGCAATTACGACAGTAAAGATCGCTCGACAAACCAATGGCTCGTCGCGGCGCTGACCCACGGCGAAGGTTGGCACAATAACCACCACGGCCACCAGTATTCGGCGAAGTTCGGCCACAAGTGGTGGGAAATCGATGCAGGCTGGATGGTGATCCAGTGTTTGGCAGCGCTGGGTCTGGCTAAAAATGTCAAGGTGCCGCGCACCGAACCGCAAAAAGCCGAACTGCAAGAGCAGTCGTAGACGCAGAAACTTAGAGGTCGGACTTCTCGATCGACGCAGTTTCGTCCAGATATCTGAAAGCCGGGTTTCTCCGGTTCGGTCGCACTCGATCGAGCCTTTGTAGAAATCCGGTTTCTCGCGTTTTATGCGTGGTTTGGTAGGGTATGTTGCGGCCACGATCGATAACAGAAACATGCGCCGCCGCAACGCGCCAACGACAAGCGCTAAATCCTTGCGCTGCGGTTCGAGCCTGCCGATCGCGCTTTTCGACTATCGCTCGCGACCGCGACGCATCTTACTAAGCCGCCGATTATGGTTCCTTCGATCGCCCGCCTGACCGAATTCGCCGATCGCCTCGCCCGCGAGGTTGGCGCGGAAATCCAGCGCGACTTTGCCACCGTCGTCCCGGAGATCAAGCCCGACGGCTCGCTCGTGACGAAGGCCGATCGCTTTGCCGATGCCAAGCTCCGCGACGCAATTCGCGCCGAGTTTCCCGACCACGGCATTTTGACCGAGGAGGGCAATCGCACCCTGCCCGACACCGACTTTTGCTGGATCGTCGATCCGATCGACGGGACGACTAACTTTACGCGCAGCGTTCCTGTCTGGGGCGTATCGCTGGGGGTGCTGTATCGCGGTACGCCGGTGTTTGGGTTGGTGTATTTCCCGCCGCTGGGACAGAGCTTTTCTGGCAGCTATCCGGGCGAATCCGGGCTCGATCTGCCGATTGCGGCTACTCTAAACGGCGAGCCGATCCGCGTCTGCCAGGATGCGATCGACGGCCAGCACTTTTTTAGCGTCTGCACCCGCAGTGTCGATCGCGTCGTTCATCCGATGCCTTGCAAGATTCGCATGCTGGGCGCTTCGACCTATAACTTTTTGACTGTGGCGCTGGGGAGCTGCCTGGGGGCGATCGAGGCGACGCCGAAGATCTGGGATATCGCGGCAGTCTGGCCGATCGTCCGGGCGAGCGGGGCGCAGTGGCTGTTTCTCGATGCGGCGGGGGAGCCGATCGAGCGGTTTCCGCTGCGCCCGAACCGCGACTATACCGAGGAGAAGTTCCCGGCTTTAGCGCTGGCGAAGTCCGAGTTTTTCGCGACGTTCGCCGCACGACTAAAGCTGGCGTCGATCGCAGGCCAGTCGATCGCTGGATAGAGAGCACTGGGCGATCGCGCTCGGAACCTTCAGGTGCAGCTCGCGCTGCCATCCAGGGACACTTCATGCAGGCACGGCAGGCGATCGAGCTGTGGTGGAGCGAGGCCGCTGAGTCGGTTGCCGTGCAGATATAGGGACTGCAAGCTAGAGAGCTGGCCTAGCGCCGCTGGAATCGTGCCATCAAGCCGGTTGCTCGCCAGCGACAGGTACTCTAGCTGGCTGAGGTCGCCCAGCGCCGCCGGGATCGCGCCGGATAGGGCATTGCCGTTGAGATACAGGTTCTGCAAGTGCGACAGTTGGCCCAGCTCGCTTGGAATGGGGCCGACGAGGCGGTTTCCGCAGAGGTAGAGGCTACGGAGATTCGACATTCGTCCGAGGGCAGCGGGAATCGTGCCGCTGAGCTTGTTGACCGAAAGCGAGAGGTGCAGCAGACGGCGCAGCCCGCCCAGCGCCGCCGGAATTGCGCCGCTGAAGGTGTTGCCGCTGAGGTCGAGTTCGGTGAGTCGCGACAGTTTTCCGAGGGTGGCGGGGATATTGCCGCGCAGTTGGTTGCCGCCGAGTTGCAGCTCGCTCAGGCAGATGAGATTGCCCAGCGCGGACGGTAGCTGGCCCCGCAGGTTGGTGGATGGGAGCGCGAGCGTGGTGACGCGGTTCCCCACGACGGTAACGCCGTACCAGCGGGCCACTGCCGAGGCGGCGGGCGGCGCGGTGCTGGCAACGTCCCAGTTGGCGCAGCGCGTCCAGTTATCGCCGTCGGTCTTGTGATGCAGCGACCGTAGTGCCCGGTAGTCGCCGGGATCGAGCGGCCCGTCGGTCGGCGGCTCGGCATCATCGGATACGAGAATCGGCGCGCGGCACGATCCCGGCATCGGCATCGCGATCGCGGCAACTCCGGTGGTGGACTCCAGCGCCGCGAAGAGTGCCGTCCGTTCGGTTTCGGAGAGGGGGCGATCGGCGTGTACCAGCACTTCTGCCTGCGCGGCGAAAGCAGCACGCCAGTCGAGGCCTCGTCGCGCCGCCTCGACCGCCGCTGCTCCAAAGCCGCGATCGCCCGTCTCGGCGGCGAACCAGTGCAGCCGCTCGAGACCCTGCCGCTGGCTGAAGATTTCGCAGAGCTGGGCGAAGCCGTCCGCATCGGGGCGCAAGACGATCGTTTCAATTCCCGTCCGTATCAGCGGTAGCAGCACGTCCAAATCCTGGACGTACGGGTCGCAAATCGCCAGTGTCGCTGGATAGACTGAAGAGTTCATAAGCTTTACTGATGGCTGGAGGAAGCGAACAGCGGGCCGCGCGTCGGGCGATCGCGCTGCCTTGCTCTACAGGTAAATCCGCAAGCTTTAGGAGAAATTACGCATAGGTCGGGAACTTTTTTACTCGTTTTAACGTAAAGCCGTTGGAAGCACGGAGATGCGGTTCCGTAATGTCTCGCGACTCTGCCATAACCTAGCCTTAAAATCTCCCGACGTGCCGCTGCCTCACCAGAGATAATGTCAAGATAAATCTGCGTCGCGCTGCCCAACCTGCCAAAATGAGCCCGTAAGGTGGCCCGACACCGCTTCTAAACTGCTTCTAGACCTCACCCTCCGCCCGAATCCGTGGAACCGACCTCTTCTCGCTACACCGACGAACCCGGACCCAAGCGCTGGCTCCTGGCCAAGTCTTCTCAGGTATTCGGCCTTTCGCCGGAATTCCGTCGTGGCAACCGCTGGTATCGCGCGCGACAGTACGATCGCGCTCTGGCGTCCTACGACGTGGCGCTCGACCTCGACCCGACGCTGCATCCGGCGTGGCTGCGGCGCGGGCAGACGCTGGCAAAGCTCGAGCGCCTCAGCGAGGCGCTCGTCGCCTACGATCGGGCGATCGACCTGCGGCCGGACGACGTGTGGGGCTGGTTGCTGCGGGGTCGGCTGCTGTTCGAGCGCGAGCGCTTCGACGAAGCAGCCAACAGCCTCGAGCGCGCCAGCGAGTGCGATCCCACACGTCCCGAAGCTTGGATTTACCTGGCGCGGAGCCTGGTGGGGCTCAACCGCTACCTGGACGCCGCCAACGCCTACCGCGAAGCGCTGGCCCTGCAGCCGACCGATCTCGAACTACATCGGCGCTGCGGCGAGGCGTTTACGCTCTGCGGGCGAGATCGAGAGGCGATGGACACCTACGCTGCTGCGATCGCCCTCGCGCCGGACGACGCCGATCTTTGGGAGCGTTACGCTCGCGCGGCGCGGCAGGCCGGGGAACTTTCGGCGGCACTGCAAGCCTACGATCGCCTGCTGGTGTTGCAGCCCGCCCGTCCGGGGGCGGTACTCGATCGCGGCTTTATTCTCGAACGGCTGCAGCGCACCTCTGACGCCCTGGCCAGCTACGATCGCCTCTTGCAAGAGCAGCCCGATAGCACCGACGCCTGGATTGCCAAGGGTATGGCGCTGCGCCTCGCCGAGCCCGGTTCAGCCAAAGCCTGTTTCGATCGCGCCATCTCCGTCGATGAGCGATCGGCGGCAGCCTGGTACGGCAAGGGGTTGGTCGCCCTCGACGCTCGGCAGGACGCGATCGCCCTTAATGCCTTCAATCGCTCTACCCATCTCAATCCGGACTTCGCGCCGAGCTGGCTCGAGCGCGGGCGGCTGCTCGCTCAGCTCGAGCGCCACGATGACGCGGCGATCGCTTTCGACAACGCCCTGCAAATCCAGCCGGACAACCCCGACGCCTGGATCGAGCGCGGCTACGCCCTCGCCGCTGCCGGTCGTCACACCAGCGCAATCGCATCCTATGACAAAGCCGTCGAACTCGGCGGCGATCGCGATTTGGCGGCCACGGCGCGAGCTGAGTTCGCGCGCGGTGCGGCCTTTGCCCAGCTCGATCGCGCGGACGAGGCTGTGGGGGCCTACGAGCGCGGCCTGGACTGCGACATCACTCAGATCGACGGCCACCGCGAGCGCTGCGCCCTGCTCGAACGCTACGACCGCCTCGAAGAGGCCCGCGTTGGTTACGATCGTGCCCTGACCCTGTGGCCGACCGACCTGCCGCTGTGGTTCGCGCGCGGCCAGCTCCTCTGCCAGCAGCGCCGCTACGAGGATGCCCTGACGAACTACGATCGCGTCGTCCAGCTTCAGCCTGCGAGCTGCGAGGGCTGGCTCCAGCGCTGCGGAGTCCTCGAACGGCTCAATCGCCCCCAGGAGGCGCGCCAGTCTTTTGCGATCGCCGAGCAAATCGACCCGAGCTTGAAACACGGCGATCGGCGGCAAGCCTTCTCGTCGCTGAACCTGGGCTAGCTGGACTAACGATCTCCCGCCACCCCAGCAGTCGTAACTCGTCCGAAAGGTCTGACTTTTTACTCCTGTGACACCGCTCGCAATTGAGAAACCGGTTTGCTTCGATCCGGTTGCAATTTCGTGAGTCGCCGATGGAAGTCCGGTTTCTGGGGTTGCTCGGGCTGCTGCCGTCTGGAATCCGGAGCGATCGCGAAATTTCACCGAGAAATGTCCGCTGCAAACATAGAATGGTAAAGCTGCGTTTGGCTGGGCGGCGAGATTCGTCACGTGCTCGTCACATCTTCGCCCCGCTCGACGCGGATACCCGCCCCAACGCCGTTTCCCCGCGCTACACGCTTTGACGGGGAACGCGCGATCGAGGACTGCCCCCGAGACGTTCGCAGTCCTCGATCGCCGCCCCATTCACCGTGAGATAGACACGAGGATCGCCCTGCATGGAATTCTCAATTTCGACCCTGCTATCGAGCTTCCCCGACGGCAAATCGATCGCCCCAAAAGCCCTGGAGAAGAAGCTAGAGTGCGACGAAGCCGATGAGCTACGCAAGCTGCAAATCGCCCTCGACGCTCTCGAAAAACTCGGCCTGGTGTCGAAAGAGCGCGGGCGTTACCGCCGCAGCGAGCGTGAAGAGTGGGTCGAAGCGCGGCTGCGCTGCTCGAGCAAGGGATTTTGCTTCGCGATTCAAGACGAAGAGGGGGCGGACGATATTTACGTGCGCGAGTCATACCTGAGCAATGCCTGGAACGGCGATCGCGTCTTGGTGCAGGTCATCAAAGAAGGTAGCCGCCGTCGATCGCCCGAAGGCGAAGTCAAGCTGGTGCTGGAGCGAGCGAACCCGTCGGTACTGGCGCGTATTAAGGAAGTGCCCGACGAAGGATACCGCGCCGTACCGCTCGACGATCGCCTGCTGTTTGAAATCGAACTCGAAGAGCAGCCCGACTTCAAAGATATTCTCGACTATCTGGTTCACGTCGAAGTCCAACGCTATCCCCTCGGCCAAAACCCGCCTCTGGGCAGTGTGGCGCAGATTCTCGGCAGCGACGCCGAAACTGCCAACGATATCGATATCGTGTGCTGCAAGTACGACCTACCCCGCAAGTTTTCCGCAAAAGTCGAGCGGGCGCTAGAGAGTGTACGCGATCGCCTCGAGCGCCCGGTGGAAGTGGCCGATCGCCTCGATCTGCGCGACGTACCCACCTTTACCCTCGGAGCCGTCGCCAGCCCGGATTCGCCTGCGGTCAGCGTCGATCGCGCCTTCAGCCTGACGCCCAGCGATGGCGACGGCGCATGGCAGCTCGGCGTTCACCTGGCCGATGTCGCTGCCTATATCCCCCAGGATTCGACGATCGATCGCGAGGCGCAGCGCCGCAGTACGGCAACCTTCCTCGGCGATTTGGTGCTGCCGATGCTGCCCGAGACGGTAATTGGGGCGCTCAATTTCGTGCCCGACGCCGATCGCCTCGCGATTTCGGTCGTCTTTATGCTCGACGAGAGCGGCGAAGTCCTCGACTACGAGATTCAGCCCAGCGTCGTACGCGCCGATACCGCCCTGACCTACGCCGACACCGACGGCTGCTTTAAGGAGAAAGACGGCGCGATCGTCGCCAACCCGAAGGCCAAGCTCGCCGGTCGGCCTAAGTGGCTTGCCGGAACGATCGCCAACTTCTGGTCGATTGCCCTGTCCCTGCGCGACCAGCGCTACGAACGTGGCTCGTTCGACCTGGCGCTGCCGGAAACAAGCCCCCACTTTGACGACGAAACCCAGCTCGGGGCAATGGTGGTCGCGCCGCTGCCCGCCGCTCAGCAGATGGTCTCGGAGGTGGTGCTGCTGGTCAACCAGAGTATCGGCGAGCACCTCAACGCCCTCGACGTCCCGGCGCTCTACTTAGCCCAGCCCGCCGTCGATCCGGCCGATGCGATCGAGGCGATCAAGCTAGTGGCCAATATGGACATCGAACTGGCGCTCGAAGATGAAGAAGAAGTCTACCCCAGTGACTTCAAAACCTTCACCGATCGCTTTGCCGAGTCGGAGCACGAGAAGATCTTCTCCTACTTGCTCGAGGCGATCCTCAAGCCCACTAACTACACCACCGAGGTTTCTCAGCACTTCGGCCTCGCGCTCGAAGAGGGCTACATTCACGCCGCCTCCCCGCTCCAGCGCTACTCCGATTTGTTCGTTCAGTATTTGCTCCACGCGATTTTCGAGCACGGGCGCGATCGGCGCACGACCCGCATGAAAGAAGGCGTTAACCTACGCCACTCTTCCTGTCAGGGCAAAATCAACTGGAACGTGCTGCCACCGGAAATCCACAGCGAGTTCGAGCGGCGCGTCGGGCTGCTGGCGCTGCCGATGACCGAGCGCGAAAACCTAATCGGCGAGGCGGAAAGCGACCTGCTCGGCCTGCAAAAAGCCGGGACGATGAAAGACCGCACGGGCGAAGTGTTCTCGGGCTTGATCACCGGCGTGCAGTCCTACGGCTTCTTTGTCGAGATCGAAGCAGGAAAAGACGGCCCCGCTCCCAGCCGCCTGGAGGGCCTGGTTCACGTCTCGTCGCTCAAAGACGACTGGTACGAGTATCGATCGCGCCAGCAAACCCTGGTCGGGCGCAAAAGCCGCAAACAGTACGGCCTCGGCGGCTCGGTGGAAGTCCAGGTCAAGAGCGTCGATTACTACCGCCAGCAGATCGATCTCGCGCCGGTCAGCTCGGGCGATAGCGAGTCAGCGGCCAGCGAAACGGAAGCGCCCGCCAGCGACGACACGCCCGACACGCCGCTCGAAGCCGACAATTCGGTGCTGGGCGACCCCGACGCGATGGAAGACGAATAAATGGCGATCGAAGCAACCGAACGCGCGGCAGGAACGCCCAACGTGCCAACGCGACCGATCGTGCTGGGCGTCACTGGTGCTTCGGGACTGATCTACGCCGTGCGGGCGGTAAAGTACCTGCTCGAAGCGGACGAAGATATCGAGCTGGTGGCGTCGCGCTCGGCAGCGATGGTCTGGAGCGCCGAGAACCAGATTGCCATGCCCGCCGAGCCGACCAAGCAGGCGGAATTCTGGCGATCGCAGGCAGGCGTACCGACGGGCGGGCGGCTGCGCTGCCATCCAGCGGGCGACGTCGGCGCGAACATCGCCAGCGGCTCGTTTCGGACGCGAGGCATGATCGTAATGCCGTGCAGCATGAGTACCGTCGGCAAGCTGGCGAACGGCCTCAGCGGCGATCTGCTAGAGCGGGCGGCGGACGTGCAACTTAAGGAAGGTCGCAAGCTGGTTCTCGTGCCGCGCGAGACGCCGTTTAGCCTCATTCACCTGCGGAACCTGACGACCCTGGCCGAGGCGGGCGCGCGTATCGTTCCGGCAATTCCGGCCTGGTATCACAAGCCCCAGACGATCGAGGATTTAGTCGATTTCGTCGTCGCCCGCACCTTCGACCAGCTCGATATCGACTGCATCCCGCTGAAGCGCTGGAAAGAAGACCTCGTCGATCGCACCGACCCATGACGACGCGTCGTCAAAATTTAGTGTGAAACGATACATTGGGGCTGTGTGTCGGCGTCCAAAGGCCGGATGGCTGGCTCGCACCTGTCCGCTCGTCAAACCGTTACTTCACGAGGAAACACGTCACCATGACTGTCGAAACCAGCGACTTCTCTCTCGATGCCTTTGAAGACGAAACGGGAAGCATTGACTATCCCAGAGAAATTGAAGCCGTGATCGCCAGCTTGGCCGATGAAGGCCGCGCGATGGTCGGCCAAAGCGAGGCCGGTCACGCCTGGAAATTCGAGTACGGCAGCGTCGAGGTCTTCGTGCAGCTCTCCGGCTCGACGGAAGACGACACGCTGGCGGTGTGGTCGCCGATCCTGTCGCTGCCCACTAAAGACGACATGGGCTTGATGAAAAAGCTGATGGCGATGAACTGGCAGGGTACGTTTGAGTCCTGCTTCGCGCTCGACGGCGACAAGGTGATCGTCATGTCGTCGCGATCGGTGGCCGACCTCAACCCCAGCGAAATTTCGCGGGCGATCACGGTGGTTGCAACGATCGCTGACGATAACGACGAAGCGCTCATCGAGGAATATCAGAGTTAGAGATGACGGAGCGATCGGCTGACGCGCGACCGACCTGGCGGCTCGTCCCATCGATCGCCGCCGACGGCCTGACGCAGATGGCGATCGACGACTGGATGCTCGATCGCGTCTGCCACGGCCACCCGCCGACCCTGCGCTTCTATACCTGGTCGGAGCCGACGCTTTCCCTCGGCTTCCATCAAAAGACTTTCCCCGATCGCTGGTGCGATGGCCTGTCGCTCGTTCGCCGACCCACTGGCGGACGGGCAGTTTTGCATGGTGGCGGCGTTGACGGAACGGGAGACTTGACCTACGCGCTCGCGATGCCCGTTGCAAACTCGCGCCGCAGAGAAATTTACTGCGAGCTGTGTCGCTGGATCGTCGAAGGCTGGAAACGGCTGGGCGTGGAGCTGTACTTCGGCGGCGATCGCGACTACGCCAACCGCGCGAGCTGCTTCGGCACGGCGACTTCAGCAGATCTCGTCACGCCAGACGGCACGAAGTTTATCGGCAGCGCCCAGGTGTATCGGAAACATGCAGAAATTCAAGCCGTCTTGCAGCACGGCTCGATGCAGCTCGACCCCGATCTCGTCCTGTTCGAGAAAATTTTTGGCGAGCCCTGCCGCGCGATCGAACCCGCGATCGCGCTGACCGACGAAACGATCGCCACGCTGATCGACGCCGCCCGCGACGCCTTCGGGATTCAGCTCGACCCGCGCCCACTCGATGCTGTCGAGTTCGCCGAGATCGAGGCGCGTCGGCAGCGTTGCCGCGTCGCGCGATCGGTTTCCCCTCCAGCGAATTGACCGACATGCGAAAAGGAAGTTCGATATCCTGATGAAGATTTGCTAACGTTTCCCATCGCCTCAGAACCATGCGCTTTCGTCGTTTCGGACGCACCGAATTGCAGATGCCCGTCTTCTCCTGCGGGGGAATGCGCTACCAGCACTCCTGGAACGATCGCCCGCTGAGCGACATCCCCGCCGACGGGCAGGCTAACCTCGAGGCGACAATCCGCCGCTCCCTCGAACTCGACATCGTCCATATCGAAACTGCGCGCGGCTACGGCACATCCGAACTCCAGCTCGGTCAGGTGCTGCCAAAGTTGCCCCGCGAGCGCCTCATCGTCCAAACCAAGGTCGGCCCCCGCGAAGATGCCGCTGAGTTCGAGTCGATGCTAAAGCAGTCTTTCGAGAACCTAAGCGTCGATCGCGTCGATCTGCTCGGCATCCACGGCATCAACCTGCCCGAACATCTCGACACGACCATGCGTCCCGGTGGCTGCATGGACGTGGTGCGTCGCTGGCAGAAGCAAGGCCGAATCGGCCACGTTGGCTTCTCCACCCACGGCCCGACGGACATCATCGTCAAGGCGATCGAGACCGACGCCTTCGACTACGTGAACCTGCACTGGTACTACATCTTCCAGAAAAACTGGCCCGCGATCGAAGCTGCCGCCCGCCACGACATGGGCGTCTTTATCATCAGCCCCTCGAATAAAGGCGGGATGCTCTACGAAGCGCCGCAGAAACTGATTGACCTTTGTGCGCCGCTGAGCCCGATGGTCTTTAACAATTTGTTCTGCCTGAGCCACCCGCAGGTTCACACCCTCAGCCTAGGCACGGCTAAACCCAGCGACTTCGACGAGCACCTGAAGACCCTCGACCTGCTCGATCGCACGAGCGAAATCCTGCCGCCGATCCTCGATCGTCTCAAAGCCGCCGCGATCGACGCCCTCGGCGAGGAGTGGTATGACACCTGGAACCAAGGTCTTCCGCACTGGCAAGACGTACCGGGCGAAATCAACGTCGAAACCGTCCTCTGGCTGCGGAATCTGGCCGTTGCCTACGATATGACCGAATATGGCAAGATGCGCTATAACCTGCTCGGCAGCGCCGGTCACTGGTTCCCCGGCAACAACGCCAAGAAAATCGCGGACTTCGAGGCCGATCGCTTTGCGCCGGTGCTGAAAAACAGTCCGTATCGCGATCGCATCCCGGCGCTGCTGCACGATGCCAACGATCGGCTGGGCGGTGAAGCGGTGAAGCGCCTGTCTCAGTCGGGGGATTGAGCAGAACGTTTGGCACGGGCTGCGGAATGCTCTGGAACACCCCTGTGGTTACAGCGACCCCCGCCCTTTAAGTTAGGCGAAGTACGAGCGATGCGATCGACCCTAGCCATGCTGGCTGTACTCCTTGGATTAACGGCTTGTAGCGTCCCCAGCGAACCGATCGGCACAGCTCCACAGGAGGAGCCCGTCGTTCGAGCGACATCGCCAGCAGCGACAGCGTCCGACCCCGCTGCGGAGCCCGCCAAAGACCAGCTCGATGTTTCCTTGCACGTTACTGGACTCCCCAACAACCGGGTGCGCGTTGAAGGAACAGTTATTGGAGCAAAGGCCGCGAGCTTCCGACTGAACGTCGAAGCAGCGAGGTCAGAAAGCGATTCAGAAAGCGAATTCGTACGAGAGACGACCGTCACGATCGCCGAGGACGGCTCGTTCCGTTCCGAAGCCCTCGAGCTTGCTGAAGGCTCGGAGAGTGAGGTATATCGAGTCACCTTATTCGTCCCGACCGAGCCACGATCGATGTCGTACGGAGCCGGAAGCGGCGAAGGCGTCCAGATGTTTAGCCCGCTCCAGATGATACATCCGGAGAAAGTCAACGAAGTTCCCGAAGGTATCCTCGCGTTCGAGCTTTCTTTTGGGGTGGGAGGACAGTCTACGGAGGCCGAGCGCGCCGCGTGGCGAGACGCTCAGCTCGCATCGTACCGCCAGTGGCAGACTAATCTCGAAGATTTAAAGGTGCGTCTCGACGAGCAGTTCGAGAATCCGGCCAGCGCAGCGCAATGGCAAGCCCGCTCCGAGCAGATTGATGCAGGGCTGTTGGCTTATCGCCAGCAGTTCGCAGAGCTGGGCTCGCTCGTCGAACATCGTGCGATCGGTGGGGCGCTCGATGGCCTAGATCTGATGCTCGCCGAAGTCGAACGCCTCACGATCGAGCGGCAGCAAAATCCCAGAAATCCACTGCTTCGCCTTTTCCCGCAGCTCTTCTCGGGGGCTCTCGATACTAACGGCTACATTGAGGCGAAAAACACGTACATCAACGCCACGAACGATATTGAAGGCAACCTGATTCGGCCTCTCGAATTCGATCGATAGCCAGCCAGCCTCCGACCTATATATCCACCGATGGACGCGCCAGCGTCTGAGCCGCCTCGCGATGGCCGACCCCCTCGCGATCGGTGAAACTCGCATACAGCCCCTCGAGCCGGTTGATATTCCCCTCCAGCGTATAGCGCTCGAGGACGCGCTGGCGAGCCTTGTAACTGAGGATGCCCGCCATCTCCGGATGGTCGCGCAGCAGCGGCAGAATCGTCTGCAACTGTGCCGTCACTTTCTGCGGATCGAGGACGATACCCGCGCCTTTGTCTAGCACCTCGCCATCCGCTCCCACATCCGTCGCAATACAAGCAATTCCACAGGCCATCGCCTCCAGTAGCGACAGCGACAGCCCCTCGACAAACGACGGCAGAATAAACACGTCCGCCCCACGCAAAATCTCGATGCGTCGCCGCTCGTCAGCCACGTAACCCAGCCAGCGCACGCCGTCTGCCTCGCCATAGCTCGCGCGTAGCGGCTCCGCCAGCGGCCCGTCTCCAACGATCAGCAGCCGACAAGTCTCGCCCATCTTGGCCAGCCGCCACGCCTTCAGCAGCGACTCGACGTTTTTCTCGATCGAGATGCGCCCCTGGTACAAAAAAACCCGCTCCGTCCTAACTTGCAGCTTCAGCTCCGACGCACCGGGTGAATATTTCTTTGCGTCCACCCCATTGGGGATCACCACGACGCGATCGGGCGGAACGCCGAGCTGCACGAGCAAATCGCGCTGCACCTGCGAAAAGACGATCGTCATATCGTACTTGGCGAGACAGGGCGCGTGGAACTGGTATGCAAAGTGCTGCGTGTTCGAGGTCAGATTCCAGCGGCGGCGCGCGAACGGCGGGTGGAAAGTCGCCACGGACGGGATACCTAGCTCGCGGCAAATATCGGGCAGCACGAAGTCCAGCGGCGAGAGCGCAAGCGACGCATGGACGATATCGGGCTGGAGCTGACGCAGCGCGTCAGCCAGCACCTGCTGCGACTTCAGCGTCGGAATCGTATACAGCGTCGATTTGTACAAACAAGGCAACGAGATATGACGGGCGCGCTCGGCCCGCAGGTGCGCTGGCGAGCCGCCATCTGTCGCACCCTGAGAAAAGTGAAAAAAACTAACGTCGTATCCCCGATCGATTAACGCATTGGTAATCTCACGGCCATAGGTAACGTTGCCGCAGAAGGGAGACTTTTTTCCCAACCAAGCGATGTGCATACCAGGGGAGTGACAGTTCGTGAACGCTTGCTAATGTACCAGGTAATTTCCGCTAATTGAGCCCGAGCTGCCATTCCAGCAGTACAGTGCCTCAACCAGGCGAGCGCTCCGTATCTCACCCCCACCCTCCGATCTCGTTCCGTATTCGGCTCGCCAATCCGCAAACTCTCATCAAGATTTCCCCCCAGCCGCCATGTCCGACACGCTGTTCTCGAAAATTATCCGCCGCGAAATTCCCGCCGACATCGTTTACGAAGACGAGCTCTGCCTCGCCTTCCGCGACATCGCGCCCCAAGCGCCCACCCACGTTCTCGTTATCCCGAAAAAGCCGATTCCCCGGCTCTCCGAGGTAACGCCTGACGATACGGCCCTGCTCGGCCACCTGCTCGCCAAAGTCGCCACCATCGCCAGCGACCTCGGACTCGCCGACAGCGGCTACCGCATCGTTATCAATAATGGCGACGACGGCGGTCAAACGGTCGATCACCTGCACCTGCATATCCTCGGCGGCCGCTCGATGCAGTGGCCACCGGGATGAGCCAGCGACTCACGCAAGCGCTCGCGCGGTGACGACCGACAGTCCGTAACCAGTCCGCAACGTCAGCGCGAGTGGCGCTCTCATACGCGAAATGAGAAATCTCAGATTTATTCGCGATCGCCGAACCCCTTGTGAGACGGGCCCGGTCGGCAATCGCGACCTCGCCAACACTATCGAAATTGAGTCAAGACTTTACAACTCGCAATAATCTAGCTATATTGTTATCAGCGAAGGCAATCGGCCAACGCTAGAACCATTAAAACGCAATAATCAAATGACGACTGTTCTACAGCAACGCGAATCCGCGTCTCTGTGGTCGCGCTTTTGTGAGTGGGTCACCAGCACCAACAACCGCCTTTACGTCGGTTGGTTCGGAACGCTGATGA
>ERZ1740068.132-NODE-132-length-47773-cov-27.758770_pt1 | contig 47773 bp, 30 predicted proteins | sample MGYA00581735_ERZ1740068 | MGnify/ENA primary metagenome ERZ1740068 (study PRJEB43018, sample SAMN04849740) | marine metagenome | isolation source: floating plastic debris | place: Pacific Ocean | collected 2008-08-30 | study: EMG produced TPA metagenomics...
ACTGGTGGCCTACACATCGCTCTAACGCTCTTCACTAAGTCGGATTTGGTATCAGTAGGCGATCGCGTCGGTTTTGCTCTGCCGAAATGACTCTAAGTTGAAGTAAGTATTAAGCGGCTTGCGATGGTGAAATTCTGACCGAAATCGCCATAAATCATTATAGGAAAGGGCCCTAGAGCATTTTCCAGCAGGAATCTCAAGTAAAGCCGCTCGTAGACTTACTAATATTTACGGGTAAATATTGAATATCACTCTCAATACTGCTACTGTTCCTGAGGCAATTACCTAGCAACAGCAGTCCAAACCTGAATTAAATCTATGAAAGCGATCGAACTCTTCCTAACCGTCGGCGTCACCGCAGGCGCGGTTGCCCTCGCTCCCAGCGAAGCCGTAGCCTCCTCGCAAAGCGAAACTGACGTTTCGCAACCCACGGCAACCGAGCTGCTCGCCCAAGGCGGCGAAGGTGGCGAAGGCGGCGAGGGTGGCGAAGGCGGCGAGTACAGCGCGGGCCAACAGGCTAATGCTGATTTCGTCGATAAGCTCAGCGGCGGCGACTTGGTCTCGGCGCTGCAACAAGGCGGCTACGTGATTTACTTCCGTCACGCGCAAACGACCATTGACTACGCCGACCAAGCCGACCCGAACATGAGCCTGGCGAACTGCGACACCCAGCGCAAGCTGAGCGCGAGTGGCATCCAAGATGCCGTGGATATCGGCTCAGCCTTCCGCGAGCAAGGCATCCCCGTCGGCGACGTTATCGCCAGCAACTATTGCCGTGCATGGCAGACCGCTAATTACGCCTTTGGCCGCCACGTACAACAGTCGCTGCTTAACTTCCTGCCCTTTGAGGACTACACCGACGCGCAGGTCGAGGAAATGCAGCGCAACATGACGCCGCTGGTGTCGGATATGCCGGAACCGGGTGAAAACACCGTTCTGGTCGGCCACGACGATCTCTTCGAGGCCATCACGGGTATCTACCCCGAGCCCCAAGGTATCGCCTACGTGCTCGAGCCCGACGGCAGCGGCGGCTTCGAGCTGATCGCGAACGTCCTGCCGAGCGAGTGGGCTGAGCTCTAGGTGCGATCGCCAGTTAGAGATCTCTAACTGGAGACATCTTCGGCGGGAAGTCGCATTTCTGGGCTGAAGCTAGGTGATTTCGTGGGCGCATCGCCGTGCGCCCCGGCCTCTTTCGGCTGTCTGCGCGAGCCTTGCCGAGACGAATCAATGCCCGTCGATCGCCAGAGTTCGCGCGATCGACGGGCATTTTGTTTAGCCGCTCGTTTGGCCGACCTTAGGACTCACCTGAGTCTTGGGGTCGCCCACTGCCGCCGTTTGCGTCTCGCCGAAGATCGCCGACGGGCGCGTGTAGTGCTTGAACTCCAGTAGGTTGCCGGACGGATCTTCGAGGAAGAAAGTGCGGTGCTCGGTCGGCTGACCGGAGAAGCGGTGCTTTGGCTCCTGATAGAAAGTCAGAGCGCGATCGCGGGCGCGATCGCGCAGCGCTTCCCAGTCCGCTAGCTCCGGGAAAACCAGCCCGAAATGTCGGGGATAGATGCCCGCCTGGGGCGCGATCGCGCAGCGCGTCAGGTGGGCGACGAGCTGGTGGCCACCGAGTTCGAGGATCAGCGCCGATCGCGACTCGCGACCGGGAACGCAGCCGAGGCCATCGACATAGAAAGTTCTGGCCGCGTCGAGGTCGCGGACGGGAAAGGCGAGGTGAAAAATAAAGCTCATAAGGCGCGTAAGCGGGTCGGCGACCCCATAGCGTCAATTAATAAACTAATATCGGCCAACATCAGCCGGTCGGTACTTAAGTCCGCACGCGCAACACTAACAGTACAGTGGAGCACAGCTCGATTCCGGAAAGGGCTGCTAGAATTGTTCGCAATAGGATTGTGATAGCGCAATTGCAGGCAAGACCGGCTCGACACGACTGCTTCCGCGCATCTGCCTGCAGCCCCGTAACTTCGTCGTTTCGCCACCACGCAATTGGTGATTTAGCACGCTCGTCATGGTAGCCAGCATCGATAAACACAACCGCGAAGTGCCGCAGCGCGGCAGCCTGAAAACGGAGGATGCCGCCGCGATCGCCGCGAGCATGGAAAACGACCCGTTTCAGTATTATGCTGCCCGCGATGCTGGGGTGGGCGTTGCCGCAAAGCCGCCCGTCAACCCCGACGATCCCTTCCGCCACTACTACAACAGCGACTACGAGGCCGAGCAGCAAGAGGCCGCCCGCGTCGCCAGAGAACGCGCAGCTCGAGTTCGAGCCAAGCACGCGGAAGCTAACAAGCCAAAGCCCGAGAAATCTAGCTTTTCCGACGCGACGATGTCGATGAGCGTCGGGGCCGTCACTGCCGACACTGTCCGCCGCACCCAGCGCGACGATGCCGCTGAGATTGCCACAGCAGAAGAACACCCGCTCCAGCGTTGGGGACGCCAGGAGCGCGAAGCGCGCGAACAGGCCAACCGGCAGCTCGAGCGGGGTGTTGCCGATTTGAAGAAGGAAGAGGAAGCTACCCTCGATCGCGGTACGAACCGCTTGTGGCTGACGACGGGCATCGTGGTTCTGCTGTCGCTGATTGCCGCCGGAGCCTATTTCCTCGCACCGAAGCTGCTCGCCGATCGCGCCGAACGTGAAGCTCAGGCCGATCGCGCTGCTGCCGATGCGCCCGTGCAGACGGCGGTGGATGCAGACGGCTCCGATACGACCGGTCGCGATCGGCGATCGGGCGGAGCGGAAGATCTAGCCGACGCCACCGCTGATGAGGATCGCGCCGCCGATGCGGACGGGGCTGAAGGTTCTACGGACAGTCTTGGCAATAGCGACCTCGACGATCGCGACCTCGACAATGGCGACCTCGATGGAGATGCCCCGCGCGGTCAGCGTCTCGGCGCGGCCGACCTCGGTCTCGACGAAGACGATGTCGAGATCTTCGATGAGGACGATCGCGGCCTCGACAGTGACGCCGATCTCGGCGACCGACGCGAGCTGCGTGGCTCCGGTTCGAGCCGATCGGGCCGAACGACGCCGCGCGATGAGATTGTCGCGCCCCTGGGCTTGAACGGCGGAAACTTTGCGAGCTGGTGGCAGGGCGACCCAGTCAATGGCGAGGGCGGCACGCGCACTCGACGCCGCGACGACAAACCCGATGACGGCGGTCTTGACCGGGATGGCTTCGACGATGGCGATCGGCAAGCTAAGGCCGATGACGACCTCGACGCCGACGATAAAGACGGCGGCGGCCTGCTCTTCGACAGCGACGATGGCGACAGCAGCGTCGGCGCGAGTTCCGGCTCCAGCCTTAGCTCCGGCAGCTCTAGCGACGACGGCTTTAGCGTTCCACCGCCGGGCGGCGGCCTGCTCTTCGGCAACGGCTCGGGCAACTCTTCGGCCAGCATGACCGGTCAGACCGTGCAACTGCCGATCGCGGGTATTGCTAACGCCATCCCGCGCGGCATCGACGCACCGGTCAGCGACGACCAGCGCGTGGGTAGCTACCGCGTCACCGACACCTATCTTCCCTGCCAAAACTCCGACGCTTCGGACTGCCGTGGCGTCCACCCGGTCTACGGTTACCATAACGTCGCGCATATGGGCGTCGATATCGCCATGCCCCACGGCGCGCCGATCTTCGCGGTAGGCAAGCAGGGCGCAACGGTCAACGTGTCGTGCTACACCACTGGCGGCGGCGGCCTCGTCGCGGAAATGTCGAGCAGCAGCATGCCGGAATACACTTTCAAGGCCATGCACCTGAGCGACTGCATCAGCGGTTCGTTTGACGTCGGAACCGTTGTAGCGGCGGTGGGCAACAGCGGCGGCTCGACCGGGCCGCACCTCCATTGGGAAGCCTTCTACAACGGCGAACAAGTCGATCCGCCGCGCTGGTCGATCGAATACGCCATTAAAGGCGACATCATCCGCGACGAGTCAGCTAAGTTCTCGTATTAGAGGCCGCCATCAGCGGCTGTTATCAAACTGCTCTCATAGCAGTATGTAGTTCTGACAAAGGTCTCAGCGCCTGACTCCATTCTCGAGTTCGGGCGCTTTGCTGACGCCCGTGCCCGGACTCGCGCGAACTGATGGTGCGCCGATCGCGCTGAACTCGTGAAAAGTAGCGCCGGGGCGCGATGATTTATGCGTGGGTTTGTATGCAGATTCGTGTGCGGGTTTGTGTGCGGGTTTATGTGCGGGCGATCGCGCTGGTAGGTCTGCGTTTGGACGCGCGACCTTCCGGACGCGCCCGGATCGCTGCGAACAATACATATGGTTGTTACAGAAACTACCGAAACCTTCGGTTTACCCGTACCGTAAAATCAGTGCGACCCCACTTATTCACACTCACGCATCGAACGGCTGTTTCGATCCCCGAACAGATAACTGAATTCCAATGAAAGCATCCTCCAAGCGATCGTCGCTTGCGGCTTTGAGCCTCAAGACTGTCGGTATCATCCTGATCGTCTCGTCTTTGCTCGACTACACCATCCTGCCGATCCCCTACCAGCCACTCGATATCGCTTGGCGGATCAGTCTCGCTTCGACCTTTGTCGATCGCGGCATCATTCCGATGATCGGTCTCGGCCTGATGTTTGCAGGCTACAAAATGGACACCGATGAGGGAAGAGGCGGCAGCGTCAGCAAAAAATGGCAGTACCTTCCCTTTTGGGGGCTCGTGCTGGCTGCTGTGCTCGGCGTATTTTTCGCACTGCTGACCCCGATGCACCTGAACGACGTGCGGATGGCCAGCCAAAACCGTCTGGCTTCGATCGAGGAAGAGGCGCGCCGCGTCGAGACCAACTTTAACGCGCAGCTCGGCAGCGAGGAGTTTCAAACTCAGCTCGAGCAGCAGCAGGTCGAAGCCAAAGAGCAGTTCAAGAGCTTGCTCGAAAATCCCGATCGCCTGCAAACCGTGATCGACAGCCCGGACACGCCCGAAGAAATTCGCGTAGTTCTGGAAGAAGCGAAAACCAACCCCCAAGCGCTCGATGACTTCTTTGAGGAGCGCGTTGCCGCGATTCCCGAGCAAGTCCTCGGTCGCGTGCGCGAGCAGCAGGAAAACCAAACCCGTCAGGTGGGCCGCGAAGCTGGTAAATCGGCGATTCGCATCGGCCTCAGCAGCCTACTGCTGGCGGTCGGCTACCTGATTATCGGCGGTGTGGGTCTGAAGGGGATGATGCGTCCCCGTCGCTAGACGTTCCCCGCCCTCGCCACGGCCAGCCACGGCAACCCGAACTCAGCCCCGATCGGCGGAATGTCTTTCCCGATCGGGGCTGTTTCGCGACGAAAGGGAAACTAACTGAAGAGATGCACGATGTTTTCGATTTATATCCTCACCTACAACGAAGAGATTGACATTGCAGAGTGCATCGAGTCGGCCATGCTGTCCGATGACATCATCGTTGTCGATTCCCTGAGCCGCGATCGCACGGTCGAAATCGCCGAGCGCTATCCGGTGCGCGTCGTGCCCCACGCCTTCGAGAGCCACGGCAAGCAGCGCACCTGGATGCTAGAGAACGTCGAGACCAAGTACGACTGGGCTTATATCCTCGAAGCGGACGAGCGCATGACGCCGGAGCTATTTGCCGAATGCGTCCGCGCCTCACAAGTGGGCGAACACGACAGCTACTTCGCCGCCGAGCGGGTGATGTTTATGAACCGCTGGATTCGCCACAGTACCCAGTACCCGCGCTACCAACTGCGCTTCTTCAGAAAAGGCTCGGTTTGGTTCGATGACTACGGTCATACCGAGCGCGAAGTCTGCACCGGTTCGACGGGCTTCCTGAAAGAAACCTACCCGCACTACACGGCGGGCAAGGGCCTGAGCCGCTGGCTCGACAAACACAACCGCTACTCGACCGACGAGGCGAGAGAGACCCTCGAGCAGTTGCAGTCGGGGCGGGTGAGCTGGAAGAAGATGCTGTTCGGCAAGTCGGAGGTCGAGCGCCGCCACGCCCTAAAAAATATGTCACTGCGGCTGCCGTTCCGTCCTCTCGTGCGCTTCTTGTACATGTACTTCGGGTTGGGGGGTGTCCTGGACGGACACGCCGGGTTTGCCTGGTGCGTGTTGCAGGCGTTTTACGAGTACACGATCGTCTTGAAAGTCAAAGAGCTGCGCGAGCTGCCGCCGGGGAGCCACGTCAGTACGCTGCCGTCCGCCAAGGGTGCGGTGCGGCAGTAGCAGCGACTTTGATGGCTGTGAGCTTAGTCGCAGTTCTGGGTCTTGTCTGAGTTCAGCCGCGATGGTTTAGGGAGCTTCTGGGGGTGTGACGGGCGCGGCCTCAACCAAGTTTTGCCACTGCTGAATCGCGGTCGGCGTCCAAAGCCAGTTCTTGGCGAGTTCCCGATCGGACAGCGCGAGCGCGTCGCCCGCTAGAATCGCATCGCGCGCTTCGATGGCTCGATCGCGGCGGTTGCGGCGATCGAGCAGTAGCGCCACCCCGGCCTCGAGGGACTGGCGGACGGCCTTGCGATCGAGGTTCGAGCCCGCCACGCTGGCTTCGGGCTGGCGCGCTAGATTCAGCGCCTCCTGCCACGCAAAGTCTGCGTCGTTAAGGCGAGCCTCGTCGAGCCGCTCGCGACCTTGCGCGTCGGCATAGTAGGCCCATCCCAGCGCCGTGCGGTAGAGCAGGCTCGTCGGTTCGTGCTCTACGGCCTGCTCCCAGTAGCGCATCGCATCGTCGTAGCTGGCGTCAATCTCGCCGGACACTGCCGTCTGCCACGCCCAGCGCCCGAACAAAAACAGCACTTCGCCGCGATCGCGATCGGAGGCCGGAATCGAATTCAGCAGCAAATCGGCGCGCTCGAGATCGCTCAGGTCGAGGAGTTGGCCGATCGCGGGCGTGGCACGCTCGAGGTCGCCGCGCGCGATCGCCGCGCTGGTCTCGGAAACGAGCCGATCGATCTCGAAGGCGTTCTGGGCTGGGGCGACGAGCGATGCCGAGGGTGGCTCTGGCCCGCCAGAAGAGCGGCTTTGCCACCAGCTCGAACCGACGCCGAGCAGCACGGCCCCTGCCGCCAGGGCGATCGCGGCGGCGGCGCGACCCGAGCGGGACGGACGATCGCGGGCGAGTTCGGCAGGCGATCGCGGGCGATCGCGCGGTAGGGTCGGCCTACCGCCGGAAGCCGAAACCCGCCCGTGGCTGGAGCTTGCTCCCGTTGGATTTGCCCTGGTTGGATTTGCCGCCGAGCTTCCCGCTGAGCTTGCCGCCGAGCCCGAAGCGCGATCGGGCGTTTCGGGCTCGGCCAACACGTCCGCAAAGACCTCCGGCATCGCCTCGTCCGTCACCTCGTCCGTCACCTCGGCGGATAGTTCGACAGGTTCGTCTTCAGGCAGGCGATCGGGCAGCAGGTCGTCGAGGGATGGCGCGAGGGCAGGCGGTTCGGGGCTGCTGGCTGGCAGGCGATCGAAGGGCGATCGCGACTCGATCTGGCGGATTTTGTCCTCGAGCGACGGACGGATCAGCAGGCCATCGAACTCCGGCGCGAGGTGAAAGACCGGCAGCGCCCAGTAGAACTGCCGCGATCCGAAGCTGGAAATCAATCCCTGGCGGGCGCGGTTGAGGCTGAGATCGATCGCCTGTCCCTGACTGATATGGCGGTAAAAAAGCTTCGTCAAGCTGAGGGCGACATCGTCGGGGATGCGCTCGGCCATCGCCAGCACGGCGGGAATGCGCCGCGCGATCGCCGCCTCCGCGAGATTGTGCGTGCCGCTGTCGTCCGAGTCGCGGTATGCCCCCCGGCAGGAATTAAACACCGCAAGCTGGACGCCGTTGTTGGCCAGCATCCCCGCCAGATCGTTGCCCGAGAGCGTTTCGGCGATGCCGTGCTTGCGGTTGACCAGGGCGATCTCGCCGCCATCGCGCCCGGAGGCACTGTGGCCGGAGTAGTGAAAAATATGGTAGCCGCCGCCTTCGAGGGCCTGGGCGAGATCGTAGCGATCGGGCTGTTCGAGTAGCTCGATCTGGGCGGCAGGCGTCGAGACGGCTTGCAGCTCGTCGATTAGGTAGCGCGTCTCTTGGGGCAGCGCTAGGTTGGTGCGATCGCGCGGCGTGGAGACCGCGATCAAGATCCGCAGGCCGGAACCGAGCATCGGCGCGGGCGGGTTGGGCCGCCGTACCGTCGGGCTCGGCCAGTAGCGCGAAAACAGCACCTGGGTTCCCGCCGCCAGCGGACAGTTCGAGTCGTCGTGGAGCACTTCCCAGGGCAGGCGGTTGAGTTCGGCGCTCTTGAGGCCCAGCCGCAGCCGCAGCGGCACTTTGCGGTGGTGGGCCACGGCCTGCGCCATCATCCACCGCTCTCGCACGCTATCGTGGAAAAGATGGTCGTAGAGGTCTCTGCCCAGGGAGGCGAGGTCTTGCAAGGAACGCGATCGCCGCTCTTCCGGCGTTGCCCCCTCGAAGAGTTCGCCCAACCCGCTCAGATCGGGTGAGGCGGCGAGATTGCCCTGCTGGAGCATTTGCAGCAGCGGATCTCGCATTAGTGTCCGCGACTGCTGCAACCAGCGATCGATCGGCCACGTGACCTGTTCTTCGGCGGGCGGAACTCCAGGCTCGCTCTGTTCGGTTCGCACGAGGTACTCGTAGTTGCCAATCGGCGTCACGGACAGATGAAATTCTTGAGTCACGGCTTCTGAGGGTGATATCGCGCGATCGGGGACTAAATCCATAGTAGCGACTTGCTTCTGCCACTGGTTCTGCCACAGCGAGCGTCGCAGTGGGTTCGGCGTGCTTCTCGAGATTGACAAGAGCGCTACAGAGAAACGTCGCTCGATTCAGAAGCTCGACTTCTCTGAAAAGCCCGACTTCTCAATCATTGCGAGAAATGCTGGCGCTGCACTCTAAGTCGATCCGAGCATCGTCGTTGTGCCCGGTGGGTCGCCGATCGCCACTTCCGGCAGACACTTGCGGCAGACACTTTCGACGAAACGCTGCGGAATGCGGTAGCTTCGGCCCGTAATTATTGAATATCCATGTTGGTTCGATATCGGCGATATCCGCAGGCTTCGGGCCCAGGCTTGGCGACGCTCTCTGGCTGGAGGCTCGGCAGATTCAGACTCCGCGCCGATCGCCCTCCCGATACGGTCTACTCGATGCGACCCGAAAATCTTTCCCGATCGCCCGAGCGTATACGCTAGCAAACACTCGGGCCGTCACCCCTTCACCGACCGGGCGCGAACCGGCGCTCTCCCATGCGCAACTATCTCCGACGAATTGCCGATATCTGGAAAGCGCGGTTGTCTCGAAAAATCACCGTGACAGTTTTCCTGGGCATCATCGCGATCGAAACCGTTATCCTCGTGCCTTCGGTGTACCGCCGCGAGCAGGAACTTCTCAATGCCCTCGAAGCTCTGGCCTCTGCGAAGGTCATGGGGGTTTCCCTAGCGCAGCCCGACCCTGGTCGCCAATCGCGAGCAGCTCGTGCAGCTGCTCCGCAGTCTGCCGCAAATGCCAGACTCCAACATCCTCGGCGGCGCAGTGTACAGCGCAGACGGCGAGTCGATCGCTGACTTTGGCAACCGACCGGCGCTAACCTTCGAGGACATCGCGCCGATGTCGCCGGACGAGCGCGAGAAAACGAGCCTCCTCAATCGCCGCACCTACGAGTACGACGTCGTTTGGGATACAGAAGAGGCGCTCTCGCCCTATACGATCGTCATCCGCCACGACGCTCGCCACGTGCGCAGCGAATACATCGCCTTTATCGGTCGGATCGCGGGCCTGGTCGTAATTATTTCCGTCGTCGTTACCGCCTCGACGCTGCTAGTGCTGGACGGCTTGCTGATCGCGCCGCTGCTGAGACTCCGCCGAGATTTGCTGGCGGCGGGCGAGATCTTCAGCCGCAGCGATGACGAACGAATCAAGCCGAATTTTGCCTCGCTCTCGCGATCGCGCGACGACGAGCTGGGGGATATTTTCACCGCCTTTTCGACAATGGTCGATCGCACCGCCAAGGGTATCGACGACCTGCAAGCGGCCCAGCTCCAGCTCGTCCATAGCGAAAAGATGTCGAGCCTCGGCCACCTCGTCGCCGGAATCGCCCACGAGATCAACAACCCGATCAACTTCATCTACGGCAACGTCGGCTACGTCAACGACAGCGTGCGCGACCTGCTCGACGCGATCGCCTACTATCAGGCAGCCGATCGCCCCGCCGACGGTGAAGCCGAAAGCAGCGGCACCGAAAATACAGCCGACAGTGCCGACGCCTCCGAGCCCGAGAGCATGCCCGAATCGCCCGACCTCGAGGAGCTAGAGTTTATCCTCGAAGACTTGCCCAACGTCTGCGACTCGATGCGAATCGGGGCCGAGCGCGTCCGCGATATCGTCCTGTCGCTCCGTAACTTCGCGCGCCTGGACGAAGCCGACCTCAAAACCGTAGACGTCCACGACGGCCTGGACAACGCCTTGCTGCTGCTGCGATACCGCCTCGAGGCCAGCGCCGATCGTCCCGCCATCGAAGTGCGGCGCGACTACCACGAGCTGCCCGCCATCGAGTGTTATGCCGGACAGCTCAACCAGGCGCTGCTAGCGTTGCTGCTCAATGCGATCGAGGCGACCGAGTCCCTCGGCTTCGAGAGCGATCGCACCTACGAAATCGCGATCGCCACCCGCGCCCTCGATGCCGATCGCATCGTTATTTCAATCGCCGATGCAGGCGACGGTATCGCGCCAGAAGTTCAGCCGAAAATCTTCGATCCGTTTTTTACCACCAAGCCCGTCGGCCAAAACAAGGGCCTGGGCCTCTCGATCGCCGATCGCATCGTCGCCATCCAGCACGGCGGCACGATCGAGGTCGAGTCCGAACTCCAGAAAGGAACGACCGTGACCTTGACGCTGCCCGTCCGTCACGCGGCGGCCAGCAGCCTGAGCAAAACCCGTCTCGATACAGCGCTCGATCGGGCATAGCAACCGACCGTTCCACATGCGCGTGGCTCGCAAGTCTCAACCCGGCGGCAAATACTTCTGCACCACGTCCCAGCCGGTGTAAGTGACGATCGCCAGCGCGGCAAATAACGTCAGCACGATCGCCCGGTGGATAGCCCGCGACCGCTGCCGCTCGGGAGAGATCCGCAAGCCCGCAATCGCCGCTGCTATCGTCAGCCCCACGACCACCAGCCCCACCGGAAGGTGAGCGGAATGCCCCAAAGAGCCGAAGTGGCCCAACGTCCCCACCACGCCGATCGCCAAGAGGAACAGTACGAAAAAAACAATTGCCGCACCCAGCAGCAAATGCAGAACGCGCATGCCATGGCGCGCGTGGCTCGTCTCTGGCTCACTCCGTCCGCCCCAGCCCAGCCAAAGCCCAGACAGCGCCAGCAGTAGATACGCCGCGATCGTAAACCCCATCGCCCAGGCCGCCGCGCGCCACAGCCATAAAAAAGACGGAAGATCCAAGGAAATTACCGAAGCATTTCCTCAGATCTTAACGAACCTCTCGCTCCTTAAAGAAGCAATGACGCAAATCGTCTTAATTTGTCGCCTACCCGAAGTTAGGCCGTCTGCTTGCTCGAGGCCAGAACCGGCTCGCGCGTCTCGGGTTGCGGTGCGACGGGCAGAACACGACCCATCGGCTCGCCGCCCACTGCCGGAGAATCGACACGCAGACGATCGCAAGGAATCGTATCGGACAGAATCGCACTGGCCATCATGCCACTGTGAATCTCGATCTGTGCTCCGGGCGGTGCCTCAAACATCAGGCGCTGACCTGGAAAGACCACCCGCTCGAAGTACCAGTTCGGAACATTGGTAATCCGCGACACCTGAATTTGGTTAGTCGCATTGACGTAGCAGCAAAGAACGGCCGATCGGCTGTCTTTTGGGAGGGAGTCCAGAATTTGAGCCATAGCGTTTACGTGAGGGCGATAGGGGTATTTGTGAACTAACTTATATCTATGATTCACAGCCTAACATCGAGCGATCCCGAATGTTGTAAACACGGCTACCAAGCCCCGGCAATCACTCGGTCTCGATCCCGAATGTACTGGCAAAAACACTGATAAGTAAGGACTTGATGATTTTTGGTGGCGGCGTGCGATTCAGACCGAAGACGGATTAGAGCGTTGTGAAAAGGGTCTACACCCCTCTATTTTGCGCTGCATTAAAAATGAAGCAACGATCGCAATTTCTTAAGGATCGGAAACTAGCCCTTGGCTTTCTCTTGGGAAATCAGTTGTAATTCACCAGTACACATATCGATTTAATCGTTTTGGCCGAGATTGAAATTTAAATTCGCGATCTAAAGTGTTGAATTGCTATCGAAAAACAGTAATCACTGATACGAGCATAACGAATTTTTGTTGCGCCCGATTTTAAGGTGTTCTGTGCCGCTGGTTCGGAGATTACGGCGGGAATTTCCGTTCCGAGCCGCAATTCTGGCACATTCGTAAGTAATGACCCCGATTCTCTCCCGATCGCCTGCGACGATCGGGCTCTGGTGTGGCCCATCGCTACGCGGTTCGAGTCGCGATTGCTTCGGCTGGGAGATAGGAGGCGACCCCACTCCAGAACGTCGCGGACAGCATCGAGTGCGTTCTCTGCGTCCGCCTGTCGTGTAAACCGATCCTCGCGATTGGCGTCATGCCTCCTTTGTGAAATCTAGCTCTGGATCGGGGCAAACTGCGGCAGTGGCTCGATCGACAGCAGCTTCTCGCTTAGCTCGTTGTGAATCTTGCCGTTCGTCACCAGCAGCCGCCCGGTCTTCACGTCCAGCGGGCTCTTGTCGTAGGACGTGACGAGACCCCCCGCTTCTTCGACCAGAACGATCCCCGCCGCGATGTCCCACGGCGACAGGCCGCGCTCCCAGTAGCCATCGAGCCGACCGCAGGCCACGTAGGCCAAATCCAGCGAGGCGGCTCCGGCGCGGCGCACGCCCTGGGTGCAGTGGGTCAGGTGGCAAAACTCAGCGTAGTTGGTGTCGAGGACTTCGCGGCGATCGTAGGCAAAGCCCGTTACTAGCAGGCTATCGGCCAAGCGATCGCAGCCTGAGACCTGCATCGACTGACGGTTGCGCGTCGCGCCGAGACCTTTAGCGGCACGGAACAACTCGTCGTGAAACGGGTCGTAGATCGCACCGAGGGTCGGGACACCATCTACGAGCAGGCCGACGGACGTTGCCGAAAAGGGGTATTGGTGGGCGTAGTTCGTCGTGCCGTCGAGTGGGTCGATCGCCCAGAGAAAGTCGCTGCCGTCGATGCCGGACGCGCCGGACTCTTCGGCGAGGATCGCGTGGTCGGGCACGTGGCGGCGCAGCACGTCGAGAACGGCGACTTCGGCTTCTTTGTCGGCGACCGTGACCAAATCGCCAAGGCGACCTTTCGATTCGATTTGCTTACCCGGATCGAGCTTGCCCCAGTATTTTTTCAGGACGGCTCCCCCGGCGGAGGCGGCTTCGGTCGCGATTTCGAGCAGGGTTTGCAAACGATCGGGGCTGAGGTTAGCGGCCATAACGGGATCGGCGAGGTGGGAAAATAAACGTCACTAGCATCGCAGACGCCGGACGCTTTCTCGCGTTGGAATGAGGTACGGGCCAGGGCAATTTTGAGGGGCGTTAATGCGCGATGACAGACGCGCGACGAGGGGAGATCGGGCAGTTGGCGCGCTGTTACAGACCCCACATGACAGCCGCCGGAGTGTCTGAGGCGAACCGCTACCCGGCTCGCGATCGCCCTAATCTATATAGACACCACCCCTAGAGCGGGTCTCGCACGCCTTCGATGTCGAGCGATCGCCGAAAGTAATTATCGAGTCCGCACGCCCACCAGCCTCCTACCGCTATGCCTGCTAAAACTTCTGCCACCACGCGCGTTTCGTCTGAGGTTTCGCCCTTGCTCGCTGCGACGCTATACCCGCTGGCCAGTCGCGTCGTCCTACCGACGTTCTTTGAAAGTATTGACGTAGAAGGTCGGGAAAATCTGCCGAAAAACGACAGTCCCGCGATCCTCGCGCCTACCCACCGATCGCGTTGGGATCCCTTGATTGTCGCCCACGTGGCGGGCTACCCCGTCACCGGACGCCACCTACACTTTATGACTTCGGCGAACGAAACGACGCGCCACGTCCAAGGCTGGCTGATCCGCAAGCTCGGCGCGTTCCCGATCGACACCAAGCAGCCCGGAGCCGCCAGCCTGCGCCACGGCATCGAGCTGCTGCAAACGCGCCAGGTGCTGACGATTTTCCCCGAAGGCAACCTCTACCCAGGCCCCGAGACCCATAGCCTGAAGCTGGGGTTGGCGCGGATGGCGCTCCACGCTGAAACCAGCCAGGTGGGACTCAATACGCGCATCGTCCCGATCGGCATCTCGTACAGTGGAAACCTGACGGAGAAACGCCGCCCGACCTGGGGAAGCCGCGTCCGCGTCCGCATCGGCGAGCCGATCGACGTGCGTCAGTACGATACCGGCGAGATGCGTCGGGATTCCAAGACGCTGACGGTGGAGTTACAAAAAGAGCTCGATCGCCTTAACAGCTACGAGATCTCGGCTCCCGAACCCGCGATCGCCTAGCGTCACGCTGGTAACGATCCGAAATAACCACCTAGAGATAGCCACCTACACGACTTCGAGGTTTTAGATATGCTCTTTCGCGCCCTTGCTCTGACTGGTGTTACGCTCCTTAGCACGATCGCCCCGAGCTTCGCTGCCCCCACCGCCCCCGGCAGCGAGCCCCTCGTCCTCGCCAACGGCCACGACGGCACGACTATCGCCGTCTCGGTCAGCGACGCTGCGACGGCCAGCGTCGATCGCGTGCAGATGAAATACGGCTTTTACGACGGTGGTTTCTACAACTACGACGCCGGGCAGTACGAAAAGCCGCCCTCGCTCAATATCGCCGCGATCGAGTCGGCTGTGCTCCCTGCACTAAACCGTGCGGGCATTTCAGCCAGCAGCGTTGAATTCGCCGAGTCGCCAGTTGGCCTCTACGGCGGCGGCGAAGTCAGCATCGTCATTACGCTTCCGGCCTCGCATACGGCGATCGGCAACGCCAACGACGCGATGAGCGACGCTGCCAGTCAGTTCTCTGACATTACGATGCAGACGTTCGGCGTTCGTCTGGGCTCCAACGGCTGCGAGGCGATCGGCCGCGAAGCGCGCGAAAATGCCCTCGCCTTGGCGCAAGAGCGAGCTGGCATCCTCGCAGACAGTATGGGCATGACCCTCGGTGAGGTGATGTCGATCCACGAAACTTACCAGGACATGATTCCCTACGGTTCGGCCACCTGCCTGGAACCGTCGGGTGAGTTTCCGCCGATTCGTCTGGCCAGTTACGGCGGCGAGTGGACGATGTACAACTCGAGCGCGCCGCTGGAAGTCGAGATGACCACCAGCATTGAAGTCATGTTCGCGGCGGAGTAATACCAAATCCGGATTAGCTCGGCGGTCTGCCGATGAGCCCCGAGCTTGTCGTTGGCGTAGCCTCTGCGCATCAGAGAGGGCGGTTTCCAGCATGATGCAACCGAGCTTCGCTAGGCCGGATTGGGCATGAGCTCGAGTTGCCGGGTGCTTTCGTGAAGGCGGGAAAGTCCGAACTGTGCCGAAAAAAAGCCGGGTTCTGATAAGTCTCTTGCTGCTTGCGCGATCGGCTTTCGCGATTGCACGAAAGCACCCGGCTTCTGACTTGAGGTGTACCAGAGCCTAGAGCGCGAGCTGTCTGGCCACTGCGCGCGTCACTTCAGCAGCACCGAAGCGGTTGAGGTGGCTGGGATCTTCAAAGTCTCGGTTCGGGCGCGTGCGGGGCAGATCGAGGGTGGTGACGCGCCCGTAGTTCCGGGCGAGGCGCGCGAAAAACTGTCGGAACTCGGTTTCGAGGGGCGATCGCGTCGAATCGAGATATTCAACGGTGAGGGGCAAGGGCACGAGCGTGACGGCGATATCGTTGGCCTCGGCGAAGTCCAGGAGCCGCCGCGTAGCTTCGGCCTGCGCGCCTCCGAGCGAGAAGTTTGCATAGTCGCCATCGTAGCGACCGGCGACGCGACTGCGGGTCTGGTAGTAGACGCCGGGGTCGAAGCGCGTCTCGATTGGCAAAAAGCCGTCGGCACGAATCGGGCTCGAGCCATCGATATCGTCGGGCTGGGCGGCAAAGCGATCGAAGTCGCCGCGCTGGATGGCGCGATAGCCCGGAGACTCCCGCAACGCGGCATCGGTACGATCGGGGCGTCCGCTGTTGAAGGCCCGTACGCCATCGGCCCAGACGATCGCGCGGGGTAGCGAGTCCGTTGGTAAGATCTCGCGCACGAAGCGATCGACCACTTGCGCCGTCGCGCCGTTCACTCCGAGGTTCAGCACCCGAACTGGCGCACCGCTCCGCCGCTCTAGCTCCTGCTGCAACACCGACGGGTCGATCGCCTGGAGCGCCCGCGAGCTGCCGACAACAACAACGTCCGGCACGCCCTCCGCCGCGACATGAGCCGCGTAAAGCGCCAGTTTTTCATCGAGAACGTCGCTACCGAACGTCCAATTCGGGCGTGCGGACTGACTTTGCTCGGCGCGATCGAAAGCGAAGGCGGCCCCAGCCAGATATTCGCGAGTCTTCTTCTGGGCCAAAATCCAGCGACGATCGCCGGTTGGCACAGACTGCATCGCAAACGCCGCCCGCGACCAGCCCCGCGCTACGGCCTGCCAGTCGCGGCTGGTTCGCGCGCGATCGGTAGCCTGCCACGCCTGGAGCGCTTCGGCGATACCGCGATCGTAGGCCGAAGCTTCACTGCTGGCATTGGCGATCGCTCCGGGCGAAATCGCCGCACGATCGCCCGTCATGCGATCCGGCTCGATCGCCAGCAGCAGTGCCAACACTCCAAGCAGCAATAGTAAAACCGACCGCACCCGCGCAGTCGAAGCAGCCGGTACGGTCGGTTTAGGCATGGTGTTTAGGTCGAGTACGAGTCTGGAACGATGCGGCGAGCGCCGTGCCGATTAGCATATCGTCGCTATCTAGATCCCGCTACGCGTCGCTATCGTCGAGAATCGCCGAAGAGCCTAGCCCTTCTGCATTCGAGTCGTCGAGCAACAGCTCGGAGCTGTCGCTGACGCTGCCGCTGAGGTTATAGCTACGCGCCGTGCGATCGTCGAGCACCACGTCCTTGAGGTTGTCGTCATCGAGGGTCGTCGGCTCCATCTCCGACGAGTAGTTGAGATCTTCGTAGGCGTTGAAGCCCGTACCCGCCGGAATCAAGCGGCCGATGATCACGTTCTCCTTCAAACCGCGCAGCCAGTCGGATTTACCCTCGATCGCTGCTTCAGTCAGCACGCGCGTCGTTTCCTGGAAGCTCGCCGCACTGATAAAGCTATCGGTGTTGAGGCTGGCTTTGGTGATACCCAGCAACATCGGCATGTACTGCGCGGGTGCACCGCCGGTAATCGACATCGTGTCGTTGACCTGCTCGACTTGGCGCAGCTCCAGCAGCTCGCCAGGCAGCATAATCGTGTCGCCGCCGTCTTCGATCTTTACTTTTGAAGTCATCTGACGGACGATCACTTCGATGTGTTTGTCCGAGATGTCGATGCCCTGGGACTGATAGACGTTCTGGACTTCGTTGACCAGGAAGGTTTGAACGTTGCGGAAAGCCGTCAGCGCCGCTTCGTAACAGCCATTGGGCAGCAAGTAGTCGAACCAGACCTCGAGGATTTCATGGGGGTTCGAGGGGCCGTCGGTGATCGGCTCGCCCACTTCTAGGTGCTGGCCTTCAACCACCACCAGGTTCTTGCTGATACCGATCGGATATTCGGCGATCGTGCCGTCTGCTTCGATGACGTGAACTTCGGCCACGTCGTTGTTGTCGTCGTAGACGATCTGCACTGTGCCAGGTCGACGGTTGAGGACGCAGGCTTCTTTGGGTTTGCGCGCTTCGAGCAGCTCTTCAATACGCGGCAGACCCTGAATGATGTCGCCGGTTTTGGCGCGCTCGAAGACCAGCAGAACGAGGTTGTCGCCGCGCTGTACCAGGCTGCCGTCGTCCACGTGCAGGATTGCGCCGGGAGACACGCGGTAGGGACGCGCCGTGCGCAGCTCGATCGAGTTACCGTCGATCGCCAGCACCTGCGACGAATCTTCGAGGGCGACGCCTTTCGCGACCTCGGTGCCGCTGACCAGCAGGTCGCCGACCTTGCAATTCGGCTTGCCGCCGGTCTCGAGCGTCGTGCGATCGTTGTCGGTCACGACCAGAACGCGGCGGGTGGCCTCTTCACCCTCGCGGATACCGCGAATCAGGCCGTCGTTTTTACAGCGGATTTCCGTGCGGGCAACGATCGCACCGGGATTGATTTGCTCGCCATCGGACACCAGCAGGCGCGTGGTCGTGCTGTTGCCGCCCAGCGGATCGGCGTTGGCGTCGCGACGCACCGTCAACGACTCGATGACCACGAGCTGGAGGCGCTTGATATCCGGGTTATCGGCGTCGGCAACGAGTTCGATATCGGCTTCGAGCTGGCGGGTATCTTCGCGATCGATTTCCAGCAGCAGCTGCGTGCGCACCAACTCCAGACCCTCGACGGACTTGACGCGCTCGCCATCTTTATAGGGCAGCAGGCGCTGGATTGGGGTCAGGCCGATACCGAAGGCGTTGTCCTGGTCGGCGGCGGGACGCTGGATCGGTACCGGCGGCTCGTCAGGCACGACGAACTCGTAGACCGGACGCAGCAGCAGACCCAAGCCGTCCGGCGTTTCGATCGGCTCGCAGATGCACATCGATTCGGTGACGATACCGGGTGCGAGTTCTTCACCCGCTTGAATCAGGCGGTCGGGATCGCCCTCGATCGCCACCGGCTCTTCGAGCAGGTGGAACGTACCGGGCTTGATCGAAATCTCGCGCAGAATATCGTTCTTCTGGATGACTTCAACGATGCCGCTGTTCTGGCAGAAGATATCCTTAACGACCTCGGTTCCAGCCTCGACGTACTGGCCGTTTTCGACTTCCAGCAGCGAGATGTCTTTGTTAATCTCGTGGGTCTCTTCGGGAATCCAGAGCATCGTGCCGCCTTTGACGATCTCGAAGCCCGTTTTGGCGTTGCCCTTGGTGCGCTTGACTTCGATATCGCCGTAGCGCAGCAGACCGCCAGTGGGCGTGCGGTAGGTTTCGTCCACCAGTTCGGCCACCACCTGACCGTCGCGCACTTTAGTGCCCGGCGTCGCCATCAGCGTAAATTCGGGGCCGTCTTTGGTAGAAATAGCGTAGTGGTCGCGACCGTGGCTGCTGACCTCGGTGACTTCCGCCGCGTTCAGGCACACCGACGCGGTGATAATCTCCACTTCTTTTGGAATCGCGTCGAGTGCGAGGGAAGTATCGGACACTTCGCCGCCGCTGTAGCCTTCCGGGAGGCGCACCACACCGCCGCTCTCGGACGGCGTCTCGGTCACGGCGAGCGTATCGCCCTCTGCGACGGTGTCGCCGTTTTGCACGACCGGCTCGCTTCCCGGCGGCAGGTTGTAGACCTCACCGGAAAGCACCCACAGCAGACCACCGCGACCGGCGGTCATCGTCGTGTTGCCCTGGCGGTCTTGCTTCTCTTCGGCGACTAAACCGTCGAACTTGACTTCGCCTGAGAGATTGGCGGTTACGTCTTTGGCCGCTTTCTCCGTGTTTTTCTTGGTAGTTGCCGAACCGACCGGGACTTCGGCAAAGAATTGGTTCTGTGCGATGTCCGTGCCGTCGGTCACCATTAGGGTCGTGCCATTGGGCAGAGGCAGGCTGTATTTTTTGCCTTTGCCGATGGGTTTGACTTCTACCGTGCCAGCCTGCTCGACGATAAAGGCATCTTCACCGTGACGAGTGCGGTACGGACGCACGCGCAGGTCTTTGGAGTAGTTGACGGTCGCGTCGAACTTAGCACGCTCGGGACGCGCCACTTCGCCGGTGAAGACACCGCCGGTGTGGAACGTACGCATCGTCAGCTGCGTACCGGGTTCGCCAATACTTTGGGCGGCGATGATACCGACCGCTTCGCCTAGATCGACGAGCTGACCGTGGGCGAGGCTCCAGCCGTAGCAATGCTGGCAGACGCTGCGGGTCGCTTCGCAGGTCAGCGGCGATCGCACGGCAATCTCTTCGATACCGGACTGGTTGATGGCCTTGGCGATGTCGAGATCGACCGCCTGGTTGCGCTTGGCGATAACCGTGCCGTCCTCGGTGACCACATCTTCTGCCACCACGCGGCCAAATAACCGATCGCCCAGCTCGATCGCAATTCGCTCGCCGCTCTTCATCGGGCGCATCGGGATGCTGCGCTGCGTGCCGCAGTCCAGCTCGCGGACGATCGTGTCTTGCGACACGTCCACCAGACGACGGGTCAGATAGCCCGAGTCTGCCGTCCGCAGCGCCGTATCGACCAGACCTTTGCGCGCGCCGTAAGAGGAGATGATGTACTCGGTAACGGTCAGACCTTCGCGGAAGTTGGTCTTAATCGGAAGGTCGATGATTTCCCCTTGCGGGTTCGCCATCAGGCCGCGCATCCCGACGAGCTGGCGAACCTGGGAGATGTTACCCCGCGCCCCGGAGAACGCCATCATGTAGACCGAGTTGAGCGGGTCGTCTTTCTTGAAGTTGGTAACGACTTCGTCTTTGAGCTCTTCGGAGGTGGTGCTCCAGGTGTCGATCACCTTCTGGAAGCGTTCCACCTCGGTGATTTCGCCGCGCGTGTAGCGCGCTTCAGTGGTGTCGATCTCTTCCTGGGCCGAAGCGAGAAGCTCGTGCTTGACCGGCGGGATTTTCAGGTCTTCGACGCTAATCGAAACACCAGCGCGGGTCGCGTAGCGAAAGCCGAGGGCTTTGAGCCGATCGGCGACCTTAGCGGTTTTCGCCGTGCCGTGCTGGACGAACGACCAAGCGATAAGCGAGCGCAGTTGCTTTTTATCGACGACGCGATTGTGGAAGATCATGATTGCTCGTGGGCGGGATGAAAGGGGGCGCAGGGAGCGATCGACGCGGGTCGATCGCAGAATGGGTCGGATCGCTCAGCGGGGGCTATACGCTAAGTGCTTCGTAAATCGCTTGGTTGTAGATAACGCGACCGGCGGTCGTACGAACGTACTGCGAGATGACGCTACCGTCTGCGTCAAAGCGGCGACGGCTGAAGGTGCGGCGCTCCCAGCGGCTGCCATCGTCCATGGTTTGCTCTTCGATCAGATCGTCGTCGAAGCCGCAGTCCACCGTATCTTCAGGATCGAGGCGCACCCAGAGATACGAGTGCAGGTGTAGCAGACCCTGCTCGAAGGCCGTAATCGCATCGGCCAGGCTACCGAACGTCTGCTCCAGTTGGCGATCGTCTTCCTGGACGCCGGGATTTTCGGCGGTCAGGTAATAACAACCCAAGACCATATCTTGGCTGGGCGTAACGATCGGGCGGCCGGTTGCCGGAGACAAAATGTTGTTCGAGGCCAGCATCAGCAGGCGCGCTTCAGCTTGAGCTTCGATCGACAGCGGCACGTGAACCGCCATTTGGTCGCCGTCGAAGTCGGCATTAAATGCCGGGCAAACCAGCGGGTGCAGCTGAATGGCGCGACCGTCTACCAGGATCGGCTCAAACGCCTGAATGCCAAGACGGTGCAGCGTCGGCGCGCGGTTGAGCATCACCGGGTGGCCTTCGATCACCTCCTCGAGCACGTCCCAAATATTCGGGTCGTTGCGCGAGATGAGTTTCTTCGCGGCCTTGATGTTGTTCACCAAACCCTGGTGGATCAGGCGGTGAATCACGAACGGCTGGAACAGTTCGATCGCCATCTCGCGCGGCAGACCGCACTGGTGGATCTCCAGATTCGGACCGACGACGATCACGCTACGACCGGAGTAGTCCACCCGCTTACCGAGCAGGTTCTGACGGAAGCGACCCTGTTTACCCTCGATGATGTCGCTGAGCGATTTGAGCGGGCGGTTGTTCGCGCCGACGACCGTACGACCGCGACGACCGTTGTCGATCAGCGCGTCCACAGCTTCTTGCAGCATCCGCTTCTCATTGCGGATGATGATTTCCGGCGCGAGGATTTCTTGCAGGCGCGCCAGACGGTTGTTCCGGTTGATGACGCGGCGATACAAGTCGTTGAGGTCGCTGGTCGCGAAACGACCGCCGTCCAGTTGCACCATCGGGCGCAGGTCGGGCGGAATCACCGGAATCGCATCGAGGATCATCCACTCAGGACGGGATCCCGTGGCGATAAAGTTATCGACCACCCGCAGGCGCTTGATCAGCTTGGCGCGCTTTTGACCTTTGGAGTTGGCGATGTCGTCGCGCAGTTTTTCAGCGACTTCTTCGAGCTGTAGGTCTTCGAGCAGGCGCTGGATTGCTTCCGCACCAATGCCCACTTCCACGCCTTCGAGCTGCGAATCTTCGTCGTAGAGTTGGTCTTCGATCTCCATCCACTGGTCTTCCAGGAGGAGCTGCTTGTAGGACAAGTTGTCCGCATTACCCGCATCGAGGACGACGTAAGCGTTGAAGTAAACGATTTGCTCGACATCGCGCAGCGGCATATCCAGCAGGATCGCCATGTAGCTGGGGATACCTTTCAGATACCAGACGTGCGTGACCGGCGCGGCCAGCTTGATATAGCCCATGCGGTGGCGGCGCACGCGCGATTCGGTCACCTCAACGCCGCAGCGTTCGCAGACGATGCCCCGGTGGCGCACTCGCTTGTATTTACCGCAGTGGCATTCCCAGTCCTTGGCGGGGCCGAAGATTTTCTCGCAGAACAGACCGTCCATCTCCGGTTTCAGCGTCCGGTAGTTGATGGTTTCGGGCTTGGTGACTTCACCGACGACTTGACCGTTGGGGAGGGTGCGCTCTCCCCAGGTGCGGATACGCTCGGGCGAAGCGATCGCGATTTTGACGTAATCGAAGCGCTGTTCGACTTTAGGCATGACTTTAGGAATCTCTCAAACCAAGGCGGGCAGGGGCAGCGCGAGAAGAGGTCGGCGGGTCGCTCTTCTCGCGTCGGGGGCTAGTCGCGGCGATCGATCTCGCCGCCGGAGACTAGCTTTCTTCTTCGGGGGTCGGGGTGGGGACGGACATCGACTCGTAGGTCGGGCGAGACGGCGATCGGCGGTTGGATACATCGGCCATCAAATCGACTTCGATGTCGCGACTGCCGCCCTCGTCGTCGGTATCGACTTTGTGCACGGCGATATCGAGGCAGAGCGACTGCAGCTCGCGCATCAAGACTTTGAACGACTCCGGCGTACCCGGGCGCGGAATGGCTTTGCCTTTGACGATCGCGTTGAGCGCTTCGTTGCGACCCTGCATATCGTCGGACTTGACCGTCAGCAGCTCTTGCAGCGTGTAGGCCGCACCGAACGCCTCGAGCGCCCAGACTTCCATCTCACCGAAGCGCTGTCCGCCCTGCTGCGCTTTACCACCCAGCGGCTGCTGCGTAACCAGCGAGTAGGGACCGGTCGAACGGGCGTGGATCTTGTCATCGACGAGGTGAACCAGCTTCAGCATATAGGCTTTGCCGACAGTCACCGGGCGATCGAACGGCTCGCCCGTCCGCCCGTCGTAGACCTGAATTTTGCCGCAATCGTCAGGTGCGAACAGCCAGTCGCTGCCTGTTTTATGCATCGACTGTTCGATCTTGTGGTTGATCGTCTCGCGCGATTTCTCCGGGCCGTGCATCTCGTCGAACGGCTGGATTTTGAAGCGGGCGTTGAGATTGTCACCGGCCCAGGCCAGCAGACACTCGTAGATTTGACCGACGTTCATCCGCGACGGCACGCCTAGCGGGTTGAGCACGATGTCGAGAGGCGTGCCGTCGGGCAGGTAGGGCATGTCCTCTTTGGGAAGGATGCGCGAGATGATGCCCTTGTTGCCGTGGCGACCGGCCATTTTGTCGCCCACTTGAATTTTTCGCTTCTGTGCGACGTAGACGCGGACGACCATGTTTGCGCCAGGGGGAAGCTCGTCGCCCTGCTCGCGGGTGAAGACGCGCACGTCAACGACGCGGCCTTTTTCACCGTTGGGAACGCGCAGCGAGTTGTCGCGCACGTCGCGGGCTTTTTCGCCGAAGATGGCGCGGAGCAGCTTTTCTTCCGGCGGCTGATCCGACTCGCCCTTCGGTGTCACCTTCCCGACGAGGATATCGCCCGCATCGACCCAGGCTCCGATGTGGATAATGCCCGTCTCGTCGAGGTGGCGCAGCGACTCCTCACCGACGTTGGGAATCTCGCGGGTGATTTCTTCGGGGCCGAGCTTGGTTTGGCGCGCTTCGATTTCGTATTTCTCGACGTGAATACTGGTGTACACGTCTTCGCAAACGAGACGCTCGCTGATCAGGATCGCGTCCTCGTAGTTGTAGCCTTCCCAGGGCATGTAGGCGACCAGGATGTTCTGACCCAGTGCCAGCTCGCCGCCTTCGGTGGCGCTACCGTCGGCCATCACCTGACCGGCCACCACTTCGTCACCTTCAAAGACGATCGGGCGCTGGTTAAGGCAGGTGTCTTGGTTGGAGCGGTGATACTTTTGCAGCTCGTATTCGATCTCGCGATACTGCTTGCCGTCTACGGGCTCGGGCTGGACGCGAATGCGCTCGGCATCGACGTAGGTGACGACGCCGTTGGTGCGGCTGACGATCACCATGCCGGAGTCGCGCGCGGCCTGGGCTTCGAGGCCGGTTCCCACTAGCGGACGCTCGGGGCGTAGCAGGGGAACGGCCTGGCGCTGCATGTTCGAGCCCATCAGGGCGCGGTTAGCGTCATCGTGCTCGATGAACGGGATCAGCGAGGTCGCCACCGAGATGATCTGCACCGGCGAGACGGCCACGAAGTCCACTTGGTCGGGGGTCGTTTCGGTGAAGTCTTGGCGGTAGCGAACTGGGACCGAGTCGCCCTGAATGAAGCCTTCTTCATCGCAGGTGATATCGCCGGGAGCCACGCGCAGGTCGTCTTCCTCGTCGGCGGTCATGTAGATGGCGTCGAGGTCGCGGCGGACGCGACCGTTTTCGACGCGGTAGTAGGGCGTCTCGATAAAGCCGAAGGAGTTAACGCGGGCGTGGGTTGCCAGCGAACCGATCAGACCGGCGTTCGGTCCTTCAGGCGTCTCGATCGGGCAGATGCGACCGTAGTGCGAGGGGTGAATGTCACGGACGGCGAAACCGGCGCGCTCGCGGGTGAGGCCGCCGGGGCCGAGTGCCGAGAGGCGTCGTTTGTGGGTCAGCTCCGCCAGCGGATTGGTTTGATCCATGAACTGGGACAGTTGGCTCGACCCGAAGAATTCTTTGATCGCGGCGACCAGGGGTTTCGGGTTGACCAGCGAGGCGGGCGTCAGCGTGTGGGCGTCGCTGACGGTCATGCGCTCTTTGATGATGCGCTCGAGGCGGTTGAGGCCGACGCGCACCTGGTTTTGCAGCAGCTCGCCAACGGAGCGAACGCGGCGGTTACCGAGGTGGTCGATGTCGTCAATTTGACCGAGGTCGAATTCGAGGTCGATCAAGTAGTTGATCGCCGACATGATGTCTTCCGGCGTCAGCGTGCGAATCGTGTCGGGCACGTTGAGGCGCAGCTTTTTGTTGAGCTTGTAGCGACCGACGCGACCGAGGTCGTAGCGTTTGGGATCGAAGAATCGCGACTCGAGCAGCGCTTGACCGCCTGCCACCGTCGGCGGCTCACCGGGGCGCAGCTTTCGGTACAGCTCCATCAGGGCTTCTTCTTCGGTGAACTGCCCTTCTTTCTCGATCGTCTTCTGGAAGAAGTCGTAGTGGCGAATTTGGTCTTGGATTTCCGCGTCGGTCAGGCCTATCGCTTTCAGCAGCACTTGCGCCGAGAGCTTGCGGGTTTTATCGATCCGCACCCAGACCAGACCGTTTTTGTCCGTCTCGAACTTCAGCCACGCGCCCCGGTTGGGGATCAGCGAGGCGTTGTAGGTACGACGGCCGTTTTTGTCGGTTTCTGACTTGTAATAGACGCCCGGCGATCGCACGATTTGGTTGACGATGACCCGCTCCGCGCCGTTGATGATGAACGTGCCGCGATCGGTCATCAGCGGCAGATCGCCGATAAAAACTTCTTGCTCCTTAATTTCCCCAGTTTCTTTGTCGATCAGGCGCGTCGGCACGTACATCTGCACTGCGTAGGTGCTATCGCGACGTTTGGCCTCATCGACGTTGTACTTTGGCTCCTTGAGCTTGTACTTGCCACCAACGAAATGCAGCTCGAGCTTGCCGGTGTAATCCGTAATCGGCGAGAAGCTGTCGAGTTCTTCGATCAAGCCGTCTTGGAGAAACCAGCGAAAACTCGCTCGCTGGATCTCAACGAGATCGGGCATTTGAAACGAAGGGGCAGCAGGAGTCTGAGTCGTCATAAGTCCTTGGGGCGAAAGATGGAGATATGGGTCGCGCAGCCGGTGGCGAGTCCGGATTTTACAGTCGCGCGGGTATGACTTGGCTTCGGGTCAGACCGACGCGGCGGGCAGGGCGACGACCATCAGATCGGGAACGATGGTCGCTCTTCACGTCAAAGCGCCCGAGATCGCGGGCGATTCGGGCGAAGTGCCCCTGCGCAGCCGAACGCAGCTCGAGGTCAGGCCGCGAGCGCGCGCGAGGGGGGCAGCTTGAAACAGTGCTGGGCATTCTCCGTAGTCTGGCGGGCGAGGGTTTCGAGGTCGATGCCGCGCAGTTCGGCGACGCGCTCGGCGACGGCGCGCACGAAAGCGGGTTCGTTGCGCTTGCCACGGTGGGGAACGGGGGCAAGAAACGGGCAGTCGGTCTCGACAAGCAGCCGATCGTCGGGAACGAGTACCACGGAATCGCGCACGGCCTGGGCGGTCTTGAACGTGACGATGCCGCTGAAGCTAACGTAAAAGCCAAAATCGACGAACGCTTTGACTTCGTCCGGCGTCCCCGCCCAGCAGTGCATGACGCAGCGCGGCAGCGGGCCGACACGATCGCGCCAGTCACGCAGCACGCGCACCATTTCGTCTGCCGCGTCGCGACAGTGAATGATAACGGGCCGGTCGAGACGAGTTGCAATTTGCAAGTGTCGCTCGAACGCTGCCGTCTGGCGTTCGCGATCGTCAGCCTTGAAAAAGTCCAGGCCAGTCTCACCGATCGCCACGACGCGATCGTCAGAGCCCGCTAGCCGTTCGATCTCGTCGCCGAGTTCGGGCGTCCATCGCTCGGCACTGAGCGGGTGCAGCCCGACGGCTAGCGACAGTTCGGGACAGCGGTCGGCGATGGCGCGCATGGCATCGAACTCCGACGGCTCGACGCAGGAATGCACCAAACGCGAGACCCCGGCTTGACGCCAGCGCTCGCGAACGGCTTCAAGGTCGCCGGAGAACGAATCGAAATTTAGATGGACGTGGGTGTCGATGAGCTGCATCAAGGACGATCGAGGGCCGACAAACGAACGAAAAACGAGCGAAGCGGCGCTGTTCTAGGCAGATGCGCCCTCGACCTGCTTGAGTATCTTGGCGATGCGGGATTTCTTACGCGCGCCGTTATTGGTGTGCAACACGCCGCGTTTGACGGCTTTGTCAATTTTGCTGACCGCAGCCGACATGCTCGACTTCACCGCAGCTTCCGTCTCGGGACTGGGCGAGGCTGCGTGCGCTTCGACCGCCGCGATATAATTTCTAGTAAGCGTCTTCACCGCAGACTTGTACGTCTTGTTGCGCAGGCGGTTGCGCTCTGCAACCTTGACTCGCTTGATTGCGGACTTGATGTTTGCCACCGAATATTCCCCTGTTACCTGTGTTCTCTGTTGTACGCTCGATCGCGGGATTCGTCACCAGACATACTAATATATCACCTTCAATACCGGAAGTCGCTCGGGAAAAACCGCGTTAAGCTTAGGGAACGCGCGAGCGCGAAAGACTTGGTGAGTCGGTGAACCGATCGCGGTTCGCCGACTCGTCGTTGCTAGCAAAGAACGGGGCCTCGGGCGATCGGCGGCGTGGCGACAGCGCGCACCTGCTCGGGACTCAGTGGAGGCTTTTTCCATACATGCTGCGAATCGTAACAGATCGAACCGAGGCGGAATCGGAACTCAAGCGAATTGCCGATCGCACCCACGATGCTAGCGTCGTTCACAAGGAGGCAACGGTCGCTGAGGTGCTGCAAACTGTGCGTCGCCAGGGCGATCGTGCCGTACTTGACTACACCCGAGAGTTCGACGGTTGCGAGCTAACGCCAGAAAAGCTGAAAGTAAGCGGCGCGCAGCTCGACGCAGCCTACCAGCAGGTGTCTCAGGAGCTATTGGGCGCAATTCAGCTTGCAGCGAACCAAATCGAAGCGTTCCACCGCCAGCGCGTCCCGAAAAGCTGGGTGCAGTTCGGCGATGACGGTATCGTCCTCGGTAAGCGCTACACGCCGGTCGATCGCGCGGGGCTCTACATTCCCGGCGGTCGCGCTTCCTATCCGAGCACGGTGCTGATGAATGCGATTCCGGCGAAGGTGGCGGGTGTGCCGCGTATCGTCATGGTGACGCCGCCGGGACGCGAGGGCGGCTCGATCGCACCATCGGTGCTCGTGGCCGCCCAGGAGGCGGGCATCGAAGAGATTTACCGCGTTGGCGGTTCTCAGGCGATTGCGGCGCTGGCTTACGGCACGGAGACGATCCCCAAAGTAGACGTGATCACCGGGCCGGGAAACGTTTACGTGATGTTGGCGAAGAAGCTGGCCTACGGTTCGGTGGGCATCGACTCGCTGGCCGGTCCGTCGGAAGTGCTGACGATCGCCGACGGGCGCGCCAACCCGGCGCACGTGGCGGCGGATTTGCTAGCACAGGCAGAACACGATCCGATGGCAGCGGCGATCTTGATTACCACCAGCAGCGCCCTTGCCGAGCGTGTTGTCGAAGCGGTACGGGATCAGCTATCCGATCACCCGCGCCGGGAACTGACGGAAAAGTCGATCGCTCACTACGGTCTCATCGTCGTCGTCGAGACTTTGGAAGAAGCTGCCGAGCTGTCGAATCAGTTCGCGCCGGAGCACCTGGAGCTGGAGGTCGCCGAGCCCTGGGAATTGCTGAACAGCATCCGCCACGCGGGCGCGATTTTCCTCGGGTCTTCGACGCCGGAGGCGGTTGGGGATTATTTGGCTGGCCCGAACCACACGCTGCCCACCTCGGGGGCGGCGCGCTACGCTTCAGCGCTGGGCGTCGAAACCTTCATCAAGCACTCGAGCCTAATTCACTACACGCCGAAAGCATTGGAATCCTTGGGTGGCGCGATTCAAACGTTGGCGCAGGCGGAAGGGCTTCACTCCCACTCCGAGTCGGTGCGGCGACGGATCGACCCCGACGAAGCGAATTTATAGGGCATTGCGGGTCGATACTGCGGGTCGATGAGGGCTTAGGACGAATGGGGTTAATTGGGTTATGAAGAGAGCTTAATCCCCGGCTTGTCCCGTCGAAGTGTTTAGCTCGAACCTTCGGTGTTGCGATCGATGCGGTCGGCGATCGCCTGGGCGACACGGACGCAGTTGCGCCCGTCGTCCTTGGCGCGGTAGAGCGCGTCGTCGGCAACCCGCATCAAGGCACGGCGATCGGAGCCGCATTCCGGGAACGAAGCCACACCGAACGAAGCCGTAACGGAATCGAGCGAGTTTCCGGCGTGGGATAGCTCTAGGTCGGCAATGCGCTGGCGGATCTGTTCGGCACGCTGGTAAACCGCATTGGCGGGCGCATCCGGCACGATCGCGATCAGTTCCTCTCCGCCGTATCGACAGGCGATGTCGGACTGGCGCAGAACGGAGGAGACGGCTTGGGCGACTTCTCGGAGCACCAGGTCGCCGACAACGTGGCCGTAGTGATCGTTGTAGCTCTTGAATCGATCGATGTCGATCATCACCAAACCGAGGTGCTTTTGGTGCAGGTGTGCCGCGTGCAGCAGTCGATCGAGAGCGTCTTCCATGTAGCGGCGGTTGAACAGCCCGGTGAGCGGGTCGCGCGTACTCTGTTGCTCGAGGCTTTCGCGGAGCTGGAGGTTGGCGATTGACAGCGCGAGCTGCTCCGAGACGGCCCCGGCAAGCTGGCGCTGAGCTTCCTGGAGCGCTCTGGGCTCCGAAGACCACACGTGTAGCAGCCCGAGGCTGGTTCCCTGGGCGCTCAGCGGCAGGCACAGTGAAACCTCAACACAGTCGCAGGCGTGGATGTGTTTGCAGAACAGTTCGTTGTCGCCGCGCTCCATCAGGTGGGTTCGGCTGCGCCGCAGCGCCCAACAGTCCTGCTTGAGTCCGCCGATCTCGTTGATGTTAGGCTCGCCCCAGGTGGCGATCTGGACGAGGCGATCGGAGTCTTGGATTTGGTAAAGCGTCCCGGCACAACCCGGCAAGAGCGACATCATTCTCGCTGCAACGGTTTCGTAGGCTTCGCGGACGGTCTCGCAGGCTTGCAGGTACTCGTTGAGCTCCCCGAGCTTGAGCATGTCGCGGTTGCGCGAGTTGAGCACGCGGATTTTCGTTTCCAGTTCTTGGTTCGTTTGCTGGAGGACGTTTTCGATCGACTTGGTTTTCGTGATGTCACGCAGCGTCACCGTCAGCCCGTCGCCCAGCTCGATCGCCGTGATCTGGAACCAGTGGCCGCGTCGGTCTTCAGCGGCGCGGTAGATCTCGCGTTCGAGCATGCCGCCGCCCTCCACGACGCGCACGTAGTCGTCGAACAGCTCGGCGACATGGGCTTCGGAACATTCTTTCCGAAAGAATTTGCCGACGAGGTTTCGATCGGAGGAGGTCACGAACCAGCTTGCGGCGGGGTTGGCAACGATCCACTGGAAATCGACGATCGCCTGCGTGTTCGGATCGTGAATGCAGCGGAAGGCCATGATGCCATCAATCGAGCTTTCAAGGACGCTGGCCAGCAGCATCTTCGACTCTTCGAGTTCGAGCTGCATCGACGAGCGCTCGGTGACGTCCTGAACGATCGCCACAAAGCCCAGCGGATGTGCCCCCTCTTTAAAAATCGGCTCGATTTCGAGGCCGACACGCAGCTCTTTGCCATCACAGCGCCGGAGCGTCCACTCGCGCGCTTCCAGAGCGGCTTCGTGGGCCGAGCAGAGGGTCAAGCACTCGAAGTTCGCCGGTCGCTCCTGGATGGGCGCGTCCGGGAACATATCGGCGTAGTGCTGCTCGATTTCGGACGAAAAGAAGAAGCGCTCGAAATTTAAATCCTGAAGGTCGTCCGGGCCGAAGCAGGCCAGCAGCGTGCGCGCTCCGGCGTTGGCGAGCTGGATTTGTCCGTCGGGGGCAGTGGAGATAATCGCCACGTCGCAGGTAGAGTCGAAGACCGCCTGGAGCTTGGCGTTGAGCGTCGTCAGCTGCATCTCGCTTTCATAGCTGGAGGTGACGTCGTTGACGATGCCGATGTAGTTAGTGACACTGCCGCTGTCATCGCGTACCGGCGAGAGGGTCAGCTCGTTCCAGAACATCGTGCCGTCGCGCCGGTAGTTGCGCAGCGTTACGCAGCAGCCCGTGCCTTCGCGGACAGAGCGGCGCAGGACTTTGAGGCCGAGTTGGTCGTCGTCGTCGTTCTGCAAAAAGCGGCAGTTGCGCCCGATCGCTTCGTACTCCGAGTAGCCCGTAATCGTCTCGAACCCGGAGTTGACATAGACGATCGGGTTGTGAGATTGGGTGGCGTCGGAAACGATCACGCCGTTAGCGCAGGCGTCGATCGCCCGCTCGAGCATTCGCTGCCAGTACTGAACGCGGCGCTGCTCGGTAATGTCGTGCATGACGACTGCGAAACCGCAAGGCGCTTCCTGGAAATCGTAGAGCGTCGAGATCCGAATTTCCGTCCAGATCGAGCGCCCGGAACGGTGCTGGTGGCGGCTCTCTGCGACATGGCGACCGTCGAGGCGAGCGCGCTCTAGCTCGCGGGTGGGCTGGCCCGAGTTCGCCGTCTCGGGATCGAAAAGCACCGCGTAGGGCCGCCCTAGGACTTCGGCTTCGGTGTAGCCCTGGATGCGCTCGGCTCCGGTGTTCCAACTGGCGATCGTCCCGTCGAGGGCCAGCTCGAAGATGCCGTAGTCGCTGACGCCGTCGAGCAGTAGGCTCCAGCGGGTTTCGGTTTCGACGCGGGCGGCCTCGGAATTTTCTAGGGCGGTGATGTCTTGGGCGACCCAGGTGATGCAGTCCGGTTCGGCGTTGGGCGAGAGGCGCACGCGAAACCAGCGCTGCTGGCCGTCTACCTCGAGTGGATACTTAAGGCTCTGGGCGCATTTGGTCTCCAGGACGCGCGCGATCGCCGAGCCGATCGCCGAAGCCGAATCGAGGTCGTAGAACAGCCCTGCGGTGCGATCGAAAACGTCGGTGGTGGGGCCATAGAGCAAATGCGGATTGGTGGGCGCGATGCTAATCACCTCGTAGTCCGCGCGGATCGTCATCACGATCTCGGTCATGGCTTCAAAGAAGGCGCGCACGCTGACCTCGGAAGTGCGGGCGTTTTCCATCAGGAGCTGATTTTCCCGCAAGGCGGTTTCGAGCTGCTGGTTAGCTGCTTCGAGGTCGTGGGTGCGCTGCTCGACGCGGGACTCGAGCTGCTCGTTGAGGCTGCGGATCTGCTGTTCGGCGCGCCAGCGTTCTTGTAGCTCGGCCTCGAGGCGATCGAAGGTTTGGAAATGGTCGAGTTCGAGGCCGATGCGAATCGCCAGCCGCTTGGCGAGCAAGACGCTCGTGGCGTAGCTGGCCTGGGTGTCGCGGCGGGTGCTCTCGCAGTCGTTGATGACGATCGTGCCCCAGCGGGCGTCGGCGACGAGAACATCGACGGTCAAGACCGTTTGTGCGTCGATTTGTTGCAAAAACTGGCGATCGCGCGCCGAAAGCACCTCGGCCTTAACGCTGGTTTCGATCCCCGCGCAGGCCAAGAGCTGTCCGCTGGGGGCGGGCCGCCGCCATGCCGCATCGGCAAAATCGTCGGCCTCGAAAACATCGCGATCGAGCCGCCAGCGCTCGTCTGCCACCGCCTGAGCCAGAATCTGCTCGCCCTCTGAGCGATCGTTTTGTCCGTGGCCGTCCTGACTGCCGCCCTGTCGATCGTAGATATCTCGCCCGTAGACGAAGACCCGATCGCAATCCAACAGTTCGCGCAGTCCGTCGGCGGCAATTTGTAGGGCGGCTTCGATACCGGGCGAGCTGCTCAAGCTGGCTTCGATATCAGAAAAGAGCCGCTCGAGGACTTGCTGCCGTTGGACTTCGAGGCGGTAAGCCTGCGTATCGATCTCTCGTTCGCTTTCGGTATTGTTGGCGTGTTTCGTGCTGCTGGCGTTGCGGCTGCGCTGGAGCCGATCGCGCAAGGCCGGAAGCGACCAGCGATCGAGCGATTGCCAGCAGTCGGGGCCGATCGTGCCGCAGGGTTGGTTATCGCCATCGAGCAAAATAATGTAGTGCGCGTCGCGGGCGAGAGAGGTGCGCGCCGCGAAGGAAGGATAGGCGACGGGGTCGATCTTGCGGTGGGCGAGCAGGTCTTCCCAACTAGAGATCGCATTCTGAGGGACGGCCAGCGCCGGAATCAGCGGCAAGGTCGCGATCGTCTCGGAGGTCGTGCGAGGCGAAAAGTCGGCGTTGCAGAGCGCTCGCAGCAGATCGCACTCGGTCGCCACGCCCCAAAAGCTGTCCGGGCCGGTGCCGACTTCGCTACAGGCAATGCCGATCGTTGCTTCAGACTGCTGGAACTGCCGCAGAGCCTCCGTAACGCTGAGATCGCCTGAGAGCAGACAGTATTGACGATCGATCGCGGCGGTTAGGAATTGGTTATCGAGCGAGGTCGGGTGACGCGGCATGGTGTTCGATCGTGACAAATCGAAGCACTCAAATCTTCGAGCGTTCGACGGTCTCGAAGGGCCTCGACAGGGGAGTGGTGGTAGCAGAAAGACTTAAGCAAGCTGGCCAGCGTGCAATCGCGGCAGCTAGAGAAAAGCGCTAGCAATTTCCAATCTACGGGAAATGGTAAAAGAAAATAGCGCGAATTGCGAGGCGACTTTCGGACGGTGTCCCGTACATGTCGCGCCGATCTCTCCTGCTCTAGTTTTAGGACGATCTCGAGCTTATTTTAGTGTCGTATGCTTCATTATTCGTCGATCGAAAAGATAAATTCAGCCGAGAAAGTTTTCAGAACAAATGCTCTGCGATCGCGAATGATTCAATTCTCTACGTTTAATTACGCGAATCGATAAGCGGAAATTACGTATTGAATTAATCCCGGAAATTACGCAGGCGATCGCTCTAGGCAAAACCGCCACTATTTTTTACTCCCAGGCTGGAGTGGGGTTGAACGGAACGATCGCCTCAGCTTGCGAAATAGTGGCGCGTGCCTTTGGCTTCGAGGGCTTCGCCGAGCCGCCGTAAGGCGTGAACGTAGGCAGAAGTCCGCAGAGGGATATTACGCTCGCGGGCCACCTGCCAGATTTTTTCGGTCTCCGCGATCGCGTTTTGTTTGAGGCGGCGATCGACGTCTTCGAGCGACCAGTAGAGGCCACTGCGGTTTTGCAGCCACTCAAAATAGCTGACCGTTACGCCGCCCGCGTTGACGAGAATATCCGGAACGACGGGAATGCCGCGCGCGTTCAAGCGGCGATCGGCGGCGGCGGACACCGGCCCGTTCGCCACCTCGAAAATATATTTAGCGCGGACGCGATCGGCGTTCTCTGCAACGATTTGGTTTTCCAGCGCAGCGGGAATCAAGATATCGACGTCGAGCGTCAGCAGCTCGTCGTTGCCGATCGTCTGGCCGCCGACCGTATTGCACACCGTCCCCTCGCAGTAGACTGCCTCGATGCGCCGGTTGCGCTCGCGAAAGTTTTGCACGGCGGGAATATCGAGCCCTTTCGGGTCGTAGACGCCGCCTTTCGAGTCGCTGACGGCCACGACGCGGTAGCCTGCCTCGAATAGCAGCCGCGCCAGGACGCTGCCCGCGTTGCCGACCCCTTGGATGGCGACGGTGGCCGCGCCGCGATCGAGCCCGAACTTCGGCGCGAGGGCCTCGATCGTATAGAACGCGCCGGTGGCGGTGGCGGTGTCGCGCCCGAGGCTACCGCCCAACGCGATCGGCTTGCCCGTTACCACGGCAGGGCACTGCTGGCGGCGGATGATGCTGTACTGATCCATCATCCAGCCCATAATCGTCGGCGTCGTATAGACATCCGGGGCGGGGATATCGACATCGGGGCCGATAAAGTCGGCGATCGCGTCAATGTAAGCGCGGCTGAGGCGCTCGAGTTCGAGCTTCGAGAGCGCCTTGGGATCGACGGTGATACCGCCCTTACCGCCACCAAAGGGAATATTGAGCGCCGCGCACTTAAACGTCATCCAAAACGCCAGGGACTGCACCTCGTCGAGGTTGACGCCGGGATGGAAGCGCACGCCGCCTTTGGTCGGGCCGCGCGTGTCGTCGTAGCGGACGCGGAAACCTTGGAACACTTGCAAGCTGCCGTCGTCCATACGTACGGGCAGCGAGACGCTGAGGCTGGATTTGGGAAACTTCAGGCGCTCGATCGCGTCGGCGGAAATATCCACATGTTCGAGCGCGTCATCGAGCCGGGTCATCGCATCGGCGAACAGCGTTTTCTGGGTCTCCATAGCCTCCTCTCCTCATTTCGTAACGGCGATGGAAAAATGTAGTTGCGATCGGCGATCGGTCGCGCTCGCGTCACGCTCTGACCAAAGCAGGCGTTTTTAGCATCTCCAAATCTCGATTTCGTGCTAGTTCGAGAACGCGCCTCAAGCATTGGAGAAATCGCGTTAGAAAGCGTGCGGCGATCGACCGCAGCGACACAGAGCCCTCCAAAACAAATCGAGATTTCTAGGGCGTTATTTCGATAGCTTTAAGTTTAGTTTTCGTTTCGCCTTTCACGACGATCGGCGCACGCGATCGTCGCCGAAAGATCGACCCTAGCAACTGCATTTTTCATATTTCGTATGTTCCCACCGCTCCACTGCCAGCGACATTAAGAAAAATGGCGTCGCCGCCCGCCCCGAGCCCTGCCCCGAAGCCCGCCCTCGAGCCACGATCGCATCGTTCGCGAGGCCGATGCGCCAGCGAGTCCGTCCGGTTCGCGCGATCGCCTGCAACGTTTCGCGGGGCGCTGCACTATTATTCTTCTAGGTACTGGCCGCGCTGCTCGGTAACGACACCACCGACCGCGCACCCGATACGCCAGTCATCTGCCGTCCGTGCCTTGGAGGTCTGTTCCGTGAATACATCTGACTCGTCACCCCAACAGCTTCAGGTCGAAGTCGGTCGGCTGAAAGAAGAGGTCGATATGCGCGATCGACTCGTCGAGCAGCTTTCTCAAGAGCTGTTTCGCCTGGTGGAGGGCAATGCCAATCTCGCGCCGTCCGCCGAGCTGTCCAGCGGCCAGCAAAAGCACGTCCACATGCTGCGCCAACAGCTCGAGGAAGTCGAGAAGCAGGTGGAGTTCTACCAGTCGCAAATCGAGCAGCGCGACACCGAACTCTACGCCCAACGCCAAGCTGTCCAAGAGCTGACCGATCGCGCCTCGACCCTGGAGCGCGTCGTCCAGGAGCTGCCCGAAATTTACAAAGCGAAGTTCGCCGATCGCCTCAAGCCCGTCGAGGAGCGCGTCGCCCAGCTCCAGCGCGAAAACCGCCAGCTCCACGCCGAGCTTCAGACCGTTAACTACCGCCTCGCCCAGCGCATGAAGGCCGGTACGCCCGAGGGCGTCGATCTGCCCGCATTCCAGCCCGAGGGCGGACAGGCGGCACTGCCCAGTCTGCCGAGCTTTTCTGCTGGCAGCGAGAATGGCGACTCGGTCTAGTACCAAGACTTCTAGTACCAAGACTCCAGCCACATCCGCAGATCGAAGGCTTCGCGCGAGAGCGGTAGCCCCAGGAAAACCGGCAGCCAGAATGCAAAGGCCGCAGCGCAGACGACAAAGACCGTCAGTACGGTTGCGCGGGCGGCGGGATCGCGGCGCTTCCAGAGGCGATCGAGCACCCAGGCCAGCGCCAGAAAACTAAACAGCGACGCGGCCATGTAGTGATAGAGGTAGGTGCAGCGCGAGACCAGCGCCCAAGGCAGATAGTTCGCGCCGTAGCCGCAGGCCAGAAAGCTGACGATGCCGAGCTGGCCGTGTGTCGCCAGTTTTGCCGAGCTGGCGCGATCGCCGCCTGCATTGCCCTTCGTGCCGCTCTTCATCAGGGCACGCCAAAACCAAAAGGCCGCGATCGCCAGCATCGCGATTGTCGCCAGCGTCGCCAACCACCAAAGTACCGGCGTCCCCAGGGCGTGGACGTCCGTGACGATCGGGCGATCGCCCTCCTCCCACTGCTGGAAGTAGTAGCCGACCGGGCGGAGCATCCACGGCCAGGAAAACCAAGACGAGCAGTAGGGGTGCGTCTCGGCGGTGTTGCCGCCGACCCTGGAGTGGTAGCCGAGGATCTGCTGCTGCATCTCCAGAAAGTTAAATTCGGGCGCGATTTGCAGGTGGTAGACCCAGGAGAGGCGGTAAACGATCGCGGGAATGACGCCGAGCGCCAGCGCGAACAGCGGTATGGGAACGCGCGCCGCGCCACGGAGCAGCGGCTCGGCAGCTTGGTATCTGCTCGGAACGTCGTCAGCGGAAGAACCGACGAGCGGGCGAGCGGGAACGAGCCAGCGCCAAATCAGCGCCAGCCCGTAGAAGCCGTAAGCCGCCATCAGAAACCCCAGGCCGTTCCATTTCACGGCCCAGGACGCCCCAAAGCCGACACCAGACAGCACCAGCCACAGCGCCCGCCTGCGCGAACTGGCGATCGCCAGCAGAAAGAAAATCTGACCCAGCAGCCCGAAGGTCAGAAGGTAGGTGTTAATCAAGGCGTAGCGCGACTCGACCAGCAGCAGGCCATCCAACGCCGTTAGCGCACCGGCTAACAGCGCAAAGGGCCAGCGCCGACCGAGCAGATAGGCCAAAATCCCCACCCAAAGTGGTATCAGCGTCCCAAAAGCTGCGCCGACCCAGCGGTAGCTAAAGGCTGAAAGCCTCGCCACGCCTTCCGCATCGCCGATTTCTGGCGCTGAAGACAAACGCTGAAAGGTCCAAATCCCGATCGCGATGATGTATTTTCCGAGGGGCGGGTGAACGTCAAAAAACTCGGTGCGATTCAGGTAGTCATAGCCGTACTGAGCGAAGTAAACTTCGTCAAAAACGGGCGCGTTGAAGCGGCTCAGCCCCCAAAACCGACAGACAAAGGCAAACAGCAAAATCCCTGCGATCGCGGCGAGACCGGCTTTGTCCTTAAGCTCGATCGTCACAATGACCGCCCCCGTTCAGTGGCCGACCGAGCGCAAGGGCAAGACGCTGCCGGATTTACGTTTCGCCTCCACCCACGATCGCTCCGATCGTCAGTATGGGCGGCCGCTGGACGAACGAACTTCTGTTGTAGGATTTTCACACCGTTCAGTTCCTAAAACTCGCGCTCGAGACCGACATCGCACACTTGGCGAAGTCCATGAAATTCGTAATTGAAAGCTGCCCGACATTCATATACAAACGTATCACAAATGCCTATAAAGACGCGTTGATTCGTCGAGGGCATGAGGTGGTCTATCTCAACCCATCGTCAGAGTCTCAGGCCAGTGTAGAGACTTCAGAAGTAGAGCGACAAAGCTTTTCAGACGAATACTATAAAGGTCTTCTAGCGTCATCGACAAAAGATGACGTTTTGCTAGTTTTTCCCAACTCAACTATTCTCAATCAAGTCGATGACTCTAGCGACGATCGGCGATGTCATTACGAATACTTCTCGGGTCGAATTTGGTTTTTGCATCTCGATCGAATCGCCGGACTTTTCCTCAAGCAGGAACAGTCCTGGCGTCGCATGGGCGATCGGGTAACGCACTTTTGTCTCGAGTATGAAGACGCGATCGACCTTCGGGAAATGGGATTTGAGCGGGCTTTTCCCATCTTTCACTATTCAGAGTTGGAGGCAACAGACGATCGGCACTCCATTGACGGTGTTTCGTTTGTCGGTCACGTCTTGCCGAACTTCCAGCAGTTTTATACCGAGATGCGGCATCTTCCCTTCGCGCATCAAATTGCGGCAGATTTTTGGTCGAGGATAGCTTGCCTCGATCGCGCGATCGATAGCTCTGCCGTTCGCTACGCCAAGGGCCTGCATCCGTACGGGTCACCAGGATTTTGGAAGAGCAAGTTCTCGTACCGCTACGTGACGGGTCGAATGTCCATCTACTTCCGGGGCGACCTTATGGAGCGGTTGCCGTCAGGGATTCCCCTGGATATTTTCGGCGGAGATCCGAGATACTTGCTCGGCGATTCGATCGGTCGGGACGGGCCAGCGCAGCAAATCGATCGAAAAAATACAAAGTATCACTCGCCGATCCACAGTCGCGCCGAACTCGAACGAATTTATCGAAATTCTCCAATTAATCTAAACGTAACCTCTACCCAGTTCGACACCGCTGTTGTCAATCGCGTTCCGGATGTGGGAGCCGTGGGAGGCTTCATCCTCACCGATCGCCGGGGAGACCTATCTAAAGTTACCGACGTTCATCAAGAAATTTCCTATTCCACCCTCGACGAGCTAGCAGATAAGCTCGATTTTTATTTAACTCACGATCGGGAGCGGGCAGAAGTGGCGCGCCAGCTCCATGAAGATATTCGGGCTAAATATACTTACGATCGCGCGATCGACTATTTAATGGAGCGAGGTATGTCAGAGACATCAGCGGCTAGCCCTTATCGCGTCGATCTCGGCTGCGGAAAGTGGAAGCCGGAAGGCTATATTGGTGTTGATATATCGCCGAGTAGTAAGGCGGATATTATTGCCGATTTGACGCGACGCTTTCCGTTCCCAGCCAGCACCGTGGATGTCGTCCGCGCCCACGATACGATCGAGCATTTGCCCGATCGTATTCACACGATGAATGAGATTTGGCGGGTTTGTAAAGATGGGGCGCTGGTGGATTTGAAAGTTCCATCTACTGACGGGCGCGGCGCTTTTCAAGACCCGACTCATGTCAGCTTTTGGAATCGCAATTCTTTTATGTACTACTGCGTGGAGTTTCCGGCATATTTGGAGCTTTGCCACAGTTACGGATTTCGGGGCAGCTTCCAGTTGCTCAAGCTCGAAGGCCAGGGGGAAGAGCGGGAGGAGTTTATCCACGTCGTCCTGCGGGCGGTGAAGGGAAAACCGCAGGACGTTCTGGTTCGCGAACTGCGCCAGTCCCTGGATTTGCGCGACGAGAATATCGTTTTGCTGCCTGACTGGCAGGCGGATCCAGCGGTGCTTTACTCGGAGTTGCGCGGCTTTTTCCTGTCTCTGGCGGAGCGGGAAGATGGCGATCGCGTCACCGTTTTGGTGTGCGCTTGCGACCCCCAGACGCCACAGCAGGCGGCTTCCATAGATCCGGAGGAAGCGTTGGGCGAGGTCTTTCTAAATATCTTGATTGAAGAAGGGATCGATCTGATTAATTCGAGCTGCGCTATCTCATTTGTGACGCAGATCGACGATGCTGCGAGCGAGGTGCTGAAGAGTGATGCTTCGTATCGCGTACTGCTAGCCTATGACCCCGACCTTGAGGTCAGTGCGCCTTTTGACGATATTCCCGTGCGGTAGTTGTAGAAATCGCGGCGGTTGGGAACGATTTAGCCTGCGATCGCGGTGTCGATCGCGCTGACGAGACGCTCGACGCTGTCGGTGACGGCGAGGGACTTCATGCCGTGGCGCAGTTTCTCTAGGGCGTCGGGGTCGGCGAGCAGGCCACAGACTTCGGTGGCGAGGCGATCGGCGCTCAGGTCGGCTTGGCGGTACATGCGCGCCGCGCCTGCGCTGACGCAGATCTCGCCGTTGTAGAACTGGTGGTCTTCGGCGGCGAACGGGTAGGGAATCAGGATCGTTGGCGTTCCGCAGACGCTGAGTTCGGCGATCGCCCCGGCTCCGGCACGGGAAATCGCCAGGGTCGCGCGCTGGAGCAGTCCGGCGATGTTGTGGTAGAAGGGCATCGAGATGTACTGCGGGTGGTCGATCGTCTCAGCGTCGGGGTCGTTTTCGCCCGTCAGGTGGACGACCCACGCCCCCGCCTCGAACCATGCGGGCAGGCACTCGCGCACGATGCGGTTGACGGCGACTGCGCCCTGGCTGCCGCCCATCACGGCGATGAGGGGCACGCCGTCGGGAACGGGTAAATCGAGGCCGATCGGCGATAGGAAGTCGGCGCGAACGGGCGTTCCTACGTGGAGGATTTCGGTGCGATCGGCGACCTCGAGGCGATCGGCGGCTTCGGCAAAACCGACGGCGAGGGTCTTGCACCAGCGACCGCAGGCTCGCGTCACTTTGCCGGGCAGGGCGTTGGATTCGTGGAGGAGTGTCGGTAGGCCTCGCAGTCGCGCCGCCAGGATCGCCGGAGCGGCGATGTAGCCGCCGGTGGTCAACACGGCGTCGAATTTACCGGCGAGGCGATAGCACTGCCAGAGGGAAGCAGCGAGGCCGATCGCGGCTTTGACTGCGCCGATCGCGCCGCCTTGCAAACCGGATACGGGTACGTAATGAATGGGGTAGCGAGCGCCGACGAGTTTGGTTTCCATGCGATCGCGCACGCCGAGCCATTCGATATCCCAGTGGGGATATTTCTCCGAGCCCTGCGTCGTCAGGCGTTCGGCGATCGCCAGCGCTGGGAACAGGTGTCCGCCCGTGCCGCTGGCCGCGACGAGCAGTCGGCGCGGTCGGTCGGGAGATATAGAACGCTCGGAGGAGGTCACGGTGTCGCGCTCGATCGAGCCGCAGAAATTTGTACAATGGGCAAAGCCGCGCTGGCCTAACGGGCCTTGGAATAGCTTTGAAACAGCTTTGGAACCTTTTCGCGCTGCCACAGTCCAGAACTTTACCCTAAAAAACGAGCGCTCATGAGCAGTGGTGGAACATTTCGGCAGTGGACGATTGCGGCAATGTCTCGAGTGGCGATCGTCGCGCTGGGGCTGACGGGTGCACTGGTGCTGCCCTTGGGAGCCCGCGCCGATTCGCCCGATTCTGCCCCGCCGGAGGTGCTCGCGGCGATCGAGCGGCTGGCGCGCGCCGCCAACAATCGCGACCTGCCCGCCCTAATGGATGCCTACGATTCGCGCTTTGCCCATGACGACGGCTTCGATCGCGCGGCGCTGCGCGAGGCCACCGAAGACTTTTGGGCACGCTACGAAACGCTGACCTACGACATCGAGCTGCTCGGCTGGGAGGCCACCCCGAACGGCTACGTGACCGAGACGGAAGTGACGATCGCCGGGACGACCGACGAGCTGCGCGCCTTTCAGCTTCAGTCGGCATTGCGATCGCGTCAGACTTTCAGCGGCGATCGCATCGTCCGCCAGACCACTCTAGAAGAGGTCAGCGTCCTGACAGCGGGCAGCGGTGCGCCGGACGTGCGCGTGCAGATTCCCGACGGCGTCGCCCCCAGCGAGCGCTTCGACTTCGACGCGATCGTCGTCGAGCCCCTGGGTGATAGCTTCCTGCTCGGCGGAGCCCTCGACGAAACGGTAGACGGCCTGCCCGCTCTCGGCGCTTCAACCATCGAACTCCGGCCCCTGATGGCGGGTGGCCTGTTTAAAACCGGCACGGCTCCCGACAACGACCTGTGGCTGTCGGGGGCGCTCGTTCGCGAAGACGGCATCACGATCGTCACCCATCGCCTGCCGGTCGCGCCGAGACAAGCCAGCGACGGCCACTAAGTCGCAGCAGCGAAGTGACAGCAGCCGCTCGCCTGAGCCGTTTGCCCCGATTTTTTTGCCCCCCCACATCTACGCCATGGCAGTTGACGCCAGACCCCGCCGCGCCGACCGCGCAAATCGCCCGCACCGACCGCGCAAATCGCCCCTCGGAATTTTTCGCCACCCCTTTGTCGCCTTTGCCACCTTTTCCGCGATTGTCGGAGCGGTGGCCGTCACCAGCGTTAACGGCTGGCTGGCCGGGTTGCGGCGCGATTTGTTTCCGCCGCCGCCGCTCCCCGTCACCGACGTGCGCACCTTGATATTGAGCGGCCTCGAAGACAGCCAAGAGCTGCACACCGCCAAGCAGACGCTAACGGCGTTGGTCACCAGCGAGCAGGAGCGCCGCCTCGGGCAGTTCTACCTGGGCGAGACCGTGTTGGTCTATCAGGGCATCGGCTACGCTCGCGCCGCGATCGACATCAGCCAGCTCCAGATCGAGCGAGTCGATCGCGACAGCGGCAGCATCTACGTCGTTCTCCCCCCGGCGTACCTGTCCAGCATCGAGCTAGACGTCGAGAAGTCCGGCGTCCTGGAAGAGCATCGCGCCTGGATCGCGCCCAATGCCGAAACCCAGCTCTACGCCGAAGCCGAGCGCGTCGCCGTGGCGCGCATGCGATCGGCGGCCTGCGAGGGCCAACTCTTCGATCGCGCTGCCGAGCAGGCTGAAACCCTGATTCGCGACATTCTGCGCGCCGCCCGCTACACCGAAATTGGCATTGAGACCCAACCGGCTAATCGCCAGGGCTGCCAGGTGACCTGACCCGGGCTGCGCCGAGCGCCGAGACATCGAGCAACGAACTCCCCACCACGTCCCAGTTGGGGTCGGCGATCGCGCCGCTTTCTCGAGGTCAGCCCGCTCCGCCGACCAACACTTCGTTTACCAGAGCCTCAAAGAGCTTTACAATTGGTTAACACAAGTACTGTCGCTATGGGCAAAAATAGACTCTCCGCTGTTTCCTAAGGACGTCAAAGCCCCGCGAAACTGGCTTTACGGAAGCGTTCCAAGCCCCCTCGGGTCTGGCACGTAGTCCACGAAGGTTCATAGCGCCCGACCCAAGATCGAAAACATGAAAGACCTGAATCGCTATCGAAATATCGGTATCTTCGCTCACGTTGACGCGGGCAAAACCACGACGACCGAACGTATCCTGAAGCTCACCGGTAAAATCCACAAAATCGGTGAAGTGCACGATGGTGCTGCCACCACCGACTTCATGGATCAAGAGCAGGAGCGCGGTATTACGATTCAGTCGGCGGCAACGAGCTGCTTCTGGAAAGATCACCAGTTCAACATCATCGACACACCCGGTCACGTTGACTTTACGATCGAGGTGTACCGCTCGCTGAAGGTCCTCGACGGCGGTGTTGGTGTGTTCTGTGGTTCGGGCGGCGTGGAGCCTCAGTCAGAGACCAACTGGCGCTATGCGAACGAGTCGAAAGTCGCGCGGATTATCTACGTCAACAAGCTCGACCGTACCGGCGCGGACTTTTACAGCGTTGTCGACCAAGTCGAGAACATCCTGGCAGCCAAGCCGCTGGTGATGGTGCTGCCGATCGGCATCGAGAACGACTTCGTTGGCGTCGTCGATCTCCTGACCGAGAAAGCTTGGGTTTGGGATGACTCGGGCGAGCCCATGAACTACGAAATCTCCGATATCCCCGACGATATGAAGGAGAAAGCGGCGGAATACCGCGAGGCTCTCATCGAAACCGCTGTCGAAGCCAACGACGACATGATGGAGAAATACCTCGAGGGTGAAGAGCTCTCGATCGACGAGATCAAAGCTTGTATCCGCAAGGGTACGCGCGATCTGATGTTCTTCCCGACCTACTGCGGTTCGTCGTTTAAGAACAAAGGCGTGCAGCTCGTCCTCGACGCTGTCGTGGATTACCTGCCCAGCCCCACTGAAGTCAAACCTCAGCCCGAGGTCGATCTGGAAGGTAACGAGACCGGCGAGTACGCGATCGTCGATCCCGACAACCCGTTCCGCGCCCTGGCGTTCAAGATTATGGACGACCGTTTCGGTGCGCTGACCTTTACGCGCATCTACTCCGGCCAGATCAAAAAAGGTGACACCATCCTCAACACCGCCACGGGTAAAACCGAGCGCGTGGGCCGCATGGTGGAAATGCACGCCGATTCGCGCGAAGAGATCGACACCGCACAAGCGGGCGACATCATCGCGATCGTCGGGATGAAGAACGTCCAAACGGGCCACACCCTCTGCGATCCCAAGCAGCCCGCAACCCTGGAGCCGATGGTCTTCCCCGACCCGGTGATCTCGATTGCCATCTCGCCGAAAAACAAAGGCGGCAACGAGAAGATGGGTATGGCGCTCAGCAAGATGGTTCAGGAAGATCCGTCCTTCCAAGTCGAAACCGACCAGGAAAGCGGCGAAACGATCATCAAAGGCATGGGCGAACTTCACCTCGACATTAAAGTCGATATCCTCAAGCGCACCCACGGTGTCGAAGTGGAAGTCGGGAAGCCCCAAGTGGCCTACCGCGAGTCGATCACCAAGGTCATCGACGACAGCTACACCCACAAGAAACAGTCGGGTGGTTCGGGTCAATACGGCAAGATCGACTACACGATCGAGCCCGGTGAACCGGGTTCGGGCTTCACGTTCGAGTCGAAAGTCACGGGTGGTAACGTGCCGCGTGAATACTGGCCTGCCGTCAACAAAGGCTTCGCGTCTAGCATTGAGGAAGGCCCTCTCGCCAGTTTCCCTTGCGTTGACCTCAAAGTGACACTGAAAGACGGTGGCTTCCACCCCGTTGACTCCTCGGCGATCGCCTTCGAGATTGCAGCCAAAGCCGCGTATCGTCAGTCGATGCCGAAAGCTGGCCCGCAAATCCTCGAGCCGATCATGAAAGTGGACGTGTTCACGCCGGAAGACCACGTCGGTGATGTCATCGGCGACCTCAACCGTCGTCGCGGCATGATTGGCGAGCAAATGTCCACCCCGATGGGTGTTCGCCTGAAGGCGCAAGTGCCGCTGAGCGAAATGTTCGGCTACATCGGCGACCTGCGGACGATGACTTCCGGTCGCGGTCAGTTCTCGATGGAGTTCGACCACTACGCTGCTTGCCCGCGCAATGTGGCTGAAGACGTGATTAAGGAAGCCAAAGAGCGCCAAGGAGCGCTGGCATAGGCTTCGCCGATATGTTGGGCGATCGGGTGGCCGCTCGATCGCCGTCTTAACTCGATATGCGCTCGATCGCTAGTGGCGATCGAGCGCTTTTTTTTAGCGATCGTCGGACACTCCAGAAGTCGGACTTTTTGGAAAAGTCCGACTTCTCAGGCACCGGGAAAACCGTCCGTCAAGTCTGCGGGCGTGTTGCAGTTGCGCAGCCAGCCGCGATCGCCCGGAGCCACCGACACGGCCTCGACTTCACTGGCGGCAGCACGCCGATCGAGCCACGCCTGAAACGATCGCCCGTCCATCGTGACAAAGTCCGCCAACGACGATCGCGCTTCGAGACGGTAGAGCGCACACAGCGGCTCCCAGCCGCGCTCGGTCTGCGGAACGATCGCCAATTTCTCCTCTCCGCACGCCCGCGCTCGATCGCACAGTTCTACAAGTCGAGCGCGATCGAGGCTCGGCAGATCGCAGGCCAGCAGCAGCACCCAGCCCAGCTCGCGTTCGGCCAGATCGTCTAGCGCTTGTCGTAGCGACACCAGCGGTCCAGCTCCCGGCTCGCGATCGCACAGCCACTCGCAGCCGCCCAGCTCGAGCGCGTCGCGGTAGCGATCGTTCCAGGCGGACATCACAAACGATCGCACGGTCAGCGATCGCGTCGCGTCGTAGACTCGCTGCAACATCGGCACGCCCTGCCACGGCACGAGAGCTTTGTCGCGTCCCATGCGGCGGCTGCGGCCTCCGGCGAGGATGACGGTCGCGATCGACAGATGGGGGATATTCATGGCGAGATCGACTTGAGTGCGATGCTCCGATCGTAGCGCCGCCAGTTTCTCGAAACGCCTCGAAACGCCTCGATTCAGCGGGCAAAACAGCGCAGCTCAGCGCGCGAACAGCAGTGCGACGCCTGCGAGAACGAGGACGACGCCGAATATCGATCGCCAGCCGACGTGCTCGCCCGCCCAAGCGGCCAGGGGCAGCGCGAATAGTGGGCTGGTGGAGGTTAGGGTTTGGGCGATGCCAACGGGTGCGAATTTATAGGAGGTTTGCTGGAGCCAGATGGCGAGGTAAGTGCCGAGGAGGGAGCTGAGGGCGATCGCCGTGAGGATTCTCGGGGTCGTGACAATACGCCGCCACGCTTGGCGTTCGGTGGCGTGGCGCGCGAATTCTAGAGACTCCCAGACCAGCAGCGGCGCGATGCCGACGGCGATCCGCAGCATGCTTGCCCACAGGGTCGGGAAGTCCGTCTCGGCAAGTACCGATCGCGACATCACTGCGCCGACGGCCTGAGCCGCCGCCGCCACTATCCCCCAGAACGCGCCCTGCCACCACGCTCCGCGTCCGGGGATATCCGCTGCGCGATCGACGATCGTCCAGACGATGCCGCCGAAGATCGCGGCAATGCCGAATGCGGCCTGCGCGCCGAGGGTCTCGCCGAGAGTCGTTGCTGCCAGCAGGGCCGTCATGGGCGTCGCGCTCGTCACCAGCAGCAGTGTCCGCCGCGACCCCAGGCAGTTGAGCGCTTTGAAGTAGGCGGTGTCACCGAGCCCGATGCCGATCGCGCCGCTGCCGCCGAGCATCAGCAACGTCCGCGCGTCGATCGTCGGCGCTTCCAACCGACCCAGCGCGATCGTGACGGAGAATGCCAGCAGCGAGACGACGCCTTTAAGTAGGTTGAGCCGCAGTGGCGCGATCGTCACGCCCAGCCGCTGGAACACGAGCGATGCAAAGGCCCAGACGAAAGCTGCGCCCAGTGCTGAGAATTCGCCGAGGTAGGGTATCGTCACAAGTCGCTATCCTGACCGAAAACCCGCTCAATGTAGCAAACGCCTCCGATGCGGACAACGCAGGAGAGCCAGGACTTGCGCGCAATTTCCTAATAGCTCCCGAATCCCCCTGCCAGAGATCGACTAGAGAGCGCAATCGACATCCGCAGAAATCACCGCAAGAACCGTAAAGACCTGATTGACGGACAAAAGTGATTAGAGAAGCTTGTAAAGCCTGACAGTGTGG
>ERZ1740068.133-NODE-133-length-47691-cov-27.121064_pt1 | contig 47691 bp, 45 predicted proteins | sample MGYA00581735_ERZ1740068 | MGnify/ENA primary metagenome ERZ1740068 (study PRJEB43018, sample SAMN04849740) | marine metagenome | isolation source: floating plastic debris | place: Pacific Ocean | collected 2008-08-30 | study: EMG produced TPA metagenomics...
CTCGAACAGGGACTCGAACAGGGACTCGAACGAGGCCGCGATCGCGAACGGGAAGAAACGGCACGCAGAATGCTGTCTACCGGATTCGATGTCGAGACGGTGTGCGAAATAGCGCAGTTAGACGTGGCAATCGTGCGCGAGCTAGCCGAAGCGATCGCACAAACCCCGGAAGCGGACGATCGCACTCAGTAGCTGTCTGGAAGGAAGCACTGCCCGGTGACTGGTGTTACTCAGTCGTTCCGCCCTCAGCCCTGAAGCGATTTGCGCCCTGGATGCAAGTTTGCCGCAGGTCGGCCCCGATTAGCCTCGCTCCCTCAAAGCAGGTGGCTTTAAAGGCGATCGTGGGATCGACTGTCTCAAACCAGCCGAAGAATCGCATGTCGCGCGTCAGGGTCAGGTGCATTACGTAGAGGCTGGTCAAGACGATCGCGATCGTCAGCACCGCCAGCAGCATCACACCTAAGGCGATCCGCGACGAACCACCAAACATCATGCGCGCCAGGCGGTCGGTCGCAGCGCGATCGAGGTTCGTAAACAGCATGACGAGCACCGATGCCGCCACCAGTCGATAGCCGCCCAGTAGCTCCGCTAGCGAGAACGCAAAGCTTGCCGAAGCCGCGATAACGAGCGCCAGCGTCCAAACGCCCGAGATCGCCCCGACGAGCACTACGAAAGGCATCATCGCGCTTGCCCCCGGCGCGCCTGCCCGCACGATCGCTTCGATGCTGCCCGTCAGCAGCGTTCCGAGCCAGACGATTCCGAGACCTTTGAGCGCGGCCTCGTCCGGTTCTGGCCGCGTCAGCGTCACGGCCCCGGCGATCGCGCCGATAATCGCGCCGATGCCGCCGAGTTGGGGTTGCAGCACGGGATGGTAAGCGTAGGCGATCGCGATCGCCAGTAGCCGCATCGACAGCCCCGCCCAGAGAACCGCCAGCACCAGCACGGCCCAGTAGGCGAGCGCCCAGAGGCCGCTGGGGCCAAACCTCGCCCCGCAAAAGATCGCGCCGCTGAGATCGGCTGCACTGAAGTCCGTACCGCGCAGGTCGGCGTCGCGGAAGTCGGCGTTGGGGAGCTTGGCAAATCGCAGATTGACGCCGCGCAAATCGACACCGCGAAAGTCGGGCGGGGAAAGCTCGCGGCGGCGGCGGATTTCGGCGGTCGAGATCGGCATGATTTTGGTAAGGGAAGGCGGGCGAGACGATGGGTTGACCGACTCCCATTGTGAAGAACTGCGGGCCGTTGCAACGATCGCGAAGGCGAAGAGGTTACAGAATTTAAGATGCCCGCGACGCCGATCGCGGACTTGGCTGGACTCGGGTTCGAGCTTGCCACACGGACTTTTTTTGGAGCGATCGCAACCAAACAAATGAACTTTCTCAATGGGATTACAGTACTGCTTCTCTACGAGCTGGCCGGTGAAGTGACGACGGCTTTTTTACAGCTCCCAGTTCCCGGCCCGGTGATGGGCATGACCTTTCTGTTCTTGACCTTGCTCTTACGCCACAAAACGCCCACGTCGGTCGGTACGGCGTCTTCGGCGCTGCTCGGTCATTTTTCGCTGCTGTTCGTTCCCGCCGGGGTGGGACTGATCGACCACTTGGATCGGGTTGCCAACGAGTGGCTGCCGATCGGCTTGACCCTGATGCTGAGCAGCACGATCGCGATGGTTTTCACCGCTGCGACAATGTCGGCGACGACGGCCCTGCTCTCGAAAAGGAGCGCAAAAAATGTTTAATTCCGACGCCACAACGATTTGGGTGTATCTGTCCGCCTCGCCGCTGACCGGCATTACCATCACCCTCGTGGCCTACGGCCTCGCCGATCGGCTGTATACCCGAGCCGATCGCAACCAACTGCTCAATCCGCTGGTTGTTTCCGTCGCGCTGCTGATTGTCTTTCTCATGGCGACGGACACGTCCTACGAGGCGTACTTCGAGGGCGGACAGTTCGTGCACTTTCTGCTCGGCCCCGCGACCGTGGCCTTGGCCGTACCGCTATACGAGCAGATTTCTCGGCTGAGGAAAATTTGGCTGTCCGTGTCGATTTCGCTGGCGCTAGGCGTTACGGTCAGCACGGTGTGTTCGATCGCGATCGCGCGGCTGCTGGGAGCGAGCGCGCAAACGCAACTGTCGATCGCGCCCAAATCCGTAACGACGCCGGTGGCGATGGCGATTTCCAAACAGATCGGTGGACTGCCGTCTCTAACGGCAGTTTTGGTGGTGATTACGGGGATTTTTGGCTCGATCGTCGGCCTGCGGCTGCTGCGGCTGATAGGCATCCGCGACGACAGCGTCAAGGGCATTGCGATGGGGCTAACCGCGCACGGTCTGGGGACGGCGTCTTCGCTTCAGGTCAGCGCGGAGATGGGAGCGTTTTCCGGATTGGCGATGGCGCTGTCGGCGCTGTTTGCGTCCGTTCTCGTGCCCTGGATTGTCGGGCTGTTGGGCTAGGGCTCGCGTTTTGCTTAACAGCCACCGATGTGCGCCCATTCAAAAGCCCCGCTCTCGTCTCACGAAAGCAGGGCCACGACCTTATTGCAGATCGGCGCGATCGACGCTTTTAAGATCTCTCTAGTCCTTAACGACCGTAACCGATTTGATTTTGTCGCCTTGGCGGATAGCGTTGACTACGTCCATATCTTCCGTTTTACCAAAGACCGTGTGGACGCCGTCCAGGTGGGGCTGCGGCGAGTGGCACACGAAGAACTGACTGCCGCCAGTGTTGCGACCGGCGTGGGCCATCGATAGCGAACCCGCCTGGTGCTTGTTGTCGTTGATTTCGCAGTCGATGGTGTAGCCCGGGCCGCCAGTTCCGGTTCCTTTTGGGCAGCCACCTTGGATCACGAAGTTGGGGATGACGCGGTGGAAGTTCAGGCCGTTGTAGAAGCCGTCTTCGATCAGCTTGGTGAAGTTGGCGACGGTGTTGGGGGCGGCGTCGTCGAAAAAGGCGATGTTAATCGTCCCTTTATCGGTTTCCATAATGGCTTTGGTCACGGTCGTTATCTCTCGCGTGGGTGGGTGTTCTTGCTAAAGCGCGGGAATGGGCGATCGCCCGGCGATCGTTACGATTTTCTGGTAATCGATCGCGGATGCGCTTTAGGCGACTTATCTTAACGTATTGGTTTCCTGACGTAGGCCCGTTCGGCTGAGCGCTCGACCTATTTTCTCGTTTCGCCCTATGACCCCATCTGCTTCTCGGCCTTACTTCGCTACCGTTGCCCGAGGTCTCGAGCCGATCGCAGCGCGCGAGTTGCAGGGGCTCGGCGCGAGCGATATCGCCGAAGACTATATGGGCGTGCATTTCAGCGGCGATCGCGAGCTGCTTTACCGCGCTAACCTCTGGATGCGAACCAGCTTTCGGATCCTCCAGCCCCTGCGCGAGTTCGGCTGCAACGACGTACGGGAACTGTACGACAACGTGAAGGCGATCGCCTGGGAAGACGTTCTTTCGCCAGACAAGACCCTGGCAGTGCGGGCGACGGGCGGCAACGAAGCGCTCAACCACACTCACTTCACGGCGCTGAAAGTCAAGGAGGGCATCGTCGATCGCCAGTGGAAGCAGTTCGGCACGCGATCGAGCGTCGATCGCGATCGGCCTGATGTAGCAGTGAACCTGCACGTGCATCGCGATCGAGCCGTTCTCAGCCTCGACAGCTCCGGCGACAGCCTGCACCGACGCGGCTATCGTCCGGCGATCGGCGCTGCCCCGCTCAAGGAAACCCTGGCCGCTGCGCTGTTATCGTTGGCAGACTACGATCCGAGCTTGCCGCTGATCGATCCGATGTGCGGCTCGGGGACGATCGCCCTGGAGGCCGGGATGCAGGCGCGCAATATCGCCCCCGGTCTTTCCCGCGAGGAGTTCGGGTTTATGGGCTGGGAGGATTTCGACGCCGATCTGTGGGATCGCGTTTGCGATGAGGCGATCGCTCAGCAGCGACCCGCCCCCGCGCCGATCTACGCCAGCGATATCGATCCGAGCGTTCTCGGACAGGCGAAATACAACGCCGAGCTGTGCGGCCTCGACTCGACGATCGAGCTAGCCGTGCGCGACGTGCGCGACCTGGAAGCACCGAGCGATCGCGGCATTTTGATTTGCAACCCACCCTACGGCGAGCGCCTCGGCGAGGTCGAAGAGCTGGGCTACTTCTACAAGCGGTTCGGCGACGTACTCAAGCAGCGCTTTAAAGGCTGGGTGGCCTATATCCTGACGACCAAGCCTCTCTCGAAGCGGGTCGGGCTGCGCGCCGCCAAGCGCTTCGCGATCGACAACGGCGGGCTGGCCTGCACGCTGCTGCGTTACGAGCTGTACTGATGACCCGATAGCAGCTTTTTTCAGAGCTGACGGTTTTAGCGCGCGCGCGCGGGATTTTTCGCGTTCCGCCCGTGCCACCGACCGCCCGAAATCGGCTTCTGACAAAGTTTCGAGCATCCTCATCGAAAATTCATAATTTTTGTAACGATGGGCCGGTGTTCTCTGCTACACTTTGCCCTGAATGAAGAAATAACTCGTGCGCAAGTGCGACTTGGGAACATGTTTCGTTAATTTCCTCATTGCTACGTGATTGGTTAATTGTTTGGTTTTTTGCGGTCGGCCTTGGTGAAGGTTGGCCGCTTTTTATGGCGATCGGTATGCAGAAATTGCAATGGATCGCAGCGCTAAACGATCGTTAAGGTTGGGGAGCTTGACACACCACCTTGCTTTCTGTATAAATAGACACAGAAACGAAATCGTTCATCCCGACAGCGCCGTGCGCTACTGGGACGGAAGTAGCGAGATACCTCCCGTTTGACGGGAAAATATCTCCGAAGGAACGCGCCTCATTTCTTCAAAGCACAACTTCCCTGTTGAAGGAGGCGAAACTATGAAACTGACCTACCGTGGTGTGGCTTACCAAGAAAACGCAGCCCGCGTCGAAGCGCAAACCGTGGAACAAGCGGGTAAATATCGCGGCGTTGAGTTCGCGATCGAACAGCACTCCGCCAAAAGCCCGCATGCCCGCCAACCGATGAAATATCGTGGCGTAGCCATCGATTAGTCAGCAGTGGCTCGACATCCGCGAGCGAGCCACGACGGCATCTACCACGATCGCGCGGAAATACCCACTGATAGACACAAATAAAGCGCGTTGAGCGATCTAGCTCAGCGCGCTTTTCATATGTTTGAAGTCTGGCTTTGAAGTCTGGCTCTACAGCCATTCGACTCAAGGATGAGGCGTGCGGGCTAACCAGCGTTTTCCCAAGCCCGCACTATTCGCTTCGCAAAAGCTCCGCCAACAACTACGCTCAGCGCTCTTTGACTCGATCTCACCTTTAAGTAAGACGACTATAAAATTCGGACTCCTGAGGCGATGGACTACACCAGCGCCGCCGCGCGATCGGCCATCGCCTCAGCCGTGATGCCATTGAGGCCCATCACCGCCGCAGCGCCCGCCGCCGTTTCGCCGCGCTTCCAGGCGAACATGTCGCGCGGAGCCGTCGATCGCAGCATCACCGGCTCCAGCATGGCGCTGGTTCCGCCCGTGACGCCCAGCAGCGCGTCGCCGCCGAACAGCTCGGCGAACTTGGCGTCGTCGATAAAGCCCGTGTCGGCCTCGGAGCAGGCCTCTGCCGCTACGTCGGTCGGGCGGTAGAGGCGACGCGGGTTGACCACGGCAACGATTTTCGAGCCGATACCTTTCTCGGCCAGAGCGGCGGCGGCTTCGTAGACCGGGTTCAGCACCATATCGCCAACGACCGCGAACGTTACGACCTTGTCGCCCGCCGTCTCTTGCAGCACGATCGCGCCTTCATCGATCGCCTGGCGGGTTTGCGCCAGCGTCGTGCGGATCGGCAGCGGCGACTTGCTGGCTGTAATCGTGATGCCCTTGTTGCGCTGACCCAGCGCCCACTCGTAGCAAGCCTGGATGCCGTTGGCGTCGATCGGGAACAGCGGGAAGATATTGCCGTTGCGCATCATGCCCGCGAAGTAGTTCTCGATTTCGGGGCGCTGGTGCGTCCAGCCGTTGCGGCCTTGTTCCAGCGCGCCCGCCGTAAACAGGCAGACCGTGGCGGGCGTCGGACGGCGCAGCTCGGCCATCGCTTGAGTCACCGTTTGCCAGATCGGCAGGCCGTTGATCGCAAACGACTCGTAGGAACACCAGAGCGATCGCGCCCCGAACAGCGCCTGACCCGCCGCCAGACCGGCGCACGCATCTTCACTTAGCGGCTCGTACACCTGACCGCCGGGACGCTGGAAGTAAGTTTCGTCCACGGTGGGGTGAACGATATTTAGTGCAACGTTGATGTTATTGATGCCCGAGGCAGCGTTACCGTCGGCGTTGGTGACGACGAAATCCGGGTCGGCTTTACCGACATGGCCGACCAGCTCGCCCATCGCGGTGGTGGCGATTTGCTTGTCGCCGATCGCGAACTCGTTCAGCGGCAACGACCCAAGGTCGGGCAGGGCGCGCGTCGATTCGGTCACGGCCACGTCCGAGGCTTTGCCGCCACCGGCGCGGCTGTAGTTTTCGCGCACCAGTTCCCAAGCGTCCGGCGTCAGCGCCAGCGACTCGAGAGCGTTGGCGATGTAATCCTTCTCGACGGTGTCACCGGGATAAAGGTTGTGAGACTGCGCGCCACGCTTGTGGACGCCCGCGCCCTTGAGCTGCTTGACGATCAGCACCGTCAGCGTGCCGCCCAGCGCCGACTTGGCCGCTTCGTCCACAGCCGTCAGCATCGCTTGGCCGAACTTGAGGCGGGCTTCGGTTCCGAAGCGAGTGCTATCGACGTACGCGCCCTCTTGGTTGGCATCGTCGTAATCTTTGGCGTCGAGCAGGATGATTTTTTTAAATCCGTTGCCTTCCCAGTAGGCCACCATCTCTTCGTTAGTTTTGGTGGAAACCATGCTGTGGTGCTCTTGGCTAAAGCCGTTCCAGACCAGCACCGGCAGGAAGTTCGTGACTTCGGGGTAGCTGGTGTTGAAGTGACCGAAGCTACTCGTAATGTAGGGTTCGCCCAGGCCGCCGTCGCCGATCGTCACGGGGAAGAGCGTGCCGGGGTTGAGCTTCGCGCCGGACATCGCGAAGTGCTGACCCTGACCGAGGGGGCCAGCGGGAGCCAGCAGGCCGGGGATTTGACCCGACAGGTGGCCGAGAAGACCGTGGGTTTCGCGGAAGCGATCGCAGAGATCCTGCACGGTGTTGATGCCCATATCTTCTAAGGACTTATCCAGGAAGACGTTGCTGTAGTAGCCGGGAGCGTGGTGACCGACTTCGGTACAGATATTTTTGTAGCCCAGCATGACCAGCGCGGCGATCGCGTCGGCGCTGCTGGCAAAACCACCGGGGTGTCCCGAGGCTTTGGCGCTGGTGATTTGGAGCGTCAGGTAGCGCAGCGCGTCGGCGGCGAGCAGGGTTTGGTAGGCGGCGGCGGGATCGCTGGGATCGGCGATCGCGGTCTGTCCGGCGGCGATCGCGGGGGCTTTGGCGTAGGTCTCAAAGCCGGGGAGCGTCTCGGCGAGGTGCGTCATCCCCTGACAAAAGGCGGGGGCAGTCGTCGAGCTGGGCATAGCGATCTCCTCTCTTGGGTTCGGCGGTCAAAAATGTAAGAACATTTTCACATTCTGAGCCCACTAAAACAATACTCGCGTTGCTTTAGTGGGGGGCGCCGTGGGAGTCGTCGCGGGGGTGACGCAATGCAGCTCAGCTCTCCGATTTAGCCTCGAGGTTGGCTTCGAGACTGGCTCCGTTGCCGTCGAACATAATGCCGAGCTTATTGCCGTCCCAGCCCAGCGGGAAGCAGCGCGAGACTTCCAGCAACTGCGACTGAGAGTAGCCGCCGTAGGCGAATAGCTCGCGGCGCGGCGGGTCGAAAAAAATGCCCGATCGCACCAGTCGGGTGCGCTCGCTGCCCCACAGGAAAGGCTGGTCTTCCGGAAAGGGGCGGTATGGGCCGGTCACGCAATTCGAGGTATAGCAGAGAACGGACGACTGGCTCAGGCGGCTCGGTCGCTGACGCGATCGCCAGTCGGGATGCAGCCGATCGCTCGGGCAGGAAAACAGCAGGTAGTAGCGATCGTTGGCAAAAAACACCTGCGGGCGCTCGACCTTGCCGAAAGCCGATGCACCCGGTTGCCGCACGCCCTGGAGCATGACGGGCGGCAGTGAGATCCACTCGTCTTCCGGGCGATCGCGCACCGCTACGCCGACACAGGCGCGGTAGCTCTCGTCGTCGAACTCCGCCGCATCCGCCCCAACAAACAGGTATGTCTTCTGATTGGGTGGATTGAAAAACGACGTGGGGGCAGACTGGCTGCCGGGTCGGTAGTGCTGCGGGTCGAGCGATAGTGCCGAGTCGCGGACGGTTTCCCACGCTTGCCCGTCTGTCGAAACGGCCAGCGCGATCGAGCGTCGCGTGCCTGTGGGCGTCTGTTCCCGCCGCGCGTAGTGCATGTAGAACTTGCCGTTGGTAATGCGGGTCGTACCGCTGCCGAAAGTGACATTGCTGGGTGCATTGAGGATCTGGCCGTCGTAGTGCCAGGTTTCGAGATCTTCCGAGCGGGCGGCATGGATCGATCGCGACGGCTCACCCCAGCGACCGGCAAGGTAATAGAGACGGTAGAAGCGGTTATCCCAGAGCAGCCAGGGATCGCGCAGCCCGTGATGTCCGTAAATTAAGTCGCGGTTGAAGTGTAGCGACAGCGCGACGCCGGGGGCGCGCAGCTCTGCGGCCCGCTCGAAGCTCGCCCTGGCCGCTTCGAGGTCGCCCAGCTTCCACCACTGCTGCCCGAGGCGAAACTGGGCTTCGGCGTAGTTCGGTCGCAGCGCCACGGCCTGCTGGTAGCTGCGTAGTGCCGCCCGCGATCGTCCGCCCGCTTCCAGTGCCTTACCCAAATCGAGGTAGCCCAGCGCCAAATTAGGACTCGCACGCACGCGATCGCAGAGTTCTTGGAGTTCGGAGGGGTCGGGCATGGCGATACGGATCGGTGCGCACGGCGGTGCGCCCAGGGTATTTCGTGGTTTTCAGCGTCTAGCCGATAGTTTCAGCCGATCGAGTTGCAAGCCTTGTCGCTGCTAGGATGGACGGGCCTTAAACATCTTGCCAGGAGTTCGGGTGGTTTCGCGCCTCGGTTACGTGCGTTTTCACCTCGACCCGCTGCCACAGCCACGCATCCCCGATGGCGATCGACTTTTTTCTGATTTACCGCCTGCTGCTGACGGGTCTATCGCTCTACAACGTCGTGCGCGTCGCCCGCAGCCTGGCGCAATACAAAACCATGTACGATCGCGTGCCTGGCTGGCTCCGGCGTTTTATCGTCGATCGCAGCCGCGAACTGTTCGGACGCGCGGCCTACCTACACCGCCGCGACGTGGCGATTAACCTGGCGCTGCTGGCCGTTCTAGTTACCCTGACGATCGCGAGCTGGCTGGTGTAGCCCCGCGATTCGGGCTGCATGGCCCAAATAAGCCTAGACCGGCAATGCTACGCAATTTGGATGGGGTAAAATTGGCCTACAATTTTTGACGTTCTGTCAAGCGAGCGACTGCTTGTCTGCCGGTCGGCAATCGAGTCTCGCGCCCAGTTTCCTCGCCGTTGTGTCGTTTCTTTTTCATAGCGCACCATGCCCCAAGATCCGTCGCGTTCCGCCACAACGGCCCACTCACCTGCGAGCCGATCGAGCCTCCCAACCAGCCCCGAGAAAAAAATGAAGGGCAAGCCGAGCGCGAAGAAAAAGAGTCGTTTCGATGCCCTCGACACCCTAGAGATAACCTCGATCGTCGGGGCGGGCGCAGGCATCGTCGTCGCAGCGATTACGCAGCAGTTCGTCCACTTTGCCCTGCCGCTGACCGTCGCGATGGGCCTGGGAACTGTCAACCGCCAGCGCTTCCAGCAGCGCATGCAAACCCAGTACGTATCTGCCGTCGGCCAGCTCCAGCAAAGTCTCAAGCTGCTGCCCGACCCGGTCAATCTCGATCCGATGCTGCAACAGGTGGTGAGCCTGGAGCGATCGCAGCGCGACACCGTCCAGCAGGTTGAAATCCTGCGTCAGGAGCTGCGCCAAACTTCTCGTCCCGAGCAAGTTGCCGCACTGCGCGATGCCGTCGTTACCCTGCAAAGCGATCTGCGACAAATGCAAGAGTTCACCGGACGCCAGCGCGAACGCGAACGTCACTTGATCGCCCAAATTTCCGAGCTACGTGAGTGGTTCCAGCAGCTTCCGCGCCACCAGCAGGGCAGCGAGTCCCAGCGCGTCGAAAATGCGATCGCCGTTCTCCAGCGCGAACTGGGCGTCGTTAAAGCTCGCCTTGCACCCCTCGACGACACCCGCCTCGAAAACGTCCAGGACAACATCCGCCGCCTCGAAGACCACATTCGCCAGGTTTCCGGCGGCGTCGGCCCGCTCCAGCGTCAGCAGCGCGATATCGTCCGCCGCCTGTTTCCCCGCCTAATCGCCACGATTAAGGAGATTCGTCAGCCGGAGCAGCAGCCCGCCCGCAAGGCTGAAATCGATCGCCCGCCCGTACCGGAGGTCAACAACGTCCTGCGCGGTTCGAGCCCGCTCGATCGCGCCGCGCCGAGCCCCGATCGCCAGCGTTTGGCCGCATGGCAGGCGCAAGTACAGGCAAATATGCTGCGCCAACGCCAGCAGCAGCGCAACCAACAGCAGCAGCGCCAGGGCGACACCAGCGTTTAGAGCGCGCTTGAAAGATTCGGATTTGCCATCAGCCCGATCGTGAGACAGGCTCGTGTCCCAGCCCGGTATGTCTCCTCCTCAAGTCGAGTGCCTGTCGCTTTGATGCCGTGCTAGTTATTCGATTTGCGGCGAGCCTCGGCTCCCATACGTCCGCGCGCGATCGGTAACCCCGCACGAGGGACTGACGTCTTGGCCCGCTCGGCTTCAAGCTGCTGGAGTTCGGTGTAGTCCACCCAGTGGATGCAGTCCACTGGGCAGGTGTCGATTGCCTCTTGAATGATGTCCTCCGAATCGCCGTTTTGATCGGCAACGCGAGCACGACCGAGGTCGGACTCGATGTAAAACGTGTTGCGCGCAGTCAGAGCGCAGTGCATGCAGCCGATGCAGGTCACTTCATCGACAAAGACGCCCTTCTGCCTAAAAGTGCCACCCAGCTCCGGCTCGAAACCGCTGCGATCGGGCGAAGCATCGTGCAACTCTGCGCTCAGCTCCGGCTCGAAACCGCTGCGGCCGTCCGATAGATCGGGCGCAAACTCCGAAGCGACATCTGGCAAGCGATCGCTCTGAGTCATCGTCAAGCTCCTCGTTCTGATATGGCTGTTCTGTCTTGGTATGGCAGTCTGGGAAAGACGACAGCAATACGCCACCGCCAGTAGGAACCTGTCGCCTGCGGGTCGCGGCGCGAGCCCGCGAATCTGCAAATGACCGGCTCGGTTTACAAACGAGAACCCGAACCTCTCTCTCAAACGGAACTTTCGTCCCGACACGAACTCAAATAATTTGTGCCCGTAAACCAGCCGCGCTCGATACACGGGAAACTCCGGCCTTTCGTGGCTTCCGTTGGGCGAGCGCTCGACGGCTGACCCAAATATGGGCCTGATGCCAGTGAATGGCTCGCCTTAAAAGAAAAGACGCGCGATCGCGCGTCTTTCGTCCACGTGGCTTGGGGCGATCGACGATCGACTCGCAGCTCGCGCGTAACGGCGGCCCCAGAAAAACAGCGCTACTTAAAATCGCACCAATTACGCGCCCCAGCGTTGAAGCACCAGGCGAATCGAACCGTCGGCATTTTTGTCCTTTTCGGACACCTGGAAACCCTGCTTCTCGGTTTCCTGCATCACCGTGCTGAAGGCGTACTGCTGGGTCACTTTGTTGATAAAACGCTCGACCGAGCCGTTTTGCGCCCAATACTGCAGATCTGCAACCAGCTCGTAAGCCGCGCCGTTCCAAGCAAAACCGATGTCGTAGCCATTGCTCTGTTCGATAACTACGTCTGCGCTCAGAGTCTGGCCGCGATAGCCGCGAACTCGAGCGGGACCTGCTTTCCAATCAATATCGAGCGTCGTTAGCGCGCTTTTAAGCGTTGCAAGGTTGCGAATTTTGGTTTTGATATGGCTGAAGTGCGACATTTGCGTAACTCTTCTTTACTTATTGAAGGGTTGAGAAACAAAAAACGAAACTCGAAAACTTTTTCTGATGCCAGACTACATCGAGCACGGGCGCTAACTTCGCCGCCCAACCTCAATTTCCCGACATGCTGCGAATCGAGCCTAAGACCAATCGCTTTGGAGCGAGCTGTTGTGGGCGGACTGGCTCGTTTTCGCTTGGGAAGCGGCAAAAAACTCTGAAGTCTTGTCGCTAGAGAGGACGACGCCCAACTCCGCTTCAAGCGCGGCGGTTAAGTCGGCACAGGATGCACCCTCGATTCCGGTAACTTTCTCGATAACGCGACCATCCGGATAGATGACAAACTCTAGCGTTTCCATAAATTCTAACGACTCGGGCACTGTGTCGATATGGACTCAGGAGCGATATGAGTACGGACAAGTGACCTAAGGCATCAGACTTGCCGCCTGACTTACCCTTAATGTTTCGTACCGAAACTCGATCGAGGTCGCTCCAATAGGTATTAAGTTTGTCGCAAGTTTTTCGCAGCGTCAAGGCTGTGGTCGCATCGACCGAACGCCGCCAGGATGTGGGTCGGGCATTAGTCGAAGGGGCGATCGCGCGCCGCATGAAGAACTATCTAGCCGCCCCCGGAAAAAACGAGCGTCGCGAGATAATGTAGCGGCTCGGCGGCACTACGGGCGCTTCAACCGCCAGTATCCAAACCCGGGCCGTCTGGAGACCTGTCCGTTTCGTACCCTCGAATCTATGAGCAGCAATCGTTCCACCTCTTTTGACTCCCCCGTTCCCGTTGGCGTCCTCGGCTTTGGCGGGCTCGGCCAAGCTGCCGCCCGCGTTCTGGCTCCGAAGCGCGAACTGCGTCTCGTGGCGGCAGCGGACGGCAAAGGTTACGCTCGCCGCGTTGCAGGGCTCGATGCCGATACCTGCATTAATGTCTACGCCCAGAGCGGGACGGTCGGCGCGATCGAAGCCGGTGGCGTCCTCAGCACTCAGAGCATTCAAGAGCTAATTGAGGCAGCGCCGGAGGTTCGCGGCTATTTCCTGGCGTTGCCGAACCTGCCAAATACGTTTATGGCCTCGGTGGCGCGGCAGTTTGTCGCTTCGGGCTGGAAAGGTGTCCTCGTCGACGCGATGAAACGCACCAGCGCTGTCGAGCAGCTCCTGGAGCTACGCAGCGAGCTGGCCGAGGCGGGCATCACCTATCTCACGGGCTGCGGCGCGACCCCCGGGCTGTTGACCGCTGCTGCTGCCCTTGCCGCTCAGAGCTACGCGGAAATCCAGGCCGTGGAAATCACTTTCGGGGTCGGTATCGCCAATTGGGAAGCCTACCGCGCCACGATTCGCGAAGATATCGCCCATATGCCCGGTTACGATGTCGATCGCGCCCGCAACCTCTCCGACGAGGAGGTCGCCGCGCTGCTCGACACCACTGACGGTCTGATCTCTCTGGAAAATATGGAGCACGCCGACGACATCATGCTGGAGCTGGCGGGCATCGTCGATCGCGATCGCGTCACCGTCGGCGGCGTCGTCGATACGCGCAATGCCCGAAAACCCCTGAGCACCAACGTGCGCGTCACGGGCCGCACCTTCGAGGGCAAAACTTCCACTCACACCTTTACCCTGGGCGACGAAACCAGCATGGCGGCCAACGTTTGCGGCCCTGCCTTCGGATACCTCAAAGCCGGTTTAGAGTTGCACGCTCGCGGCATCTACGGCCTATTTACGGCGGCAGAAATTATGCCGAAGTTTGTTCGCTAGGAGCGTTCGCTAGGGGCGATCGCCACCGAGCGCGCGCGATCGCGGCCTTTGTTTCGGCCTTTCAGCGGGCGATCCCGCCGACGTCATACTGAGACCAGTGCTAGGATCGAACCCACAGCAACCCGCGATTGCAACCCGATCGCCACCGCGCTTCCCCACCTCTCCGACATTGTTTCCCCAACGCTCAGCATGGCTATGAATCCCGAGAACCTGGTGCAATCGCTGCAAACGGGTCTGCGCGTTACAGTTGGCGCAGCCACTTCCCTCGTCGAAGGCATCCAAGATCCCGTTAAGCGCGAAGAAGCGATGGCGACTTTCCAGCTCGACTGGGACAGCATGACCGAAAAACTCGCGGAGAAGGGCGAGGTCGCCGAGCGCGAAGCTCGTGAATTCGTCGAGCAGAACCTTTCCGCACCTACCGCCGCGCCCGATACGCCTGCTAGCTCTCCCTCGCGTCCGCAGCCTTCTAGCCAGGCGTCGGCTGACCTGCGCGAGCTAACAGACGAGCTGACCGCCTTGCGCGAAGAGCTAGAGCAGCTACGCTCGCAAAAGCAATAACGCATCCCCAGCGATCGCTAGCTTTTAGACTAAGAAAGCGCCCGAAGCTCTGCAAAAGTTGCGAGCTTCGGGCGCTTTCTCGTCAGAACGAACCGGGAGTGAGCCATCGTCGGGCTGTGACTAAAGCACTTTTTCCTTTGCCGGTGCAGAAAAAATGACGGTCTTTATCTCACACTCGTACACCGAAACGATCGGAACGCAGATGAAGTAAAGCTTTCAGAAAACGGCGATCGGTTCTTAATTTCCGTACTGTAAGATCAGTCACAGCGCCAGAAATCCGATCCCAGCAGGTCGACGATGCGATCGCGCAGCAAATGACCGTACTCTTCGAGTTCGCACTCGACCGAATTCCACTCGCGAGCAGGAATATGCTGGCAAAGCGTATAGATCGGCTGATTGCGTCCGATCTTTCCCGCCGTGACGAGTTCGCAGGCTTCACGGCGAATCGATTCGATGGTGTATCGCGGGACAGTAGTCGTAAAGGTCACAGACGTAGCTCCTAATTAATCGCGGACGTTAGTAGATGTGCGAAGCAGCAATGACGCTAGGTCTTGCAGGTGGGCGCTCGATATCTCGGGCTCTTTGATTTGAAGCGCGCATTGAATAAAAACCGACTCGCGTGCAGTAGGTCGCAGCGCAAGTGCAAGAAGCTAGCTCGTTTAAACTCTGGCTGTTCTCGAAATTCGTGGTGACCGAGCCAGCAGAAAGACTCGGTCAAAATTTGCAGCTATCGTGATTAGCCGAGTGCGATGGGTAACGCAAGTATCGCGGAACGAAGAAGTGAGTCCGTGCCGGATACCTCTAACCCTCTCGGCTATTTAGAACATTCCAACCAAGAACAAGTCTTACGATCGTTCAGTGCTCCTTTCTTGGGAATAGTAGTATCACATGATACAGGGATTGCACGGTATTTTTACATTTGTTTTGGATTGCCGAAACCTCTGGCTTGGCTACTGTAAAAATACGCAATAAATTGCAGAGGGCTGCTCGATAAAGCTGGCTAGATCTGCGTGAAACGCTAGTTTGAACCCACGTGCGAGGTGCTCGGTTCTGGGTGCGTCGATTTCGAGGCGCCTACACGCTCTCGACTCGGTGATACCGATGCCTTTCCTGAAGCAAGTACTGGCAAACGCTCGGCCAGTAAGCGCTCGAGAAGTCGATGTAGCTGTAGTCGCAGCGCGCGAGGCAGGTTTCGATACGGCGATAGCGGTCGAGCGACCAATCGCAGAGGCTTCTCCAGGTCTGTGGCAAATCCGGGCGGCTGGCGAATTGCTCGGCTTGGAAGCGCTTGGCCGGTATGTAGTCGCGGAGCCAGAACTCCATAAACTTACGATAGCCACTTTTTTTGAAGATATTGGATGTGGCAAAGTCTGCAGGATGCAAGCCGAAGCTGGCGAGGATATCTGCTGGGAAATAGCACAGGCCGCTTTGAGTGTCTTCCTGGAGATCTCGTAGGTGGTTGTAGCACTGATCGAGAGCTCCAAACGCATGCGCGCCGCCGGCTAGGTCGGGTCTGAGGTCGGGCAATATTTGGAAGAGCGCACCGCCCAGGCGATCGATAGCTCGTTCGTAATCGGCGAGTGACTGAATGCGCAGGTCGTGGCGATGGTAGCTGGCTATCGCGTGAATATATCTCTGCCACGCTTTAAGGCTGAAGGACTGGCTGCCGGGCGTTCGGCGATCTAACTGCCAAGTGCGCACCATTTGCTCGAGCTGAACCCGATACGGAGAACCGACAGGAACCTGACCGCTCGCAAGTGCGGCCTGCCAGTGATGGCAAAACTGTTGAAACCGGTCTGGCCGACCGAGGAGCCAGTCTTGCTCGGCCAGACGATCGACCGAGCGAATCCAATGAATGCGGACATACCAACGCCGCTGCACCGTCTCCGGGAAGCGAAGCAACCAGGCTACGTTGTCAGCGTCTTTCAGGGCGTCATCGGCGATCGCAGCACCGTCTGAGGAACCACAACAGGCGGCGATTTCCGGGATAGGGACTTCCAACGGAGGCAGATGCACGAGAAAAGAATCCAGAAAAGACCGAATCAGACGGCAAGCTTCGCTCCCACTCACGAGACGAGATGCTCGGCCACGATAACGATTAAAGCAAATCTCGCTGCGGAGACTCTGGGGGGTCGGCTTCGGTGCGGGTCGCGCCCGGGCAAGTCGATCGGAGGCACAACCGAACACGTAAAAGCAGCCCGGATCGCGGGGGATCTGGGCTGCTCTCAATACCGATATTCTCGTTAGTGCCTTGCAAAGGTCGCGCGATTCGGAACCTTTGCGTCGAGCCGCTAGAGCGGGTGGATTAACAGGTCGGGGAAGAAGCGATTGAACTCAATCAGGATTCCCGCCAACACGAAGGTCACGAGCGCAGCTAGCACCGGTGCAGTTGAGAGGTAGGTTTTTAAGCCGTCCATTGTCGAAATTCTCCAGGATGTAAAAGATTGAGGTGCGATCGCAGTCAATTGAGCCAGGGCGCGACTGTCTGGCGCGAGAACTTTCACGGAACGAGCGATGGCATGCCCGACCCCACAAGGCAAAGTCGGAGAATGCCGTCTGGAGAAGCGCCACAAGCTTGACTGACAACGGCAATTAGCGCGGCGAAACCGTAATTTCGTCGTCTTTTGCAAACATCTTGCCGCTTGACGCTTCCTTGAAAGCCAGCACCGGCCAAGCTAGAGCGCTTAGCGAGCACTTGACGGCCAGGGGCAGATCGATAACGATCTCTTTCATTTCTGGAGACTTATCGCCTGAAATCGCTTGGAGGTAGCTGCGGCCAGCCCAGCCGATAAGGCCCGCAATGTACAGGAACATCACGCCGGGGATCATAAAGTCTCCCGCACGCTCCCAGCGGCCATCGACGACGAGGTGGGGCAGACCTTCTTCGCCGCAAAGCAGTTGCTCGCCGTAGAACTCGAAGCGGGCTTTGGCTTGCTCGGTGGTAGCTTGCTCGGCCCGCGCAATGAAAGCGGGGGTATCTTTGCAGGGGGTTAGGGCTCCGACGTTTGCAGACGCGGTTGGCGCGAAGCCAAGCCAGAGGCATGCCGTCAGAACCAGCGCCAGTAGTTGTCGCATATGATGATTCCTTGGAATTACAAAAAACACAGGGATTGAAGACTCTTCCCAAACTCCGATGCTTCATTGCCGCAGCATTGTCGCAGAGGTAGAGTGGAAGGCTCGATCGCGCTGTTAAATGTCTGTTTTTTATCTGTCGCCTGCCGGAGCCGCTTGCTGCTTTAGTTGCCGATCTTGATAAAAAATCACGGGTTATTAAAGCGGTGTGTGCGAACTCTGCCAAACGAACGATCGAGGTGAAGGAAGTTCGTTGAGACCGACCATCACAATCAAAGCAAAAAGACCGTAAATATTGCCGTAGAACCCAATGACAGCAAAGGTCTGTCTAAAATGCTATCACAAAAAAACAGCGTGTTTCGGCGGCTGTTACCCGTCTTGATTTTCTGTTATGTCTACTGTCTTAGCGATCGAAACGAGCTGCGATGAAACTGCTGTTGCTATTGTCAAAAACCGTGAAGTTTTAAGTAGTATTGTTGCGTCGCAAATTGAGACGCACCGGCTCTACGGCGGCGTCGTGCCGGAGGTGGCATCGCGGCAACACTTGGGGTCGATCGGTGCGGCGATCGAGGCGGCGATTGGCGAAGCGGCGATCGCCTGGGATGCGATCGACGGGATCGGTGTCACCTGCACGCCCGGACTGGTCGGCGCGCTGATGGTCGGCGTCAGCGCTGCAAAAACCCTGGCGGCGATTCACGACAAGCCGCTGCTGGGCGTTCATCACCTCGAGGGCCATATCTACGCTTCCTATCTTGCGGAGCCAGACCTCGAGCCGCCGTTTTTGTGCCTGCTCGTTTCTGGCGGTCATACGAGCTTGATTCACGTGCGCGACTGTGGCAACTACGAAATTGTCGGCCAGACCTGCGACGATGCGGCGGGCGAGGCGTTCGATAAGGTGGCGCGGCTACTCGGGCTGGCGTATCCTGGCGGCCCTGCGATCGATCGAGTGGCGCGGGAGGGAAATCCAAAGGCGTTTAAATTCCCTGAAGGTCGTATCAAGCTGCCGGGCGGCGGCTTTCATCCGTACGACTCCAGCTTTAGCGGCCTGAAGACGGCGGTGCGGCGGACGATCGAGCGGCTACAAGAGGAGAAACCAGATGCGCCGCTGCCCGTTGCCGACCTGGCGGCTAGCTTCCAGGAAGCGGTGGCGCGGGCGCTGACGAAGCGGGCACTGCGCTGCGCGGAAGACCTTGGTCTGACGAAGATTGCGGTGGGAGGCGGCGTTGCGGCCAACAGTCGCCTGCGCTCGCGCTTGCAGGAAGGCGTGGCGGAGACTGGGATCGACGTACTGTTTCCGCCGCTGAAATTTTGCACGGATAATGCAGCGATGATCGGTTGCGCTGCTGTCGAGCACTTACAGCGCGGCCAGGTATCGCCAATGACGCTGAGCGTGCGATCGCGGCTAGCGCTGTCCGATGTCGGGTCGCTGTACGCCTGACTGTCAATGACGAGAAACCGGGATTTTGTGAGTCAACTGCACTGAAGTCGATATCGTCAGTCGATATCGCCCCAAAAAAACGGTTTCTGGGATCTCGTCTATCGTGTCGCGTGGCTGCGATGACGAAGCGCCCTCCCGTTGTGGTGACGAGAGAGCGCTTGGAGAAATGTCGCGAGAGTGAGAAGTCGGGCTTTTTGAAAAAGTCCGACTTCTGGAGATCCGACGCTATTCGACGCCGACCAACTCTTTCGGAGTCTCGCCGGACTTGACGACCACCTTGCCGTCTTCATCCACATCGACGACGGCAGTATCGCCATCCTGGATGCGACCCGAGAGGATTTCCTCCGCGAGGCTGTCTTCTAGCAGGCGCATGATCGCCCGACGTAGCGGACGCGCCCCGTAGGCCGGGTTGTAGCCCTCATCCACCAAACGATCTTTGAACTTGTCCGTGACTTCCAGCGTGATGCCTTGCTCGGTGAGGCGACCGAAGACTTCTTTGAGCAGGATCTCGGAGATTTCTTTGACTTCGTCTTTGGTGAGCTGACGGAAGACGATGATCTCGTCGAGACGGTTGAGGAACTCGGGGCGGAAGTACTGCTTCAGCTCTTCGTTGACCAGGTTGCGGATGCGGTTGTACTGCGCGTCGCCCTGGCCGTCGTCGAACTCGAAGCCGAGGCTACCGCCACCTTTCTCGATGACTTTCGAGCCGATGTTCGAGGTGAGGATGATCAGCGTATTTTTGAAGTCTACCGTGCGACCTTTCGCATCCGTCAGACGACCGTCTTCCAGAATTTGCAGGAGCATGTTGAAGACATCGGGGTGTGCTTTCTCGATCTCGTCGAACAGCACCACGGTGTAGGGGCGGCGACGGACGGCTTCGGTGAGCTGGCCGCCCTCGTTGTAGCCGACGTAGCCCGGAGGCGAGCCGATGAGTTTGGAGACCGTGTGACGCTCCATAAACTCGGACATATCGAGACGAACCATCGCCTCTTCGGAGCCGAAGAAGTAGTCGGCCAAGGATTTCGTTAGCTCGGTTTTACCGACACCGGTGGGGCCGGAGAAGATGAAGCTGGCGATCGGACGGTTGGGGTTTTTCAAACCGACGCGGGCGCGGCGGATGGCGCGGGACACGGCGCGGACGGCTTCGTCTTGACCGATGAGTCGCTGGTGCAGCGTTCCTTCCATGTGCAGGAGCTTCTCGGACTCGGTTTCGGTCAGTTTGTTGACCGGGACGCCCGTCCAGCTCGCAACGATGTGGGCGATGTCCTCTTCGGTCACTTGAGGCGAGTCAGCCGTATCGTTGCTTTCATCTTCGACTTTCTTGCTTTGGGCGATCGCCTTAATTTCGGCTTTGATCTCCATTTCGCGATCGCGCAGCTCGCCCGCTTTATCGAAGTCCTGCGAGCGGACAGCTTCGTCTTTGTCCTTGAGAACTTGGCGCAGCTCTTTGTCTAGCTCCTTCGCCGCCGGAGGAAGCTGCGAGTTGATCAGGCGCACGCGCGAACCGGCCTCGTCGATCAGGTCGATCGCTTTATCGGGCAGGAATCGATCGCTGATGTAGCGATCGGAGAGCTTCGCAGCCGCTTCCAGCGACTCATCTAGGATCTTCAACTTGTGGTGCTGCTCGTAGCGCTCGCGCAAGCCGAAAAGGATTTCGATCGTCTCGTCCACACTAGGCTCGCCCACCATGACGGGCTGGAATCGCCGCTCTAGAGCGGCGTCCCGTTCGATGTGCTTGCGGTACTCATCTAGCGTGGTCGCGCCGATGCATTGCAGCTCGCCGCGCGCCAGTGCCGGTTTGAGGATGTTGGCCGCATCGATCGCGCCTTCCGCCGCGCCCGCACCGATCAGGGTGTGAACCTCATCGATTACCAGGATGATATTCCCAGCCTGCTTGATCTCGTCCATGATCTTCTTCAGGCGTTCCTCGAACTCCCCGCGATACTTCGTACCGGCGACGAGGAGACCGATATCGAGGGTGACGACGCGCTTCTCTTCAAGGATGTCGGGGATATCTTGGCTGGCGATGCGCTGGGCTAAGCCTTCGGCGATCGCGGTCTTACCCACACCGGGCTCGCCGATTAGTACTGGATTGTTCTTGGTGCGGCGACCGAGGATTTGGATGACGCGCTCGATTTCGTTTTGGCGACCGACCACCGGATCGAGCTTGCTTTCGCCCGCTTGCTGGGTCAGGTTCGTGCCGAATTCGTCGAGCGTCGGCGTTTTGGTGTTGCGATTGCCGCCGCTGGAGGCGACTTCTGCTGTCTCGCCCAGCATGCGGATCACCTGCGTGCGAACCTTCGAGAGATCGACGCCGAGGTTTTCCAGGACGCGGGCGGCGACGCCTTCGCCTTCGCGGATCAAGCCGAGCAGCAAGTGCTCGGTGCCGATGTAGTTGTGGCCGAGCTGACGCGCTTCTTCCAGCGATAGCTCCAGAACGCGCTTGGCGCGAGGCGTGAAGGGAATTTCAACGGCGACGAATCCGGAACCGCGACCGATGATTTTCTCTACTTCAATTCGGGCGTCCTTGAGGCTGACGCCCATCGATTTCAATACTTTTGCAGCGACTCCCGTCCCTTCACCGATCAGGCCGAGGAGGATTTGCTCCGTGCCGACGAAGTTGTGACCCAGGCGGCGTGCCTCTTCCTGAGCCAACATGATGACTTTGATGGCTTTTTCAGTAAATCGTTCAAACATGGCATCCTTCCAGTGAACTGTTCCTGAGTCCGGGTTTTACGAGGACTAGCGCGATGGAGCTAGCATAGCAAAGGACTCTGGCGTCCTGCCATGTTAGGATTCCCACCCCGATCGCGACGGTTCGCGCCACCTGCACGGTCTTCCAAGGGCAGTGCGGCGTCTGTCGCCAATGTTGCAATCTGAGTCAATTCCCGTAGAAAATTGCGCTCGATCGCCGGGACTGCGGCGGGCGATCCCGGAGACGGCTTAGCGCGAGCGGGAAAGTTTTTTAGGCTGAACCTCGGGCGAAAAATTGTGGGTAACGGAGAAAATCGTTAAGATTCACGACGTTTGACTTCTCGCTCCTTGACAGTAATCCCGTGACTCCCAAACGAATCCTTCTGTGGCAGCGTAACGAGCTGCGCGTACACGACCGCGAAGACCTCAATCAAGCGCTCGGACTCAATGCGGAGATCGTCCCGCTCTATTGTTTCGATTCGCGCCAGTTCGACCAGACTTCGTTTGGGTTCGCGAAAACCGGGGCGCTGCGGGCGCAGTTTCTGCTGGAGAGCGTTGCCGACTTGCGCGCTTCGCTGCGATCGCTCGGTTCAGATCTGATCGTGCGTCGAGGCTTGCCGGAAGAGGTCATCCCGCAGCTCGTCGAGGAGTTAAGTATTGACGCGGTCTATTTCCACGAAGAAGTGACATCGGAAGAGCGCGCTGTGGAAAACGCTGTCGCCAAGGCGCTGCGCGATCGCGAGGTCGCGATCGAGACTTTTTGGGGGGCCACGCTCTACCCTCCCGACTGTCTGCCCTTCGAGCTGCGCGACCTGCCGGAGGTGTTTACTGCATTCCGCAAGAAGGTCGAGAAGAACGCCGCGATCGAAGCCAGCTTCAAAACGCCGACGAAGCTACCCGCCCTTCCAGCCGTCGATACGGGCGAATTGCCGACGCTGGCGGACTTGGGCGTAGAGTCCGTCGAAGCAGATTCGCGCGGCGTCCTGCCATTCCAGGGTGGCGAAACGGCTGGCAAAGCGCGTCTGCAACACTACTTTTGGGATGCAGATCGCCTGCGATCGTACAAGCAAACCCGCAACGGTATGCTCGGTGCGGACTATTCCTCGAAGTTCTCGCCCTGGCTGGCGCTGGGCTGTCTGTCGCCGCGCTACATCTATGAGAAGGTGGGGGAATACGAAGCCGATCGCGTCCGCAACGACTCGACCTACTGGCTGGTGTTCGAGCTGCTGTGGCGCGACTATTTCCGCTTCGTGTGTGAAAAACACGGCAAGCGTGTCTTCTACGTTTCGGGTCTGCGCGGCTTGAAAATTGACTGGAAGCAGGACTGGAAGCGCTTCGAGGCGTGGCGTCTGGGAGAGACGGGCTATCCGCTGATCGACGCCAACATGCGCGAGCTGCTGACGACGGGCTTTATGTCGAATCGCGGTCGCCAGAACGTCGCCAGTTTCCTGACGAAAAACCTGGGAATCGACTGGCGCATGGGCGCGGAATGGTTCGAGTCGCAGCTCTTAGACTACGACCCGTGCAGCAACTGGGGCAACTGGAATTACACCGCCGGGGTGGGCAACGACGCGCGCGGCTTCCGTTACTTCAATATTCCCAAGCAGTCGAAGGACTATGACCCCAACGGCGAGTACGTGAAGCACTGGTGTCCGGAACTGAAGCAGCTACCGCGCAAGAAGATCCATCAGCCCTGGACGCTCGATCGCGAAGAGCAAAAACGCTGCGGTCTGACGCTGGGGGTGGACTATCCGAATCCGATCGTCGATTTGCAGAAGTCGGTGGCGGCTAACGAGAAGGTTTACGAGGCGGCGATCGAGCGCTTCGACGCGTCCAAGGGCGCGAACAAGGCGATGCGGCGGCGATAGACAAGCGCGGCAACAGACAGTAGAGAGAAAGTTCTATATCACCAAATTTCTAAAGCGAGTGGACTTCGAGCGGGATCGAGGTGCCTCGCTCTCGAGTTGGATGCAGTTTTCGATCGCTTTTCAAGCGTAGGCCGTCGGCAAATGCTGACAGAAGCGCCCCCGTTTCCCGGGATCTACGGTTGTCAGCGGTTCCGTTCGGACGCTACGGTGCGCGTGCCCTTCGTGCAAAGCTTTCATCTGCCATGTCGCTACGTTCTCTTTTTGTCGAGCAGACGCCACTAAACGCGCTACTCGTTCTTTTGATGGCCTTTGGTCTGCCCGCACTCGTTCGCGCCGAATCGACCGTGCCGTCTGTGCCAACGACGATCGTCGACATTAGGGCGGACGACCTCGAAGCCGCCGTCCTCGACGAGCTGAACCGGTTGCGCCAAGACCCAGCGGGCTACGCGGCCTGGCTAGAGACACAGCGGGAGTCTTACAGCGTCGAGCGTGGCAGCTTCGTGCTGCGGCTTCCGGGCGAACAGGCGATCGGCCTGCGCGAGGGCGTGGCTGCACTGGACGAAGCGATCGCGACCCTCAGCCAGCTCGAAGGCCGCGCGCCGCTGACCCCATCGGCAGCACTGTCCGCTGGCGTCCAAGATTGGGCGATGGTCATGGGATCGCGCGGTCTGCGCAGCGGAACCGACCACCAGGGCAACGACCAAGGCTTCTACACGCGCAACTACGGCCAGCGTCGGGGTGAGGGCTTCGGTATCGACAGCTATCAACGCCAGAGCGCCGAGGCGATCGTGATGGCCTGGGCGGTGGGCGATGGCGACCCGACGCGATCGATCCGTAACGCCCTGCTCGATCCGGCGTTCCGCGAGATCGGCGTCGGCTGTGCGGCCCACACATCGCGCGAGACGATTTGTTCGATTTCGGTCGCTGAAGAGTTCGTCGCCAGCGACAGCAGCCCAGCACCCGAGCGCGACGTGCCTCTCGAAACGCCCCTCGAAGCGCCCCGCGAAACAGCCAACATTCTCGAAGACCCCCAAGAGCCGACCCTAATTGCGACGGGCGATCTGCGAGTGGTGCGCGGCACGAATTTCTCGCCCGCTCCCGCGTCCATTCCCGAACCCGCCTCCGCCCCGGCGAGCATCAACGGTAACGGTCTGCCCCCCGCCGAGCGCCTGGGCTACAACCTTGAAAATCCGCCCCAGTCGCCTGAGGACAACGCCCGCGCGATCGTTGCGGAAACAAACCGGATGCGCGCGAATCCTGCTGCCTATGCCGAAGAGCTCGTGGCGCTGCTCGACCGCTACACCGAAGACGGAAAAATCGAACTGCCGGAAATCGGCTTTGCGTACGAAACTCACGAGGGTATGGCGGCAGTATACGAAGCGATCGAGGTGCTGCGTGGCACCGACCCGCTGCCGCAGCTCGAACCCGCAATCGGACTCGAACTGGCCGCCCTCGACCACGTGGAAGATATCGGCCCTCTGAGTATCCTCGGCCACATCGGTTCGGACGACACGCTGCCGCGCGAACGTGCCCTGCGGTACGGCGCATTCGATAGCCTCCACGGCGAAAACATCAGCTATCAATACGATCCGCTCAATGTGGCTCAGTGGCATTTGATGATGCTGGTCATCGACGATGGCGTGCCCGATCGCGGTCACCGCGAAGCCCTGCTCAACCCGAGCTATCAGGTGACGGGCGTCGCCTGCGGTTATCACGCTGGGTTCAACAACATGTGCGTGATGACCTACGCCGACGGCTACACGACCGATCGCGGCGCGGCGGCACAGCGATAACGTCGCGGCGGCTACCGCTCCCCATCTACGACCAGCGACACGTTCGGATCGATCGCGCAGGCACGATCGCGATAGGTGTCCGCTAGCTGACCGTTGCCGAGATTGGCGTGACACTGCCCGAGATCCCAGAGGGCGCGGGCGTGGTTGGGGTCAGTTTCTAGCACTTGCTCGAACGCCCCGATCGCGTCGGCGAGCGCTCGCTGCGCCATGTGGCACTGGCCGAGCTGGTAGGTTGCTTCCGGATAGTTCGGGTCGAGATCGAGGCAGGCGCGATACGCCTCGATCGCCCCGACAAAATCCCCCGCCGCGTAACACCGATTTCCCCGCTCGAATGGCACAGCCGGGAAGCGCTCCAGGTCGCTGTTTTCAAGATTCACCACCTCTTGCAGCGCCGCATCGGGCACGACGTAGGAGTGGGCGAGCCGATCGCGATCGTCGGTCAGCACATCTGGGAAGGCCATCCCCGCCAGCACCTGCACCGCGAAAATCTCCTGTACCGCCGCCTCGAACCGCAGCAGCGCCACCACCTGCCCGGAGACGATGTCCACCACCCAAACGCCACAGTAGCGCTCTGCCTGCTTGGCGATCTCGATGCCGCTGAAGATCGCGCTTTCGCGCACCTGGGAGAGCCCGACAAAGGCGTAATTCCCCCAGAAACTCAGGCCGCGCGTGAACCCTGGCAAGCAGGCAACATCGGTCAGCTTGCCGGTGGCGAGATCCACCGTCGAGAGTGCGCCGCGTCCGGACTCCAGCACCCAAAGCCGATCGCGATACCACCGGGGCGAGTGGGGCATCGACAGCCCTTCGACCAAAATGTCATCGGTCGTCACGTCCATCAACACGCCACCGGTGGCCTTGCGCTTGCGCCAGCCGGTGGGAGTGTCGGTTTGCCCGAGGGCGGTGGTGTAGCGCGGTTTTCCGTCCCGCAGCGCCAGCCCGTTGAGGTGGCAGCGATCGCTCAGATCGTAGCCCGTCACGAACGGCGGACGCCAGCGCGGCACGAAGCTGTAGGCGACATCGAGCGTACACAGGCACGAAAAGCGCGTGTTGATAAACCACAGCTCGTCGCGATGTTCGTTGTGGGCTCTGCCGTAGGCCATCTCGTGAATGTCGATGTCGCCGGTGACGTGAAGGCGACGCGGCAAGAAGCAGGCATCGTGGACGCGATTGGGGTGTGCTGGAGCGGGGTCGAGTTTGGCGGCAGCGGCGGGCACGTTGCTCAGCTCCCAGATTTGCGCTTCGGTACCGATCGCCAGTTTTTCCGCTTTCGCTGCCATGCCCATCGGGCGATCGAACGGGCGAAAGTGCGTATTGAGCTGGCCGCGATCGGCACGCGCCACGATCAGTTTATTCGCCTGATATGTCGAAATCGCCACCGACAAACCGCCCCGCTCTAGCAACTCGGGAAACGTGGTGCTGTGGACGCTGCGAAGCGGTTCGTCGTTGGGGCGCGGCGCGGCGGGGTCAGTCACGATGGAAGGCGGAATAGATCCAACACGGTAGGAGCGTACGGCTGTGCGTCCGATCGATATCGTCTCGCTGACGGCAACAAACCGGAAACCGAACGTAACAAAAACGTTACGATTGAACCACGCATCGCACACTCGAATTTGCTGGTGCTGCGATTGTAGACAACTGACGCCGAGCGAACGAGAGACCTATGACGGCCACCTGGTGGGAAGCCCTCCAAACCTGGATTTACGACCTCAGTCAGTGGGCGAACGGCCTGGTCGGCGAGCAGCTCGCGCACCTGAGCCCGCTGAGTTTCGGTATCGTCCTCGGGGCGGGGCTGCTGACAAGCCTGACGCCCTGCATGCTATCGATGCTGCCGATCGCGGTGGGCTACATCAGCGGCTACGAGTCCGAAAGCCGCACCGGCGCGTTCGTCCAGTCTTTGTGGTTTGCATTCGGCCTCGCGACGACGCTGGCCGGTCTCGGCATCGTCGCAGCGCTGTTCGGGCGCGTCTACGGCCAAATCGGTATCGGCCTGCCGATCGCCGTCAGCGCGATCGCTATCCTCATGGGGCTCAACCTGCTCGAGATCGTCCCGCTCCAGCTCCCCAACCTGGGCGGCACGGACTGGATCTCCGAGGGCTGGCCGCACAGCCTGCGATCGTACTTGCTCGGCCTCACCTTCGGCTTGGTCGCCTCGCCGTGCAGCACGCCAGTGCTGGCGACGCTGCTGGCCTGGATTACGACCACCGGCGATCCGGTGCTGGGCAGCGGTCTGCTGCTGGCCTACGCGATCGGCTACGTCCTGCCCCTCGTGGTCGCCGGGTCGTTTGCCGCCGCGATCGAACAATTCTTAGCACTGCGCCAATGGTCGGGCTGGATTACGCCGATGAGCGGCGCGTTACTGATTGGATTTGGCGTCTTTTCGCTGGTTTCGCGCCTTTCGCCTGCAATTTAACGGCGATTTGCGTGACTTCTCATGGCCTACCGCTGCTGCGCTTCGCCCGGTGACGACCGCTGGGAGTAAAATAAGTTGCCTATCATTCAGCGTGAGCCAATCTCATGATCTCCTCGAACGATTTCCGAACGGGTACGTCCATCGAACTCGACGGCGCGGTGTGGCGAGTCGTTGAGTTTCTCCACGTCAAACCGGGTAAAGGCTCGGCTTTCGTGCGTACCAAGCTGAAAAACGCCAAAACCGGAAATATCGTCGAGAAGACCTTCCGCGCTGGAGAGACTGTACCGCAGGCCGTGCTGGAGAAATCCACCATGCAGCACACCTATAAAGACGGCGACGCCTTCGTGTTCATGGATATGGAGACCTACGAGGAATCCAACCTCAGCCCCGAGCAGATCGGCGAGCAAGGCGTGAAGTATCTCAAAGAGGAGATGGAAGTGAACGTCCTGACCTGGAACGGCCAGGTGCTCGAAGTCGAGCTGCCCAACGCGATCGTCTTGGAAGTGACGCAAACCGATCCGGGCGTTAAGGGCGATACGGCGACGGGCGGGACGAAACCCGCGATCGTCGAGACGGGCGCGCAGGTGATGGTGCCGCTGTTTATTTCGATCGGCGAGCGCATCAAGATCGACACGCGCAACGACAGCTATCTCGGACGCGAGTAGCGATCGCACTCCGGTCTGACGGCGGCGTCGGGCGGCGCGAAGTTAAGGCGCAATCGGTTCGCGTCCGCGCTGCTGTGTTGCTGCCGTACTAACGCGTTTCCGAAGCACGCGTCAGGCAATTATCAAAACCTCGTAAACCACCGTGCAACTTAATTTTCAACAGCTCTGCGACCTGATCGCCGCCCTCGAGCAGACCGACATCACCGAAATCAATATCAAAAGCGACGAACTCGAACTCAGCTTGCGGCGCGGCGCAACGGCAGGCGAGGCCCCGATCTCGGCCACAGACCTCGCAGCGCTCACCGCCCAGCTCGGTGCGATGGCGGCGGCGGCTCCGGCCCCGATGGCGGCAGTGCCCGTGGCTCCTGCTCCGATCGCCGCGCCCGTCCCAGCAGAATCGACCCCGCCCCCTGCCGATCCGAAGTGGGTCGAGATTGTCTCGCCGATGGTCGGCACGTTCTACAGCGCGCCCGCCCCGACCGAGCCGCCGTTTGTCGAGGCAGGCAACCGCGTCTCCACAGGTCAGACGGTTTGCATCATCGAGGCGATGAAACTGATGAACGAGGTCGAGGCGGAAGTGGCGGGCGAGATCGTCGAGATTCTCGTGGCCAACGGCGATCCGGTGGAGTTCAACCAGCCGCTGATGCGCGTGATGCCCGGTTAGTCCAGCGCTCCGGTTTTGCGACCCGTCTTCCGCTTCGCTTCTCGCTTCGCTTCCGGCCCCGATCGCCGTCCGTCCCCAACCCATGACCGAACTTCCCCGCCCCGAAATCGACACGATCCTCAAGACTAATACGCTGACGCGCAGTCAGTACTTAGCCCTGATGACCGTTGTCCTCTCCGGTCGCGAGATCGACGACAGCGACTACCGCGCGATCAATCAAATTTTCGATCGCTTCCGTCTGGGCCGTATCAAAGTTACCGAAAGCTGAGGGGCAGCGCGATTGCGGCTGGCCGTGCATCGTCCCGGTATAGAGATATACATATAGAAACACCGCTCTTCATTTCTTTCGTTGCGTCATGTCTTCTAAAAGTGGCCCGCCGCCGATCGTCTATATCCTGATTGTCCTCGCCGCGATCGTCGGCGGTCGATGGTTCTTTTCGCGCGGTTCGCTGCCCGTACTGGATGTGAGCAGCAACCCGGACGCGCCGGTTTCATCCACCGCGCCGCCGAGTATTCCTCCCGCACCGACACAGGTTCCCAGCGGCACGATCGTTCGCGTACAGGGCTCGACCAGCATGGTGACGCTTAACGCCAACCTAAAGGCGGGCTTCGAGGCGAAGTTTCCCGGTACGCAGGTCGTCACCGAGGCATCGGGCTCGGGCAAGGGGATCGAAGCGCTGCTGGCCGGACAGGCGGATATTGCGGCGTCGTCGCGCCCGCTCTCACCCGACGAAGCGGCCCAGGGGCTGGTTGAAATTCCTGTCGATCTCGACGCGATCGCGATCGTCGTCGGCACGGGCAATACGAGCGCGGCCTCGCTGACGTCCGAGCAGGTCGTGGGGATTTTCGACGGCAGCATTACGAACTGGTCGCAAGTCGGCGGGCCGGATCTGCCCGTTCGCGCGATCAACCGCCCGCCGGAGAGCGGCACGCGCGAAGCGTTCCAGTCGATCGTCATGGTCGGGCGCGATTTCGGCACGGGGCCGACGGTTACGACGCTCGAGCGCGACGCGACAACGCCGATGCTCCGCGCCCTGAGTAATGACGGTATCGGCTACGCGACGGCGGATCAGGTGGTCGATCAGACAACGGTGCGCGTGGTGGCGATCGACGGCATCACGCCGATGTCCGACAGCTACCCGTTCGCGCGACCGCTGTTCTACGTCTATCGGACGCCGCTGACGCCTAGCGCGTCGGCGTTTCTGGGCTACGCGTTCTCGCCGGAGGGGCGGCAGCAGGGTTCAGTCGAACCGTAATGGGCCTCGTTTCCGATCTGCCGATCGACTTCCGTTAAGGCTCCCAATCGCGGCCGATTGCGATGGGCGATCGACGGAGACTGTGCCGCGATCGCCGCCCTCGGTGTGGCCCGCAATGTGACCTATGATGCGGCCAAATTACGGCACTGCTGAAAGCGATCGAGACTTTCGAGCAGGGCGGCAATCGCCGACCGCGTCGCGCCAAAAGAAGCATCGGAATGGTTGACGATCAGGCTAAAGGCCAGGGTCTCGGGCGACTGAGTCGGCTGGCCGGGAGGCGCAAGGTAGCCGGACAGAGCGTAGATTCCCGTCATCGAGCCCGTCTTGGCCCGGACGTTCGCGCCGCTAGCTAGGGGCTGCCAGGACGCCAGCGTGCCGGATTGGCCTACGGTCGGCAGCGATCGCAAAAATGCTTCGGCTACGGGCGCGGACGCCATGCGTTGCAGCAGGCTGACGAAAACGTTCGGCGCGATCGAGTTTTGGCGCGACAGGCCCGAGCCATCTTTGATGACGTAGCGATCGCCCGAGAGGCCGAGATCGCGCTCGAGGATGGCGCGCACCTCTTGCAAGCCCAACTCGCGCGTGGTCTGACGGTGGCGGTTATCTGGGGACTGCGCGCCCAACTGCCGCAGCAGCGCTTCGGCATAGAGGTTATCGCTGGACTGGTTGACCGTCGCGACCAGCTCGCGCAGGGGAGGCGATCGCCGCTCGGCCACGATCTGCCCCATCCCGAAGGCAGCGCTGCGGACTGCCGTGGACGCGACATCGAGCCCTAAAGCGGCTAGGGACTCGCGAAAAGCCTCTAGGGCGCGAGCGGACGGGTCGGGCACGGACACGGCCACCGGCTCGGGCGGCGCACCGGAGATAAGCTGGCCGCGTACGACGATCGTCTCGCTGCGCCAGTCGCGTCCGACTGCGAGCCACTCGGATTCTTCTTGGGATACGGACTGAGACTCGTTGCGCACCTGCCAGAAGGCTTTGTCGTCTTCGCGCTCGAATACGATGTCGAGGGCTTGCCCGACGTCGCGCGGCACCAGAGTCAGCGGGATGGCGTTGCGATCGACGATCGTCGCGTTTACCGGCGCGCCGTACCCGGCCTGGGTGTCTTCCCATTCCCAGTGGGGATCGATAGGGTCGCCCTGAAAGTAGCCGTCGTCGAGAACGAGGTGGGCGATCTCCGTCCCGTCTGGCAGGCTGGCAACGGTCTCGCGGGCCAGCTCGTTGAGATGGCCGCTAGTTAGCGTCGGGTCGCCGCGCCCTTTTAGTACCAGGCGATCGCGGTTCCAATACACCTGGGTGGCTGTTTGCCAGTCAGCCCCTAGCTCCAGCAACGCCGCCGCCGTTGTGAACAGTTTGACATTGGAGGCCGGTACGAAAGCGCGATCGCCGCTGTGTTCGTAGGTCGTCGTACCGTCAAGGGAGGCGAGGGCAACGCCCCAGGTGCTTTGAGGAGAGATCTCCGCCACCTGGATCGCCTGTTCTAGGTCGCGATCGAGAGCGATCGAGCACTCGGCGATCGCTGCTACTGCCGAGACGCACCAGATCGAAGTCGCGCCGATGAGAGCGAACAGACGGCGATAGCTGGCTGACCCGATCTTCCCCGTTATCCTCATGCCGTTACAGCGAACTAGAGTCGAGACTTTCCGCCTCTTCCGGCGTTTGGGGCAGGTGCAGGCCGCACTCTTGCTTGAGACCCCGAAAGCGCGTATCGCGATCGTGCTCGTCGTCTGCCGAGACCGGGCGGCTGGAGTGCCAGTCGCCGACGCTGGTGTAGCCGCGCTCGAAAAAGGGATGGTAAGGCAGGTCGAACTCTTGCAGATAGTTGTAGACGTCGCGCGAGTGCCAGCCGAGGATGGGTAGTACCTTGTGGCGATCGCCCTGAACCCCCACCACGTCAAGGGTCTTGCGGTGGTTGGTTTGCTTGGCGCGCAGCCCCGCCAGCCATGCCGTCGCCCCCAGCTCGCGCAGCGCCCGCTGCATCGGCTCGACCTTGCGAATGTAGTCGTAGCGATCGAAGGCTTTAACATCGTTGACCTCCCACAGCTTGCCGTAGAGCGCTTCCATGCGGGCCGGACTCATCGGCGACTGGTAAACCTCGAGGTTGAGGTTGAGGCGCTCGGAAAGCGACTCGGCAAATCGATAGGTCTCCGGCGGCAGGTAGCCCGTATCGATCCAGATCACGGGAATGTCCGGCTTTACCTGGGTGACGAGGTGCAGCATCACTGACGCTTGAATTCCGAAACTGCTGCTCATCACCAGCCCGTCCCCAAAGGTATCGACCGCCCAGCGGACGATCTCGGTGGCAGAAGCACCGTCGAGGGTACGATTCGCAGCTTGAATGTCCACGATCGCGCCGTCTACTTTGGAAGCGGTGGTGGCCGTCATAAAAATTCGGAGAAATTGCTTGGTTGTGGACGGAATTGCGCTCGAAGCGCCACCGATAGATGCAGGGCAGCACGGTCGCAGCGACCCAAAAACGCAATCAATCAAGATTATCAGGCAATTGCCGTTCCCGTCGTGACGAGCGACGCGGCAAGCAGACCGAACCAGCGTGCTATCCGAAACGCGCGATTAGCTCGCAGCGATCGCGCCTCCACTCGCGCCCGGGAAGACCGAACGAGCGGGCCTCCTTTCGATCGCGCCTCGCTCCCGGCCCGATAAGAGTACTCCACGCAAGCCTCGCCCACTATCCGGGATTCGAGCACTGAGCGTCGTCGTTAAATGCCGCCTTCGCGGAGCGAATCGTGCGTCACACATACCCGAGCGATTGGCGAGGGCGACGCGACGCGAACGACGGGCTCAGCCTCCGTTAGCGACTTCTGGACAAATGTATTTTTAGAAGTCTCTAACCGATCGCGGGAGCCGACCCCAAAAGACTGGCCCCCGCGATCGGGCGCAAAGACAGACCCTAGTAGCCGACGCCCGCCAGTTCCGGCACGTTCGAGTCAGCCAGCGAACCGCGCGACACCGTGACGTTGCCGTCTTCATCGACGTCGATCGTGGCGGTGTCGCCATCTTCAACGCGGCCGGACAGCAGCGCCTCGGCCAGAGCGTCTTCGAGCAGGCGCGAGATCGCCCGACGCAGCGGACGCGCCCCATAGGCCGGGTCGAAGCCGTCGGCGACGACGCGCTCTTTGAACCGCTCGGTCATTTCCAGCGTAATTTCGCGATCGGCCAGACGCTCTTCGACATCTTTAAGCAGGATTTCGGCGATCTGTTGGACTTCGTCGCGCTTGAGCTGCTGGAAGACGATGATGTCGTCGAGGCGGTTGAGGAACTCGGGGCGGAAGAACTGCTTGAGTTCTTCGTTGACCAGGTTGCGGATGCGGTTGTACTGGGCGTCTTCGCGATCGTCGTCGAACTCGAAGCCCAGGCCACCGCCGCCTTTTTCGATCGCCCGCGCTCCCAGGTTCGAGGTCAGGATAATCAAGGTGTTCTTGAAGTCCACCACGCGGCCTTTGGTGTCGCTAAGGCGTCCGTCTTCGAGGATTTGCAGCAGCAGGTTGAAGACATCCGGGTGCGCTTTTTCGATCTCGTCGAACAGCACCACCGAGTAGGGTTTACGACGCACCGCTTCAGTCAGCTGGCCACCTTCGTCGTAGCCGACGTATCCCGGCGGCGAGCCGATCAGTTTCGAGACCGTGTAGCGCTCCATATATTCGGACATGTCGAGACGAATCATCGCCTCCTCAGAGCCGAAGAAGTAGTCCGCCAGCGCCTTGGTCAGCTCGGTTTTACCAACGCCGGTGGGGCCGGAGAAGATAAAGCTAGCGATCGGGCGATTGGGGTTTTTAAGGCCGACGCGGGCGCGGCGAATCGCTTTCGAGACGGCGCGGACGGCGTCCTCTTGACCGATCAGGCGCTCGTGCAGCGTATCTTCGATGTGCAGCAGTTTTTCCGATTCGGTTTCGGTCACCTTGGTTACCGGGACACCCGTCCAGCTCGCCACGATGCTGGCGATATCTTCTTCGGTGACGGTTGGCTTGGCGATCGCGCTGGCATCGACACCTTCTGCACCTTCTTCGATCTTCTTACGCAGGTCGCGCTCGCGATCGCGCAGCTCGGTCGCCAGCTTGAAGTCCTGGGCGTCAACCGCTTGCTCTTTGTCCTTGATGACCTGCTTGATTTCCTTCTTCAGTTCGCGGCTAGCAGGGAAATTGGTGTAATGACGGATGTGAACGCGCGAACCAGCTTCGTCGATTAGATCGATCGCCTTGTCGGGCAAGAAGCGGTCGTTGATGTAGCGATCGGCCAGCGATGCTGCCGCTTCGAGGGCTTCGTCGGAAATCGTCAGCTGGTGGTGCTGCTCGTAGCGATCGCGCAAACCCGTAAGGATTTCGATGGTTTCCTCCACCGTCGGCTCGCCGACCATCACCGGCTGGAAGCGGCGTTCGAGGGCGGCGTCTTTCTCGATGTATTTGCGATACTCATCGAGCGTCGTCGCGCCGATGCACTGAATCTCGCCGCGCGCCAGGGCGGGCTTCATCAGGTTAGCTGCGTCGAGACCGCCTTCGATGCCACCTGCGCCTGCAAGCGTGTGGATCTCGTCGATCGCCAGGATGACGTTTCCGGCAGCTTTGACTTCCGAGAGAATATTTTTCAGGCGCTCTTCAAACTCGCCGCGATAGCGCGTCCCGGCGACCAGCGTACCCATCTCCAGGCTGATAACCTGCTTGTCGAGCAGACCTTCCGGTACGTCCTGCTGGGCGATGCGCTGCGCGAGACCTTCGGCGATCGCGGTTTTGCCGATTCCCGGCTCGCCGATCAGTACCGGGTTGTTTTTGGTGCGGCGTCCGAGGATCTGAATCACGCGCTCGGTTTCGTTAGCGCGACCGACCACCGGGTCGAGCTTGCCGTCGATCGCGGCCTGCGTCCAGTTGGTGCCGAACTCATCGAGAGTCGAAGTTTTGCTGTCTCCGCGCTCCTTGCGCTCGCGACGGCTGCTACCACCCGCCGTCGAGGTGGCCATCTCGCCCAGCTCGCGCATCACTTGGGTACGCAGCTCGGCGCGATCGACGCCTAGGTTTTCCAGCACCGTCACGGCGACGCCATTCTCATCGCGGGTCAGCCCGAGCAGGATGTGCTCGGGCGCAATGTAGTTGTTGCCGAGCTGGCGCGACTCTTCGACAGCGTTCTCTAGAACGCGCTTGGCTTTCGGCGTGAAGGGAATCTCAGGGGAGGTCAGCCCCGAACCGCGACCGACGATTTGCTCGACTTCCTCACGGGCCTCGTCGCGTGTCACCTCAAACTTCTCGAGCACCTTGGCGGCAACGTTCCGACCTTCGCCGAGCAAGCCGAGCAGCAGCTGCTCGGTTCCCACCATGTTGTGGCCGAGGCGGCGAGACTCCTCCTGTGCGAGCATGACAACGCGGATGGCCTTATCGGTAAACTGTTCGAACATTGAGATTCGTGTGTGAAGGAAGGGGTTCGGCGGAACGGAGCATTGCTCCCGGTTATCGCGTGGTTGGAACGAAATTTGGTATCTAGATACGAGATGCGACGAGCTGACTATGAATTTTTGTATCTCCGATACCAACAATATTAATAGATAGACGGCCTGCCTGTGGGTAGTGAGAGCCGTATTTGTGTCGCGAAACGTACACTTGTCGGTGCAGGATTTGCATCGCAGGCGGGCCGTCTCTCTATGTCCTGGCCGATCGCTGCCGGTTGGGCCTGGGGTTGAGGCCGGGAGTCGTGCCGGATCGGGCCGAAGATCGGGCTAGAGTCGAATTGCGTTAACGACTCGCATCGGGGCTGTCGCGGAGCGAGCCGCCGATCGTCCGACTTTGAAACAAGTGCCAAAATTTGCGCGAGATCGCGACGACTGGCTGAGTCGAGCGCCGCCTTCATGCGTAGATGTCGAGATCGAGCACGTAGGTGCCGAGCTTGAGCCGCCCAGACCACAGCTCGTACTCCAGCCGCAGGTGGTTGGGGCGATCGCTACGCTCTAGCTCGAAGTTGCGGGTGAAGTTGCGCAGCCGCATGCAATCGCGCGGTTTAGCATCGGCGGTCTCCCGGACGCGATCGGGGCAGTTGAGCCAATAGCGGCTAATTCCGTACGTGCCGCGCTCCCACATGTGGCGATAGCTCAGGCCGGTCTTACTTTGCGAGGTGAAGATCGCCCGCGACTCGCCCACCTCGAGCCACAGCAGGCGGCTGCTCGTTTCTACTGGGGCGGGTTCGCGCTGGCTGCGATCGAAACCGGACGGCGAGCCGGGTACGTCATTGCCAAAGCCGTTCGGCGGCACGTCGATCAAGATGTGGAACCGCTGGGGCGCGCGCTGGTAAAGCGTAACGAAAGTCTGAAAAGCCGTGCGCACGGGCAAATCGAGGGAAACCACGGACAGGCTGGCGGGCAGCCGACGGTGCGTCAACATGTGTTTAATTCAGCGTCGAGCGGGGGATCGGACGGGAAGAATAGATGATGAAGGGAGCAGGCACGGAATGGCCCTGGGGCGGGGGGGATGGCGCGCCGGACAGCTAATATAATTCGTCGGTCGGCTCCGATATCCCGCGCGAACTTCTCTTTAGAAAACTTTCGATATATGTCAACCCCAATCGTAACAGTCGCCTCAAACGAACACCATCAAGATTTGTGCGTCGCGCCGCCTGTCGCTGGGGTCGCGCTGCGCGGGCGGATTCGCGTTCCGGGCGATAAGTCGATCTCCCACCGGGCGCTGATGCTGGGCGCGATCGCGGCGGGCGAAACGACGATCGAGGGACTACTTCTGGGCGAAGATCCGCGCAGTACGGCGGCCTGCTTCCGGGCGATGGGCGCACAGATTTCCGAGCTAAATACCGAGCGCGTCACGGTGCGCGGCCTGGGCGAATCGGGGCTGCAAGAACCGGCGCAAATCCTCGACGCGGGCAACTCCGGCACGACGATGCGGCTGATGTTGGGGCTGCTGGCCTCGCGTCCCGGTGCCTTCTTTGCGGTGACGGGTGACGGTTCGTTGCGATCGCGCCCGATGTCGCGCGTCATCGATCCGCTGCGATCGATGGGCGCGAAGATATGGGGACGCGACAGCGACGAGTTCGCACCGCTGGCGGTACGCGGACAGGCGCTGACCGCAACGCGCTACGACTCGCCGATCGCCTCAGCGCAGGTTAAGTCCTGCATCCTGTTGGCCGGGCTCCACACCGATGGCCAAACCACCGTCACCGAGCCAGCCAAATCCCGCGATCACAGCGAGCGGATGCTCTCGGCCTTCGGCGCACAGATCGACCTCGACCCAGACACCAACGGCGTCACGATTACCGGTGGCGCGACGCTGCAAGGTCAGCACGTGGTCGTTCCCGGCGACATCAGCTCGGCGGCGTTTTGGTTGGTGGCGGCGGCGATCGTGCCCGGTTCTGACCTGACGATCGAGAACGTCGGCGTCAACCCGACCCGCACCGGCATCCTCGAAGCGCTCGCGCTGATGAACGCCGATATCACCCTGGAAAATCAGCGCGATGTGGCGGGCGAACCGGTGGCCGATTTGCGCGTGCGCTCTGGCGAGCTGACGGCCTGCGAGCTGGGCGGCGACTTGATTCCCCGCGCGATCGACGAGATCCCGATTCTGGCGGTGGCGGCGCTGTTCGCCAAGGGCACGACCAAAATTCGCGACGCGGCAGAGCTGCGCGTGAAGGAAAGCGATCGCCTCGCCGTGATGGCCGCACAGCTTCAGGCGATGGGCGCGACGGTGGCGGAATATCCCGACGGCCTCGATATCGCGGGCGGTGCGACGCTGACCGGCGCGGAAACCGACAGCCACGACGACCACCGTATTGCCATGAGCCTGGCGATCGCGGCTCTGCGCGCCAGCGGCAAAACGACGATCCATCGCGCGGAGTCGGCATCGATCTCGTATCCGAACTTTATCGAGACGCTAAAAACTGCGATCGGTGAGGTCAGTTAATCTCGATCGCAACCCGTAAAACATGAAAAAAGCAAGCTCCCGAGCCAGGAGCTTGCCTTCAGAATTAAGGGGAAAGATAGGAACGTGTAGGGTTTTTTAAGTCCGATTGGGAGTCGCCACTATTTTTGGACGACAAGCTTCACGTTCGCATTTTGCAGACCCGGACGGCGAACTTCCGCGAGGGTTTTGTTCACCGCGTATTTTTGGTTGATCGAGTTGATCAGCTCGGTCTGGTTGTGCTTTTTGGCGACGCCCCAGAGGTCGGCGATCAGGTCGAACGAACCGTCGCTGTTGCGCGACCAGCCGATGTCGTAGTCGCCTTCGAGGACGGCAACGATGTCGGCGCGGACGCGCTGGCCGTTGTAGCCACGGATGTCCGCTTCGGTTTTGGTTTGGACGCCGAGGTCGCTCAGAGCCGACTTAAGAACGGTCGCGTCGGAGATTTTGGTGCGCAGGGTGCTGAAGTGAGACATGGTGAATCCTCCTGGGGGATTGCAAACGCGGGTTGGTGTGTTGGTTTTGGGCGTCCTGAGGGACGCGGGGGCTGCTAGCCTCACGGCTAGCCTTGGCCTGGGCGATCGTATGGTGAGAGCAGATCGCCCAGGAAAGCTTGTGCTACGACTCCATGCGCTGGTAGTCAGCCATGGAGGCGGCGGCGGGTCGGGCTCGCTGCCGCGCCCAATCTCGCAGTGCCGTTACCTGCTCGGTCATCGTCTTCGACAGCGGCAAGGTGGACTTGACCGCTGCGATGATATCGAGCTGGGTGAACTCGCGATTTTGGGCGAATGCTTCGTACATCGCCGCGACGATCGCCTGCTCTATCTCGGCTCCGGAGAACCCTTCGGAGACCTTGGCGAGCTGGTGGAGATTGAAGCGATCGACCTGCGGGCGGCGCTTTTCGAGGTGGATGCGGTAGATATCCTCGCGCTCGTCCACGTTGGGCAGATCGACGAAGAAGATCTCGTCGAAGCGGCCTTTACGCAGAAACTCTCCAGGCAGGCGATCGACGCGATTGGCCGTCGCCATCACGAATACCGGCGAGGTTTTCTCCTGCATCCAAGTCAGGAACGAGCCAAAGATGCGGCTGGACGTGCCGCCATCGGAGTCTGCCGAGCCCGCACCGCCCGCAAAAGCTTTGTCGATTTCATCGATAAATAAAATCGCCGGAGAAATCGACTCGGCGGTGCGGAGCGCGCTGCGTAGGTTGGCCTCCGATCGCCCGACCGTCGAGCCGTCGTAAACGCGACCGATATCCAGACGCAGCAGCGGCAGACCCCAGAGACGCGCCGTCGTCTTGGCGATTAACGACTTGCCGCAGCCGGGAACGCCGAGGATCAGCATCCCTTTCGGCTGGGGTAGGCCGTACTCGCGAGCCTTTTCGGTGAACGCGTCCGATCTCTGAAACAGCCAGTGCTTGAGTTCCTCGAGGCCGCCGATCGAGTCGATAGTTTCGTCGTCTTCGATATATTCGAGAATGCCATTGCGCTTGATGAGCTGGCGCTTCTCGGATAAGACGATATCGACCTCGGACTCGGTAAGCTGGCCGGAGGTGACGCAGGCTTTGCGATAGACCTTCTCGGCTTCGTCTTTGGTCAGACCCAGCGCCGCCTTGAGCAGCTTCTCGCGAGACTCGGCACTCGGACGCGGACTGTTGCTATCGAGCAGTTGTGTATTCAGAACGCGATTTAGCTCGCGCATGTCTGGAAGCTGAAAGTCGAGGACGACGATCTCTTTCTCCAGCTCGGTGGGAATGTTCTGCACCGGCGACATCAGCACGATCGACTTGTCGCTACCTTTGAAGTACGCGACGGCATCGCGCAGAGCGCGGGTGACAGTTGGATTGTCGAGAAAGGGGTGCAGGTCTTTGAAGATATAGATCCCCGACTCCTTGTGACGCACGACCCAGTCGAGGGCGGCCTCGGGAGAAATCGTATTGTGCGGGCTGCCGCCCGAAGACTCGTTCACCTCGCGGATGCCCTTCGTCACAGCCCAGGAAAAGACTTTCGGTCGCGAGGGCAGCGTTTTTGCCAAGGCCGCGATCGACTGTTCGGCGCGCTCTTCCTCGAAAGTAACGAGGTAAATCAGCGGATATTGAGCTTGGATGAGAACGTTGAGCTCTTCTCTCATAGGAGCGACCTACCGGGGAGGACAGCGACGGGCGGAACGGAACTACATAGAGCGTTGCGGCAGAACGAAAGTGGGCGGGTTTAGCAAGTGGAACTAGAGCGAACGGAACTAACAGGTGACGAGGTTGCCTTCGCCTGCTGAGCGATCGGTTTGCGAGCCGATCGGCAGCTCGTGGGGAACCTCTTCGTCTTCGAGAATGCTGGCTGCGCTGGCAACGGAGATCAGTTCGCCATCGCGGATGACGGCGGGCGTCGAACAGTCGGGACAGTGATAAACCCGGTGGTTCTTGCCGACAGCGGCTTCAGCTTCGACGATCGCCTCGGGGTGTTCCAAATAAAACAGCAAGGCGCGCTCGGCTAAAGCAGACATCGGCTCGCCATCGACTGCGGCGCGAATCTTGAGATTACGGTGCAGCTCGGCGGGCAGATATAGCGTGACTTTTTGTTTGTCTGGCATTCGTTTCGCGGGTGCTCCGACCCCTGGGTTGAGACTGAATATAGCGATCCTACACGGAAGGCGTCAAGACGGAATAACGTCATGACGTCAATCTTGTAGCTTTTGTTTACATTTGGGCGAGATCGCAAGGGGAGTCTGCGGGGCGTTGGCTGAGAGAATTGCACTCTCCGTGCAGCTCTCGTCGATTTCGCGTCAGAATGTAGGACGATCGCGCTGTTGCCAGATTTATCGAAACGTTTTTACATCGCAGCAATTCTTATGAGCGGAGCAACGACCGAGAGCCTCTTTAGTACCGAAAATTTCGCCCTGGCGACCCAGTACATGCTCGAATTGGCCGGTGTGTTCGCCGTGCTGGCGATTTTGGCCTTTAGCTTCCAGTGGGGCATCCGCTTTCGACTGGTGGGCGTGACGAGCTTTACGTTGGTGCTGGCCGGTGGCCTGTTCGCGCTCAGCATCGTGCCGTTTACGCCGACGATCGTCGAAGGGGCCGTGTCTTACAGCCTGGTGTTCGACAATGGCGGCTCGCGGCTGGCGATCGCCGTTGCGCCCGAAACCACGCCGGAAGGGGTTGAAGCGACCCTGCGTCAGGTGGTGCTGAACAAAACCACTTACGGACGTGCCGGTCGCGAGCTGGAGATTCGAGCGCGGACGATCGTTCACCCCAGCGAGGACGTTTCGGAAGCGTTGTATCTGGGCCGCGCCGTGCGATCGCTGTCGAGCCTGGAGGACGACGCGATCGATATTCAGCTCGATCCAGCGGCCTTTGAGAAGCGCGATCGCGTCCTGGCCTTGTAGGCGGGCCGTATCGGGAAGCTCGCGAGAGAGCGTTATCAGATGTCGGCCCTACTGAGTGCGGCGGTTTGGTGGTTGAGTCGGGGCGCGATCGGGGCGGCGATCGCTCTACTGCTGGTCGTTTGGGGGATCGGCTGGCACGTGCGCCACACGACGCGCGCGGTTCGCTTCGGGCCGGTGGCCGACGTTCCCGCGCAGCCCGTGGCGATCGTCTTCGGGGCGGGCGTCTATGCCGATGGGACGCCGACGCCGATGTTGGCCGATCGCGTCCGGGCGGGCATCGCGCTCTACCAGGCCGGTAAGGTGGAGCGGCTGCTAATGTCGGGCGATAATCGCGTGCCAGAATATAACGAAGTCGCGGCGATGCAGAATTTCGCGATCGCGCGGGGCGTACCTGCCGAAGCGATCGCGGTCGATCGCTTCGGGCTTAACACCTTCGCCACCTGCGATCGAGCACGGCGCGAGTTCGGCATCGATCGCGCAACGCTGGTGACGCAGAACTACCATCTGCCGAGGGCGGTCTATCTTTGCCGCGCGCTGGGTATCGATGCAGTCGGCTTCGGCGTGCGGGACTGGGGCGTCTACACCTATTCTGGAATGGCTGAATATTCCCTGCGAGAGTCGATCGCCACAGTCAAAGCCTGGTGGCAGGTGCGGCGATCGCCGGTACGAAAACAATGAACTCTTCTCTGTCTCACCGCGAGGCGCTACATGCGGACTTGCACGCTTGGATCGCCGCGATCGCCACGCCAGACGCGCGCCTCGCCGGTCATGCGCCCTGTCCGTTCGCCAATCTTGCGAAAAACGTGGCGATCGTCGAAATTGACCTAGAAACTGGCGAAATCGTGCCGCCCGATCGCCCGTTTGACGTCATTGTCTACGTGCTACCTGCGGAGCTAGAGCCTGCGGTGCTGCTGGCGCACTGCGATACGCTCAACGTTCGCTACCCGGCGCTGCTGTTTCTCGGCGATCCGCGCGATCGGCACACGAATATTAACGGCGTTACGACCAACAACGGCAAGCACAACCTCATCCTCTGTCAGCCGAAGGCAAAGCTGCGGGCAGCGCGGCAGGTGTTGGCCAAGACGGACTATTACCAATATTGGGAGAGCGAATATCTGCGCGAGATCCTCGGGAGCGATTTTGGTGAGGTGGTCGGCGATCGGGCGTAAAGCGAGGAATTGCGGCGGCTGGCTGACGTTGCCTCAGAACAAAATGGCCGGGAGCGATAGGCTCGCGAACAGGAAATTGGCTATCGGCAGCAGCGTTCCCGCGATCGCTAGTTCGTGGCTGCGAATGTACAGCGCCGACCAGCTCAGTACGATCGACAGCGCGCAGACGATCGGCAGCGTCACGACACTCAGCGCTAGGGTCACGACGATCGCGCTGTCGCTGGCCCCCGGTGTCTCGAACAGGCGCGGCGTCATCATCACCGGCTCGATCGACAGCACGGCCACAGCCGTCCAGACCGTCGAGGCGATCAGCGTAGCGCGCTTAGCAACGGGAAAAGCCACGCAAAGCGCTGTCGAGGCGATCGGGGTAGAACGTTTAGCAACGGGAAAAGCCACGCAAGATATCGGTCGTAACTGAATCTAAGTTTAGTCGCTGCGATCGACAGCGATCGCGGATGTGCAGCACGAAGCATAAGCTTACCCCACGAACTTGCTGGCGGGGCTTTTCAATGTGTTGCGCTACCGACTCCGACGATAGAAGGGCTTTTTCACGACGGTGGCGGGGTGAGTTTTGCCGCGAATCTCCACCTCGACGGTCGTGCCGACTTTCGCGAACTCTACGGGAACGTAGGCCAACGCGATCGGAACGCCGAGGGTTTGCGACGGCGCGCCGCTAGTGACGACGCCGACGCGATCGCCATCGGCCAGCACCGGGTAGCCGTGGCGGGCGATGTGGCGTCCCTGCATCTGGAGGCCGACGAGGCGACGATCGACGCCCTTTTCCTGCTGCGCCTCGAGTGCCGATCGCCCGATGTAGTCTGCCTGCTTGTCGCTGTGGACGACCCACTTGAGGCCCGCTTCCAGGGGGGTGGTATCGCGATCGATATCGCTGCCGTAGAGCGCCATCGCCGCCTCTAGCCGCAGCGTATCGCGCGCGCCGAGGCCGCAGGGCGTCACGCCCGCCTCCAGTAGCGTCTGCCAGAGCAGCTTGCCGATATGCGCCTCGACCATAATCTCGAAGCCGTCCTCGCCGGTGTAGCCCGTACGCGCTACGAAGGCGGCTTGGCCGGAAATTGTCGTCTCGCAGTGGCCGAAGGCGGAAATCTCGCTGAGGTCGGCGAGGGTCAGGGTCTGGACGGCGGCGGCGGCGTTGGGGCCTTGAACGGCGATTAGGGCGTGGGAGTCGGTGAGATCGGCGAGCGTCACGTCGCTGTCGAGGTGGGACTCGATCCAGGCGCGATCGCCCGCGCAGGTTCCGGCATTGACGATCGCGACGACGCAGCGATCGCCGCCGGGATCGCTGCCGCAGTCGTAAACGATGAGGTCATCGATAATACCGCCATGCTCGTCGAGCAACACCGTATATTGAGCGCGACCGGGCGTTAGGCGATCGAGGTCGGAGGGAACGAGTTTCTGGAGTTGGGCGATCGCGCCTTTGCCGGTGATGGTGAACTTGCCCATATGGGAAATATCAAACATCCCCGCCGCCGTGCGGACGGCCTCGTGCTCGGCGCGAATCCCGGTGAACTGGACCGGCATCAGCCACCCGGAAAACGGCGTGAACTTGGCTCCGACTTCGGCGCACAGACTGTGGAGCGGCGTCTGTTTGGGGGTCGGGTCGGGCGCGGCTTTAGGAGCAAATTTCTGGGGCGCGTCGTCGGCGGGGATCGCCTCAGATTTCGTGGGTTCGGAGGAGTCGATCGATCCGGTCACGGGTGGTAATATCCATAGAAATAGCGCGAAAAATATCGCAACTTAAAAACAAGATACACCGAAACTTACTGGGCAATTCCGCCTGACGATTTACGGCTCGCGATCCCGCCGACTCCGGTTAGAGTCACTGCGAACGAGCCACTCACTGCCACCGCCTCCCGACCTTCAGCACAATCTATGAGCCGTTCCGCTTCTGCTACCTTGTCCGACCCCGCTCCAACCCCGGAACGTGTCGGTCAGGGCAACCCCCTGAGCATCGCGCCGATGATGGATCGCACCGATCGGCACTTTCGCTACTTCGTTCGGCAGATTACGAAGCAGACGCTGCTCTACACGGAGATGATCGTCACCAATGCGGTGATCCACGGCGATCGCGCAAAACTCATCGGTTTTTCGCCCGAGGAAAAACCCCTGGCGCTCCAGCTCGGCGGCGACAACCCCACGGAGCTGGCTGAGTGCGCCCGCATCGCTGAGGGGATGGGCTATGACGAGGTGAACCTCAACATCGGCTGTCCGAGCGATCGCGTCAAATCCGGTAATTTCGGCGCGTGCCTGATGCTCCAGCCCCAGCGCGTCGCCCAGGCTGTCGAAGCGATGCAGCGCGCCGTCAAGATTCCCGTCACCGTCAAACACCGCATCGGCGTGGACGAGCGCGACGACTATAACGATATGGCCGCTTTCGTCCGCACCGTTGCCGACGCGGGCTGCAAGCGCTTCACCGTCCACGCCCGCAAGGCGTGGCTCCAGGGCTTGAGCCCCAAGGAAAACCGCAACGTGCCGCCCCTGCGCTACGACGACGTGTACCGGCTCAAGCGCGAGTTTCCCGACCTGTTTGTCGAAATCAACGGTGGCATCCAGACCCTCGATGCGGCCAGCGAGCATTTGCGCCACGTCGATGCGGTGATGATCGGGCGTGCGGCCTACGACAATCCGTATCTGCTGGCGGACGCCGATCGCGTCATTTACGGCGACGATCGCGAGCCGATTTCCCGCGCCGAAGTGGTTGAGAATATGCTGGGCTATTGCGATCTCTGGCTCGCCCAAGGTTTCAAGCTGGGCTCGATTACGCGGCATATGCTGCAACTATTCGCCGGGCAGCCCGGAACCAAAGCCTGGAAGCGCTACCTGAGCGAGCACGTCTACGTACCCGGAGCCGATGCCAGCGTCCTCAAGGCCGCGCTGGGGCAAGTGCTGCCGGAGCCGATGTCCGCGCCGGTCGACGATCGTGCGGCTTCAGAAGACCGCCTCGATCGAAACTAGCCATGCCCCAATTCGGCTCTAACGCCCAAGTTTTTGTGGTCGGCGCGACGGGCGGTATCGGTTTCGGATTCGTGCGTCACCTGCTCGCCGATGCCAACGTCGGGCGCGTCTTTGCGACCTACCGCGATCGCGACCGCGCCGCCGAGCTGTTCGCGCTTCAGGCCGAGGCGGGCGATCGTCTGGTGTGCCTCGCCTGCGACCCGACGATCGAGGCCAACGTCGTCGCTGCAATCGAGCGCATCGCCGAGCGAACCGACCGCCTCCACGCGATCGTCAACTGCGTCGGCATGCTCCACGAAGACTCGCCGACGCTGCCCGTCTCGCCGGAAAAGAGCCTGCGCCACATCGATCGCGATCGGCTGCTGCGCTACTTTGAAGTCAACAGCGTTCCCACCGTCCTGCTCGCCAAACACGTGCAGAACTTGCTCAAGCACCCCGAGACCAGCACCTTCGCGACGATCTCGGCCAAGGTGGGCAGCATCGGCGACAACCGGCTTGGAGGCTGGTACGGCTACCGTGCCTCGAAGGCCGCGCTGAATATGCTCGTCCGCAACGTGGCGATCGAGCTGGGGCGCACCCGTCCGAACGCGATCGTCGTCGCGCTGCATCCCGGCACGACCGACACCGGTCTCTCGCAGCCATTCCAAAGCAACGTCGCCCCCGAGAAGCTGTTCTCGATCGACCGCACCGTGACGCAACTACTCGACGCGATCGCCGGGTTAACGAAAGCTGACAGCGGTGAATTTTTCTCTTGGGACGGCACGCGCTTACCTTGGTAGACTTGCGCCGACCGCGCGACCGAGATGCATCTATGCTCACCAGCCTGCAAAACCCGCTCATCAAAGACCTTCGCAAGCTGCAAAAAGCGAAGTACCGCCATCAGATCGATCGCTTGCTGATCGAAGGAACCCACGCGATCGAGGAAGCCCACCGCGCCCACTATCCGCTCGAGACGGTCTGCGCCACGGAAGCCTGGATCGATCGCCACCCGATCCTGACCAGTACGCTGGAGTTCTACGCCGATCGCTTCGAGCGTGTCGGCGAGGCGGCGCTGGCTTCGATCGCCACGACCAACAGTCCCGACGGCATCATCGCCACAGCTCCCAGGTCGCGCAACCGCCCGCCGGTCTTCTCGATAGAAGGCGTCGGCCTCGCCCTCGACACGCTGCAAGATCCTGGCAATCTGGGCACGATCGTGCGATCGGCGGTCGGGTCGGGTGCGTCGGGGCTGTGGCTGAGTCAGAACTGCGTCGATATCGATAACCCCAAGGTGCTGCGAGCGTCGGCGGGGGCGTGGTTTCGGTTGCCGATGGCGACGGGGCTGGATTTGACGGAGACGATCGCGTCGGCAAAGGCGGTGGGCGCGCGGATCGTGGCGACGAGCACGGACGCGGAGGTCAGCTACTGGGACTACGACTGGCGGCAACCGTCATTGATTTTGTTGGGCAGCGAGGGAATGGGGCTACGTCCGGAGCTGGCGGCGCTAGCGGATGTGAGCGTCAGAATTCCGATCGAGCCGGGGATCGAATCGTTAAACGCGGCGATCGCAGCGTCGCTGTTGATGTTCGAGGCGCGACGGCAGCGGGGTTAGCGGTAGCGTTTGGCGGCGGCGGCAAGTCGCTCGGCTTCGCGATGGTTGCCCCGATCTCGCTCGAATTGGCCCCAGGCTTCCCAATACGTTGGGTTGCGGGGCTGCAATTGACGAGTAATGGTGTCGTAGCAGGCACGTAGTTTTTCTGGGTCGCCCGTTGCAGTTTCGTTGCGAATCCAAAGGTCGATCGTTCCCAGATCGCTCGGCTTCAGTCGCAGCGCCCGTTGATAGAGCGGTCGCGCTTTCTCGTGTTCGCCACACTTTGCTTCCATCACCGCCCAGGCTTGCCAAGTGGGGGCATGTTTCGGGTCGGCTTTCGTCCCCCGCTCGAACAGCTCGCGGGCTTTGTCTCGGTTCCCCGCTTTCTCTTCCATCACCGCCCAGGCTTGCCAAGTGGGGGCATGTTTCGGGTCGGCTTTCGT
>ERZ1740068.134-NODE-134-length-47404-cov-7.987624_pt1 | contig 47404 bp, 34 predicted proteins | sample MGYA00581735_ERZ1740068 | MGnify/ENA primary metagenome ERZ1740068 (study PRJEB43018, sample SAMN04849740) | marine metagenome | isolation source: floating plastic debris | place: Pacific Ocean | collected 2008-08-30 | study: EMG produced TPA metagenomics assembly...
CTTTATCCAGCACTTTTTTACCGGTTCAGGAACCTATGAAGTGTGCCTCGTAGTAGAGCAAACCTGCGGCACCACCGTTTGCTACGACACGACCTGCCAAACCATAATTGTGGATTGTGGCGGTTGTGAGATTACACCCGATGCGGTGATCGATTATGTGAAATGTGCGACCAATTCCAATGGCGATCAACTCTACGAATTCCGCATTCATGTTTGGGATCCCAACAACGAGATCAGCAATGCGGTGATTACTTCTGCCCAAGGCACTATTGTGAGTGTCGGGCCTTATTCTCAAGGGCCTCCAAACGGCCAGGTGAAACGCATTGTTGGCCTCATCGACCCAGGCAGCAATACGGGTCCTTTCTGCCTCAACGTAAGCTTCCCTGGTACCCAGTTCTGCAATGTGCACGTGTGCTCCACCTTCCCCAAATGCGAGTGCGCCCTCAGCAATGTGGACGTTACCTATCCATCGTGTATTCGACCCAATCAAACCTTCTGTGTGATCGTTGAGTTTGACTACACCGGACCGTTGAACATTCCGGTCAACTTCTTTGTGGACAACACCAACTCAGACCCTGGCTTTGTTTTGGTGGGTACTTTCCCCGCCAACCCTACCGCCATGATTGGACAGAACACCATTATTGCTTGCTTTACCTATACCGGTACTTGTGATGGCACCATGCTCTTTTTTGATGCCGTGTTGCCAGGTCTTGAAAGCTGCAAGATTTGGGAGATGCACGAATTCCAATGCTGTGACGACGACCAAGGTGGTGGAAAAAAGGAACGGTTGACGACAGAAGACACGAAAGACCCTAAAGAGAACTGGGTGAACGTGTTTCCAAACCCAGCTTCTGACGTGATTTACCTGAACTTAGATCTCGATGCTCCTGCCAACGAGGTAGACATCGCTCTGTACGACCTCACCGGTCGCCGGGTGTTGGTTTGGGAAGGTTCTGCACTTCCAGCCGGCCAGCAACAACTTCGCTGGAACATCGGACAACAGTTGGAAATGGGCCACTACCTGCTCCACTTAAAGGTGGGAGACAAGCAGTACACACAAAAGGTATTGCTTAGCCAGTAAATTAAGTTTTTTCATCCGCCAAAAGGAAAGGCCGAGTCTGTTTGGATTCGGCCTTTCTTATTTGAAAAAGTTTCATGATGTGGACCTTCTGCCCCTGATGCGCTCTTGTGAGTATCAAAATCCAGTCAAAAATGTCTACATGTATAGGACACCCCCAATAAAAATTGTAATCGTATTTGATTACCTTATCGAGGTTTAGTTCCTCGTGGCTTTTTAAATGAGCCAACTCAGGGGCTTTCACCCATCATTTGTTTATCCAAACCGCCCCTTGCCTATGACCTAATGCCCCTTTATCGTTTTTCAGCTGGCCCCAGTACCCTTAATGATTGACAAATCCCCAAATCAGCCAACATGAAAAACCATTTCATTATCCTTGGCGGTTGCGCTTCCAGGCGACTAGCCAACCCCGTACCTTAACGTTGAGGCCATCTATAGATATGGCTATGCGGCTCTGATAGCCAATAGCTCCATATTTTCCCACTTCCCCTTTTATCAACTCAACGCAACAAAATCATGAAAACCATTTATTCCTTTGGAGTGCTTGGATGCCTGCTCATGGCGCTTTCCTGGTATCCAAACGCCTCGCAGGCACAAAACTCCAATGCTAGCTATAACATTGATGGCGTGTATCAGGCGCCTGCCCCAGGAACTCCCGGCAATGAGGCCGAATTAGAGGACAATCACTTTTATTTTGACCGCTTTGGCAACCAATTTGGTTCGCTGGACATGCGCTACCGCTATGCCACTGAACTCAATGAAAACCAAGCAGAAGGCCAAGAGAGTGTCGTTCCGAGCAACCCCTTTGTCACCCCCGACTGTCAGAGCTCGGGTGGAATGTTCAACTTATTTTTTCCTGACATTCAAAACAGTACCAACAGCGGTTTCGACAACCCTGCCAATGCTGCTGCACTAGCGGTCATTTGTCAAGTGTTCAATGATCTGGATGCCCTAATCGTCCAAGCAACGGACCCTTGTACGGGTGGCCTTGCACAAGGGGCAAATATCGAAGTATTGTCTTTTAGCGATGAGGCTTCGAACGTACTCGGTACAGCCTCGCCCTACTATGAGTACTACGGAGAAAATAGCGGTATCAAACACGGCGAAGTTTGGAAAGCCATTACCGGAGGGGCCAACGATGCCAACACCCTTGATGGCAATGTGCGTATCAACCTGGCCTACAATTGGTACCTCAACTTGTCGGGCACTCCAGGTGGCAATCAGGTGGACCTGTATACCGTGATGCTACACGAAGCTATTCATGCTTTGGGCTTTGTTTCTTTAATCGGTGAAACAGGGGCCAGCAAGCTTCAATTGATTGGCGGCACTTCCGTTTTGACCAACTACACGCCTTTCGATCAATTTTTGCGCCTCAATGGCTCTACTCCGCTCATTTCCAATATTGGCGGATACAATTGGGGCTACACAGCTGGAAACCCACAAGTCAACCTCACCTCCTCTTGTCAAAATCCTAGCCCAATGGGGCCTGACATCACCTTTAATGGTGTTTTCAATTCTTCCTCCCCAGTGCACGCACCAAGCGTTTGGATAGACGGTTCCAGTTTGTCGCATTACCAAATTGGCTGCGATGGCGCATCGACCGATAACTACATCATGAACCCGAGCATTAGCCTGGGAATCGTCCGCCGGATCACTCCTGAGGAAGTGCTTACCCTGTGCGACCTAGGCTATCAGCTTTCCGGAACTTATGGTACGCCAACGGTTGCTGGCGGCGGCACTAACCCTAACCTACAGAGCTTTGCCACCTGCGGCACTTCTTTTGTCGCCAATGATGATTTAGGACCCAACTGCAGCAATATCGTCTTTAGCACCGACCGTTGCGCAGGAACGGTCTTCACTTTTACCACCGCCGACCTTATTGGCAATGATATCGGTGCAAATGGTGCTACAATCATCAATTTTGAAGAAATAGCAACCGGAACACCACTGGTTCAGGCGGGCACCAACTTCACCTATACACCAAGCTCGGTAGGCTTTAATGTATTGCGTTATCAGCTTCAAGACGGTAGTGGAAATTTGAGCAACTATGCCTACGTCTTCATCAATGTATTTCCATGTTCGGATTACAACTGCACCAATACCAGTGTGTGCAATCAAATTTGTAACCCAGGTTTTGCTGATGCAGGAAGCGATTGCGGCTGCTCACTCGGCGGCATACCTACCGGCTGTATTGAAGGGTGGCTCCGCATGTTTGGGAGCCCCGACTACATCGTTTCGCCTCCATGTCCTGCTACCCCCTCAGGCATCGGTAACTTTAATTATTTGCCCAATAACCCAGACGGACACCTCATTCTTGCAGGGTACGGCCCCTCTCAGGCAACAGGGGTATTGAACGAAGCAATGATGACGCCGGTCAGCCTCACTGCGGGAAGACGCTATCGCCTTTCCTTTTTTGTGGAAACTTATTTTCTCAACCGTGGCAACGATATTGGCTTAGACTTAGGACTCCTTTTCGAAGACGACATTTATTGGCCTTTGAACTCTAACCCGGTTCCGCTGCCTACCAACCATCAACTCTTTGGACAGATTGGTTTCGGAGAGACCGGTCCCAATTGGCAACAGTTTGTGTTTTGTTTCACAGCACAGGACGATTATGACCGGTTGTTTTTGCAGGCTTTTGGAGATATTTCAGTCATGCAACGGCTGGCCATCGACCAAGTGGAGTTGGTAGAAGATGGTATCACGTCTATCCCTACACAATTCAATACTTTTTGCGAAGAAACCATTGTTGTTGGAGAAGCGCTTTGTACCATTTCCAATCAGTTTTTTTCCTGGTGGGACGTTACCGACCTCAACCCGGCAAATCATGTACAATTAACGTTTGGGGGCAACCTAATTGGGCAACCTGAAGGCATTGCTGTGGCCAATGCCAATGGTTCTCAATTGCAAGTAACCGTAACCCAAAGCCGTCGGCTGGAGCTTAGAACTGAATTTGCTCCGTTACAAGGCATTCCGGTAGTCATTACTAATTGTATAGCATCTTTTCCAGTGGAGATTAACCTACTGGGTGATCTTGACATCACCAAAACGGTAACCAACGGCTCCAATTTTGCCAACGGCAGCACCGTGGAATACGAAATCGTGGTGGAAAACAACAGCGGTTTTGATGTGAACAACCTGAAGATTTCAGATGTGTTGTCCGCAGATTTTGTTGCCAATTCTACCAGCTTTGGTACCAATAGCAATGTGCAAACCTCTATTGCGGGCAATGAGTTGGGATTTGAGATCATCAGCCTGCCCAACGGAGCCGCCGAAACCTTGAGCTTTTCGGTGAACCTACACCCCAACGCCGGAGAGGTGGTGCGGAATTGTGCCGGATACGAAAGAGACGGTTGTTATTATGAAGATTGTGTAGACATCAAGGTCTTCACCGATACGACTTGTGAATTTTCGCTCAATGCCAGTTTTGAAGCAATGGAGGTGCAGGAAGGCACACCCTGTACTTACAACTTTTTCGCCAGTGCGGATGGCGATACCAACTGTACGATTACCAATTATTCCTGGAATTTCGGCGACCCTGCTTCCGGCAGTGCCAATACGGGAACCGGAAGCACTATTCAACACACCTTTAGCGGCTCCGGCACCTATGAAGTGTGCCTCATCGCCGAGCAAACCTGTGATGATTATGTGTGCTACGACACCATTTGCAAAACCATCGTGGTGGATTGTGGTGGCGATTGCCAAATCACTCCCGATGCGGTGATCGACTACGTGAAATGTGCTACCAATGCCAATGGCGATCAACTCTACGAGTTCCGCATCCATGTTTGGGACCCCAACAACCTGATCAACAACGCGGTGATCACTTCTCCGCAGGGAACCATCCTCAGTGTTGGACCTTACACCAACGGGCCGCCAAACGGGCAAGTAAAACGCATTGTGGGCCTCATCGATCCGGGAACAAATACCGGGGCATTCTGCCTTACGGTAAGCTTTCCGGGAACCCCCTATTGCACGGTAAGGGTGTGTTCTAAGTTTCCAAAATGCGAATGCGCAGTGAGTAACGTAGAAGTAACCTATCCGGAGTGCATCCTACCCAACCAGCAGTTTTGTGTGCTGGTAGAGTTCGACTACACCGGACCAACCAACATTCCGGCCATTTTCTACCTGGATCAGGTGAACTCCGATCCTGGTTTCGTGCTGAACGGTACTTTCCCCGCCAACCCCATACTCAACATTGGTAGCAACTCCATTGTGGTGTGTTTTACCTACACCGGAAAGTGCGATGGCACCATGCTATTTTTTGATGCTGTATTCCTGGGCTTGGAAAGCTGCAAACTGTGGGAGATGCACGAACTCACCTGCTGTGACGACGGCCAAGGTGGAGGCAAGAAAGAACGGCTCAATGCGGAGGGTATAAACGATAATTGGGTTACGCTCTTCCCGAACCCTACTTCGGATGTGATCTTCCTCAACTTTGAGTTGGACGCTCCGTCTATGGAGGTAGACCTCGCGCTGTACGACCTTACAGGACGCAGGGTATTGGTTTGGGAAGGTGCTGAACTGCCCGCCGGAGAGCAACAATTGCGCTGGAACATCGGCCAGCAACTGGAGACCGGGAATTACCTGCTCTACTTTAAAGTAGGTAACCTCAGGTATACGCAAAGTGTACTGCTTACCCGATAAGCGAAAACGTTTTAATTAGCCAAAGAAAACGGGCCGCATCCTTTCGGAGCGGCCCGTTTTGCTTGCATATTTTGCCAAAAACGGCAAGTGGGATTCTCGAGAATCAGTTGATCCTCAAATCTCCCAAAGTGGTGGGGAAGAAGGTGGCAGTTCCACTACAGGTACAGCTAAACGAGTAGGTAGAGGGCAGTCCAAAACAGGATTGGCCCACTTTGAACGCTCCGCAGGATGGAGAAGTGGTTACATCGTAGCCACGGTAGCCAATCACATAAAATCCAGGAGGAAGGGGCACAGGAGTCAACACGCCCGGGCCGGCAGTGATGGTGTAGAAAGCCCCGACATAGGAACAGGTTCCGATGGGCGCAATGAATACGTCTACCGCATACGTGCAGGCAGTTCCATTTTTAATTTGCTGCGCTGCTGCATCGGTAACGTTGAGCAGTAGACCGCCGAGGGCCAGCATGGCCAAAAACAAAAACTTTTTCATGATTAGAGGGTGACTTGGGTGAATAAAAAAAGGTTTAGACTTTGTTGTAAAGGTTGACCAATGCATCACCGATTTCAAGCGTTAAATCCCCTGATTCATAAAAATCATTTTATACGGATTTTTATACGTGGTTTATACGGTAATTGAAGCTTCATCATCCATTTGGGTGAGGCCCAAAACGTGGGTTACTACTCTAAATAGGGGAGGCTTATTTTAAAAGATTCATCCAATTGGGTGACGGAATTGAAGGAGTGGGCTTTCAAATTTGGAGGGTAACAAATCAACCATCTAAATCCATTCTTTTATGCGCAAATTGATGCTTACAGCGGCCCTGGCCGCCGGAGTCGGGCTGATGGCTCAGGCTCAGATTACCACTTTTGGAACCAATGCCGGCACCTTGGGCAACCTGGGAAGTTATTACGGTTATTTTGCTGGCAACTCCACCACGTCTTCCGGCATTGGCAACTCCTTTTATGGAGCCTATACAGGCCAAAACAACACTACCGGAGATTACAATTCGGGATATGGCTACCGAACCATGTACCGAATCACTACGGGCATTCGAAACACGGCCGTAGGTCCCTGGGCGATGTACAACAACGAAACCGGTAGCCGCAATGCTGCGGTTGGCGCCCTTTCACTCCACGGCAATACCTCCGGTCGTAGCAACTCTGCTTTGGGAAACAATGCCCTGGCCGCCAACCAAACCGGTAGCGACAACGTAGCGGTAGGCGCTGAGTCAGGCCCGGGATCTGGTGCACTCTCCAACACCACCTGCCTCGGACACGATGCCACAGCTACGGCGTCAGATCAGGTGCGCTTGGGCAATATCTCAGTGACCAGCATTGGGGGATACGCCAATTGGTCCAACATTTCTGATGGGCGGTTCAAGCAAAACGTAACTGAAAACGTGATGGGACTGGATTTCATCAATCAACTGCGGCCCGTGAGCTATACTTTGGATGCCGCGGCCCTCAATGCTTTTCTGGGCATTGAAGCGGACGCAGAAGACCGTCCGGTACCCACCTACTACCAAACCGGATTCATCGCCCAGGAAGTAGAAGCTACCGCTAAAGACCTTGGTTTTACCACCTTCAACGGTGTAGACAAGCCAGCCAACGAAGCCAGCCATTACGGCATTCGCTATTCAGAGTTCGTAGTACCTTTGGTGAAGGCCGTGCAAGAACTGAGCGCTCAGGTAGAAGCTCAGCAGCAACTGCTGGATCGGGTGACTGAACTGGAAGCCAAAATCGCCGAGCTGGAAACCGAAAACCGATTGGGAGCCAACAGTGGTGCCACGGGTGCCAGCTTAGAAGCAGCAGAAACCACCGCTCTATACCAAAACAGCCCCAACCCTTTCCACAGCTCAACGGAAATACGTTTGCAGCTCCCCATGACCGTTGCTCAGGCCGAGATCGTCATCTACACCTTGGACGGGAAACCGGTGAAAACCATTCCGGTGACAGAGCGCGGACAGGTAGCTCTTGTTTTGGAAGCCAGTAGCCTTTCAGCCGGCATGTACCACTATGCACTCCTGGCCGATCAAGAGTTGATCGCTACCAAACGCATGGTACTTACGCATTGACAACAGTACTTCAATTCAACCAAAAAAGCCCGCAGGATCTATTATCTGCGGGCTTTTTTAGCATTAAATGAATTAACGTCTTATCCTTCGGGAAGCTTACTACAGCCATCGCATCCTCTGTCGGATTGTGTTTTGTTGTGCTCATCGCAGCAAGCACAAAGCGCACGGCCCAAAAAGATTTCCATTACCGCTTCGTTCGCTCCGTTGGAAACTTCATTGGCCGCAAAATTCCGAGCATCCCTTTGGCATCTTCTAAAGGAACTCAACGTGGTGTTTCCACCCGATCCACCACCAGGCAATCCAGTGCCTATCTCATCGTGGTGATTGAGGGAAGAGTGAAGGGTTTCCTGAATGTCTTCGGGAGTCATGGAGTTGAATGGCGAAAAGTTGGCCACCACAATCCCACGTGCGGTGGAAATCGTGTAGACAAAAGCCGGGTCTTGAAGCACCGATTCGTCATCGTGGATGGGCTGAATGGCCATGTAATAAGCGATCATATTGGGATCTACCGCCAGTTGAGCCACCAAGGGATTGGGCGTGGAGGAAGCACTTACTTCGGGTTGCGCTGGTTGGCTGGAAGCTGGAGCCAAAGCAGCATCATCGCGGTTACAGGCAAAGAAGATACTTCCTGCCAGAAAGAGCGTCAAAAGCACTTTGATTTTCATGAGATTGGAATTGAGTTGTGGATTAATGATGAAAAATTCGAAAGTGAAACTACATGGTCGGCTTTTGAATCTTTCCATCCACTTGAGGAGCGTGTCAACTGACTTCATAAGCGTGTCAAAATCACTATCGAACGTGTTGTTTTTCAGCAAGAGCAGGTAGTACTCAATTAAGTACTGGCAGGGGTTTTCCCAATCGTTCAAACGGTCACCTGATGGAGGTCACTTGCCACTGTTGCCCGTTGAATGCAATGGCATCGCCAGTGCGGCACCCTATCAGGTGCTTCCCGAGTGGAGCTGCTGGCGAGAGCACAAATACGGTGACACCGTCAAGCGTTATCTTTCCCCAACCTATGGCCAGGTAAAACAAGCCTTTGTTCGTTTCAATAAGTGCCCCGAGTTCGCCCTTTTGAGTCGCTTTAGCGGGATCGATCCGCTGAAGGTCTACCTGAAGGGCTTTGGCCTGTGCCAACTGTCCTTCCAGGCGATTCAGCTCTTGCTGCGCCATTTCGCGGCTGGTTTCGTACTTATCGCCCATGCTGCTTTTGGTGTCGCTGTCGCGGGATTCGCGGGTGGAGGCGATGGCCTGATGGGCAGTGGTGATTTTTTGCGCTACGAGCTCGAGCAAATGATGGTGCAGCAATGATTTTTGCAATGGACTATGATTTTGACAGCAAGGCAGTAAAGGTCTCCATTTTTTACCGCATTCCCATTTGCCGCAACTGCTTTCCGTAAATTCGCTTCGACCTGTGTATTTTAAATTAACGGATTGCCATGACTACCCGCACCGGAAAAATGATTTTGCTGGCCCTGCTGTTTGGAAGCCTTTTTTCATGCACCGACAGCCCCAAAGAAAGGCCGGAACTGAAAACAGAAATCGCTATTCCTGACGACTCTACCAGCATTGAAACGCAGGAAAGCCTCACTATCGACCCGTCTGAGGTGGGGCCCAAACCCCTGCAAACTACCCAAGCGCTTTCGGGAAAATTATCGCTCAAATTGCCCGAAGATTTTGGTCCGCTCTCGTCGAAGCTCATGGAGGAAAAATACCCCGGGAGTCAAAAACCACAAGAGGTTCTTAGCAACCCTGAAGGCAACGTAACCCTTGCCCTTAACCATACCCAAACCCAGATCGCCCCTTTGGAATTGGGCGAGCGGCTTGGGGAAGTGGCCCAAAGCATGGAACAAGCCCAACCGGGCCTGAGTTGGGACCGCCAGGAGCTGACCGAAATCAACGGCAGGCTGTTCATTCGTCTGGAATTTGTTTCGCCCAGCCTCGACATGCCTATTTACAACCAAATTTTATTGACCTCGCTCGACAACCGCATGCTGATGATCGGCTTCAACTGCCCAAGTGAATATCAGCTCATCTGGGAAGCAGGTGCCCGCGAGATCATTCAGTCCATTCAGTTGAAAGAATAAGCTTATTGTTTGGAGGTAATCCTGCGCCTGCTGGGGTCTGGATCGTGTTGAAATACCAGGGTTTCACCAAAGCCAATTTGCAAGCGAAACAAGTGATCGAGGGGAATACCCAACAGGTAGGCCCAAGTGCAGCGAAAAATGCCAGCGTGTGCTACCACCAGCACTTTCTTATAGTCTTTTTGGGTTAAATCGTCGTAGAAAGAGGCGGCCCGGTCAAAAAACTCCTGAAAGCTTTCTCCACCCGGGGGCGGTTGGTGTACAAAGTTTTTCATCCACTCCTCCAACACCACTGGATCGATCGCATTCCACGGAGTGTTTTCCCACGCTCCAAAAGACAATTCTTTGATTCGATCGTCGAAATGGGGTACTCCCCTATCGAGGCGCTCGGCCAGCTTTCGGCAACGGCTCAGCGGGCTGCAAAAAACCGCATCAAAACGGAGCGGCAGGGATTGGTGATAAGCTTGGGCCTCTTCTTCGAAAGAATCGGCCACATCAACATCGGTTTGGCCATAACACATGCCAGGGCCTACCTCTACTCGGGTGTGTCGGATCAAATGAATTTCCACAGTGCTGCAAAAGTCAATAAAACCACCAGTTCGGCCAGTTGTTCGATCGCTCCCAAACAATCACCAGTGTAGCCTTGCAGCCATTTGGTGAAATACCGACGAGCCCTAAAATACAGCACTGCTAAAGGCAACACCACCAAAGCTGCCCAGGGCTGGAAGCATACCAAACCAGCCAGCGGAAGCAATCCAAATAAGTAAGCTCCTGCGACCTCTGTTGCGCTGTGGGCTTGTGCGATGGGCTTGGCTTTGCTGTTGGCGTCTTCCCGGGCATAGGGCATGGTGAATACTAAATTGATGGCCGTGAGCCGCGCCAACGCATGGTAGCTCAAAAACAACAAGCCGATGAGCGTCCAGGATTCGACGGTATCCTCTACCATCGCCACTACTACATGGCTTAAAGCCAAGAACTTGAACAAGAACAGCAAAATCAAAGCAATGACCCCGTAAGCCCCGACCCTACTGTCTTTCATGATTTCTAAAATCTTTTCTTTGGTCCACCCTCCACCAAAACCATCGTAAACGTCTGCCAGGCCGTCTTCGTGAAAGCCACCGGTCGTCAGCACCCCGACCATAAGCGAGAGCACCACTCCAATCTCTGGTCCAAACAAGAAATGCCCCACTGCAAATCCTGCAAAAGAAAAAGCGCCTACAATCCAACCGATCAGGGGAAAATAGCGGGTGGCTTTGTTGATGTATTCGGGGGAATGGTCTACCCACGAGGGGCAGGGAATCCGGGTGTAGAACATCAGCGCGGTGAAAAATATACGCCCCTGCTCTTTCATGCTTCGGTTTTAGCGCTTACTCCTGCACTTTCGAAACTGGCCATATCCCGCAAAAAGGCAACCGCACTTTCCAGCAGCGGGTAAGCCAATGCACAACCGGTGCCTTCACCCAGTCGCAGGTTGAGTTGCAGCAGCGGTTCAGCGTTCAAAACGTCAAGCATTTTACGGTGGCCTTGCTCATCAGAAAGGTGGCAGAAAATCGCATTGGGTTGCAGGCTCGGCTCCAAACGCTGTGCTACTAAAAAGGCCGCTGAAGCGATGAATCCATCCACCAGCAGCAGCATGTTTTGCCGGCCGGCTTCCAACATGGCCCCTGCCATTTGGGCCATTTCAAAACCGCCAAAGGTTTGCAGCACTGCCAGGGGTTCGTTCACCTCACTGTGCAGCGCTAAAGCTGTTTCCAGCAGTTGTATTTTCCTGGCCAATCCGGTATCGTTGAGGCCCGTTCCGCGGCCCACACATTCCGCGATGGGAAGTTGACACATGCGGCTCATCAGCAAAGCAGCAGAAGCCGTGTTGCCAATGCCCATTTCACCAAAACCAATCACATTGCAGCCCTTTTCCTTCAAACGTTTCACAATTCGTGCTCCGTGAGAAAAACACGCTTGTTGCTGCTCGGGCGTCATAGCAGGCTCCTGCAGATAGTTGCGGGTTCCTTTGCCCACCTTGGCCGAAACGAGTCGCGGGTGCGATTCAAAATCAGCAGCTACCCCGGCATCCACCACTTCAAGGTGGAGGCGGTGCTGTCGGCAAAAAACGTTGATGGCAGCTCCTCCATTCAAAAAGTTGAGTACCATCTGGTGCGTTACTTCAGGTGGGTAGGCACTCACTCCCGCCTTCGCGGCTCCATGATCGGCAGCAAAAACTACGATGGAGGGGTGGGATAGGGTGGGTTCCAAACTTTGCTGAACGGTTCCGATTTGGAGCGCCAGCTTTTCGAGCTGCCCAAGGGCACCCCGTGGCTTGGTTTTGAGGTCTATCTTCTTCTGTAGTTCCACTTTCACGGTAGCACCTGAATCTTCACCAACCCCACTCGTTGCCCTTGGTGTACTTGAAGCCAATACCAACCGGCAGATACTTCGGCAGTGTTGAGGGTGCTGCCGTGCGCCAACAAGACCTGACGTCCGCTGAGATCGCGCAAGTCCAATAAGGCTTCCGGGCCAACGCCTTCCAACACCAAGAAATTTCCTTGACTTACCGGATTAGGATAAGCCTTGATGATGCTTTGTGGCAGGTTTTCCGCCACACTCACTGGCCCTTGATGCACCACACCTACCGCGTCCAGATCAAAACCTCCCGTTGGGAATGGAGTAGGAAAAGGATCGTTGATCGCATTGCCAAACTGATCAAAACTCGCTATTGAAGGATCAATGCTTCCCACCACATCAATGATGCGCATGTGGGATACGGCCATGATGTTTAAGCCAGGGTTTCCCGAAAGGTCATCCAGATCGAAAGGAGTGCCAAAGTTGGCTTTGTACTTGCCGGCAAGGTTGTCGATCAGAGTGGCGTCTCCCGTATTGTCAAAAGGGCCAATCTGCACCGAATCAGAGGTGTTGGAGGTAGCGGGAAAACGAAAAAAGTTCACTCCATCGCTGCTTACCTCCACAAAAGCCAATTCCAGAAACCCTTCGTCAAAAGCATTTTCGAATACTGCAAAGTCGAAGCCCGGGCCGTTCGCAATTGTTGGGTTGAAAGTTACAGTAGCCTCTCCCCCATCTCCCAGGCTGACAATTCCGTTACCGTCTGCCGGGCCAAGCACATTGTTGGCGTTTCCGGAAAGGGTGGGTCCAAGGCTTGGGTCGGTCACCTCCTGCAATCCTCGCACTACAGTGCAGGCATCAGCCCAACCAATAAATGCTGCACTGTCTTTGTGCATGGCAGTTGATCCAGCCGTTCCTGCCGGACCCGGAAATTGAGCCATCACCGGCGTGAAACTTACTCCAAAAAACAACAGCAGGAGCGCATGAGTACAGTTGGAAAGCATGGGCTACAAATTAGAATGGTTCTGATGGGCTGCAAACATACAAAGGAAGACCGGTTATTACCGCCTGTCACCCGATTGCTCCGCTCAGCAAAAATCTTGCAAACAGTCGTATGAAGTCGATTAATATAGACCTGGAAAGGTTGCTATACTTCATTCGCTGCTTGATCTGGATTGTTAAATGAAACGAGCGCGAATTAGGAACACCCATTACATGGGTACAGCTAACAAGGCCTTTGGTTGTAGTCGGAACAACAACCTCTCAAAGGCCGATCAAAAGTCGCTTCTTCGGGAGCGACTTTTTGATTTTTGTGAACTTTCGGGCTGCTGGCGAGTTTAGCAGTTGCAACCAACTTGTGTTTTTGAGCTACCCATGGGAGAATTATTCGATTTGCCTTTTGATGCCAGCCACAACCTGCTTCCCTACGACGGAGAAGTGTTTTACCACGGCAAGATCACCCAAACAGGTGCTGCGGATGCCTTTTATCGGCAACTGATCGAAAACATCGAGTGGCGCCACGATGAGGCCATGATGTTTGGCAAACGCATTATTACCAAGCGGAAAGTGGCCTGGTATGGCGATCACCCTTACGAGTATACCTATTCAAAAATTACCAAACGGGCGTTGCCTTGGACCAATGCACTACAGGAACTGAAAATGCTTACCGAGCAGCAAAGCGGTGCCACCTACAACTCGTGCCTGCTCAACCTCTACCACGATGGCAGCGAGGGCATGTCGTGGCACAGCGATGGCGAAACCGATCTGGAACGCCACGGCTCCATTGCCTCTTTGAGTTTTGGTGCCCAACGTAAGTTTGCCTTTAAACACCGGACTTCCAAAGAAACGGTGAACGTGGTGCTGGAGCATGGAAGCATGCTGGTGATGCGCGGCAGCACACAAGACCACTGGCTACACCGCTTGCCCCCAACCAAAAAAGTGCACCAAGCGCGAATCAACCTTACTTTTCGCACCATCATTACCGACCCAACCAACATTAGCTTTAGCGCTACTCATTAGCCATAAATAAGGAAGAGGCAGCCTTTGGAAAGACTACCTCTTCAAAAAAAGGGTGTTTCGTGTGGTGTGAAACATCCCGTATGGGTGTGGATCAGTGCACTTGTAGCTTCTGATGCAAAATATCGTTACCAACAGTCACCCTACAAAGGTATATCCCAGCGGGCAGATGAAGGTCGAGATCTAACTGGTGATTTCCGGCAGACAGTGTTCCTAATTCTTGTTGGTGATGCACTGCACCTTTGAGGTCGGAAACCTCTACTACTACGGCCTGTCGACTAAATAGTTCAAGGGTCATTTGAAAAGCTCCGTCCGACGGGTTGGGGAACAGACGCATAATGGCAGAAGGTGCCCCTTCTAGCGTCTCTGGCGATGAAAGGGGCAACGCGCAAGGTACGGTGTTGCCTCCACCAGCCCAGGAAACATGGCGGTTGAGAAAATCAAGCTGCGCCATTTCTACCTCGGAAACCACTATACCCGCATGCGCTCCAGATGCTGGCAACACTGCTTGCCAATCCGGATCATTCAGTATTTCCTCTACCCGATAGGTGCCGGCTGGAACCGATTCGAAAAAGTAAAAGCCATTTTGATCGGAAAAGGTACTGGCCACCAGGTTATTGGACGCATCGTATAATTTCACTGGTACGCCATTTTTCATGGCATCTCCTGATGATACGCTCCCATCACCATCGCAGTCGTTGCGCACGATGCCTGCAATCGCTCCGTAGGGATGACATCCCAAATCGCTGATCAATCCACTGCTGGTAAGGGTACCGTCCAAGGCTACCCCCATCACTACTTGCTGGTTGCGCAAATGCAGTTGCAAGTGGTAAGTGCCTGGGGTGAGGTTGTAAGTTCCCGAGTATTGATCGGCCGGATTTAAAAAGCTGGCGGTAGTATATTGAAATTGCTGACTGTAAAGCAACGTGAGGTTGCCAGCGGGATCTTCCAGGTACACTTCTGCCCAGTTGTCGGCATGCAGGCTAAAGTCAATGGCTACGGGAGAAGGGTCGCTTCCTCCACCCGGATCGCAAATGCAGAACTCTCGTTCAAAAATGTAGGGCAACGTACTCAACGACCAGTTGTTTAGCACCGACTGATTGGTGTTGAAGGCATTGATGTATTGGGAAGAACTGCCCGCAGCGTGCCACGAAGAAGATTGAGGAATGATGTAAGCCGGACCGCCAAGGTTGATATTCCAGCCAGGAGGAGGCACCGGCGACTGTACCAGGCGCCACATCGGATCAAAAGTGTTGGGTTGGCCCACGGTGCTCGTTAGAGGATTAAACCCCGTACTGATGTTGAGGGTGTTTTGAGGGTTGGGACACTGGGCTACCAAACCTCCGCACACAGCCAGCAGGCACAGGGCGAAAAACCAGGGTAAAGGTTGTTTCATGGTTGGATCGAGGATTAAAGGGGTGAACGAAAATCAACAAGAAAAGGTGGATGAACCACTTGCTTAACTTGCCTTATAATGAAGTCGGAAGAAAACCCAAAAGGTTGTCTAAAGCACTGCCAATACTAACGAACCAAGGTAAGATGACCTGCCACCTGGCGGTCGGCGGTCAGCCGCCCGCGGTAATCCACAATGAAGGCATAAACGCCAATAGGAGCTTCTATACCTTTAAACTTTCCGTTCCAGCCTTCGTTGAGGTCTTCTGAAAACCATACCAGCTCGCCCCATCGGTTATAGATCTCAATCCGGTACTCGAGAATTCCGTCTCCTTTGGGTTGAAACAAATCATTATCACCGTCCTCGTTGGGCGAAAAGGCATTGGGCAGCCACAAAGTCACCGGGCATTCCTCTTCAATCACAATGTTATCATTGCCTTTGCACCCCAAATCGTCGGTAGCCGTTACGGTATAGAACCCCGAATTATCGATGATCAAATCCGAACCAACATCGCCGGTACTCCAAGTGTAGGTTAAATTAGCGATGGACGGCAATTGAAGCGTGATGGGTCCTAAATCGCGGCAAAAGGAGGTATCTAAACCCAGCGAAACTTCTGGCAGTGGTCGAAAGTCAACCGTAATAGTGTCGCGCACCAAACCACAAGCGTTGGAAGCAGCCAACACGTATTGCCCCGGAGTCCTCACCCGAATGTCTTGGGTGGTTTCGTTCGTACTCCAGGCATAAGTAATTACATGTTGTCCGGTAGAAAACAACTCAATGGCACTGCCCAAACAGGCCTCCGTATCGCCCGAAATACTTACCTGTGGCTGCGGTCGAATATCGACTTCGGCAGTGTCTCTAAACGTGCCGCACACATTGGTGGCGTGTAGCCAGTAAGTGCCCGAAAGAAAGGCCGCCATTTGATTGGCCACCGGAGTGTGGCTCCATTGAAGCGCAGCAGTAGGAGGAAAAGTGGTATTGGGAACGATAGTGAACGTATCCCCTTCGCAACCTAAGCGATCAAACCCTAAATCAAAGTTCAATGGCGGCTCTGTTGTGAGCTCGAAAGTATCGAGGGCCATACCGCAGAGGTTGCTCACCTGTACCCAATAAGAACCGGTTTGTTGTGCGGGAAATGTGGGACTGACGGCCCCAGTGCTCCAAAGGTAAGTTGCCCCGGGAAAAGTAGCATCGATATTGACCACTACACCATCGCAAATGGTATCATCTGGTGGCAAATTGACGACCGGCGTAAATTGGTAATCCACCAGAATCGAATCGCTGAAAACACCACAGATATTGGTGGCGTTGACCCAATAAGTACCGGGTCCACCCACGGTAAAGTTGGGCAAGTTACTGCCGTTTTGCCAGGCATAAGTTCCCCCAAATACACTGGCCGAAAGCACCAGGGGAGCCGTGTTGCACAACACCGTATCCACACCCAAATCCACAGAAGAAGCTGGATACAAGCTAAGGTTGATACTATCGGAACCAATACAACCGAAATTATCCACCACTACGCCATAGGTGCCCGCTTGATTCGCTACTTGTACCGGGTTGGTAGATCCGGTATTCCAAGCATAGGTCGCAGCCTGAAAACTAACGTCCAACACCAGGGAATCGCCCGGACAGATGGTGGTATCGGCCCCCAGGTTGGGAGCAGGAATATCAAACACCGAAATGGCGATCGTGTCTCCTGCAGTGCAATTATTAGTGTCCGTCACCGTAAGGTTGACGGTGGCCGTAGCCGAAACAGAAAGTGAAGGGTTGGTGCTTCCCCCCGACCATGCATAGCTTTGGTAAGAGGGATGAGGTGCCGTTAAGGTAAGGTTGTTTCCATTGCAAAATGAGGTATCGTTGCCCAAATTGGGTTTCACCGTATTGTGCACATTTACCGTAACGGTGTCGCTTACGCTGGTGCAAGCATAAGTCACCGTAGCGATGTAGTTGGTAGTACCAGTGGGCGTGGCTACCGGGTTGGCGATGGAGGCATTGCTCAAACTGCCAGCGTTGCTCCACGAATAGGTAGCCAGGTTGTTTTGTCCTACGTTGAGGGGCACTGAAGCTCCCGGGCAAATGGTGGTATCGCTAAAACTGTTGGAAAAACTAACCGGATAAGGCACCTGACAAAACGATTGCTGGTTGTTCGCCCCTCCGGTAGATCCGGCAAAGCCCCAAAACACATTGGGATTGCCTCCAAACAAGTTGGCAACGATGTTTCCAGTGTAAGAAAGCCGTAAAGAGCAATCAAAATAGATCGATAAGGTAGTGGTTCCCGGATCCCAGGAAATACGTACCTGATGGTTTTGCCCATCTTCAATGTTGGTCGAGGTGGGAGAGGCCTGAATTGGGCCCGCAAGGTGCGAAGGCAAGATGTGGGAAGTGCTTCCGTTGGAAATCACTGCAATGTGATCGAAAAAGGGATCGCCCAAAGGGTTATTTTGCCACGTGTCGAACTCTACGCCAAGCATGTTGGTCAACCCGCCTACCCCGAGTGATCCTCCATTGGTCCCCGTTCCCGGATTGGTAGCCGAGCGCATCACAAAGCAAATGCCGTCAGCACCTCCGTTGTTGTTACCCAAATACACGGTAAACCGCAAATCGAAGGCTTGGTTTAGACTGATGGTCGTATTGTTGTACACCGCACCAAGTTGGTTGTTGGAAGCGGCAGTGAGCTGGTGGCAGGTTCCTCCACTATTGAAGGCATTGCCAAAGAGCGTGTATTGCCCCAGAGCAGCTTGCCCCAAGCTACACCACAACAAAACAAGCAAGAACCAATTCTTGCTTTTCCAAAACCTCTTGGGGATGATCTGGCGTGGATGCATGGTAACTGTTGTGGAGCTGAACGAGCGCTATCGAAACGCAGACAGGTTCCACATTTCCAAAATTATAGCTTCGGACGAAACACGCAAGTTTTGGTCAAGCCCGAACACCGTGTGACCTGCACACTCCTATCTATTAGAAACGAAAACCCGGCTGGAGGGTTGGCTACCAAGACAGAATACAACAAAAGGCGAGCCTGAAGATTCAAGCCCGCCTTTTGAAAAATGCAATGACTGTGGCTAATAAAGAAAGCCTTGCACTCCTAAAGCTACTATTGGATGACCAGCCGGCGGTTCATTTGTGCATCGCCAAGGGTAACAGTAGCAATGTATACCCCGGCCGGGAGGTTGGCATCAACCGGGAAGTTGATCGTTCCTTTAGCGACTTCTCCCAAGTCCTTCTGATAAAGCACTGCCCCCTTCAGATCGACGATCTTCAGGTCTACCGGGGCAGCTTCTATCAGTTTCAATTGCAATTGGAAATCGCCTTCGGAAGGATTTGGAAAAAACGAGATGGTGTTGGATTCCTCATGGGCCACATGCCGCCTTTCCCCCGGAGGGGGTTCATAAGCATTGCAATTCACCTTTTGTTGACTGCAAAAGGTTTGCGAACAGCAGAGGTCTCCGTTCAAGCCAAATACCGTCACACACACATCATAAGTGCCCTGCTGTGGAAACTGGTGCCCTTGAACCGTAGATCCGGTAGCCGTGGTACCATCGCCAAAATCCCAGTACCAGAGTGTAATTGGAGTTCCGGCGTATACCACTGAAGCAGTAAAATCAAACGTACAGTTGATTTCGTCCTTCACCGAAAGAATGTCCACTTCGAAATCGCAACCGTCGTTGCAAGCTTTGCTGATGTCTACCGCCTGGCAAAAACGATACGTGCAACATTCTTCGCCATCGAAAGTCACGACCTGCAAGCAAACGTTGTAGGTGCCCGGCACATCATAATAATGGAAAGGGTTGAGTTCGGTCGAAGCGCCCTGATCGCCAAAAGTCCAGGAAGTAGAAATCACGTTGGCTCCGGCAGGTAAGTTGCTTAAATCAGCCAGAAACTGACCACCGCAATCCTTGATTTCGGTGGTGAACAACACCGAGCCATCACAACTGATGCCGGTGGAACCGCATTCATCCGGATTGTAGTTGAGAAAATCCAGCAGCGTCACCGTTGCCGCCATCACATTCACCGAATTGTACACCCCTCCCGCAGGAGCTACTGCCGTCCCTCCGGAAGTCAACACTTCTTGTAATCGGTAAGTCCCAATTGGCACATCGTTGAAGAAATACAAGCCATTTTGATCGGTAATGGAAGTACCCACCACAGTTCCTGAGTTATCTAACAAGTTGATGGTAACCCCTTGAACTACTCGATCCAGTGGTGTAATTGATCCGGATTGATCGCAGTCGTTGAACTTTATCCCAATGATGCTTCCGTCCTGGCCACAATCTTCATCACTCAATACACCAGTACTGCTAATGGTTCCGTCCAGGGACACCCCCATGCTTTGCAACTGATTGCGCAAATAGATGCGCAGCCGGTAAGTACCCGGAATCAGAGATTGGGTGACATTGGCATCGTCTGTCGGGTCTTGAAAAGCATCCGTAGTGTACAAGAAATTCTCCGAAAGCAGTGTAGCAATGGGATTTCCGACGTCATCGGTCAACTCTACTTCCGCCCAGTTGTCGGCATGCAAATGCAAATCGAACACCACATTCATCGCCACGCCCGGACCATCCGGGCTGCACAGGCAAAACTCCCGTTCGAAAATGTAGGGGTCGCCCGAAAACCAATTGTTGAGTACCGAGGCGTTGGTGTTAAATGCATTGATGTACTGAGAGGTGGACCAGGCGGCATCCCAGCCGTTTACCCTTTCAATAACCCAGGCAGGGCCACCGATATTGACGTTCCAAGGGGGTGGGGGGGTGGGCGATTGGACCAGTCGCCACATTGGATCTGGTGTAGAGCCGTTCGTTGGTGGAATAATAACGGAGTTGGCAATAGGATCGAAACCCGTACTAATGACCAGAGAATTTACAGGATTGGGACATTGCGCTCCTACTCCTGCTGCCAAAGCCCCTGCAAAGAAGGTGCTCAGCAGCCATTTTTTCAATTTCATCATCAAGTGTTTTTGGATTGAACTATTCACTTATTTCTAAAAAGAACCTGAAAAGTTTTGAGGCCGGAACCTGGCGATGACCGTGCACTAAAACCCTTTAAAAAAATCCAGGTCAGAACCAGGATCGCCATTCCTGATTCCTCAAATGATGCGCCATGACGAAGACATCTTTGGAGTGCAAGGAGCTCAAAAAATGGGCGTAATCAAGCAAAAAAACCGCCTAATTGACGAAATAAAGGCGATTCGTGATAAAATCCGTTCATTTGAGATGAACAACATGCTGTAGTTTGCCCTCCAGGAAACCTACACGGTGAGCGCTGCAAGGAAAGCAGTAGCATTGATGGGCAACACCGACATCGAAAAGGAACTGGGGTCCACTGCTTTCGATTCTAAATGAACACAAAAAAAGGAGGCCAACTCAAACATGAGTCAGCCTCCTTCAAACAGGTACAATATTTAAAGCTCAACGAGCTAAAGGGCGCAAAATACGCAGTCGATTTACTTGATCATCAAGCGGTGATTCATTTGCTCTTCACCAGCCGTTACTTTGGCAATGTACATCCCGGAAGGAAGCTCTGCACCAATACGGAAGTTGTTGGAACCGGCATTCACCACTCCTAAATCTTCCTGGTAGAGCACAGCACCTTTCAGGTCAATGATTTCGATGGCTACCGGAGCCTCATCGGCCAATTCGAGTTGCAAGGTGAACTCGCCATCAGAAGGGTTTGGATAGAACATCATGCTGTTTCCTGGCTCTTCCACAGCTTCGCGCTTGGCTTTGCCTCCGCCTTCACATGGGTTGCAATCTACATCTACCTTCACACAGAAGGTTTCGAAGCAGCAATCACGGCCTTCCACGGCCACCCCAAAGAGAGTAACGCATACGTTGTAAGTACCTGGGCCTGGGAATTGATGTCCGCTAATGGTAGACCCGATGCCGGAAGTACCGTCACCGAAATCCCAGAACCAATTGGTTACCGGTACACCTGCATAGTTAACAGCTGCCACGAAATCATACGTACAATCCCGCTCGTTGTAATTCACCAAAACTTCAGCATTAAATTCACAAGCTTCTTCACAAGCTTCTTCGATGGTAATGGATACACAGTGCTCATAAGTACAGCATTGCTCGCCATCGAAAGTGAGCACTTCCAGGCAAACGGTGTAATTGCCCGGCACTTCGTAATAGTGATAAGGATTTAGCTCGTTAGAACTGGTTTGGTCTCCGAATGTCCACAACGTAGACACCACTTGCTGGCCACCTGGGATGTTGCTCAAATCAGCAATGAATTGACCACCACACTGGCGCATTTCTCCGTTGAAAGTGACGAATCCTTCACATGGGCCGCCTTGACTACCGCACTCATCAGGGTTGTAATTGAGGAAATCAAGGGTAGTGACACCGGCAGCAACTACTGAAACGCCGGTATGAATTCCGGAAGCAGGACTCACAGCGGTCCAACCGGCGGTCAACACTTCTTCCACGGTATAGGTGCCAGGAGTAACGTTGTTGAAGAAGTAGACCCCATATTGGTCGGTGGTGGCGGTTTGAACTACCGTTCCGCTACCGTCTTTCAACTCAATATTAATTCCTTGTACAAAAGGATCACCTGCAGAAATGGTTCCTGACTGATCGCAGTCGTTGTACTTCACTCCAACAATGGTTCCTTCTGGGTTACAGCCCGCATCGCTAAGGAGTCCAGGACTACTGATCGTTCCATCCAAGGCAACTCCCATCGCCACGGACTTGTTGCGCAAATACAAACGCAAAGTGTAGGTACCAGGAGTCAGCGACTGATTGACGTTGGCGTTGTTGGTAGGGTTGAGAAAGTTGGCCGTAGTGTAAGAAAACGGTTGGCTCAACAGGTTGGTGATGACCGTTCCGCCATTATCTACCAACTCTACCTCCGCCCAGTTGTCCGCATGCAGACGCAGGTCAAAGTTCACATTGTAGGAAGTTCCCAAACCGTTAGGATCACAAATACAGAATTCCCGCTCGAAAATGTAAGGAATGGTACCAGAGTTCCAGTTGTCCAGCACCGAGGAGCTGGTGTTGAACGCATTGATGTATTGCGAGGTAGAACCGGCAGCATCCCAGCTAGAATACTTAGCAATGACCCACGCAGGGCCTCCAATGGTGACGTTCCACGGGGGTGGTGGAGCAGGAGACTGCATCAAGCGCCACATAGGATCGGGAAGCGGGTTTCCTGCAGTTGGGTTGAGCACAGAACTGGAGCCAGGATCGTATCCTGTGCTAATGACTAAGGAGCTCACAGGACTTGGACACTGCGCTCCTACTTGGGCTACTACTGCGCCTGCGAAGAGAGCGCTCAGCAGCATTTTTTTGAAATTCATTTCAAATGAGTGTTAATTGAGATAAATTGGGTAGTTGTCTATACCTCAGGTACCTGCGAAACACTTGGCAGCTGCCTCAACGAAAGGTACTCAGGTTGCTGTAACAATGGCCTCGGGCTGCCATCCCAAAACCAATCAGAAGACGCTACTTGCCGGCGTCATCTTCCGAAAGCAAGGTGGCTAAAAAAGAAATGGTCTTTGTTTAGGAAACTTTGTTTTTTACGAATAGAGGGCGATTATGGACGAATTTCATTCGTCATAAGCCAACATTACTCTACCAATTCGTCAGAGTAAGCTTTGTAGAATTGCAGGTAGGCTGCCTGGTAGGTAGTGCCCACTGGGATGTAGGTATCCCCGATACGCACCTCAGTGCGTTTTACACCCGTCACCTGCTTCAGGTTAACGATGAAACTACGGTGAACACGCATAAAATTGCCCTCCTCTTCCAGCTGGTCTTCAAACGATTTGAGCGTAGCCAAAACCAGAATTTTTCGCTCAGCGGTTACCACCGAACAATAGTTGGCTTCCGACTTGATCCAAAGAATCTGGTGGATAGGCATTTTAACCGATTCTGTGCTGGTTTTGAGCGTAAGTACAAGCGGCCCTTGCAACCGCTTGCGCCACGAGCGACCCATCTTCTTCAACTTTCCGAAGTGAAGCTCTAAAATACCCATGCGAAAAGCCAGCAGTAGCACCAAGCCCCCCAAACCTCCAACTGTCCATTGCCACCAGGTAGAAGCCGATTTCAATTCAGGAACCGTCACTTCCTGCAGTTGACTTTCCGACCAATCGGAAAAACCACTTTTCACACCAGCTTTGATCGTATAAGTGCCAGGCTCCAGGCCGAGAAGGTTGAAGGCATTCGAAGCACTTTCTACCCAAGGTCCGTCGTCAATGGAAAACCGAAAGCGCAGATTTTTGTCCGCAAACGATATAGCATCTACCACCAGGGTCACCGGCCGGTCCGCAAAAAGATTTTGCACCACCTCCATGCCCGCCATAATCGGAGGTTGGCGGTTGGACAAAAACAAAGTAGTGTCCAAGGCAGACACACCATAATAAGAGGCCACATACACCCGATCTTTGTAAAAAGTAAGGTCGTGCACAATGTCTGATAACAATCCGTTGGCGTAATTGACACATTTCCACTCCCAATCGATCCATGGGTCCTCGGGATTCGGAATTAGGTAGAGTCCAGAGTTAGAAGCCATCCAGATATGTCCGGATGCATCCACCCGCAACTTGTTAATGTTCGAAGGATAGAAACCTTTTTTTTGGTTCAAGTGGACGGCCAATGAATCGCCTTCAAACAAAAAGCAACCCCAACCAAGGGTCGTTACCAAAGTGCGATCGTTGTCCAACAGCAGAATGCCCGACGGTCGTTTTCCGTCGATTTCCGGGTAAAGGGCGCGGCTCTCTCCCGATCCTAAATCGATTTGAACAATTCCTTTAGCCGTTCCGCACAATAGCGAACTGTCTCGAGCATCATAGGTAATCACCTGTGCCGTAGAATTGAGACGGTACCGACGACCCGCTCTTTCCTCATCTCCCTCCAACCAATCTTCCGCTCGAAAGCGCAACGGAGCAATACCTTTGCCGGTGCTCAACCACATTTTTCCGGAAGGCTCCGTTTCCAAGTCATAGCCGCCATACGCCCGGTTGATTTCTGGATCAAGGGTATACTTCCCAAAGGAGTTGGACAACCTCCGATCGGTACGCAACCACACTTCATCTTTAATGTTGAAAATAGCTTCGATACGACCCGGGCCTTTGTGCAACTTGTTGGGCTTTACCTTTCGGGAAACGGCCAGAGTATCTTCCACAATGGCAGACAGGTTGAAATTCGAGCTCCCCACCCACACCGTATCACGATGCTGAAAAACACTGTGTACCGGAAAATCGGTCAACACTTCCTGGTTATAGTGCAAAATAGCCTGAGATTGGGCGTAGTACACCCCATTGTCATGTGTAGTGATCCACAGACCATTTTCGTGGTCGCGGCAAATGAAGGTGACCGTCTTGCCCGGGAGAATATCTTCGGAAAACCGGTTGGAGCCTTGTTGCAAAAACCGGAGCCCCTTGGTGGTGCCCACCGCCAACTCGTTACTGCGAAAACCCATGCCCAGGTAGGTCACATTCTCGCCATCAGGTAGTGTATCCGCCATCACCAACTGAAAATCACGATCAAACACATACATATCTCGGCCACTAGCAATGTAAAGCGACTCATTCAACCAAAACATGCGTGGCGGCCCAAGACCCTTGCGAAAAACTTTGAGCGGCTGAATCACCTTGCCCTTGGTCACATTGCGCACTGCCGAAAGCGAACTCCCGGCAAACACCTGATTGCGGTCGACCCACAAAGCAGTAACCGACTTTGCCTCCATGATGTTGCTACCGTCCACCACCAATTCTACACGTTGATCCCGGTCGATGCGGTAGAGGTAGCCTTCGAAATACCCGAGGTAAACCGATCCGTCAGGAGCGTTAAGGAAAGCTGATAAAAAGCCTTTAGGCGCAATTTCTTTTAAGAAAGGGGTGTTGCCCGGGTGGTGAATCTCACCTTCGAAAAAGTAGCAGGGAATGCCGTTGAAAGTTTGAAACCAGATGCGGCCCTTTTGGTCTTCGTGCACTTGTAGCACCTCGTTGTCGGTGAGACCATCGGCCACCGAATAGCGGGTAAACGACTGGCCGTTGTAGCGGCACACCCCCCGGTCGGTCGAAAACCAGAGGAAACCTTTGGAGTCTTGCCGAACGCAGTACACCCGGTTGCTGGGCAAGCCGTTTTCTACCGCGTAATGGCGATTTACGGTAGTTTGAGCGCCAACAAACGGTAAAGACGACAGCCAACAAAAAATTATAACCAAAAGGCGAGCGAAAGAAAAACCGGGGAGGAAATGGAGCATGAAACGGACGGACCAGTATATTCGGGTTAGCGCAAGCAGATCACCCTCCGAGAAGAGGATGGGCAACATCTGTTGGAAGAACGACGGTTCTTCGACTGGTGAAAAGAGCCGAAAAACAATACTGGGAGTTTAAAGCTAACAAAGTTTGCGCAAACCTCCAGGCCAGGTAAATCTTCCGGTAGCCGCGGGACATTGCCAAACAGACGAATCCCTAAGCCCACCGCAAGTGAATGTGGGCCTTCTCCCACCAACGCTTCCCACATTTATTTTTCGATCCAATGTGTTGTGTAGGATCGGGGAAAGTGCTAATATTGCCATCCGAAATTTTCGGAAATGTTCTTAATGTTACCTTCTCCCTTAGCTCAGTTGGTTAGAGCACCTGACTGTTAATCAGGGTGTCCTTGGTTCAAGTCCAAGAGGGAGAGCCCAATTAGACTTTTCACTTTCAGAAGTGGAAAGTCTTTTTTTTGCCCCGTCGTTACTGGGTTTCCGAGGGTCGGGGGTGTTTCTAACTCCTGATTTTCTCCCCGATCAGAATAATTTCAAATCACTGATTTTTAAGACTTTAATTTTGTTAGGTTTCAATGACCTAATTGGACTTGAACCGCGAGGAGATTATCAGATTTCTTCAGTTTAGGTTCATCCTCAGTCTTCCAAGCTTAAAGCTGTGAATGAGATTCCTCTCAATAAAACAAAGATTTCACAGTTCAGCCCCAACTTCGACGGACCCAACCTCCAATTCGGAGGACAGCTTTCCCCTTTCAATTCTTGCTTGGATTGGTTAGATTTGAATTTCCCCCTCAGCCATTGGTGTTTAATTGACCGAATTAGCTCCAAAGTCAGGTGTTGGCTTGGTCTTTTGATTGAAGGAGCTTTTAGATAAAAACTTCAGCAAGCTATCCTAAAAACCTTGAGCAATGCTGTTTATCTAATTGTATGAAACAAACTCAAAAAACTAATTTAAATATGACTCAAGAATGGTTTGAAATGAACGATTTGAGAAAGAAGAAGTTAGATAAATCCGTTTGGATACCTCTACGTTCTCAAAAATCCATTCGAAATCAAATACAATTTGGGGAAACTGGTTATCAAGAAGAGTTTTTGGGTCATGGTTCGATAATGGTCCCTTTTGATAAAAAAGAAATAGTACAAAAGTTAAGTTGGACTGATATTGGATTAAGTAACTCCAAAGGGTTAAACTATGTTTATGGCGAATATTACCAGTCAGACATATACGAAAACAATGACTTAAAAGGGTTTCATTTGGTCATAGACCAAACCTTTGACAACAATTTTGATAATCATGAATGGCACTTACATCAGGATTTAGTTATCAATTTGGGGCTAAAAAGAGAAAGTGATATTTGGATATGCCCCAGACATGGATACGAGGTAGTCGCAAGGCTTGAAAGAAACAAAGACGACAACCCAATAGTTCTCGAGATAAGGAATCAATTTCTAAAAGATTATTTGAAAGCAAGAGAATGCGGTCTATTCATGACTTCCTTTTTCAGTAGAGATGAAATATTTGAAAATCGCTCAGTTCTTTCTTGGAATGAAGAATCGCAACAATCTGAGGATGGAAAAGATACTTGGGAGTGTAGAGTTTTAGAAATACATGAAGGAGGTTCCCATTTTTGGGGGAAAATAGCCGTTTCAAATGTTAGTAGAATTGATGTTGATGAAAATGAAGACGTCCCGGACATGACCTCCTTTCCAACAGGTGACAATGTAAAGTCTGAATTCTACGAGAGAGGTTTTGAAGGAAAGAAGTTGTACAGAATTATTTCAGAACTTTGGAAATACGATTGGATAAACCCTGCCGATTCAAGCCCAGTAACATTAGGTCACAAAGAAAATATTGACATTTTTTATGTTGTTGACACCACAGGAAATAAGGAAAGCGGAAAGGAACTAATCAAAGGTGAAAAATGGCTTTGGTTTAGACCTGAGTTAGTTTCAGCATTATTATCTAAACGTCGTAGTTTTTTGAATTGGTATACAAGAGATACAGGAAGTGTTTCATGTTCACCAGCCTGGGGAGTTCATTTTGGAGTAAATGCATTAGGTTTGATCACTGTTTATGCGAAAGATATTGGCCAATTACCTTTATGGCAACAACAAATTTGGGCGAGTTTCAATGTCGCACCAGATGGGGGAATCTCTAAAGAACTTCATGATTCACAAGTCAAGGCAAAACCAGCATCGACTTTAGCACCAGAAGCACTCATAGAGAAAGTTATCAAAGAAATAAACGTGGCTGCTAATACAAGCCTTCAAATCCAATTTTTCAGGGAGCATAGTTCTATCAGTGAAATTGTGACCTCAATTCACAGATTCAGAGCAATTGATATTAATGGGCTTTATTCGCTTTCAAAAGACTTGGCAAGAATAATTGTTGACGATATTGATACTGTTTCTATTCAGAAAATTATCGCACCACCCAAGAAAACGAAATGGGGCTCACTTAAAAGTATTGAAAACTTGCTTGCATCAAAAATCACTGCGGAAGATGCTCATAACATAATGAGTCCATTTGTTGGGATTTATGAACTGAGGCATGGAGACGCTCATTTGCCAAGCAGTAAACTTGAAGAATCATTTAAGCTTATTCAGATAGACAGAAATCAGCCAACAGTCATACAAGGCTATCAAATGCTATTTGCATGCGTCAACAATCTACATGTGATATTAAGCATACTTAAAGATTGGAAGATCTAAGCACTTCCTCATTGTAGTCATAATATCCTGCTCAAATCTGAGTGTAACCTTTCTCCTTTCAACTCTTGCTTGGATTAGTTAGATTTGAGTTCCCTCTTTCATATCATATTGTGTTTAACCTACCAAACTGGCACAGAAATCAATAGTTGTTTCTCTATCCTTGGATAGTTGGAACATTTCGATAACTACCTCATCATGGTTGGTTAACCCAAACACTTAGGGTTATGTTGTTTATCTAATAGTTGTGGTACATTATTGAAAATCAGAACATGCGTTATTCAAAAGAAGAAATATTAAAAAAAATTAGAGAAATTGCTGAATTGAATAATGGGAAAATGATTGGAATTAAGAAATTCGAATCACTAACTGGTATAAAGGAAGGATTTTGGAAAGGAAGATATTGGATTAATTGGTCTGACGCTGTAAATGAAGCTGGTTTTAAATCAGCAAACTATAAACAACCTTGGGACAAAAATACCATGCTGAAAAAATTAGCTGACTTAGTTCTAGAACTTGATCATTTTCCGCAAGTTGCCGAGTTAAAAATGAAAAGATTTAAGGATAAGTCATTCCCAAATGCAAAATCTTATAGAGAAAGAATCGGAAATAAATTACCTATGGCTAAAAATCTTTATGATTGATGTATTGATAAACCTAAATACAAAAGAGTTTTATCAATATGTAAACCACTATATTTAGAAAATATTGAAAACAGTACGTATAAAATTGCTAAATCGAAAACTATAATCAAAACTGGATTCGTATATCTTATGAAATCAGGGAAAAACTATAAAATTGGAAAGACAAATTCGTTTAACAGAAGGCAATATGAAATCGGATTACAAATGCCTAAGAGTATTCAACCGATACATAGTATTGAAACGGACGATCCAAATGGTATAGAGCTTTATTGGCATAATAGATTTAAAGAAAAAAGGCTTAATGGAGAATGGTTTGAATTATCTAATGATGAAGTTAATATCTTTAAGAGAAGAAAATTCATGTAAATAAAACGTACCACAACAACGTATAAAATTTATGCTCAAATTTTAGTTAACTTTAAAAATTCAAAAAGACCATCACAAAAACATAGAAATTATTTGATTAGGCAATCGTGACAAATTTTTCATGAACACCTTTTTCTTATGTTCCTAACCCTCTGTCAAACACCGAACTTTATCGTTTAAGAAAAGGCACAACTCCCTGAAAACCTGTACTATCTGGTTCACATACAGTCCAGCAGGGAGAGCGATGAAGCAGAACATAGTTCGCTTCATCGCCGTGCGGTGATCGGTACGATCTACTGCACAGCGAAATGAAATTGAAAGCCTCAGTGAAGTCATTCTTCTTGAGGCTTTTTTCATTTTATCCCTCCGGACCTTTCCCGGTATTGCCTATCTTCTTTCTTAAAAAATACTGGGTCTCAACTACTGTTGCTACGTACTTTATTCTTTGAAAGACCACAAATTTTACATTGGCTATACTACCAACCTGGAACAGCGCATTGAAAACCACAATGCAGGTAAAACTACCTCCACCGCGCCACGAAGACCCTTGAAACTCATCTTTTGCGAATACTACCTGGTTAAAGCAGATGCGATGAGACGGGAGAAATACTTTAAAACTACTGCTGTGAAGAAGGGGTTGCGGTTGATGTTGCGGGAAACTTTAGTAACGTTAGAGAAAAACTACTCTAAATTGGATTGAAGCTGCGAAAATCAAGGAGGTAAAATTTAAAAATAGAGTAGGGTTTTAACCGACAGACTCTCTGTCCATATGATTGAGAAGGTCGATTCGTGTAAATTATGATCTTAACTACACTAATAATGTGCCATTTGCATTCTTTGAGCACGCTATTTTGTCCAAACCCTACAAGTGGTACGCACTGTTTCTAAGAGGCAGAGCACAAGACAGAAACGCGTCTCAAGAGAGGCTCACTTCTTTATAGAATAAAAACTCCGTTGGTTAGGGTCCCGAACCGTCGAGATTCATCCGTGTTTTCCTGACTTATCTAGGGTAAAAGTTTAGTTGGAGGCTTTCTTATTTCGAACAAGCCGAAAAGGCCTGGAAGAGAAGTTTATGCTGATTGGATCAGCCAGTTGTCTGAGGAATTTCGGTAAGTCCAAGAGGGAAAGCATCGAACCCCAAAAAGCCAGCTACATAGCTGGCTTTTTGGGGTTTTCAGACTTTTCGTTCGAGTTTATGTTGGATTGTGATTTACAATTCTTCAGTACGATAAATGGTTAAGAAAAGTTCATGGAGGCAAATCGATGAACAGATTGTTCATCGTTAAACATTAAGTTGTCTAAGCCTTGATAAAATTACAATAGACCTCCGCTTGGAACCAATGGAATAAGATCTGAAAGCGGAACACTCGTCAGTTGGGATGGGTCTACCTGGTTCGTTAAATAACACGGAATGCATCCAAAAACCACCAACCCGGGATACACAAAGGGTTCGTGGTTTGTAGTGCACTGGGTACATCTGCTAAGGGGCGCTGATTTAACAGCATTACCGCCTTGCGACAACGTTCCTGTTACTTGCAAATAGACGGTGGATTGCTCGTAGGCAAGGGCCATTCCAGACACAGCACTAAACTCTGGAAAGTAATTCTCATAGGGTTGAATTTCTGCCGCTGAATAGTTCTTAATAATGGTGAGGTTGGGTGTAGGAGATGAACAAACAGGCTCACACGCAACTTCAGGTTGAGTGGTAAACGAAAAACTAAAAATTCCGCCTATCAGGGCTGTAATTAGAAGCATTTTTTTCTCTTTTGTTTCCTTTACTTTTACTGAACTACTCGTATTGCTTTTCGGCTGCCGCATAAGGGGTGAATCTATTCACCGGCAGATTGGAGGGGAGAGGAATGGGAGCACTTTGTAGGTGAACGTAGGCAGTTTTTCTCCGAACGCTAGCTTCTCTGTTGCCATCGAGCCATGTAATACAACTGTAAGCGAAAGAACGGATGACTGTCCTGTTTCTTAAATTTTGAAGCTGTCTTCAATAATCCTATTGCCACCAAACACAACTACTACTGAACCACATCGTAAATGTCAAACCTGAGAACTTCCCTGCCGAACCTTCACTCACTGAAATCCAATTAGGTTGAAAAGCAATCGTTGAATTTGTTCCCTTTGACAGCAGGAATGTTCCAATTTCCAACTCATTATAGCAGGTTAACCTAAGCATTTCGGGCTATATTGTTTATGTAATAGTTGTGCCTCAGTGATGAAAGATTTAGACTGGAAATACCTTAAGAAGACCGTATACTTTTGGGACGGAAGTTGGAGAGATATCTATGTTCAAAATATTTCTGCAACCGATTGGAGTAAATGGACTGAATTTGTAAATGAGAATTATAGAATCGATTGGCATAATGAAATAACTGGAAAAGACGAATTAAAAATTGATTTTGATGTAATTCTTGAGTGCTGGAAAAGTGGTCATGACCAATACTCAACAGCAAAGGTCTTCATAGATTAAATTCAGGTCAATGTCCATTTTTTTACTGATAAAGAAATTGAAAATGATATTGATCCAAGAGAAATCAAGAGATTAAAGGATCACGAAAAATTGATGTTATATCTAATAGAAATATCCAAGTTACTTAAAAGACAAGTTATCGTATCCCCAGAAAATTGTCCTGAAATTATACTGATAAAAGTGACTGGTGAGCAAGTCGAGATTCCAAAGCATATAGATCCTCCAAAGTGGCCCTTTGGGGCTAAGGAATAAAACAGAAAGCCCAACAAAGTATATAATGTCTACCCTATTGGAGACGCGCCATACACAAACCGTTATCTGTAAAATCTCCTACATGAAACGAACAATACTGAGAATTTCATCAATTTTATTTGCCTCCCTTTCAATTTGGCTGTTTTATGATTTACTACAACCGATCAAAACGACTACATATGCTTTGAATGAAGAGATAATATTGCTGCCAGATACAAAAAAGGACTTTCAAACAGATTTTGATTATAACTACGGAATTGATATAACTGTAGAGGGCGAATCTAATTTTGAGAGGATTGAAAGAATAGAAATTCAAATTGAAGGTGGAGATGAAGGTTTGATCAAAAGGTTAAGTGGAGAAGTTGATAAATCTGGCTCAGCAATTCGATTAGGGAACTTTAGTGCATCTCGTGGTAGTAAATACAAGTTCGTGGTGAGTGATTTAAGCTCTGGATTGAAGGGAAAAAGCGCATTGTTGAAAATCGATGTAACGGGTGGTGGCCCATCAATTGGAATAGCGCTGGCAAAAGAACTTAAGCCCTATTTTTGGGGAATGGCTTTAATTTTTGGGTTTATTGCCCTGATAACGGGATACTTTGGTTTCCGAAAACAGCAGGTTATAAATGCTTAAATAAATATGGGAGCTAAGCATTATAATCGCTATTCGAAAAAATAAAAATTCTTCTTTTCTGTAAGTTTGGGTAAAATTCATTTTAGTTAAGCGCTATTTGCTATGACAGCCCAGGGTAGTTTCGAGTGTCTTGGAAAATCGGCCACAAGTAATCAACCTAAAGTAATGCGTGGCTCTCTTGCAAGGCTTTCTTTTTGCTTTATCACAAGTTGCCTGCTCAATGCAATTTGTGCTTTGTCCTGCCTCGTTAAGCACACAACCAGCCTCCCACTTCAAATTCTAACCATCTGGCAAAACCAATGTGGGTTTATATCAGGTTAAATACGCTACTTTCCTAAATTTGAGATCGATTCTATGCTCATAAAGGAAACGCTATGCTCGAAAACGATATTTACAAGAGTACTCTAAAAGAAATTCGCGAGAAATCCCCCCTGGTGCACAACATTACTAATTACGTAGTAATGAATAATACCGCCAATGCACTGCTCGCTGTGGGCGCCTCTCCTGTGATGGCGCACGCGACAGAAGAGGTGGAGGACATTGCCACCATTTCCTCCGCAGTGGTGGTCAACATGGGGACGCTAAGCCCAAAATGGGTGGAAGCCATGGAGATGGCCATGAAAAAGGCAAACGAACTTAATAAACCCATTGTTTTTGATCCTGTTGGCGTAGGTGCCTCTACCTACAGAACGGATACCGCACTCAAGCTAGTGGAGCGTTACCGCCCTTCTGTAATCAGAGGAAATGCTTCTGAAATTATGGCGTTGGCGCAAATAAGCAACGACACCAAGGGAGTGGACAGCACGGTAGGTTCAGATATTGCCCTGCATGCCGCTCAGGAGCTTTCCAAAAAACTGAACAACACAGTTGTCATCAGTGGCGCCACCGATTATATCGTTACCAACGAAAAAGTCGAAAAAGTTACCAGCGGCAGCCCAATTATGGCCAAAGTCACTGGAATGGGGTGCACGGCAACGAGTATCATTGGAGCTTGCATTGCGGTAGATGCCGATCATCACAAAGCCTCCCTCAGCGCCATGGAAATAATGGGGCAAGCAGGGAATATCGCTGAAAAGAAATCAGAGGGTCCTGGCAGTTTTCAGATGAACTTTATTGATGCCCTGCATCAAATTTAGGCAGCACCATGAAAGCAACGGATTGGTCCTTGATGTTCGTTACGGATGATCGAATAACAGAGGACCTGCCCTTCCTCGATGTATTGGAAGCCAGCCTGAAAGGTGGCGTCACGGTAGTTCAATTGAGGGAAAAAAGCTTAAGTACCCACCGGTTTTACCAAAGGGCAGTAGCGGCAAAACAACTTTGTGATACCTATCGGGTTCCACTCCTCATAAACGATCGGGTAGACATCGCTTTGGCGATAGATGCCGCTGGAATACACATCGGACAAAGTGATTTACCGGTAAGTGTTTCGCGCCAGTTGCTGGGCGAACATAAAATCATCGGCTGGTCTGTGAGCAATGCCGATCAGGCGATGGAAGCCAATAAGCTGGAGGTGGACTACATCGGCCTGTCTCCGGTTTTTGCAACCGCTACCAAAACAAAGGACTTGGATCCACCCTTAGGCATTGAAGGTTTGAAAGAACTGAAAGCAATCAGTAATCGACCCATTGTGTGCATTGGCGGCATCAATGAAGCGAATGCAGCCTCGCTCATCCAGAACGGCTCAGACGGCCTGGCCGTTGTATCGGCAATCTCACAGGCAAAAGACCCCGAAAAAGCGGCAAAAAAATTAACCGAAATTATTCTTCACAACCGTACCAATACCTAAGCCAAAACGGGATAGGTTTTTAGAAAAAACGACCTTTTAGTACCGCATTATGGAAAGTGGAAAGACAGCTTATACCAGTGTATTGACCATCGCCGGGAGCGACTCCGGAGGATGTGCCGGGATACAAGCAGATATAAAAAGCATTTCAGCCTGTGGCGCCTACGCTGCCAGTGTGATTACCGCAACTACCGCGCAAAATACCCAGGGGGTGATTGACATTCACCCCATCCCAATTGCACACATCGACAAACAGTTGGAAGCGGTATTTTCTGATATTCATTTTAGTGCGGTAAAAATTGGCATGCTCCATTCCTGTGAGGTGATAGAAACGGTGGCCAAAAAACTGGCAGAATACCAGGTCACCAACATTGTTTTAGACCCGGTCATGGTGGCCACCTCCGGCGATCGGCTCATCAATGACAATGCCCTTAATTGCCTGAAAGCATTTCTTCCACAGGCGCTGCTGATCACCCCAAACCGTATGGAAGCGGAGATTTTAATTGGCGAACCGATCAACCATGCCAATGTAGAGGCCTCTGCAAAAGCAATTGGATTAACGTTCAAAACTGCTGTCTTTCTAAAGGGCGGACATTTGGACGAGGGATCGGAAGAAGTAACCGATGTATTGTATGACTATGCGTCCGACGGCATCGTTGTGGTCAAAAACCCAAGAATCAATACCCAAAACACCCACGGTACAGGTTGCAGCTTGTCCTCAAGCATTGCTACTTTCCTGAGCCAGGGCCACGACTTAGCATCCTCCGTAAAGCAAGCCTGTGACTACATCAATCGGGCGATTGATCACGGCAAAGACAAAGTGCTGGGCAAAGGAAACGGCCCGATAAATCACTTTCTGCAAGCTTGAATTTTAGTGATGCATTCGGCCTTGTTGTTGGTTGATTCAATTATCTTGGCCCTCTCTAAAACGACATCATTTAACCAACATGAATAAGTTAGTACTCATTTCAGGATCGAGCCGCGGTTTGGGTTCATCCATCGCACAATCGTTTGTCAAAAACGGATACAAAGTAGCCATCAACTATTTCAAAAGTGAGGACAAAGCCAACAGCTTAGCTGTCGAACTTGGAGATTCGGCAAAGGCTTTTCATGCGGATGTGAGTAATTTGGAACAGGTGCAATCAATGCTTGCCGCTGTGGAGCAAGAGTTCGGTGCACTTCCATCCGTGTTGGTCAACAATGCCATGACCGCTTACTCCTTTAACGGAGACGATCGCAAAACGGCAGAAACCATTACCTGGCAAGAAATCTCTAACCACCTGGATGTCACTTTGAAAGGATCACTCAACCTGATTCAATCCTTGGTACCGTCGATGAAAGCGGCTCACTACGGCAGGGTCATCAATGTGGGCACCAACCTGGTTCAAAATCCGGTCGTCCCCTATCACGATTATACCATTGCAAAAGCTGCGCTTTTAGGGTTAACCAGAACCTTTGCCAAAGATTTAGGGCCCTTGGGTATTACGGTAAATATGGTTTCCGGTGGACTGTTGAAAGTGACCGATGCCAGTGCCGCAACTCCCGATGTCGTGTTTGATGCGATTGCCGGCATGACTCCTTTGCAAAAAATCACTACCGTTGAAGATTTTGCAGATGCAACGTTATTTTTTGCTTCTGAGAATTCAAGATCAATAACCGGGCAAAATTTGACGGTGGATGGAGGCTTGACCTTCAACTAAATACCGTCTTTGAAAAATCTTTATATAAAGCGAGCCTTGCGTACGAGGCTCGCTTTTTTTGTATCCCTCCCTCCTACTCCACGGCCTTTTCAAAGCTTTCAGGTTTAGTTCGCTTGAAAATTTCTCGCTCTACTCGACGGTTTCCTTCAGCTCGCTCCGTTACCAACGGAGCTTTGGGCCTCATCCGCTATGCTTCCGAAGGCTTTTCGCAACCGTTGGCCTCAATACAATAAGTCAAACGTGCAATACAATAAACAAGACGGGTAGTCACCTCTTGTTCTTTCTACTTTCAACAAGCCGACAACCAAAACTTATTGCACATACCTTAATTGACTAACCTTTCGCAAAGTAAACGCTCCCTTTTTTAGGTGTGTATGGCTTACTGATCAATTGCTCTTGAATCTGCTTTGGCCGAACCCTTCTTGGCCCTCCTTTCTCTTGATCGAAGACCCTCCAACTGCGATTCTAAAACGATTGCCGAGGATTATCAAGTGGGTAAGTACTTCATTGTAAAAACCCTTAGACCTATCATTTTAACTCAAAATAATCCCAATGAAAAAACTAACTTTTATCGCACTTTTCTTATTCAGTAGCTTTTTGGCTTCGTCAACGGTGTATCGCGTGAATGTGAACACCCCTTGCACCGGTACTTGCACAGAAACTGGGGCCGACTGGAACCATGCCTTTGATCGAATTCAGGATGCTTTGGCAATAGCCATAGACGGGGATGAAATATGGGTAGCCGCTGGCACCTATTATCCCAGTTATTCCAACGATCGGTCGGAGCCATTATTAATTAATGGAAGTATCTCGCTTTATGGTGGTTTTGAAGGCTCCCATGAAACCAGCTTGAGTGAACGCAACTGGGAAGCAAACCCCACGACCATCTCGGGAGATATTGGTGTTGAGGGCGATGTCACCGACAATTCGAAACGGTTGATGGTCATGAGCCCAAGTTGGCCATTTGATAAAAATGCAGTGATCGATGGGTTTATACTGGAAAAAGGGTATTCTGACTTTCCTGAAGGAACCAGTGTCGCCCAAATCTACGGTGTCAATAGCAAGCTCACGGTCAACAACTGCATCATCAGGCACAACGATGGATCCATCTCTGGCTGTTTTTTAATTGGTAATGGAAATGTCCTCCATGTGAACAACGCATTGTTTCACGATAATAAAGGGATGTTTGGAGTAATCAGTTCGGGAAACGGCGGTCAGTTCAAAGGCACCAACATTACTTACATCGACAATGCGATGTCTGACAACTTACCCGTATTTACACCCCAACAAGCCTACAATGCAGGCGGTATGTTTGGCATGATCAACGTTCAAATTGAGAATTCCATTTTTTGGGACAATGCAGTTATTCGATTTAGTAGTCAAACAGTTACTGCACAAAACATGGAACACAGCATCTCCCAATTTTTGACTTCGAATTCAGGAACCAATTCGGCCACCGATCCTAACTTAGACAATGCCTTCAAACCGCAATTGGGCTCTGTTGCTATTGACAACGGGAATAACTCCTACAACAGCTTCCCTTTGGATTTGGCTCATCAAGCCCGGCAGCAAAACAGCACAATTGATATTGGCGCTTATGAGTATAACTGCTCCAACAGTTCCTTTTCCTACACCAAAGATTGCGCAACCAACGCTCACCAATTTTGGGGATCCATAGCTTCGGGTAGCCATTTCTGGGATTTTGGGGATGGCAATACCTCCACTTTAGCCAATCCTACCAATGCCTTCCAAAATCAAGGAAGCTATGTGGTGAGCTACAGCCATACAAATTGCGGAGTGACGAGTAGCCGTCAACAAACGGTCTACAACGTTGAGCCTAGCTCTGCTAAATGCGGCACTACCTTAAGTAAGATTAACGAATCGTTCAACGTGCAATTGAAGGCGGGAGCAGACAGCAAAATTGTGGAGGTATATGAAAATGGGGTGTTCATCGGTAGCCATGAATCGGGGCATCCCAGTTTTAATTTGACTTGGGTATCGGGCGATATTCATTACGATGCCACTTACGAGTTGGTGATCAAAAACAACTTTAATGGGACCATTATCCGCAACTGCGCGCCTTGTTACATCAGCACACCTTCCTACGACTGTGATGTGGAGCTAACGCAATACATGGCCAACCCCAACCTTCCCTATCAGCACACTTTTAGAATTAGAACCCAATGGGGAGTAGTGGATGCCGGATACGATGCCTATGAGCAATCCTCCGGTGCTTTTGCCGGGCGGCAAGAAAGGCATGCCAATGCCGATTTAACCCTTTGGGGCGTGAGCAATGGAGTTGGCATTGACTACAACACTACCTACCGAATAGAGCCTTATGTTGTGTTGAACGACGGTCGAACCATCGTGAACTGCAATGCTCAACCCATCTTGCTCCACACACCTGCCTACGATTGCCATTTTGGCATTACGAACTACCAATCTGGTGATGTCGTTCCCTACCAGCATACGTTTAGAATTCAATCTCAAAACAATACCGCGGAAAGTGGATTTGATGTTTACCTAAAGTCCAATTATACCTTGATTGGTAGCGCTGAGCGCCACGCTAATGCCGACATCAGTTTGAGAAATGTGATCCCGACGATTGGTAGTCCAGGTATTGAGGCTTCTACAGCGTATTACATTCGGCCCTACAATACCACCATTTTTGGTGATAAAATCTGGACGTGTTCCGGAGACATTGAGCTCATCACCGATGCCTCCCCCAACTATCGCATGAAAACGGATGCGATTATGGACGAAAACATGGGGGTGTTTGCCACTTATCCCAATCCTTCTAACGGTATGTTTTCTATCGAATATGAGGCTGGCATGTATGAAAGTTTGCAAGTAATAAGTAGTAACGGAAGCTCTGTACTGGAGGTAAACTTACCTGAGGGTTCTTCTCGCTTTCAACTGGATTTATCTGATCAGCCTACAGGCATTTATCTCTTGAAGCTCTGCGGCCAGGAAACGGTGGCCACTACCCGATTATCAAAAAGGTAGGTCTATAAATCTCTTCTTTTTATTCACTCAATAATTGATTAAAATGAAAAAAGTAACTTCTTTTTTCGCATTTTTTGTGCTTTTACTGACACAAATAGGTGCGCAGTCTCCTCTTTTGAGCACGACCATTAGTAATGCCGGTGAAACAGACTATGGCCACTATTCCATTGTTCAGGCCATAGATGCCAGCCAGGAACCCGGACAAAATGCCTATGTTTTGGCGGGCACCAAGTATTTGGATACCTACACGCAAAACTCCGCGATTGACGTATTGGCCATGGACGCTGATGGAAATGTGATCATGAGTTTGGAGTATAGTCACTTTCAAGAAGGGTTCATCAACCCTAAATGCTATCGCATGAACCGAAAGGGGCAAAATGGAAATTACCTCCTTATTGGAAGCATTGAGTCCAATTTAAGAGAACACTTTGCCCTCATTGTAGAGTTGGATGCTTATTTCAATGTAGTTCATTACGGCATATTTCAAAGTGCAGAGATGTCGAACATGCTCGCTTTTGATGCCCAATTTTTTTTCAACGAAGGGGAGGAATCGCTGGAGCGTGGATACGTTATCGTTGGAATGGAACACAACCATCAAGAAACCAATCTTGAGCTCTTGGAGCGCACCAATAAGCAAGCCTTCTACATGGTGGTAAGAGAGGATTTGAGGGATGTACACTATACCTACTACATCAATGGGCTTAGTGATATTGATCGCGACAACGACTATTTAAATCGAGTAGAGTTCATTACTTCCCCCGAGGGCAATGCTCAATTTGTGATGTCGGGATCGAAAACCGTGGGCTCTATTTGGACGGGACTCACCTTTGATCCTACCCACCATTTGCTTATCACTGTAGATGTGGCTTCAGGAGCAATAAACTGGGAATTCAACAAATTCATTGCCCAAGCCAGCAACTTGGAAATCATTGCTGACTTTGTTTACGATCCAGATTTAGACGCGTTGCACGTTGGGTACAGCACCCATGAACCGGCCCACATTTTCGGACTGCTCTCCATCAATGAGTTTTCTACCAACAAAACAATTGGCCAGGCAAAAGCTTTTAGTCCAGGTGCTTATGGGTCAAATGCATGGATTTCTAAAATGCAAATGGCGCCTAAAGAAAACCCCGCTGACCCTACAAGAATAGTGGCGCATCTTACCTTGTACATAGATTACGATCCGTTTTCTTGTCAACCGGGTAGAAAAAATGCTCCTCAAAATGTACTCTCTGCTATCAGCGAGTTTGAATACGATCCAGGAATGGGGCCCGGCAATTCTACGTGGCATGATCAAAGTAAGGGATTTCGGTTCAAACCGTCTCTTGCTTCAGGGTGGCCCTACAGCTATAACCTGTACCTCAGTTCCATGCAGGCCGACAAACCACCCAGGTGTTATTCCAATACCTTTTGCCAATCGGTGAAGTTTAGCTTCGATGAGCCGATCTACACCATGGCACACTACCGAACCGATTTGGAACGGGTAGATTTAGAGGTATACGAAGACCATTCTCCTACCACTCCTGCTTCGTTGGTGGGCGAGGAGTGCCTCAAGGAGTGGCGGTATCATCAAACCTTATTTGAAACCGTCAACCCAAGTGTGAGCATTCAAGCTACTCCACACCACATAGCATCGGTTGCTACCAGCGAGGAGGTGAGTTTTCTGGAAACCCTAACAGAGCAAGTCTCCATGTGTGGCTCCAATCGAAGGGATGCCAGTTTAGGACCATGTTATTTTCCAATTGCTCCGCATGCGCTCCGCAAGGCGGTGAGTGGTACAAAAGAAACCACCACCAATGAGTTATCGGTATTTCCAAATCCATCAAACGGAAGTTTTCAACTTTCGTTTACACCAGAAGTCTATGGAACCCTGCAAGTTTACAACCTCACCGGTAAATTGATCTTTCAGGTGGACCTAACTGAAGGCATATATCAATATGATTTGGACCTGACCGATGTGGCCGATGGGGTTTACCTCATCAAGCTTGTTGGGAATCAGGTACAGACCTCTGAAAAGGTGTCTAAACTGTAAGAAGCAATTCAAAAAGAGCATCACCCCTCATAACCCCTTGAACTGGTCACTTCTTTAGAAGACGATACAACCAGGCTCGGATTCACCGAGTCTGGTTTTTTGATTTACGGGTACGTTACAAAACCGTTTATGCCTGGATGTTGTGGGTGAGCCCAATGCAAGTTTTGCTTTTGGTATCCATCTGCTTTGGTTTGCTAAAAATGGGGGATGGTTTTGATGACCTCAATGGTCGAAATTTCCATAAATTGATCGATTTGAAATCTGCTGGAATGGAAGTGAAAGTGATTTCAAGATTATAGTCGAATGGTTAGTGTTCATCAAAATAAGCGTGCTCTATGCTCTGGGTTTCTTACAACTGGCGGTAAGAGGTGGACCGAAGGCTTGACAAAAGCCATTGCAATTGGTGTGTTCATAATTTGTGGTTTGTACGGAATGGGTCAAAAATCAAGCTTACTCACCATTCCTTCAAAGGACTTTCCAATTCAATTTCCGATTCAAGAAGCGTATGATTTTGAGGTGGACTCCCTCAACTATTTATTCATTGCTTCCCCCGGTGACGTGTATCGCTTCAACGGATACGAGACAGAAAAAATAAGTCAACCCCTTGAATACCGTAATTCGGTGGTGGAAGGCTTGTTCAAAGATGCCAACCAACGCATTTGGATGGAAGCCAAGGGCATTGGCCTGGGTTGGATCCAGGGAGACAGTGTGATCCGATACCCCTACATGTCTATTATTGATTCTTTGATGCCCTATCGAAAAGAAGCCATCCATTATGATTTGGAAGGGCAACTACACCTGGCGGTAAGAGGTTTAGGGTACTACAAAGTTTCTAAAACCGGAGCGTTGAGCTGTGAGATGGGCATCCAAAGTGGACTTAATGGATTTGTCGTTACGCAATTAGCCGATGGAACTCCCTTTCATTTCTCGATTTTTAATCCTGATTTTGAAGACGATCCACCCCGGTTGAAAGTCTATACCTGGGATCAAAAACAAGTCCCTCAAGAACTGTTGGAATTAGAAACGATCAAACCCTTTTTTAATTCCTCGTTAGCACAAAAACCTGACGGAAATATTGCCCTTTCGGTGGGTACAGAGGAGGTCGTAACCCTTCATTCCGACACTTTGGTAAACTACGTTCGGTTGCCCCACAAAGTGATTCAATTGTTTGCTGATAAGGATACCAATTTGTGGGTGGGAACTTATTTGGGCGGTGTTTATCGCGTTCGGGAGCAAGATTTTGACCATGCGGAACAACTGTTTCCAGGAACGGTTTCAGCTGCTGTAACCCAAGATCAAAACGGTGGTGTTTGGTGCAAGTCCAATGCCTCTATGTTCTACTACCTGCCAGACTTGAGTAGAAGGCAGTTTGTCGGTACTTCATCTCCAATCGAGCAGTCAATGGTCTTTCACTTTACCCGTGGAAAGAAGGATTTGTATTGCGTTTCGAATAAAGACCAATTACTGGTCGTTTCAGAGGATTCGCTTCATGCTGAAGTGATTCCACCGCGATTTAAAGGCCGGGTTTTTCCTAAAGTTACTTACGACCATTTGCGAGATTGGATTTGGCTCAGCTTGGAAAAAGGTGTGCTCGCTAAAAATGGGAACACCTGGACTCCATTTTCCATTCCGGAACCGATTGCTCAAAAGTCAGGAAGGTTAATTGACCTACTGGTTTTTGAAGACAGTTCGCTTTTGGGCCTCACTGAGTTTGGCCTACTACAGTTTCACCCCGAACGTCCCGAAGCGTATACCCTGTTTCGGGATACAGTAAGCCCCAAAACAAGATATCAGTGTTTTGCAAAAGGGGATTCTGGTCAAGTTTGGATCGGTGGCCTAAGAGGAATTTGGGTATGGGAAAAGGGCGCTTTGAAACAGTTGAACCTTGCCAATGAAGCCGCCGAAATTATTTCCGGGGTTCCATTCAAAATGCATTTTTCTGCCGGATGCTTATGGGTAAATACCCTCAAAAATGGCCTTTGGGTCTATCGAAACCAGCAATGGAAGCCGGTTGTGGATAAAAAAGGGAAACACCTGTATGTTTCCGACTTTGTTGTAGCAGCCGACGGTACTTTGTGGGGCCGAACCCGCGAAGCGCATTTGAGAATGGTGAGGATCCAGCCAAACCAAGCAACGGCGAATGTGGACTACTTTGGCAATCAGCTGCTTATTGGATACGACAAAATAAGCTCACGTGATGCATTTCACGTAGTGGACGATAAAGTGTTTATTGGTGTTTCTGGCAACATTGATGTGCTTCCTTTAGCCTCCCTAAAAGGGGAGCGAATAGAGCCAAAATTGGTTCTAAAAAATGTTTTTGTTAACCACCAAGAGGTGCCTGTTCAAGAGCATTATCAAATGCCCTTCGACAGTAATTCCTTCTACTTTGTGGTTGATAAGATTTCCTACCGGCTTCTTAACTATTCGTTTCGGTACCGGTTGTTGGGTTGGGACGATAAGTATCAGCTCAGCGATCTGGATGAAATTCAGTATACCAACTTAGCCCCTGGGGAATACGAGTTTCAGTTTGAAACTCAAATCGTTGGTGGACGATGGAAATCCGGACGCCCCATTCGCATCACTATCTTAACTCCAATTTGGCAACAATGGTGGTTCATTGGGTTGATGGTGCTCTTGTCGGTAGTTGTTATTGGAGCCGGCTTTTATTTTTGGTACCTCCAAAAACACCGACGAACCACCCTACTTCTTGAAAAAATTCGTGCCGAGCAAACCGCGCTCAAAGCACAAATGAATCCTCATTTTGTGTTCAATGCCTTGAGTTCCATTCAAGAGTTGGTGTTTTCCGAAAACAAGATTTCCGCTGTCACCAACATTGCGATGTTCGCTCGCCTGATGCGGAAAATTTTAGATCAATCTTCCAAGGAGGTAATTTCTTTGAAAGAGGAGATCAATACACTGGAATTGTACCTTCAACTGGAGTCGTTAAGGTTCGATGGGAAGTTTGACTATACCGTCACCACTGCTCCTGACATAGTAGCAGAAGCGCAGCATATTCCGCCACTGTTGCTGCAGCCCTATGTGGAGAATGCCATCAAGCACGGTTTGCTCAACAAAATTCCGAAAGGCGGACAGTTGACCATTACTTTTACACGGCAGTCTTCCAACTTACTTTGCACCATAGAAGACGATGGGGTTGGGCGCGAACGGGCCGCCAACATTCGTCAAAATCGAAAGCTATCTTACCAATCTTTTGGGGCGGAGGCTACCCAAATGCGAATCAAAAATTTGAATGAGCGGCAATCGGAAAACATTCAACTGTCCACCTTCGACCTAAAAGATGCGGAGGGCAATGCCTGTGGAACCCGAGTGGAACTATTGCTCCCCATAACCTTTGCATCATGATTTCATTGGCAATTATTGAAGACGAGGCCAAAACGCGAAAGTTTCTGCGGTCTATTATAGAAGAAGAGTTCAAAGAATTTCGAGTGGTTGGAGAAGCCGAATCGGTGGAAACGGGATTGAAGCTTCTACAACAGCAGCAGCCAGAAGTGCTTCTTTTGGATGTGGAGATGCCGGATGGTACCGGGTTCGACCTTTTGAACGAATTGGAAAGCAACCTGCCACATGTAATCTTTGTTACGGCTTACGGACACTATGCCGTTGAAGCCATTCGGGCAGGCGCCATCGACTACATCGAAAAGCCGATTGATCCACGGATCTTAGGAGAGGGCTTGCAACGCATCCGACAGCGTATTCACGCAAAAGAGGACCTTGCTGATTCAAATCTAAAAGCTGTAGTCAACAGTCTCTCTGCAAAAAAAATTGCCATTCCACTTCGAACAGGCGTTGTTTCCGTAGAAGTACAGCATGTATTATACATTAAGGCTGATGGCCCCTATTCAGAAATCTACCTGGAAGACCAGATCGATCGGCCGTTGGTGATCTCTAAAACGTTGAAGAGCATTTATCCCAACCTTCAAAGCCTCGGGTTTATAAGACCCCATCGCTCTTATCTCGTCAACTTGTCGAAAATCATCGGATTGAGTCGGGCAGGAGGTGGCGATGTGCTTTTGAGTGGCGGTATTGAGATTCCATTCTCCGATCAATACAAAGATGAAGCGTTGAAAACAATTAAATTGGCTATCACCTTTATTTGAGGGTGGAAATAGGGCCGGTCGCAGAATTGGGTAGAATAGAAAGTGGACGGATACAATTACAGCTAAAACTTTTTCTAATCTACCGTAGATATGAATTTGAATTGATTTTTCTCAAAAGTAAAAATGAGACGCGATCAAATTTTATCAAAAGAAGAGGGGTATTATTTACTTACCTTAAATATTCCTGGACGGAAAACATTTGAGACGTTCAAGCTGAATTACGATTAAAACTAACCTTCCTGTCGAATTATATGACGCCATCCCCTTGGGGTGGATAGGAGAACTGAAACTGAAATCGGAAAAAGGAGTATCTGCAGAGATTTTGGTGTAACATCGTATGAGCTATTCGTGTTAATTGATCCTACTTTTTTTAGCAACAATTTTTTTATAAGGGTTTATCAAAAACTATACTTCAACTTTTGCTAAACTTCATAAAAGATTTGACGCGAGTCTTCGTTCATAAAAAGCGACCGATTTTCAACCATCCAAAATTCGTTTGAATAAGTTTATAAATGAGCAAAAAAATTATTTTTTATCTATTTACTTTATCTGTCACTGTTGGCTGTATCGCAACAAAAGAGCATATCAACTATTGGAAATATGAAAAAGAAAGGTACTATAACTTCCGTGGCAATTTGAAAATCAGCCAGGAAGAATATCTATTATTAATCAACACAAGCTCCGATTCAGTCGTTTACGAGTCAGGCGATACAACAATCATTTTGGACACATTTACGCCTCAAAGAATCTTCTACAACTATCGAGGAAGAGCAAAAAGCATTCGTCAAATAAAGAAGGTTGTCAAGAAAAAAATCGCTGTAGACTAACGGTTTAACCTCACTATAATAACCATTGATGACAGAACGTTGACAGGAACCACGTTTAACTAACGAGTGATTTCTCTGGCTTTCAATTGGGAAAACAGTTACCAAACTGTTAAAGCTGACTAAAGCTTGAGAAAAACGGGATAAATTCATTTCCGTGCTATCCGTTTATCTGAAATGTGTTCTTTTCTTGGCTACAGTTGCACTATCACCTTTGATCCTAAAGGCTAGTTTTACCTTTGATGAGCTACCACATAATGTAGTCCTGAAAGATCACCCTGGTAAAGACAACGTATTCCACTGCATCTTCAACTGGCCAAACAATAAACATAACCAGGTAGATTATTTGCCGAATCTGCTCACGGTTTTTTTCAAGCCGCAAATAGATCCCCTTAACCACTGCTTTTCCCCAGAGATTACTGCTCAAAGTGACAAGTTAATCAATTGGTCGCTCGGCAAAACACGGGTTGAAAAGGAAAACAGCACCGTTTTAGTAGAAACTAAAAGTTGCAGAACATGGCATTTCCAGTTCTTCGAGTGCGATAGTGAAAACTATAAAGCACTTTTTTGGAAACAGTAACTGATTGGTAAGAAACAGTCCTAATCCACAATGAAATAAATCGGTTTGTTATCGTTATTTAGGGGTGAAAAGAGTTTCCATTACTGTGCTGCTTGCCATCTTTTGGGGGGTTTTCCAAATAACAGCTCAAGGGTTTAAAGCACATTTGGCTTTAGGAGTTAATATTACTGATGATTCCCGTACTGAATTCGGAAGCCGTCAGGTAGGCACTCGCATGGGACTCAATTTCGGGCCTGGAGTTACAGGTAGGCTCAGCAAAAACCTGGACTTGAGTGTGGAAATGCTATACAGCCAAAATGGGTCCTATACTCCACTGGATGAAATTTCTTCCACCGCTGTAGACAAAATCGCGTTACACTACCTTGAATTGCCCATCACTTTAGCCTACGGTCTGGATATTAGAAATGATTCGGAAGCAGAACTCAGCAAACTCAGCCTCGGAGGAGG
>ERZ1740068.135-NODE-135-length-47294-cov-8.633756_pt1 | contig 47294 bp, 39 predicted proteins | sample MGYA00581735_ERZ1740068 | MGnify/ENA primary metagenome ERZ1740068 (study PRJEB43018, sample SAMN04849740) | marine metagenome | isolation source: floating plastic debris | place: Pacific Ocean | collected 2008-08-30 | study: EMG produced TPA metagenomics assembly...
AATACTAATTCTTGATCAGCTTAAATGTCTGTTGATGTTCCTGGTCTCTGACGATCAAAAAGTAGATCCCTGGTGCCAAATCACCGCCGAACGTCAAACGTTGATCAGCAGTATCGGCCTGATCGAAGACCTTCACTTGCTGTCCCTGCGAATTGACCAGTTCTATTGTTGGAGCGATGGTTTCCGCGAGGTCTACCACAAATTCCGCAGCCGACGGATTGGGATAGATTACTACTTCGGCGGCTGATAGTACCTCACTGGTAGTACTTGCCTCATTGAACGTCCTGGCCATCGTGCCGCCACATGCTGAAGGTGGAGGTGTCGCCGAGTTGCTGAAATAAATGGCGTAAGTACCATTGGCGGCAACCATGACAAAATCTCCTCCTACCGCATTGACATCGTAGGTACCATCCAGTCCTGCAAAACCTGAGTTGGTAAAAACTATCTGCGGTCCGGTACTCCCAAAAGTATTGGTTGACACCATTCTAAGGTCATTCCACCAGCCTGGATTCCCATCATTGGTCTGGACAGAAAATTGCCATAAACCTGTTCCCCAGGACTCATTGGCCCAGTTGATGGTGAGGTCTGAGATATTGGATAAGTCAGGACCACCTGTACCCAATACATGCACATGGTTATAAGTAGTATTGGTAATGGTAGGCAAACTACTTGCAGCCGGTACACCAAACTCCGACTGTAAATTGCAGGCACCCGGTGAAACGGAGATGGTGATGGTGGCAACATCCGTACCACCCTTGCCATCATCAGCGGTCAAAGATACGATGTAGGTACCCGCTGTGCTGAATACCGTAGTCACCACAGTTTTGTCACTCGTACTGCCATTTTGAAAATCCCACGAGTAACTCAACACATCACCATCAGGATCAGTGGAACCCGATGCGTCAAAAGTAACTGACAAAGGACTGTCTCCGCTGATTGCTGAGGCAGTGATGGCCGCTACCGGAGGATCATTTGGCACAGCATTGACCGTAATACTTTCAGTGGCCGTTGTAGCAGCACCCCGACTGTCAGTCACAGTCAGTACCACAGAGAAAACGCCTACAGCGGTAAAGATATGTGACGGCGATATGCCGGTATCGCTGGATCCATCCCCAAAATCCCATGAATACGTAATGGCATCGCCATCAGGATCTGATGATCCGGAGGCATCAAAACTAACAGTCAGCGGAATGTCTCCACTGATCGTAGATGAGGTAAATGCAGACACAGGCGGGCTGTTGGGTGTTTCTACCAGAATGCTGGAAGTCGCTACGTCCGTATTTCCATCCGGGTCTGTCACTGTTAAAGTTGCTGTAAAATTACCAGCAGCGGTATACACATGGCTGGCCGTTACACCTGTTCCGATAGCACCATCGCCAAAATCCCAGGCGTAAGTCAAAGCATCGTTGTTGGGATCTGAGGAAGCACTGGCATCAAAGGCCACAGTCAGAGGCACCAACCCAGACTCAGGCGTAGCGGTAAATGAGGCATTGGGGATATTACCTCCACCCTGAGGCGTACCAAAGACCAAAACACCATTGTCATACACCGGAATATTGACACTCTCGGTAGCTGCAGTACCGTTGATCCCCTGGGCAGACCAATCATTGGTCACATCATAGGGCACACCGTTGGCTACTCTGATGTTGATCTGCGTTTCCGTCCTGAATGCTGGATCTCCCGCCGGAACAATTGACGGCAGGTTGGAAATCTCTGCATAGTGCACTTTTCCATCTACAGAGACAATCTGCATGGTACCTGTTCCGCCAATATTGTTGAGTGTAATGTCATAATCATCGATGGTAAAACCTGCATCCACACCTTCTGAAATATCAAAATAGTAGCGATAGCTTAGCTGATCTGTTTCCCTTGCCGGCCAGGCCGTTCTGTTCTGGATATTCACACTGACAGTGGTACCGAAAGCATTGTTACTGTTGAACTTGGAGAAAGACCGTATCTCGGCTCTTGAGGGTATTTCGGGAGTGGGGAAGTTGGCCAATGGCGTACCGCCAAACGTACCATACATCCTGGCCAGTACGCCGGTGATACAGGCATTGTAGTCACAGGCTACCTCATTGGCGATAAACTCGCCCCTGTCATCTTCAAATGAGTCGTTACCTGGCTCCTTTGGTCCACCTACTACTGCGCCGTACAAGATGTGACTGGCAGCTGTTGGTGGTCCGCTGTCGCTGTTGGTCCAGTTGCCGCTGTTGCCCCTGTGGTGCGGGTCATTGGCGGGATTGTTTCCAAAACCATTCATAAAGCTCCTGTTGATGGGGTTGTCCCCCAGCGCATAGTCCACCATGTCCTTTGCGAAACCGGTATATCTGGCCTGTAATACAGGATCCGTGGTAACTTTATCAGAATAAATCAGTGCCAGCAATGACTGATTGGAAGCATAGCGAATGGTTCCCCAGGGACGTAAATGTGGCAGTCCTCCGGGTGTTTTGGGAACTATCTCCCCGTTCACACCTACAGTGAAGTAATCCAGGTTTCGTTCTGCGTCCTGCTTGTATTTGCTCTTGCCTGTTAATTGTGCCAGTAAAATGTAGGCACCATATGCCTTGTCATCCCAGGAAAAAGCCTCTTTGTATTTTGCAGTGGTACTTTGGCCTTCACGCTGCAAGAGGTCATACTCACCTTCCGCCACAGTAAGGTATTGTGGATCATTGGTGGCTCTGTACATCCAGGCCGCACCCCAGACTATCTCATCCTGATAGCCACTGAAAGAGCGGTAAAAGCCAGCCGCATCAGTAATAGAATTGGAATAGGAATCTCTGTAGGTATCTGCAAAATTGAACAACTGTTCTGCATGTGTAAGCAGCGTAGCACTGTAGGCAGGATCATCGTCCTTCAGCAGGATACTCACTGCAGCCATCGCCGCGGCCGTTTCCGCCGCCAGGTCAGAGCCCGGATTTGCTGCGTCAATTTTGTACGATGGTCTGGCCAACGGATAGACTTCGGGGGAACCCCACCATCCATGATCCAAACCACCATTACCCACTTGCCCATATAGTTCATTGGGTGCGGTATGGCATTTGATAAAGTAATCTGTGACAAACCTGAGGTTTCTCTTCAGTATATCAAGCTGCCCACTGTTTCTGTAGGCGTCTTCAAACTCAATAGCTCCCCAGGCCAGGGCTGTGACGCTAAAAGCCATGGGAAAATTGAATTTCACATGATCCCCGGCGTCAAACCAGCCACCATTCAAGTCGATACCAACGTCGGAACCATCGTTGACAGTTGCGTCTGCACGCCAGGAAACCCTGTTCCACGAAGGCAGTGGCCCTGATTGCTGTACTTCATAAAAAAAGAGGGATTTCTGTAATGCCTCTCCATAATTGGGATTTTGCGCCTGGATAGTGGATAGGCAGCAAAAAGCACATACCACTACCATTAGTTTTTTAAAATTCATTTTTGTAAGGTTTAGTTAGCATTATTCCAGGCCCACACCATACGTTTTTGGGGAGCCTTTCCTGCAAAAAATTGGTTGCTGCAACATGCTAAAGGTAAGCGGACAGGCAGGCTGATACTTGTACTATTGTGTCAACTGCTGGTAACTACGTCCCTTAAGACGTTTTGTCACCATTTTTCCCAAACAATCTGAAAAATTCCAACCGATGTCTACACCAAGGTGGACAACCTCATAGTACTTCGGCTTTCTCTGTAAATTCACTTGGCGAATAGTTGTACACTTTCTTGAAGCAGGAAGTAAAGTAAGAAGGGTCTTTGAAGCCCACTTTGTAAGCCACTTCTTTGACAGGGATGATCTCGCTGGTCAACATTCTGGCGGCTTCTGTGATCCTGTATTTTCTGATCAGTAAACTAACGGAACTACCTGTGAGCCCATTTATTTTTCGGTAAAGTACTGACCGGCTCATCCCGATTTCCTTCGCCAGTTGGTCGGGGCCAAACTCTGTATCTGAGAGATGTTGATCGAGGATGGCATAGATATGACTCAGCAGTTGCTGGTCTTTGTCATGGATTAAGTCCTCCCGTGACGCCGGCAGACTCGCCTCAAATTTCTTCTTGTAGATGTTGAGCTGCTTGACCTTATTCTGCAGCTTGATTTTGAGAATCTCCGGTTTGAAAGGCTTGGTAATGTAATCATCAGCTCCTTCCACCAACCCTTCTATATGGTATTCCTCGCTCGACTTGGCAGTCAATAAAATGATGGGTATGTGACAAGTCAGCGGTTCTTGCTTCAGGGTCTTACACATCTCGATACCGTTCATACCAGGCATCATGATATCACTCAAAATCAGATCGGGGATTTCCTCTTTGGCCATGGCTACACCTTCAATACCACTTGCCGCTTCCCTGATTTCAAAAGTGGACCTGAGCAAATAGGTCATATACTTTCTGATATCCTCGTTGTCATCGATGATAAGCAAAATAGGCTTGTTGACCGCAACGGGTAATTCCTTTAATTTCAACCGGGACAAATGCTCCCCGCAGTCGGCGGTCTGCGCTACATGATCGTCCATCGACTGTTGGGTAAACTCAATTCTTTGATAGTTGTGCCTACTCACCGGAATTCTGACGGTAAACCGTGTTCCTTCCATGATCTCGCTCTCCAGCGCAATACTCCCTTTGTGAATTTCCGTGAGCTGATTGACCAGTGAAAGCCCTATCCCCGATCCTGTTTCCTCCAGTGCCTGATGATCCAGCTGATAAAAGCGGTTAAAAATCTTCTGATGCAGTGCCTTGGGAATACCGAAACCACTGTCCTCCACGGAGATTTCTATCATGCTATTGCACCTGGACTGCTTGAGGTATCGGTTTTGATCCGTTTTCGCAGTGTTTTCCTCTACTACCTGAGCAAAGACCATGACCGCACCATGTGACGGTGTAAATTTGATGGCATTGGAGATGAGATTATTCAATATCTTCTCCAGTTTGTCCCGGTCAATGTAGCCGGTAACGCCTTGCGGTATGCTATTAAATAGGTGAAAATGGAGCTTTTTCTGTGCTGCTTTGTAAGTAAAGCTTTCAAAAACAGAATTTACAAAACTAGACAGGTTTTCTTCCGACACTTTCAGTTTGGCGAAGCCCGCATCAATTTGATAAATCTCCATCAGTTGATTGACCAGTTTCATCAATTGGTTACCATTTCGACGCATCAGCTGCAGCAGCTTCAGTTCTTCCGCACTTTTTTTCCTGGTATTATTGAGTAAATCATTCAATGGCCCCAGAATCAGTGTCAACGGTGTCCTGAACTCGTGCGAGATATTGGTGAAAAATTTGATCTTGAGCTGATCCATTTCCATCTGATGACGGATATAAATCCGGTTTAAAACTGCCTTTCTGATGAGCCAGACCATGACCACTACAACAATCAGGTAAAGTGAATAGGCGATATTGGTTTTCCAAAACGGCTGTCTGATCGCTACTTTCAGTGAAATCCCTTCTGTCTGCCACTGTCCCTCCAGATTTTTGACTTGTACCCTGAAGGTATAATCACCTGGTGGCACCTTGGTATAAACTGCCTCACGTTGGCTGTCAGTATAATTCCATTTTCGATCAAATCCTTCCAATAAATAGCGATAGTCCAGTGAATGGTTATTGAGGTAGTCCAATGCCAGGAATGAGATAGAGAAGAAGTTCTGATCATGCTCCAGGGCAATCTCTTCCATACTTTGCAATGGACGAGGTAAAATGCCCGTCTCATCCCCAATCGCCACAGTTTTGCTGAACAACCTGAAGTTCTCGAGATAAAGAGGTGGCTGATAGCCGGTTTCCTTGAGCGAATCGGGACTAAAAACATTGAGACCATTCTGACCACCAAAATACAATTTACCATCCATGCCTGTCGCTCCCGCCCCCAGAAAAAACTCATCGGCCTGAAGTCCATGCGCTCTGGAATAGTTTTTAAATTTCCCGGAAGCCATCATGTACTGCGATAGCCCGTTGTTGGTACTGATCCACAGATCGCCATGATGGTCCTGCGCAATTTTCTTGATGCCGTTATTTGACAAGCCGTCATTTGTCGTAAACACCTGAAACTGCTGTAAGGAATCAATGAACAGATTGAGGCCATATTCTGTTCCTGCCCATATGCGATGGTCCCGGTCTTCGAAGAGGGTGACCACGTGCGCATTGGAAATATTGCTGTTGCTTTCTGTGTAGGAAATAAAGTCGGTTGCTCCTGGATTTAATACACTCAACCCAGCGACTGTTGCCGCCCAAACACGCCCCTGACTATCCACTATCACATCATGCACCCAGTTACTGGCAAGGCTACTTTCGATTTCGGGATATACGGTTTGATAATGCCGGAATCGTTCGTTGCGTTTAGACAAGCAGTCTACTCCTTTTCCATGCAAGGCCAGCCATAGATTGCCTTGACGGTCTTCGGCAATTGCCCTCACATCATTGCCCGCAATGGAATGCTCGTGCTCATCATGCACAAATGACTGGAAGGTCTGGCTCTCAGAAAGGTACTTTTGCAATCCTCCTTTGTGAAATCCCAACCAGATATCCTGAGCCCGGTCTTCAAAAATGGCAAACAAAGTACCACTGCCCAGCTGACCGGGGGCATCTCCATAAGGAAAGTGTTTTTTATAACCATCTTTGAAATAGTCAAGTCCCGAAGTGTAATAGCCAATCCACAGGTCATTACTTTTATCTGCCAAGATCGCAGAAACAGGATTCTTAGTCAGGCTCTCTTCTACCTGGTTAAAATGGCTGTAATGTTGAAATCTTCGCTTGTTGGGCAGCAAATTGAGCCCTCCCTGAAAGGAACTGATCCACAGGTTTCCCTGAAAATCCTCCAGGATGGCATTGATGGTACCTGGCAGCAAGCCGTTACTCCCCTGAGCGATCGTAGATTGTTGTACGAATTTTTCATGTTGCTCATCATACAGACCAAGCCCCTCTCCATTCCCTATCCACAGCTGGTTGTTACGGTCTCTGAAAATACTTTTGATGCTCGAAGTAGCCCAGGGTACTCGATACCGTTTCACCTCCCTGGTGAGAAAATCAACTGAAAAAGCCTCCACCTCATCTGTACAAACCCACAGTTGCCCCCCATCTCTGTACAAATGGGTGACCTCTGCAACATTCAAAATAGAGTTTTCTGCGTCAAGCCTGCTAATGATTCCTACTCCAGGCTGAAAAACGCCAATGCCGGCTTTTTCAAAACCCAACCATAATTGATCAATGTTGTCAAATTCCAAGGCCTTGATAGGTGCGCCAAAGTTGCCAATTTCCACCGTGCTAATCACCGACTCCATGTAGTGGTCTACCTGATCCTCCAGCACCTTTTCAAGATAAGTAGTAAAATGTTTTTCTTCTATGAATCCGCTATCCTGCAGTTGTTCAAAAAGGTGGGTCAGTGCTGTATTGAAAGGACTATTCTTTGGAAGTTCGTTCAGCGTTTGGGGTGTCACTTTCAGTTTTCTGTAGAAGAGATGTCTTTCAAAGTGATCTTCAGATTCAACATAACGGTTAAGTCCCATCATGGTCCCTACCCAAATATGTCCTGACTGATCTTCTGCGAAGGAGGTGACATAATTGAAGCTAATGGTGCTGGGATCAACAGGGTCAAAGGAATAGTTTTGAAAGCAATCGCAGGTATCACTGTATTTACTAAGACCCTTATTCTTGGTTCCAATCCACAAATGACCGTCACTGTCGGCAAATAGTGCCGTGATGTGGTTATCAACCAATGATTGCCCGTCTTCCGGATCGTTTTTGTACACCATTACCCGATGACCGTCATATCGGTTGAGCCCATCAGTTGTACCAACCCAGATGAAACCTTTGCGATCCTGTGCAATGCTGGTTATTTCACTGTTCGAAAGTCCGTCTTCCCTGGTAATATGCTCAAAGAGCATGTTGCGATAGGACTGCGCAAACCCAGGAGTGGTATAAAGTGTCAGGGCAATCAATAGCTGCACCCCACAGCAGGCTGTTATTCTAAGTAATTTTGATTCCAAGTAGCAAGTTGTTTATAGGTTAAGCGTCAGATTTTTGAAAAAATGCTCCCTACCATTGCACCAGCCACCAGACTAATATGTGGTAAATACTATAAAAGTATTCATGTGAATTGTGTGCGCGTAATATTAGTTTAGTGTCAAAGAAAAAATCCGATTGCGTTAGTTAAAAATACTGAAAATCAACTTCGTATTGAATTAATTGTAAACTATTAAGTTTCAATCAGCTCATTTTTAACAATATTGAAAAGGACTCCCAATATTTTTGAGAATCCTTTAACAATCTGAATAATGAAACCACTAAGACTTTATCAATTTGAAAGCCTTTTGGGTTCCATTGGCACTTACTACTACAAAATATAATCCCTTAGAGAAAGATGCCCCGAATTTGAGCTGACCATCTTCAGCAATGGCTTCTAATGAAGGCACAAAAACTGCTCGCCCGGACTGATCAAGTACTTTGACAGACTGTACCTGCGAGACATCATTGATATTTAAAGTAAACCCGGTAGCAGACGGATTGGGATAAACAGAAAGGGCTAAAGGTACCTGTTTGATGACCGGTGCCACTTCCCTGCTTTGTGTGCAGACTGGTGCGACGGCATCATCAGAAAAATAGATGGTAAAACCCGCCGTTTTTGACACCAGCGCAAAATCTGAACCTACCCTGGTAGCGTAGTAACTACCGTCCAGATTGGTGATACCTGAACCTGTAATGGTTATCTCAGGCTGAGGTTGGTTAAAGCTTTGAGTAACCAAAGGCAAAAAGTCAATCCACCAACTTGGAGTGCCATTGTTGGTGTTCATTGAAAACTGCCATAGTCCATTATTTGTAAGGTCCCAATTGATGGTAAAAGTAGTGACATTGCTCAAGTCTGGTCCGCCAGTTCCCAGGAGGTGAACATGACTATAACTGCTATTTGAGATGGTAGGTAAGGCGGTACCAAGTGGTGCGCCAAAATCACAGGCATTGTTTTGAGAACCAGTGACAGTTACCACGATCGTTGCGGGCAAACTGTTTAATTGTCCGTCATTTACTACCAAAGAAACCGTGTAATTGCCTGCAGATGTGTATGTATGAGTCCCCGATTTTGCAGTGGAGGTTGTACCATCGCCAAAATCCCAGCTGTAGTCGATGGCGTCGCCATCAGGATCTATAGAGCCCGTGCCATCAAACGTGACCGTTAACGGTGCGTTGCCGGTGGAGGGAGTCACAGCCGCGCTTGCTATGGGCGCGTTGTTGACCTGGACCGTATCTGAGACCGTCACAGACTGTGTGAAAGGAATACTGTTCAACTGACCATCATTTACAGTGAGAGAGACCGTGTAATTCCCCACAGCACCATAGGTATGTGTGCCAGTGATACTGGTGGAGGTAGTGCCATCACCAAAATCCCAGCTATATGTAATCGTGTCGCCATCAGGGTCAGTAGAAGCAGCACCGTCAAATACAATATCCAGTGGCACCGCTCCTGAAACAGGCGTGATAGTTGCAGCGGCAACAGGCGCCCGGTTGCCAGGCCCCTGCCCTACCGATCCATTTGGAATCTCAGGCGCCATATACGGCGTTAGTTTGTTTACTTTCCAGTCTACAACGGTGGTCCAGTCGTCCTCTAAAATACCTCCGGTATCGCCAGAATTGGGATTCCAGCTCCAGAAGGTCCATGAATACCTTCCACCCATGTAAGCCATCCAGGTATCAAACCATACTTCTGTGACACCACCAAAGGCCGTTCTGTCTTTGATCCCAAACTCTCCCGCTAATAAAGGCGCAATGTTGTCGGTATATAGGTAGTCAAACTTAGGTCCCCACAAGGCCTCCATGTTATTAGGGAAATCAGGCGCATTGAACCAGGCGGCTTCAAATACTTCAGGCCCATATTCATGCATGGAGTACACCAGCTTCTCGGGCTTGGTCAGCACTACAGGAAAATCCCCCGCAGCAGCAAGATTACCTCCCCACCAGTTATTGAGCCCACCGGCAAACTCTATGCCCTCTACAATGATCAACACATCAGGATTGGCGGCCAAAATAGCGTTCCCACATCGTTCTGCAGCCTTGTTCCAGTCAGTTGCAGGGTTGGAATTGCCCCAGGTAGCAGAACCATGAGGTTCGTTATTGATATCACAGCCAATAAAAGCATCATTGCCTTTGTAGCGATCTGCTATAAAAACCCAGTCGGCAATCCACTGTGCTTCAGAAAACGTAGGGGTATACCAAAGGTTCTCTTCCAAATAAGCATCAGCCGCTCTGGAGTGATTGTCCAGAAATACCTTCAGGTTGAGCTCTCTGCAATATTCCATGAAGAGATCCATCAATTCAAGAGGGGTAGATAGCGTAGTTTCCACCTCATTCATGGGAGATCTGCCCGTATAAGGATCCGATCCGTATGACGCGACACTGATGGTCGCACCCGGCGCCAGCATCTCATTGCTCCACGGCACCCGCAGCGAGTTAAAGCCAAGGTCCTTGATCTGGATGAGCATACTTTTCATATCCCTCGCCCACAGACCATGGGGGAATTTAGTGCCTGTTTCAAAACCAAACCAGTTCACACCGGTCAATCGTACTTCATTACCAGCAGCATCGACCAATTGATTGCCTCCGTTATTCGATAAATAGTTGAGTTCTTGCGCCTTCAGATTTGTGAGGCTCAGCACTAAAAAAGCGACAAGCCACAGTATCTTTTTTTGGGTATTCATGTTAGTAATTTGTTATAGGTTAGCTAAAAGATGGACGATTTTTTTCATCATCGTCGCTGGCCGTTAAGCTATCATATGTCGCAGGAAATCGCTTTGATTATTTTCCCAAACGCTTGTATTATCGTGCCAAAAGTGCTTCTTATTGAAATTAAGGAAGTTTTGCTTAGTATTGGGGCATCCAGGTCAATTGCACCAGCGGTATTCAGAGACAGCAAGGAGGAGTAATGGCGAAAGCAATAGATTTCACAGTATTTACCTGGCAACTTCAAGAAATATTGATCACCTTTTATAAAATTGTTGATCGAGGAAAAACACCAGAGTCATCAAAATGAAAAACAGCATATCTCTTATGGCCATCTTCTTTTGGACATTACATGTTATTTCGGGGCAGTCACCAAGGGTCAATGACACGACCATGCCGGTGGATACCCTTCGCCTATGGGCCACTTACTACTACATTCCTCAGATGAATCATGATCCTGCCGGTGCGGATTTGCTTGATAAAAACAATACGCCAACGGGTCTCAAACTTACCAAAGAGAATTGGTGCAAAGCCGCGATCGAAGGCACGGTGATGATCCGGAAAGATGGGAAAAGTCATTTACTGAACTATCATAGCCGGAGTAAGGAACTACAAGTGGATTGCAGGCCTTACATTCAAAGTAAAAATTTCAATGGCCATAATAAAGCCGGAAGGGTGCTGTGGTCTAAAAGTACAGGCTATGGAAAAGGCACCGAGAACTATCAACTCTACCCTTTTAAGTCTATCGCAGTAGATCGCTCGGTGATTCCGATTGGGAGTGTTATTTTTATTCCGGCCGCTGAAGGCATTGAATATCTGACGGTAACAGGTAAACTGGTGAAGCATGATGGCTACTTCTTCGCTGTAGATGTGGGGAGTGCCATTCTAGGTAATCATATTGATGTTTTCCTGGGAATAACAACGCAATCTCCATTTCCATTCATCACATCAACCCCCGATGGTACATTTGATGCTTATATAGTCGATGACAATGAAAAAGCACTGGAATTAGCGAAACTCCATGGGAAGTAAGTCAGGTTTGTGCCGGCACGTTAAACTAAGGTACAAAAATGATAAAAACAGTATTTGCCACTGAAATCAATCAAGAATATCGGTCATCAAATCGCAAAGCAACCTTGTGGAGTGATCTGAAGTTTATATTGCTATCTCTGTTTCAGAAAATATAGTGTCATGACTTACGTCCAAAAGCTAGTGAGAATCCAACTACTGATGATCGCTTTGTTCGCAATTTTAAAGTTTACCAGACCTGGAGTACTTGAAAGTAATGCGCCAGGATGGATCAAGTTGACGTTATTGTCTCTTCCCAACTTCTTTGAATCAGTGATTGGCACACTGGTATTGACCGCTATTGGTTGTCAGCTAAACGATCGGCTACGAACCAAAGAAAAGCGCTTAAAAAAACTCGCCCTCATCAGCATAGCAACCTTTCTGACTGGATTGTATGTGATCACACAGGAACTGAAAATCCACAACCTTGGTGGCAACAATGTTTATGATTTCAATGACATTATTGGATCGCTTATTGGCTTGTTTGCTGGCTTTGTCACTGTAAAGAATATCGATGAAGTGAACGAACCTACAGATAACTAACTACTAAATAAAAAGACTTTGCAGATCACTGCTTGCAAGCAATGATACTTCCGTATCCTCTTTAAAGACGTTGACTTCCTGCCAAGAATCAGTTCATCATGAGATTATTACTACCAGCTGACCATCACTCCACCTATGACATCCCAAAACTTTTCCCTATCTTACCATTATCGCAAGAAATAAAACATCTGAACTATTAAGTCAAACTAAAAATACCATAATGAGAGTATTTCCATTTTTCTTACTGCTTATCTTATTCAGCTGCGATGAAAGAAGTGGCGCAGCTTACCTTAAAGTGGGGGACGCCAGCAATGCCGAATATGCCCCTGTTGAAGATGCTTTCGAGGACCTGTTGGAGGTTCCAGCTACAACTCAGTCACCCCCACCACCTGCTCAAGAGCAACAAAACAGTGAATCAATTACACAAAAGCTGATCAAAACTGGTGGCATCGACTTTCAGTCCAAGGACATTGCTGAAGATTTCAAGAAAATCAAAGCCTTGCTACCCAACTATGGCGCCTACATCGAAAAAGAGAATCAGCGCAAGAGCGGCAGTCGCATCGCTTACGACCTCACGATCAGGGTACCTTCCAGAACCTATGATACGTTGTACGCCAACTTATCCGGTATCGCCTATGAGCTGGACAATCGCTACTCCAACGTGGAAGACGTGACCGAAAGGTTCTATGACCTGAAGACCAGAATCAAAAACAAGAAAGTACTGGAACAACGTTACCTGGACCTACTCAAAAAGGCGTCTGCCATCAAGGACATTTTGCAAATAGAACGAAACCTGAATGAGGTACGTACGGACATCGAGCGACTGCAGGGCCAGTTCAACTACCTCAGTAAACAGATACAGTTGAGTACCATCAATCTATCGTTTTACGAATTCATCCCCTACAAAGGCACCTCCTCCAACAAAAGAACCTTCCTGGACCGCATCGTCACTGCCCTCGGCAATGGCTGGGATGCTTTTCAGTCCTTCCTGGTGGGATTATTCAGCATATGGCCGTTCTTGTTGCTGATAGCAGGTATGATATGGCTGGCAAGGAGACTGAGGAAGAACTGGAAGAGGAGGAAGAAAGGTCAGTAGCTTGTTGAATCCTGCACTGTAAAATTATTCTCATGAACATAAAACTGTTCCTTGTCTTCCTACTACTAATGTCCTCGCCCCTCTACGTATTGGGCCAGCAAACTGTGAGCATTGAGAAAGACAAGGAACACTATACCATCTACACCTCTGGCTTACCCTTCGAAGATGAAAATGCCAGACTGATTGTAGGAAAAAAATGGCGAATATCCTATGAACATGTTGCTAATTGCATGATTACACCAGACATGATTCCTTTGATGGATAGCATCGATGTACTGAACGACCAAACTTTTGCCAACCTCAGTCTGGAGTATGGAGAAAACTGGCTTGAAAATTTCCGGGCAGAAGTGGCAATAGAGCACCAAAAACTGATAGCCATTCAGAACACTGTGGAATGTCATCCAATCATTAAGCAGCTCAAAAAGACGACCGTTTACTCCTATCAGACAGATGAGTCGGACCGTTTTTTTGACGAAGAACCGACAGGTTCAGACGAAACGCTGAATCAACAACCGAGCGATACCACCTCCCAAATCAGGACGAGTCCCCGCCCACGTGGAACCATTCATCCCTTCTTTTATTTTCAGCCTACAAAAGACCCGGGTAAGTATCTGGTGCATGTATATGGCCATGGTAACTGGGGTCAGGCAATCAAACTACTACACTTCTGCGTATTGAAGTATTCCCTCACCGACTATGAAATCACCATTGTTGATCAGGAAGTGACACTTTTGGATATTGAAGCGATGGTGGACGGGGAGTAACAACTAATCTCTCTCTGCCATAGCCACCCAACACCTACCGAGTACTCGGTATGCTCATATTACCATAAAACCCTGATGGTATTCGGGCAGTATATACGTGAAATTTGGCCTAAACTTTCATAGAAAGGCTAATATGACTCAGACACACCCCAGGCAAGCAACACTTCCCCTCGAACCGCAAGACCTCAAAAAGCTCCGAAAACAGCTGATACCGATGCTGATATTTCCATTCTTTGTCGCAGGAATCTTCTTTTTGATCTTCACTTTTGTTTTCAAGGACCTGGGCAACGGTTTTTTTGTCGAAGGCGTCTCCCTTTACATGATGATCGGCTTTGGACTGTTTTTCATGGGCATTATCGGCTACATGATCTGGGGATTTTTCTATGACATCAGGCAAGGCATCAAATACCAGATCCTTGGTACCGTGACAGACAAGCAGCTCAGCATCAGTAAATCCAGTGGTGCGGGTACTCGCAGCAGTTCCTCAAGGACCACGCGGTCTTACTACATCTTTGTAGATGATATCAAATACAAAATGGACTATGCCGGTTATAACCGGGTACAGATAGGTGATCAGATTGAAATGGAAAAAGCTCCTAAGTCGGGGGTGACCTTCAAACTGGAAGTGCTGGAGCAGACGGCAACCCAGGCAACCAGAGAATCAGCAACCATAGATCGCAGTTACCTCAATACCAAACTGGAGCCTGCCGCTTTAACAGCGACGGACCTAAAACACCTGAGAAAGCAGCACCTGGGTTTTGTTCAAAGAAGAGTATTGATGAACTTCCCGCTACTCTTCATTGCCGGCTCACTCATTCTATCTGATATGGCCAGCCTACTGATCTTCCTTTTCCCAATACCCATCATCATCGGCGTAGCGTTTTACCGTACTATGCGGGCGACTACCTGGTATTTCAAAAACAAATCTGAAGGTCAGAAACTGGGAACCACTGCATTGGTAGAAGACAAACTGACCATCACCCACAATCGAGCGGCTACAAAATATCAGGTCAAGACCTCGGCAGAAACACTCTCAGTCACTGAAGAAGCTTACGAACAGCTCAGCAAAAACGACAAATTGGTCATCTTCAAACCGATGTTTGGTAAGACTCCTCTGAGTGTGATGACCATGGATCAAAATGAGTATTATTTGTGATCGGCTGATTTCCATAAGAATCATGAAACAGGAAATCAGATATCAACACTGGCTCCAGTTTAGCGCAGTGTAACTGGAGCCCACTGATAGTAAATGTTTCCCCATCAGGTGTAGCCTCCAGCTACATCCTAAATATCAAGCCTGTCTCCTATTACCAATGATCAAACAACATATTTTTTGTATTGACGATGTAATCTGTATGAAACAGATACTATATCAGGGATGTAGTTTGGAAACTACACTCAGATCCAGGTATGAGTGAAAGCACGTTAAAGCGCCCAAAGATTTAAATAAAGTTCATCTCAAAATAATTCACTATTTTCACGTTGAAATATGTGCAGGAATTACATCTTGCCCATTGTAAAAACCATAGTTTCAGATTTAATCATCAGAAAATGTCGAATAACAAACTACTTATAATTACCTTCCTATTACTTACTTCTTCCTTTGCCTTCAACGATATAGTTGCTCAAGAGACGATCTTTGAAACGGATATTCAACTCAAAACAGGCCTGGAGAATAAAAGGGATGTACTTCCTGTGGTCCTCGACGACCAGTCGGTCACCTTGTTTTTGCTCGACAATGCTGAAATCACGTCGATGATTCTGGACAAGGATTTCCAGAAAACAGACGAATATACCATCCCCCGGCCAGAGGCTACTTATGACAACTTACTGGGACAAAGTGTGGATGGTGACCAGTATAATATATTCTTCGCCAACAGGAGAAAAAATCAGTTCTATGTGCATGAGTTCAACATGGCCGAAAAAACTAACAGGGGGCGACTGCTGGACATCAAGCTGAAAAAAGAAAAATACTTCGAATCCATCAGCTATCAGAACAAGTTCTATTTGCTGACGATCAAAAAATTCACTTCTATCATGGTCGTGTATGAATTTACCGGCAGCCAGCTGAATGCAAAGAAGGAAATCGACCTCACTGAGTTTGAAGAATCAAACATCTACCTGAGTAACCTTTATACCGAGTTTCTTTCTGGTGATGGTTCGCTCACACAGTCATTATATGCACCGAAAATAGACCTTAGAACTCCCGCTCCTATCCAACAGACAGCTGATCCAGCCAAGCTGTTTGTCTCGGGGAATAAGCTGACCATGACCATTGACAATGATCTTCAATATACCAAAATCATCAAGGTGGACCTCGGTACTTATGAACACTCCATCGAAGCAATCAAAAATGAACCGCTGCTATGCAAGGAAAGTGTGAGCACCTCTGCAAATTCCTTTTTATGGGAAAGCACTTTATTCCAGGTCAAAGTATGTAAATCGAAACTTCGAATCAGCGTTAAAAGACTGGGAAATGAGGAAACACTGGCAGAATATGTAGCTGAAAGAGAAGAAGGCATACAGTTTAAAAATGGTCCGCTTCAGCAGGAAGGCAGTAACAGCATCTATGGCCAGGGAACAGAAAAAGAATTGAATACCAAACAGTTCCTGAGAAAAATGTCAAATAGTCAAATCAGTGTTTCAGCCTATGAGCAAAATGAAGAACTCATCTTGAAAGTAGGAGGATACAAGGAACTAAGGGGAAACTATGGAAACGTTGGAACTTTTAATACAGGGTCTACTATCAGCACGCCATATGGTACAGTGACCACTCCACCTTCTCATACTTACAACCCAGCTATGGCAGGATACTCCACAATGACTACTTCCAGGTCTGTTTATTTTAATGTAAAACTAGACGTTGAGACTCTGCAGCAGATTGAAGGAGAAGTGGCACAAACTGCTTTCGATAAGATTAGGAATTTTGAAAAGGCCAAGACCTCCTCTATGGTCAATGAAACGGTTTTTAGAGTCGGCGATGTTTATGTATATGGCTACTATCACAAAGCTGATAAAAAATATGTACTCAAGGGGTTTGAAGATGATGTGTTGGCGGAATGAAAAACATGGGTAGTACTTATGCTAAATCATATATGTAGAGAACAACGTATATTTACATAAAGGACTGTCATATGGAAAATACAATCGACAAAGAGCTTCTTGATCATTTGAAGCTACTGGAAGGCAAGCAGCAAGAGCAGGTCTTGGCTTATGTGAAGGAGTTGCTAGTCTCTGATGAGATGAACCGTAGAGCTGCTGCTTCTGAGAAAGATATTGCTGATGGGAATGTAATTACCTTGGAAGAATTTAAAGGTAGATTAGAACAGTGGAAAGCTCAAAGGAGATCAGGTATCAAGTAATACTTACAGCATCAGCTTGGGTTAGTGTTGATGAACTACTTGAATATCTCGGAGAGTATTATTCCGTTAACCGATCTGAAGAAATAGTTGACCTCCTTTTCGAGTACGCCGCTACATTACAAGAAAAGCCTGAGAGAGGGACTAAGGAAAAAATGCTGATCTATCGCAAAGAAGACTATCGCTTTATCCTCTTCAAAAGAACCAATCGCTCAGAAATAAAGATCATTTACTACATAGACGAATCTGCGAAAATTGTTTACGTTACCGACTAGGCGTCCCCGACTTCTTCCCTACTGAGAAAGACGATAAAAAGATTGCAAGGCGTAGTTGATTAGTCAATCATGTACTCTGTAAGAAACAGATATTATATGTGGGCGATAGTTCGCAAACTACACCCAGATTGAGTCGTTGGTCAAAAGACCAACAACAGCGGATGATGTAAAAGAAGCCACCCCCAATAGAATGACCCCTTCCTTTCCCCTCACTGAAACGAATCAACCGCGTACTCCAGTATCGTGTCCCGGCCTTCCAGCAAGTCGGTATTACTGATGTCCATTTGTACATCTGGCGGAATACCGTCTTCGATGATGAAGCCATCAGGTAACGAGGTAATGGAGTTCGAATAGTTGAAATGCCAGCCATTAGGTAACTCCCAGCCAAGAGGCACGCCCCCACCTCCTCCGGTGGTATCGCCTACAATCGTGACATCTGGCAAAGCTTTGAGCATGGCTGTGAAGAAAGTGCCAGCACTATAAGTCACTCGGTTGGTAAGCAGGATCACTGGCAGGTTAAATTTCTCTTCGTCATTGGTATCCAGAAAGGCTTCTGACGGTGCTGTAAAGTCATCACGGTCCGGGCCGCTTTTGTAGATGGTCGTGTAGATATGCGTTCGCTCAGTGGCAATTCTTCTTGCCAGGCGAAAGCCATACAAAGGATCACCTCCCTCATTGTCACGGATGTCGATGATCAGGCCTTTGAGGCCTTTGAATCGCTCCACGACAAAATCCAGATCCTCCTCAGTGATCGGCATCTGAAAGCTGGGATAGCGGATATAGCCCACTGAATCGATGATACCATTCCACATGCGTCCTGTGATCCGCAGGCTTTCCCTAAGATAATTGTCTTCAATGTTGTGAAAGAAAAAGTTGCGGGGAGCGTCGTTGTAGTAGTCATAAAAAGAGATGTCAAAATCCGCTCGCAGGTTCACATGCGCGTCCCGCAGCGTGTTCAGCATCGCTTCCATTACGTCAAACAACTCCTGCGCCGTCATTTCATTATTTACCTGCGGACGATAAACAGCATAGACTGAATCCCAATCTACCTTTTTATACTCAAAAAACGAGTAGCGTTCGTCCATCCGCTGCCAGAGGATTTCAAAATTATTGACCGGAGTATTGACCGGGTCTTCATCGAAAAAGGCGTCTTCACAGGCCACCATCAGAAAGGTGAGCATAGCTACACAGTAAATCAACAGGTTTTTTTTCATGGAATTGAGCATTAGAAGTGAAATAGAAAAGAAAAAGTGTAAGTATGGGTTGCACTGGTAGCCTTGAGCTCACTGCTGATGTGGTAAAAGTCCCACTCATAACTCAATCTTAGTACGTTGGTGCTACTGAGGGGATAGAGCAAAGACAAAGTCGATGTCACATTGGTATAGCCTCCAATGCCACGCCATTTACTGTCTTCCACCCGCTCCTCTACCCAGTTGTTCTCAGGGTTTACAAAATCATAGATATTGAGATAATCTGGCCGGATGGTATGGTTAATTACCGGCAGGTCCAGCTGCCAACCCAATGTCAGCGGTCGACCTGAAATCTTCACTTCCCGTTCCAGTACCGAACTGAGAAACAAACCATTGGCAAAGACGAAGGTGATAAAACCCCCATCCAGCTGTGGATTAAGTCGGATATTGGAGTGAGATTTAAGTTTCCCGCCCACGTACCAGCGTGTCGTATTTTTCCAAAAAGACTTGATGTAGTGCTGCTGCGCATAAGCCAGGTCCAGCCTGATATACGCTCCCATCGGATCTATCTCCCTATTGTCATCCCGGGGTCCCAGATTGGTATAAGCAGCATCGACTGTCAAATTCCGAATCGTTCGCTTTTTGCGTTTGTAAGCACCCAGTTGCAAGTTGATAGCCCCGCCATTGTAATTGAGCAGCGACATGTGTTCATCATTTAGCTGAATTGTACGGGCACCCAGCCCCAGTGTTAAATACCTGCTCGTAGGCAGATTCAGCACCGAGTCCCTCAGAGGATCTTTGGGATTTTCTTGCAAAGCTTCTTGTGCCCCCGCAGAAAACACGGCAGTACAAAAAAGACATAGCAATCCCAGTCGAATTATTTTTCGATTTAAAAACATGATTAAAATATTTGAGTAAATAATATGAATCCTGGTGCAAGCACCGCACTTGTACCCGCTAAGAGAAGTGCAACCCGTTCGAAAGTACAGAAATCGATTCCTAGCAATGACAATAATTGTTTGAATTATTGACGAATCGAGCGAGACGCTCTACACCTTGATATACACCAGCGGACGCTGGCGCAAGTATCCACTTGTGTCTATAGAGTTGAGAGCGTCCCGCTCGACCTAAAAGCCGATTCCCAACGTAATACTTGTTGTAAAGTCAATTCCAAATTCATTACTTTCAAAGGGCACAATCGGGTTCTCAATGCCAATGTCAAAGTCAACAAAACCATATTCCCACAGCCTCCGCTGGATTCCGAACAGCAGGTCTACAGACAGTTGACCTTCGTCATCTCCCGGCTTGCGTCGATAGCTCACCCTCGGACTGAGGTAATTGGCAGAGAAATTATTGGCACTCTTACCCTTCAAAATGCGCTTCTGCATGTTGAAATAGTAGCGCACTCCTCCCCTGTAGCGATACTCCGCCACCTCGTTTCGGTTTACCTGTGCATCAAATGCCACTATCCAACTCCATTCCGGCTTAAACTTCCGTTCAAAAGCCAGTCGGATCGCATTGTGCCTGGCGGTATCAATGCCAGACATGGCGTAGAGCAACGGCCCCAGCAAATCCACTTTGATCAGCGTCAGCTCTTCACGCTCTGTCATCACCACCTTTTCATATGCCTTGATCAGTGAGGCAAATCTGGCGGTATCCATCTGTTCCGTCGTGGAATCTATTTGCACTTCTTGTGCCCACAGGGAAGTAGACAGGCAGACAGCGATGATATATATCGATAATCTTTTCATTCTTCAATCATGATCTTGCCGAAATCACTGCTGACCTCGATCGTTGGAAAATCGTTGTTACCGTAGTTGATCTTATTGCCCGCTAAATCACGCGGTGTAACGATCTCGCCATATCTGGTCTTGAGCTGCCAGTAAAACTCATCAAATGACAACCCTTTCAATGATAGGTCAGAGCGCAGTAACTCTATCCTCACCTTTTCAATTTTCCCTGATTCACGCCACTCCACATCACCTAAGTTCGTCTTCATCACCGCACTCCCTGCAAAGTTCATTACCTGTGAAGCAGTATGTGATAAATCCGCCGACAGCGTACCCACAAAGCCATCCAGTTTCAACTCACCAAATGTATTGGTAAGACTGATTTTACCGCTGCAACTCGTAATGGTCACATCCCCATATTCATTGTCAATCTCGATAAAGCCGTTGATATCAGTAATGCCGATAGTTCCCAGTGAATTCTCAATCTCCAGATTGATAGAGCGAGGAACCATTACTTCAATAATCGCCTCCTGGATCGTAGAAAGCTTCTCCACATCACCCGGCAGTAGCAAGTAATTACGAACGACATACTGCCGGTTGTTCTCTCCGATGGCATATTGATGGTAGCTCAGTTCCTTCTCTGCCACCTCTTTCGTCAGCCCTTTCGAGATCAGTTTCATGGTAATCTTGATGCGCTTTTCATCCCACGACCGGAGTCGGATAGTAGCAGCTTTTCCCTCTACTTTTAAGCCATAACCCGGATTGTAGATGAACTGGTCGGTGATGGTCTTGGTGATGACTTCCACCTTCGTCTGCCCATAGGCCACACCGGAAGCCAATCCAACGATCAAAAGGATGTATTTCATTAACCACTTCATATCGATTTCAATTTTTTGAGCATATCCCTCCCTATTTCAGCCTGGTCCTTTTCTACTTTGATCAGGTATTTCATCATCCGCGGTGCATTTTCCGCCTGTTGCAACTGCTCATTCAATTGGTCTTTGGTCTGATCCAACTCCATGTAAGCTTCCAGAAGTGCTTTAAATTCCGGATCCTGACAGGTGACCAGCAATCGGGTACAGTTTTCCCTGATATAGGTCAGCAGGAGATCATCGGCATCTGGTGCAGCAGATACTGGCTCAATTTCTACTTCAAAAAAATTAATTTCTTCAGTGGAATAGGCCAGTTCTTCAGTCGCTGAACCGGCATCTAATGAGTTCCAGTAAACTACTGATAGCAAGACCAGCGCAACAGATGCTGCAATGGACCAATATTGCCAGCTTTTACCTTTAGATGCCGTCTTCTGTTGCTCCAGATTTTCAGACAATGGAGACAAGACATCCGGAGCAACCTGAACACTCAAATGCAGCACAGACTGATCTAACTGCACTTTATTCCCTTCCTCCTGACTATCCAATTCTTCCCGAATCGACTGCCAGATATCGGGTGCCTTAGTCTGTTTCAGCCCGGCAATACTCTTTTCATAGTGTTCCTGATGCTCTTCCATCTTATGAGTATTGATATCCTTCCAATAGTTTCTGCAATGCTTTCTTGGCATGGTATAGCTGAGACTTTGATGTCCCCTCGCTGATACCCAGCATATTCCCCACCTCTTTGTGGGTATAACCTTCTACTTCTATGAGCAGAAAGACCGTACGGTATCCCGTAGTTAATTTGGCCAAAGCCAATTCCAGTGTTTCCGAAGTCATGTGTTGTGGCCAGATCACCGGCCCTTCTTCCTGAGCTTCCAACTGCACCGTGACCAATCGCTTATTCTTACGCTGAAACTCAAGTCCTTTTCGCACCGCAATGGTCCTGATCCATACCCCAATCGCCGATTGAAAGTTGTAGGAGCTGAGACTGTTAAAAACATTGATAAATGTTTCCTGCAAAGCATCGGTGGCCTCCTCCTGATCATTGAGCATCCGCAACAGAATCGTATACATCGCATCCTTATATCGCATGAAAAGCTGCCGTTGCGCCTCACGATCGTTTTGCTGGCATTTTTCTACCAACTGTCTTTCGGATGTAGGGATCGAATACTTCAAATTCCTAAGGTTTCACTCTAAAGTGGGAAAAGTTGGGTAGATGGTTGTATGAGGGAGAGATTTTTTTTTATTGTGTCTGTACATCTCAGGATCCAATCGGCTTCGTACTGGCTTTGCTATCGTGAAAAAATCTGTAAGAAACAGATTTTATAGGTGGGATGTAGTTCGGAAACTACAACCAGACTGGAGTTGCCTCCTAAATAACCTGCATTTCCCGTAAAGCAACTCATAAAATATTATATTGTCAGCAGTGATTCAAAACAGCAGTGAATATGATGATAATCAATAAGACCATAAAGTTGGGTTTCTTTCTATTGCTAGTACTGACTAACATTTTTCTATTCACATCTTGTTCTGATACTGAAAAACCGAAAATCAAGCTTATCTTCGATACAGACTTTGGTGGGGACGCCGATGACCTGGGAGCCCTTGCCATGCTCAATCATTTTCATAACAAAGGGGAAATCGAATTCCTGGCGGTGATGTGCTGGAACCTGGAGCAACACGCAGTGAGTGCCATCGATGCTGTCAATTTATACTATGGCAATAAGTATATCCCCGTCGGCCGAAGAGCGGGTGCCGCCCACAAGACTCCCTGGAACCACTCGAAGGTTATCGCCGACCACTTACCTTACGATCTTACAATAGACCGTGTACCGGAAACCACCATATTGTATCGTCAACTACTTAATGACAGTGAAGATCATAGTTTGGTCATTGTAGCTGTAGGGCCGCTGATGAATATCAAAAACCTCATTGATTCGCCCGCAGATGAGTATTCAGAAATGACTGGTACTGAATTGATCAACAGCAAAGTCAAAGAGTTTGTCATCATGGGAGGAAATTTTCCAGAGAGTAAAAACGAATGGAATTTCGATGGCAATATGCCTGGCGTGACCAAATATGTGCTGGAGCACCTGGAATCTCCCATTACCTTTTCCGGGGCCGAGCTGGGTGCAGGTCTCAAAACCGGGGAGGTATTCAATGAACTCGATAAGGACTCACCCTTATACCTGGGCTTTTTGCACTTCGGCCAATATGCGCCATGGATGAAGCAAAATTTTGAGGGTAAGATTTTCGATAACTCCACCTTCGACCAGACCGCTGTCCTGTATGCCGTCCGAAATGGCATTGGCCAATATTGGCACAAGGTCAGCAACGGCAAGTGTGTCGCAGATAGCACAGGCGGTAATGCCTGGGTGTCAGCATCAGATTCCAATCATTCCTATCTGGTGCTGGATATGGACAAAGAAGCGATGGAAACGGAGTTAGAAAAGTTCATGTTAGGGGAATTTTAAGTAGTAAACTGACGCCAGGATATTGAATTCCTGTTGGTGTCATCCCGGACTCAAGCTGGAGAAGGCCACAAACTCCCAAAGAAGAACGAACCACCTCTCAAATATTCTGCATTTCACACCATTGTCACATTAAAAACACTCCAACCATTCAAAAAGACGAAATTTTAACGCATATTGAAAGTTAATAGCAGATTTAAACTTTTACTACAATCCTAAGGTGACATTGAGAGATGGGAGAGCAGAATTTAAACACGAGAACAGATAAAAAAGCCAGACAAGAATTTACCCGACACCTCCTCGAAGACATTGAGGCACTGGAGACGATGCTCCGGGAAGGGCACATAGAATCAGGTATTACACGCATAGGAGCAGAACAGGAATTTTGCCTCGTCAATAAAAACTGGCGACCGACTACTACTGCCAGTTCAGTCATGAAATCAGTTGACGACCCTCATTTCACCACCGAGCTAGCCAAATATAATCTGGAGATCAACCTTGATCCACTGGAACTGAAGGGTGACGCTTTTTCATCTCTGGAGAAGCAACTAAATGAACTACTTCAAAAGGCGCATGCAGCAGCAGCGTTGCACGATAGCAAGGTGGTGATGTCAGGCATACTACCCACCATCACAACTACGGAAATGGACATGGATTTCATGACGTACAGTGCGAGGTATTTTGCACTCAATGAGATGCTGACAAGACTCAAAGCCGGTGACTTTCATGTGCAGTTGTTTGGAGTAGATGAGCTGCTCATCAAACATGACTCCATGATGTATGAAGCATGTAATACCAGTTTCCAGATGCATTTGCAAATAGACCCGGATGATTTTATGAGTGCCTATAATTGGTCACAAGCCATTGCCGGCCCCATTCTAGGACTCAGTGTCAACTCCCCTCTTTTGTTTGGCAAAGAACTGTGGCAGGAAACCAGGATACCGCTGTTTCAGCAGAGCATTGACACAAGAGAAGTATCTTACGTACTCAAAGACCAGCAGGCCCGCGTGTCCTTTGGTGACTCCTGGGCGACCGGCAGTCTCGCCGACTTTTACAAAAACGAAATCTGTCGCTACCGCATCATTTTATCAAGAGAAATAGAAGAAAGCGCCCTGACAGCACTGGCCAACGGACGACCGCCCAGTATGCAGGCACTCAACCTTCACAATGGCACCATCTACCGATGGAACCGTCCCTGCTATGGCGTGGGAGGAGGTAAGCCACATGTGCGAATAGAAAATAGGTATATCCCTTCGGGACCAAGCGTGCAGGACCAGATGGCCAACTTTGCCTTTTGGGTAGGCCTGATGATGGGACGGCCAGCAGAATATGACGACATCCATGAACAGATGGACTTCTGCAACGTCAAAGACAACTTTGTAAAGGCAGCACGCTATGGATCGGAAACACAGATGCATTGGCTTGGGAAGATGGTGCCGCTGAAAAAACTGGTATCAGGACACTTACTACCCATTGCTCGCGAAGGCCTCAAAAAAGTGAATATCAGACAGGAGGACAGCGATAGACTGCTAGACATCATCGAAAAGCGCATCGACAACAGAACGCCTGCACAGTGGATGATCAAAAGTTACCGACAGCTGAAAAAGAAAGTAAAAGTAGACAAAGCACTCATCGCACTGACGAAAGCCATCTACGACAATCAACAGACCGGCAAGCCAGCCCATCAGTGGAGGGTGGTCAAGAGCCCTACACGCGCCAATGTGGAATCTGACCTGGTAGGCCATATCATGACCACCAAGTTATTGACCGCTTTTCAGGACGATGCCGCTGCATTGACCTTACAAATTATGTCCTGGCAAGATATTCATCACGTACCGGTAGTAGACCAAGCAGAAAAATTGGTAGGTTTGCTGACGTGGACGCATATCCAACGGTTTAACGAGCAATATCCGGAGCGGCAGAAGATGGTGCCTGTCTCGGAGATCATGGAACAGAACGTACTTACTGTGGATACCAACACGCCGATCAAAGATGCCATTGCATTGATGAAGAAGCATGAGATCGGGTGTTTACCCGTCCTGCAAAAACAAACATTGGTAGGGATCATCACAGTGGTTGATCTGTTAACATTTGACAGTGAGTAAAGTATATAGTAAGGCCTTAGACCAATACCTGGAAACAGACAGAATCATAGGCCATTTGGAAGGGACACAAGACGGACCTTGTGTGGTCTTTTTTGGTGGTATCCACGGAAATGAACCTTCCGGCATATTTGCATTAAATAAGGTACTGAGTGCGCTGAAAGATCAAAACGTACCAATCAACGGAGACATCTATGCCATTACTGGCAACTTATGGGCGCTGGAAAGATCAGAGCGTTTTCAGGTGACCGACCTCAATCGGTTGTGGACCAGGGAGCAACTGGCCAGCATGGAGAAGGACACTTTTGTCCCCACCAATGAAGATGAAAAACAGCAAATAGCCATCCATCAGTTAGTGCATCAAATCCTGGCAGATAAGACAGGCCCTTTCTATTTTTTTGATCTCCACACCACTTCTGGCAAGACCACACCCTTTATGACGGTCAACGACAGTTTACTGAACAGAAAGTTTGCAAAGCAATATCCTGCACCGATCATACTGGGTATAGAGGAATACCTGGATGGCCCCTTGTTGAGCTACCTCAATGAGTTGGGGTATGTTTCATTTGGCTTTGAATCCGGTCAGCACGACGACCTCTCCTCTATTGAGAATCATGTCGCTTTCACCTATTTATCACTGGCATTTTCAGAAGCGGTGCAAAAAGAAGATATTCCATTTGAGCAGAGCTTCCAGTCCATGAGACATGAAACTGGTAACTTCTACGAGATCTACTACAGACACGAAGTCAGCAATGGCCAACACTTTGCCATGGAGCCAGGGTTTGTCAACTTCCAGCGGATCAAACGGGGACAACTACTCGCCCATGCGGAGCGCAAGCCCATTCATGCTCCGGAGGATACAGAAATCTTCATGCCACTCTACCAAAAGAAAGGCGAAGATGGCTTTTTCTTCATCAGGAAGATTCCAGGTTTTTTCATGAAAGCTTCCGAACTACTAAGAAAGTGGCGATTTGACAAGCTTCTTACAGTGTTGCCTGGCATCAGGCGATCTCAGTCTCATGCCGATACATTGGTGGTCAACCTGCAAGTGGCCAGATTGCTGGCAAAACCGATCTTGCATCTGCTGGGGTTTCTGAGTAAACAAAAAAGTGCACACGAGCTAATCATCAGAAATCGGGAAGTGAACGCGAAGACGAAGGAATACACGGAGGCTCATTGGTATAAGTCCTGAGACAGCCCTGGCGCTTCATCATGCTGGTCGGGTCCGGTAAAAAAGGACACTGTTGGGATTTACTGGCCACTCCTTCAAAAGAATCACTCGATCAGGTAAAAATCATCTCCGCATTCAATCTGGCAGAATTCAGTAATGCCTGCGGGGGCGGCGGCGGCCTCGGAGGCTGGTAGTAGTAGCAACAGACAAATTAGAAATATAATTGGTTAAAATAAATGCGTGGATCCTTTTGGATGAAGCGCATTTTTTTTTGTTGGAACCGGGGCAACCTCAATCAGTAGAAAAATGAACATGAGGCTATCTCCGCTAAATTAGCCATCAGCCAGAAGACAAAACATAATAGCCAGGGCAATCATCCATATCAGTAATACCGAAAATTGCAGGGAATCAAAGTAATTCCCCATTCCCTTTTGATTAGCAGTGACTATAAGTATATTTAACTAGACAGATTCCTCAGATGTCTCTAAATGCCTGAGGATAGATTAACTTTTTACATTTCTAATCATGCTAACTAATATTCTAAAAACAAGAGGTGTTTCCAGACTCTCAAAAACACAGCAAAGCAAGATCAATGGAGGCTTATCGTGGTGCTACTTTAGCACCGATATGGGTTACTTTCCTATACATGGTTTCCCGAGCGGGCCGGTCGGCCTTCTTCAAGCAGAAGCATATTGCGTAAATTTAACCTCGTCAGGTTTTGGATCATGTACTTTCGAATGCGACTTTGGTCCGATAATACCTCAATAGTCGTTTTCAAGCTAAATCTTGCTAGAAGGTCCAGGTGCCTTCTAGTTTCATAAGGTAAGAGATACGTTCTTTGACGGTTGCCATTCACCCTAAGATCACCTAACTTCCTGAGATGAAATGGTCAATACTCACACTCATCTTATTTTCATTCTACCTCTGTGTTGCACAAAATGACGAAGTACCCAAACTTCCGTCGATGTCATTGGAAGATGCCGGCTTCAACACTTCGGAGGTCAACCACATTGTCAACAATATCTGGTCAATGCCTCCCGGTGATTTTCGTGGTTTGGTTGTCATCAAAGATCACCAGTTGGTCATAGAGGAACATTTTCACACCTTTTGGCGCATCTCCATCCACGACGTACGGTCGGCAGGAAAAGGGGTAACCGCATTGCTGCTGGGCATCGCACTCAAAGAAGGGCTCATCAATGATGTAGATCAAACGGTGTATGAGCTATTGCCAAAGGCGAAATACCCAACAATGCATCAGGATTTCAAAAAGATCAAGGTCAGGCACTTGCTCAACATGACTTCCGGGCTGGATGCCGACACCGACAACTCAGACACGCCCGGACATGCGGTAAAATGGGGCGCCATGAATGACTGGAAAAATTACATCCTTGGTATTTCCTTGAAGTCAAAGCCCGGTGAAAACTGGGTCTACGCAGACATCAATCCGCTGCTCATCGCAGCTATCATAGAAGAAAAGTCAGGAATGAGCCTGAAAGACTATGCAAAGGAAAAACTCTTTGATCCCCTGGGTATCACACAGTTTTACTGGTATACCAATGCTGCTAACCAGACCGGGGCTGCAGGTAATCTTTACCTCACCACCCTGGACTTCGCCAAACTAGGTGTACTGGTAGCCAATGAAGGGAAATGGCAGGATCAACAAATCATTGAGGCATCCTACATTGAGCAGTTAATCAGCACCAAAGTAGCAGGCGTCTCCGAATGGTGGAACATGGCCGACCACTATGGTTATTTCTGGTACAAGTCAACCCGCACATTTGGTAACCAGGAATTTGAGTACTTATTTGCATCGGGCAATGGTGGCAATCACCTGGTGGTCATCCCGAAACTGGAAATGGTCATCGCACTCACCTCCAGTGCTTACGGCCAGCGATATGCTCAGCGAAGGACCTTCGATATCATGCGCAGAGTGCTCACCGCTTACGAACAATAGCATACAGACATTACATCATGCCTAATCAAACCTGCCGGATGGCGACACACTACCAATCGATTCGCAATTTGCAAAACACCATCTACCTTCAGCTAAAAGATTCCTACCTTTGGTCCCTGATAAAACAAACTCTTGAGGTTGAAAAAACTTTTTATAACCCTGTGCATTGCTGTTAGCCTGATAAGCTGTCGGCAGCGGCCTGAAAATCAATTCCTGACCAACGAAATACCATCTGAGGAGCCCGTCGCCTTTCTTCCAAACATTATTCCAGAAGGAAAACTCATCCACAAAGGTATCTTCAGCCCTGACCTGGAAAACTACTATTACACCATTTCCGATACCAGCTTTCAGCAGTTCGACATATATGTCGTACACAAAGAAAATGGCCGATGGTCTTCCCCTGAAAAAGCGTTTTTCAACAGCAAATACAATGATCATGGCATGAGCTTTTCACCTGATGGCAATGTCCTGTATTTTAGTTCCACCAGACCAACTGAAGCGGCTGGTGTTGCCAACACCTGGCACATCTGGAAGTCCAAAAAAATTGATGGAGAATGGCAGCCACCCGAATTCATTGACATTCTTAATCTACGGAACAAATTAGTCTCTCACCCTACCATCACTGCGGATGGGAGAATGTACTTCCACGCCAGCAGTCCAGATTACAGTGAAATGGATCTTTATTGTTCAACCCTGGTGAATGGTGCATTCCAAAATGCGGAAAAGGTGAAGATTGCCATGGATGCTCCCACGGGAAAATGTACGCCTTTTGTAGACCCCGAAGGTCGTTTCTTACTGTTTGCGGCCATCGGCAGCCAACTGGATCTGTACATCACCTTTCCGGACGGGCAAGGTGCCTGGACCAAAACCAGAAGACTCAGAAATGAGATCAACACCAATGGACAAGGCAACCCATTTGTAACAGCAGACAACAGCTTTCTTTTCTTCACCACTGGCGAATATCAAAAGACTAATTGGGAAGTGAAATGGGTCAAAATGGAAGATCGCCTGATGATCCATCCAAAGCCACAATAATGTATTAATTTACATCTTCTATGCGTCTCACCCTACTGGATATACTGGTGCTCTCAGGGCTAATCCTGAGTTTCTTTCTGGCGATATTGCTGTGGACATCCAAATATTACAGTAACAACGCTCACAAGTACTATGCAGTAACCATGGTCTCACTCAGTCTTAGTTTATTGGTGACATGGTTTGAAGAGCTGGTGCCCTCCAATGGTATCCTGGAACTGGTGAGCTGGCAATTTCTGTTCCCATTCACTTTTCTCATCTACACAATAAAAAAGCTACAACACCCGCTCGAAAGAAACCAAAAGCGCTGGCTGTTACTAGTACCATGCATCCTACTCAGTACTTTTCAAATCATCGACTTTCTCCTGGACATCGATGTGTATTACTGGCTTGCCGGTGAGAATGAGAAACGATATACCGCCCTTATCGAATGGATTACCTTCGCCTTCATTCCCTATGCCCTCACCCTCATAGGATACGCTTACTTCCTGGTGCGCGAGGCTAAGTTCCACTACCAGCAGGAAAAAAACTGGTTTACCTTCAATTGTCTGTCACTACTCGCCTTTCTGATGCTTTGGCTGTTGAGTGACCTCTTTACAGAACTGTTGGAAATAGCGGTCTGGAATCACTTGCTGGTAGGGTTGTCGATCTTTTTGGTACTGGCTACTTACCAAGGCATCCATATTCTAAATATCTTCGACCAACGTAAATCCCTGATCATTCAGCATTCACTGGAAAGTAATACCGGGAAAGCAGCGCAGGCGAAAAAGCTACGCGAGGGATCATCGGCAGGAGTTCATCCTAAAATCAAGCAGCTGAATATGCTAATGGCAGAGAAACGATACTTTCAGGATCCTGATATGACGCGAAAAATCATTGCCGATCAACTTGAAATTAGTGAAGGATATTTAAGCGAATTGATGCGCAAAGAAATGGCTACGAACCTCAATGATTATCTCAATGAGTTTAGAGTCCGCTATGCCATTGAGTTATTCAAAAACGAAAAGTTCGATATCTACTCCATAGAAGCACTGGGTCATGATGCAGGCTTTAAATCCAAGAGTGTGTTTTACACGGCATTTAAGAAGGTAACAGAAAAAACACCGGCCGCTTATCGCAAATCGATGAACGAGCGTCATCAGCATAAAAATTTGTCCTGATATCTCAGAATTCTGATAAATCCTTACCTCAAAACCGGCCTGATCACCTTTCTCAAATTGAAATCAACGTTATTTGTTTTCAGATAAAATATTAAATATGTCGTTTAGATCAATCCATAAGCCAGCGCTGATAGTCGCCATTTTTTTCTTGTCATCCTGCAGCCTGCTACTGAACAGTTGTGGCGATGACGATCAGGTAGAAAACAAACCACCAAGTACTTCTATCAATAAAATTATGGCACTGGGCGCTTCCCGGGTAGAAGGTGCCAGACCGGAGTTTGAAAGTTTCCGATATGAACTTTGGAAACAACTTGTAGCAGGCGGATGGGATTTTGACTACATCGGTTCCCAAACAGATGAGGCATCTTACGGTGATTTTGAAGGTCAGGAATTTGATCGCGACCATGAAGGCAGAGGTGGTTGGACTTCAGGACAAATACTCAATGGGCTGGAAGACTGGCTGGACGCAGCAGGCACTCCCGACATCGTCCTCTTCAGCTCGCCTGGAGGCAATGACCTGCTGAACGGAGAAGCGTCATTGGTGCAAGTCTATTCCAACATCAACAGCATCATTGCTATCCTACAGGACCGAAACCCTGAGGTGACCATCATCATCGAAGAACTGGCGCCGGGAATGACCAGCTTCATGACTCCAACATTTACGGCCAGTTTCAATGCAGTCCAGGCTGAAGTGGTGAACATTGCCGCAGCACAAACCACCAGCACATCACAAGTACTCACCGTGGATATGTTTACTGACTTCACAGACGCTTTACTCGCAGACGATGTACACTACAATGAAGCAGGCGCCAGGTTCATTGCCGATCGGTATTATGCGGTGTTGGTGGATGTGATGGAAAGATAGTAAGCCGTTTCAAAGACCTGTCAAATAAGTATTATTCTCTAAACAATTATAACATTCAGTAGGTTATGAATACCGACTAAATTATAAGTGATGTCTCTATCAATGATACATCATCTGTTAATCTGCCTGACTATCAGGAAAAGGCGGAACTCGAAAAGCCATTAACAGAGTAGAGAAGAAAAACTAATTACGAACATTATGAAAAGAATTAACTTATGGATTTTATGTGTACTTCCATTCATTTTCTCATGTACTGAAGAGAATTTTGAAGTACAGGAAAATGAGGTTGTTCTGGAGGAAAGTGCATCCTCAAAAGATGGAATCGCCTTCAGGACTACTTGTGACATTGCTGGCCCAATTTGTGGAGCCCCAGGTACCACCGAACAATTTACTTACAACAGAAACTTTACCACCAGTAACATTACCTGGTCGGTGCAGAGCGGAAATATGACCATTGTTAACGGACAGGGTACGAGTACTGCCACTGTTTCTTTTGGTCTTAATTTCACCGGGGGTAGCTTAACCGCACTTGGAACAGGCAGAAACGGACTATTGTGTAGTGACGTTGTCTCTATATCACGGTGTATTACACCACCGCCTTGCACTCCCCCAACTGAGATAGAAATTAAACAGCTGGCAGGTGAATGCGAAGGAGAAATCTTTTCTTTCCTTGCCGAGACCAATGGCAGTACCAGCTCCGGCAGCTACTCATGGGCTGTATTTCCAGGTACCATTACCTCAGGTCAGGGGACTGCGGCAATCATTGTACAATCTCCGGCATCAGGAGGATTTTCTGTGAGCGTGACCCATGTAAACGATTGTCAAAACAGGCGCATTGGTGGAAGCACCCAAGCAGTTTTCGATGCTAGTCGTTGCCCAAGTATTGGTAGTGGTTTTGGCTTCTAGTTGATACTGCCTGCAGAAATGAAGCTTCAGGAAATGTGCTTTTGAACGATTATGAAAAGTGCATTTCCTTCCTATCAAACCATTGCATGCCATGCATATTTGATGTATTTTTATTAGACTAATAACACTAAAGTCAAACCCACAACTGACTTTATGTGTTGAAAAACAAACTAATAGCTAAAAACAACAAGATTATGCTTAAGAAAATTTCACAATTAAAGGACGCTAAAAACTTATCGAAAGGTGCTCAAAAAGAATTCAACGGAGGAGGAAGAACTCCACTTCCATGGCCGCCTTTAGAGCGCGTATGTGGAGGAGATGGTTCTTTCATCTTTGTAAACGGTCAAAAAGTTTGCTGCTTTGTACCTTCACAGCAGAATTATATCTGCTAAGTTCAGACAGACAAAATATTCAGAGAAAAGCTACTTACCAGCCGTGTAAGTAGCTTTTCTTGTTTTTTAGACATAAGCAATATGTAAGCCACTGCTGTTCAGAACAGTTAACAAGCCGCCAGGATTCGGTGGTCAAAAGCAGAGATTACTTCAAACTCAAAACCATTGCTTGCTATAGGTCATTGTCCTATTTTTACGATTATGATCGAAGGGTAGCACATTGTACACTGATGTTACTAAAACGATCGGAAACTGACAGTCAAATTCTCACTTGACTTTAAATGCTTGAGAAAAACTAATAGCTTAAAACAACAAATATCATGTTAAAGAACATTTCTGGATTAAAAGACGCGAAAAAATTATCAAAAGAATCACAAAAACAAATCAATGGAGGTATGTTTCCAATTGATGCTCCTTACTGCGGAGGCGATGGCTCTTTTATCACGGTAAATGGCCAGATAGTATGCTGCTGGGTACCAAGACCAGGATGGTACATCTGCTAAGAGTACCTTAATTTTTAAAAGCTGCTTACACCCATGTGAGCAGCTTTTCTTTTTTGCAGCTAAACCCGGTTTATGCAATAGGAATTCGTCATGAGGGTTTAAAGGGCAATAAATCAGGAACTTACATTCATGAATCGTAGCACCGCTACGGTGAATGAAGATAAGTTAGCTTTGCGACTGATTTGCAGCAATTTAAGACCGTAATAGATTAGCTATTGCATATTCCGGGTTAAACCCTTTCTCTCTTCCCCACTGCCCTGTTAAAAAACATTAAAACTCACACTTCTGCTTCAAATCTATTGGCGAATGGCTAGCTTTGCCACATGGGTGTATATACAACTGAAATTGCGTCTGATAAACTGGCTTCGGATAACCCCATCCACCAGCGATTGTTGAAGGCTTATTATGCTGCTCAGCCTTATGTAAAAGGTGATTTGCTGGAGCTTGGCTGTGGGGAAGGCCGCGGAGTAGAGCTGCTGGCACCACGTGCAGATAGCTATCGCGCAATAGACAAAATTGATTCTGTCATAGAGGCACTACGCGCGCAATACCCTGATCTCACCTTTGAGCAGGGCGTTTTTCCACCATTTACCTACCCAGACAATAGTTTTGACACCATTGTCACCTTTCAGGTAATTGAACACCTACAGGATGACCACCAGTTCATCAAAGAGATTTACCGCGTGTTACGCCCCGGCGGCAGAGCCATCATCACCACACCCAATATTAAGATGACACTCACCCGCAATCCATGGCACATACGGGAATATACTGCCCAGGAACTCATCGACATTGCCAAAAAGTACTTCAATCAGGTAGAAATGAAAGGCATCGGCGGTAATGAAAAGGTGATGACTTACTATGAGCAAAACAAAGAGTCGGTGCGGAAAATTACGCGATTTGACATTTTCAACTTACAATATCGCCTGCCAGCCCCCATCCTCAGGATCCCCTATGACCTGATGAACCGCCTCAACCGCAACAAGCTCAACAACCAGGCCAATGACCTGGTCGCTTCCATCACTCAGGAAGACTACTTGTTAAAGGACCGCGCGGAGGACAACCTTGATTTGTTTTTGGTATTGACGAAGTAGCAAGTTGGTGAGGACACCAAATTGGGCCATACTTTTGAAGACACCTACTTCGGCCTTATCCCAGAAAGTACTTCTTATACCAACGCTGAAAAACGTACATGGCCCAGACTTGTGCGTGCACATCTCCCGGATCAAACGAGGTGAGACGCTTTTGCATCTGCGCGACTGCAGACCACTGGAAAATGCCTTGTTCTTCAATCAATTCACGATTGAAGACTTCCTTCCGCAAGGTGTGCTTCATCTCATTGTTAAACCATGACAGCAGCGGTACCTCAAAGCCCTTTTTTGGTCGATTGTACAGTTCCGCAGGCAAAGTATCCCGAAAAGTTTCCTGCAAGATGCGTTTGCGGATGCCGCCATGAATTTTGTAATGCGCCGGCAAGCTGTTAGCAAACTCGACTACCCGGTGGTCTAGAAAAGGCACCCGCACCTCCAGGTGGTTGGCCATGGACATCATGTCCACCTTGGTGAGCATGTCATTGGGCAGTACCAGTGCCGTATCGGTATATAAAAAGTGATTGAAAGAACTCCCTGAGAGCTTCGAAAGGTATTGCGATTTAATACTTTCGTCCCAGGTATAATACGCCGGGCTTAACAGATTTTGTACCGCCTGATGCTGCTGGAATGTCGCCATGAACCAATAACGTTCCTCTGGAGACAGTTTAAGCATCTTGCTGAAGCGCAATAGCTGACGGAACAGATTACCTACCTTGCCGGAACGAGACTTTGGCATGAGCTGAAACAGTGGCCCTCCCAGCTTGACCACGCCATTGGCGAGTCCTCCACTTCGGGCGCGCTGCCAGGCTGCATGTTTGTTGTAGCCGGAAAAAACTTCATCTGCACCATCTCCCGACAGTGAGACGGTCACATGCTCGCGTGTCTTTTTGCTGAGGATGTACACCGGCAGTGCTGATGAGTCCGCAAATGTATCGTCAAGGTAGTCGACCGCTTCCTCCACGTGGTCCAGTAGTTCATCTCTGCTGAGGCTGAAGACCGTATGCTCAGTACCAAATTGATCAGCCACCGCTTTGGCATAGTGCGTTTCGTCAAAAAACTGATCATCTCTGTAGCCTATGCTGAAAGTACGTAGTTTCTCAGTCTGCCGGCTCGCCAACGCCGTGATGATGGAAGAGTCTATTCCTCCGCTGAGAAAAGCGCCCAACGGCACATCTGCAATCAATCTTTCCGCAATAGATTCTTCCAGCAAATTCACCAGTTTCTTCCCCGCCTGTTCAAAGGACAAGTCCGTTACATGCCCGTCTTCTACAGGATTTGGTAGTTGGTAGAACAACTCCCGCTTCACAGCGCCATTTTTGATCTCCATCAATTCGCCCGGCAGCAGTCGGGATACGCCTTCTATCATGGTGAGTGGCGCAGGGAGGTAATTGAGCTGAAAATAATAATTGAGTGCGGTCTTGCTCAGTTGTTTGTTAATCGAGTAGGCCAGTATCGCCTTCATCTCCGATCCAAACAACACCTTATCACCATCCTGATAGACCAACAGTGGCTTGATACCCAACCGGTCGCGACAAATCAATAGAGCGTTTTCTGCTTTGTCATAAAATGCGAGTGCAAAAAAACCATGCAGCTTGTTCAAAGCAGCCTTCCCCTGATCTATGAGCAGTTGCAATAAGACTTCGGTATCTCCCTCAGACTTGAAGGTGTACCCCTTTTGTTGCAGCTCCTGCCGCAGTGCCTTGTAATTATAAATCTCGCCATTAAAAACCAGGGTATAGCGACCAGAAGCATCACTCATGGGCTGGTTGGCAGCATTGGAAGTATCGATGATACTCAACCGGCGATGCCCCAATCCCACATTGTCATCCAGAAAGGTCTGATGATTGTCAGGTCCCCGCTTTTCTAGTGCGAACGTGGCATTTTCGAGGTAGATCAATTGCATGCGTCCGATTTCGTTGAAAGCAAATATTCCCGTGATGCCACACATATTTTATGACGATTTATCGTTTACTTTATGAAAAATAATGAGTGCCAAAGTTAATCGGGTTTTGTGCATTAGAAAACATAATCGCGTGCTTTCAAAGGTACACGAGCCAAACTCGAAACAGATTGGCATCACGGTTGATTGATTTTTGGAAAAAATGGAAGGATATTTTGAGGGTTGCCATGGTAAAAAAGTACGCTAAATAGCTGAGCGACCTACGGTGAGGAGCTGCGTGTTGTGTGAGAAAATCAAAGTACGCGACATGGGCCAGGTATGAGGCGGTTTGTCTGAGTCCGCGGTGGCAGGCACCAGTTGCAAACTGGCGCCAGGGTTAGTTATACGAGAAGCGAGAGGCCGCGCCGCACTTGACGCGGGAGGGGCCAAAAACGACCAACGTACCAAGGCAAGGATCGAATAAGATTGACAAAAATTTGAAAACGGAGAAACAAGTGAAGAGAAATTCTACAGGCTTTAATATTTTGACCAGTGTGCTCATCATCCTGCTTTTGACACAGTGTAGTGCATCAAAACAGGAAAAAAGAAGTAAAGCCGATAAGGTAATAGGTGTGGCCAAATCTTACATGGGCACGCCCTATAAGTGGGGAGGCACCTCCCGCTCCGGCATGGACTGCAGTGGTCTGGTCTGTACCGCTTATGCCTCCGTAGGTATGAAATTACCCCGAACAGTCGTTGACCAGGCCAAGCTGGGTAAATCGGTAGAAATGGGCGAGCTGCGCAAAGGAGATTTGGTCATTTTCCGTATCAAACGCAAAAAACAGGGTCGTGTGTGGCATACCGGCATCGTGACGGAAGTAGTCAACAAGGACAAGATTCTCTTTGTCCACGCCAGTAGTTCCAAAGGAGTCACAGTTTCCAACCTGATGAGCGACTATTATCAAAAATGGTATAAGAAGTCGAGGAGGTTATTGTAACGATAGCAGCGGACCAAACACTTCCTGAAATGGGTCTCTGCCCACTACGGTGTAGAAGAAAATGGCGCCGAGCCAGCCATGTAGCAATCCAAGCACCCATAGGTTTCTAATCTTCAGATAAACATAAGCATAGAAAAATGCCAGCAAGAAGGTGCCCAGCACCAACCACCAGTAAGGTAAGTGTATGATACCGAAAAGACTGGCCGTGGTCAAAATAATAGCCCAGGAAGGTAATTTCTTACCTTTCAGATCCTGTAAATTTCCAGCCACCAATCCTATGGTGAGAAATTGCTGTACCGTACCCCAAAGTGGATAAAGGATGAGGATGGGAATGATGTGCCATGTAAGCTGAATCGTATCCCGGTAATAGCCAACGGCAACGCAGGCCAATAATGAAACCAGTGCAAAAGGGATTACTTTCCTCACGGTCTGCCCAAAATGCGAATCTGTCAGTCCCCAGTATCGGAAAATTCCACGTATTGCCTTTCTTCTGATGATCACATATACGGTCCAGCCAAGAATGACAGTGACAATGAATGGAAAACGTAGTTCCAACAAGTCCATCATTACAAACTTGCCAATGGCCGTAATGGCTACAAAAGCGACCTCCAACAGCCTCCTTTTATCCGTGATTTGCGCAACGACGGGGGAATGATCAGATAAATTACTCATGATGGATATGAGTACGTAAAAAAATCTCTAAAGTTGATAGTACTTCATCAAAGGCAAGTCACTGCAGTTTAAGGCCAGGGGTTATTGCCTCCTTTTGACGATTAAATAAACCCATAGGTCTGGTGGATTACAATTAAGGTCTGTAGTGTGTCAACCTTTAGGAAATAACGGTATGACAAGATATCTTAGGATACACTGAAAACTATCACCAGATTACGCACGAAAACTAACTACCAGAGAGATTAATCATTCCAATATGGAAAGCTATTTGCATTTCTTTCATTGATAGGTGCTTTTGTATCTAGAGAATCTGTCCAGGGTACGGTTACGGAAGAGGTCTAATTTGGCCAATAGCATTCAGACTTGTTAAGACACAGGTGTTGAGTGTCTCAAATGTTCAACACATTTCTAAAACTAAAATTGTATTGATTATGCTTAACAACATTTTAAACCAGAAAAACGCCAAGGCAATTGACAAGTCAAGCCAAAAAAGCATCAATGGCGGATTGATTCCGATAGGGGAATGTAGAGGAGCCGTTTCTTTCTCTCCTGACGGCACATGCCCTCCGGGACAGAGACTGATTGGACATTGTATCTGCTGCGCTGATTAATCAGTAGCAGGCGAAGAAGCATTTAACTGCTAAGTACCTGTACAGCAACAGGGTTACTTGATTTGCTATTATCTCAGGTATCGCAGTAATAAAGAGTCGTTAGCGATAGTTGACGACTTTTTCATTAAATGATCTTCCGGGGATTGCCCTATTCAGCTACTGTTTATCCCACTCCAGGAACTTTTTCTAAACAAGCCAGTTACCAGGTCGTTATACTTGTATCTGATATTCAGGACCTTGACACGATCACCTGTCTCATCAAAATCGCAGCAGAGCACTACTCAACTCTGTTGTTCACTTAATTTTTCAAAAACTTAAAAGAATCAAAAGATGAAAAAATTATTTATGGTCCTTGGCTTCCTGGTAGCATTTCAAACCACTGCGCTTTGCCAGTACAAATTAGAGCTGGATGGACGACAAAGCATGTGCATCTCTGGAAAGGGGCCGGGGCAAGATGGTGCGATCAACCCTTATCTGGGGGAAAAAAGCATCGCCACAGTCAAAAACGTTGGCAAGAACACCTTAGAAGTCCGGATTCAGGAAGGCAACGAGATCATTGAAATTGTAGCTCTGAGTCCAAAGGAGAAGCAAGATTTTAACCTGGATAAAAACTATGTGCTTTACTTCGACGCCAAACAGAAGGCAGCAGGAGAAGTATCTTTCAGACGACCTGATAAAAAAGCAGACCGTCGCTAATCTTCTTGACCTATTAGTGCCAGGTGACACTGATATCACCTGGCACTAATAAGTTAAACAAGCCCATTATCACAACCCAGAGAAATCCCATATCAACAGGTTGTAAAACCCAAAAGACATTGTATATTGAAACTAAGACATCGCAAAATGCGCAACCCGTATTGAATCAATAATAACAATGCAAATTCGTCCCTTAGGTCCAGATGACTGGCCTGCTATCAAAGAAATTTATGAACTGGGAATCGCGACCGGTCTGGCCACATTTGAAGACGATGTCCCAGGCTGGGAAGACTGGAATGGTAGCCGCCTTCCATTTGGGAGACTCGTAGCTACTGTTGATCAACAAGTGGTTGCCTGGGCAGTATTGAGTCCTGTGTCTAAAAGAGCAGCTTATGCCGGCGTTGCAGAAATCACCTTATATGTTCATCCGGCCTTTAAGCGCAGAGGCATTGGACAATCGCTTTTGGAAACTTGTGTCGCAAACAGTGAACAAAATGGTATCTGGACGCTTAACGCAGTCATCTTCTCCGAGAACACAGGCAGTATCAGGCTTTTTGAAAAAGCGGGTTTTCGTAAAGTGGGATACCGCGAAAGAATTGCCCGAAAAAATGGCATTTGGAAGGATACCATCCTGATGGAAAGGCGGAGCAGCTCTGTAGGGAATCCATAAGTCCCCAGCCGTTCTGACGAAAAAAGTGGCCCTGCTTCTCCGCATCAAGTTAAAAACCGGGCCAATAAAATCGTCTTAACATCATCACGGAAGTATGGTATTTCTTCGGTCAGACATCCATCCTTCCAGTTTTCATCAGTCTTTTAGGTAATCCAACACTTCTACATACTCAACGTCATTTCTGTCCTGGTACAGGTCTTTTAATATCGCAGTATGCCCCTGACCAAATAAGACAAGAATTCTGTCATTTGGTTCAGTGATGTTATCGATGTTCTTCATGATTCGAAAATTTCTTTCCCACCATTTGGCCACCAGGTTCGTCCCTACATAGGCTGTCTTGGCACCCATTTGATTGATGGTCTCAAGGTAGATGTTCTTGTTCTTTTTGTCCATTTCTTCAGCATTCATCCATACCAGAAAGTCCTTGATTGTTTTACTGTCATAGTTGGACTGCATCAGGCCCATGACTTCGGTTCTCAGTGCTGCAACAAATGATTCAAACTGGCTGGTTTGTCCATTCTCTGCAAGGTGTGTCATCAACTCATTGAAAGGAAGGTCCATTTGATGGTCTGCCGGATAGATTTTTTCATGTCCCATCATTTTAGCAAGCCTGAACCCTACTTGCTGACGCTCATTGATGGTCAACTCCTTTTGCCCACTCCGATAGCGCTGATAGACCGAGTCCAACCTGCTATTCAGATACGGGTATTCCAAAATGACTTTCGTAGGTTTGAATTTCGCCAGTGCTTCCACCAGTTGAACAATCTCTGCCTGCCGCTTTTCAGACTTCAGGTCATCAACCTGCATCGCAACGACGTCGGAAGAGCCTGCAAAGTGAAACGTTCCCAGCATGGCTATCTGCGGTTTAGAGGTCTCCTTGTTGCCAGATTGAGCATAAGCTAAGTCAAACTGCAAAAGCAAGACCAGACAGTATAAAAGGTAAGTTTTCATAGTGAGTTTTTTTGATTTATACTTCATTTGACAAAGACTTAGGCGAATAGGTTGCATATATACGCTGAAGATCTATCTGAAGGACTAACGCTTGCTTAGCACACCGACTGTCTTTACTCTCAAATATAGGTTACTGCAACTTAAGAAAGCAGGTGGGAAACATATGGAAATTCATATCCAAGAAATAACCAATTTTGGGTATTTCACAATAATAATCGTTGCTTTAATTTTATTAATTCTTTAATCAACCTTTTTTTAGCATAAAAGCTGCATCATCGGCCGGATCGCAGAAAAGCAAAACACCAACCATTTCAGGATGAATACTAATGATATATTAATTCTAAAATCTAAATCAACTTATTATAAAATTGTAGTAGCCCTTTTCATCATAGTGACGCTTTCATACAGTTGTGAAAAACCGGGATCAGAAAAATTACGCGTTTGTGCTCAATCAAGATTTTTTGATGAAACAAGCGCTGATTCATTAAACTACCATGATTTCGTCAGAGAAATGCGCTTTCTAAACTCATCTGATAAGATGGAAGTTGATTCTCTGTTACTTCAAAATATCCAATTGTGGTTTCCCGAAGCTGAATATGTCAATGTGATCAAAAAGTTTTCAGAAAACCTAAAGGGAGATTACCAAGGCAGACACTTCAACTACATGGATGCCCGTGATAGCGTTGCCTATGAGACCAATCTCATTTTGAGAATAAGAGAAAAACTGAATGCAACAAGAATAATTGTTGATTCCGCAAAGGTGAGGTCCAACAACGGAGATCTCTGGCATTCGCAGATCTATAAAACCCGGGTAGAATTTGTGCTAAAATGGGTACGATGTAAACATGATTATACAAATTCGTGAGAATAGGTTATTTTGGTTTATGCCGTCTTGCCCTTACCAGCAAATAACAGCCACCCGGCAAAAAAGGCGGCAAATGATAAGTATACTGCGATCACAATCAGCGGCACCTGGCTGAAATCATTGAAGTAGAGACTAATAAAGTACAAAACCCCGTAAGTCCATCCGGTATTCACCGCAGCAGCCACCAGTTTGGGCTTGTTGATAAAAAAGCTCCAGGGTGGAGTACCATGCAGTTTATTCTTCAGTATTTTATTGAACATCAACATGCATAAAAACAGACAGATAAAAGTCATGATGACAGCCAGGTTAGACGTTTCATTCAACTCCCCTACCTGATAGCTGATCACTTCCTCCAGTGTATGCTTACCAGACAGAATAGCAGACCGCGTACTGCCATTATCACCTTCGATTTTAGTGCCTTCCTGGCCACCGATGACACTTACTAAATCACTATTACTGGTCGTGTAGACATAACGGACATCACCTACCTTTGGTGATAGTTTTGCGATGCTATCGATATAGAGAATCATACCTTGCTCTGTGAATTCCACAGTACTTGCAGGAGATAATTCAAGCACTACCTTGGTTGGGTCCAACTGTGCAGTATCATTGGTAATGTCTGCCAAAATATCGCCAGCTATTTGATAGTTATCCATTCCATAATAATCCGCCTGCAGCTTGATATTCTTTTCATATGCAGCAACAGGGGTGTTTTCATGCCCTTCGGGATACTCAAAATCTTGATGATCAATTAACTCAAAAGTCCAGGCTGTATCATAATCATAGGTAGTGTTTGCCTCTGACTCTTTGGTTGCCTTGTACCTATGCCCACTATAGTTGTCTGATGTATAAGCAGTTTCGTGCCACTGGTAATATTCCACAGCCCTTTTCAGCGAAAGGCCTTTGTACGCTACCCCAAACTCGACATCTTCAATGTACTGGTCAGCCGTTAAAGTTCCTTGCAGGTACACCGGTTTCCCCTCAAATTCAGCTTTGACAGTTTCAGGATCGCCGGTCTTCACGGTCTTGCCAAAAGCCACCCAGTTTTCATTTGCATCAATGTATTGGCTGGAGCTACAGGTCTGACAAAAAATGGCCAAACAGAATAGAATTGAAGCGAAAACAATCCGAAAGACATTAATCAACATGGGCGAAGTGATTATTAGTGGTGAAACAAATTTCCAAATCCTAAGATAGTTGCTAACGGTGTGGTTTTCAAAAACAGGCGGTTATAATCTTACTTGATGGATGTAGGGAGGCGTCCGTCTCACCTGGTAGTTTCCAAACAAAGCTCCATCTATCATGGAAAACTTAGGCTCCGGATAGAAGCCAAACATTGAGTACGAGCTGAGATAGGATAAAGTCATCTCGTACTTGATACGGGAAGTGCCCAACCTACAGCTCATCTACCAAAAAATACCCAAAACCACCGCCCGTCCCGAAGTGCAATGCCCCTTGACATTAATTCCATAACTTACCAGAAGACTCATTAAAACTCTTAATAATTTAACTATTTACTCATGAGCAAAATTTACAGCATCATCATGTTGGTAAGTGCTTTTACTTACCAATGCCTGGCGCAAAATACCAAGGACACCAGGCTCATGCATACGCCGGCCATTAGCGCCAACAACATTGCCTTCATCTATGCAGAAGATCTATGGATTGCAGACAAGGATGGCAGTAACCCCAGACGACTCACTATCGACGAAGGAATAGAGTCCAACCCTGTTTTTTCGCCCGATGGCACCATGATTGCCTTCACCGCAGCATACGATGGCAATGACGATGTTTTCATCGTGTCTGTCAATGGCGGAGTGCCAAAACGCCTTACCTGGCACCCTGCCTGGGACAATGTAATGGGCTTTACCGCTGATGGCAAATCAGTACTTTTCAGCTCACCAAGAAGCACTTTTACCCGTAGATATTCTAAACTCTATACCGTCAGCATTAATGGTGGCCAGCCTGAGGAGCTACCCATCCCCACCGGCTTCAGAGGCACCTTTTCACCTGATGGAAAATACCTGGCTTACGTACCCAATGGTGAAGTTTTCAACCAATGGAAGCACTATCGTGGCGGCACACTGGGCCGTATCTGGATCATGGACCTAAAGACCAATGAAGTTACTGAGATTCCAAAACCGGAAGGCTACAGCAATGAAGCAGACCCAGAGTGGGTGGGCAATAAAGTCTACTTCCGCAGCGACCGGGATGGCGAGTTCAACCTTTTCTCCTACGATGTCAACAGCAAACAAATCCAAAAGCACACCGACAACAAAGACTTCGGGGTATTGAGTTTGAATGCAAATGGACAGGACCTGATCTACGAATATGCAGGCTATCTCTACACACATAACGCACAGTCTGGCGAGAATAACAAAATCACAGTAGGCATTGCCGCAGACTTACTGGAACTGAGACCAAGATACGTTTCTGGCAATCGTTACATCCGCAGTGCATCAGTTTCGCCTTCCGCTGCACGGGTAGCCATCGATTTTCGTGGCGAAATTATCACAATACCCGCTAAAAACGGGGATGTCGTGAACCATACACAAACTCCTGGCGTGCACGAAAAATATCCTGCCTGGTCCCCAGATGGGCAACAAATCGCCTACTTCTCGGATGAATCCGGCGAATATGCCCTGCACGTCAAAACCATTGCCAGCGGATCAGTAAAGAAAATTAAACTACCAGGAGCGGGCTTCTACGCTTTTAACCACTGGTCGCCAGATAGCAAAATGATTGCTTTTGTAGACAACAGCAGAACGCTCTACGTGACCAATGTGGCCTCCGGGACTACGACCAAAGTTGATGCAGACCACCTTTATACACCGGGAGTCTTCAGGGAGTTGTTTAGCTCCTGGTCCAACGACTCCAAGTGGATCAGTTACATCAAAGTCACAGAAACCAATTTTAAGCAGGCTTATATCTACGGCGTAGATCAGAAAAAGTCTTATGCAGTAAGTGACGGACTTTCCAATATTACAGAAACCGCTTTCGATACCAGCGGTAAGTACCTGTATATGCTTGCTTCAACAGACGCAGGACCAACCGTCAACTGGTTTGATCAGTCCAACAATGACATGCAATCCAGCAATGCCATCTACCTGGTCACCCTCCAAAAAGAAACAATGTCTCCCCTCGCGAAACGAAACGATCTTGAAGCAATAGATGGGACGGAAGAAAAAGAAGAAGAAACAGAATCCGATAAACAAATAGACTGGGAGGGCATCTCCAATCGCATCATCGACCTTCCTGTAGGGCGTGGCATGTATTACAACCTGAGATGTGCAGCAGAAGGAAAAATCTACTACATCTCCCGAAAAGCAGGTAGCGGATTTTTTGCACCGCAATCACTGATGATGTATGACCTGAATGAGCGAAAAGAAAAAGAAGTAACAAAGGCCAATTCATTTGAAATTGCTGCTAATGGCAAAAAATGGCTGGTGCAGAGAGGTCCTTCCTGGGGTATTGCATCAATAGGAAGCGGCCCCGATAAAGGCATGCTGAACACCAGAGCGATCAAAGTCAAAATTGACCCTACCAAAGAATGGAGCAACATCTTCAATGAGACCTGGCGTGTCAACCGCGACTACTTTTACGATCCCGGCATGCATGGTGTGGACTGGAATGCTATGAAATCGAAGTACAACGTCTTCCTGTCAGACATTTCGTGCCGTAGCGACTTGTATCGTGTGATGACCTGGATGTGCAGCGAGCTGGGTGTGGGGCACCACCGCTTTGGGAGCCGTGGCGACCGCATGAACAACCCCGACAGAGTAGGCGGTGGTCTGCTGGGCGCCGACTATGAGGTCAAAAGCAATCGCTACCGCATCGCCAAAATCTATGGTGGCCTCAACTGGAATCCCGGGCTGCGCTCGCCATTGACAGAACCTGGTGTCAACGCAGCGGTGGGCGATTACCTGATTGCTGTCAATGGCAATGACGTTACAGCAGACCAGAACTTATATGCTTTCTTTGAAAACACAGCAGGAAAAATCGTTGAACTTACCCTCAGCAAGAGTGCCAAAGGAGCTGACGCCAGAAAAGTCAATGTAGTACCTGTAGGCAACGAAGGGCGTCTCAGAAACAGAGACTGGGTAGAAGGTAACATCAAGAAGGTGGATGAAGCCACCAACGGACAGGTAGCCTATGTGTACGTACCCAACACAGCAGGCGCTGGTCACACCTACTTCAAACGTTACTTCTTCCCCCAGGTCAACAAGAAAGCCGTCATCATTGACGAGCGTTTCAATGGTGGAGGCCAACTGGCGGACTATTACATCGATCACTTGCGCAGACCCTATGTCTCGTCCTGGAACTTCCGTTATGGTGACGAACTACATGCACCCAGTGCATCCATTCAGGGTCCTAAGGTGATGCTGATTGACGAAAATGCAGGTTCCGGCGGAGACTACCTGCCCTATCTGTTCCGCAGGTTCAAGCTCGGTAAGCTCATCGGGAAACGAACATGGGGAGGACTCGTAGGTGTCTTAGGCTTCCCGGAATTCATTGATGGCGGTTCCGTCACGGCACCCAACGTCGCCTATTACAACGAAGACGGTTTCCGTATCGAGAACGAAGGCGTTGCACCAGACATTGAAGTAGAGCAATGGCCCAAAGCAGTCATGCAAGGCAAAGACCCTCAGCTGGAAAAAGCGATTGAGGTAGTACTGGAAGAACTCAAAAACAACCCTACCTCCTACCCGGCAAGGCCTGCCTATCCGGTGAAAACAAGGAATTAAT